>Ga0334722_10004788_pt1:2500-13935 | contig 13935 bp, 9 predicted proteins | sample C3_bottom_MG_FD_207210 | JGI IMG/M metagenome (GOLD analysis project Ga0334722, IMG submission 207210) | Sediment microbial communities from Yellowstone Lake, YNP, Wyoming, USA - C3_bottom | ecosystem: Environmental > Aquatic > Freshwater > Lake > Sediment | place: USA: Wyoming...
TAGACCCGAAACCGGGCGACCTACTCATGGGCAGGGTGAAGCGTGAGTAAAATCACGTGGAGGCCCGAACCACGTTGGCGTTGAAAAGCCATGGGATGACCTGTGAGTAGAGGTGAAATGCCAATCGAGCTCGGAGATAGCTGGTTCTCCCCGAAATAGCTTTAGGGCTAGCCTCAAGGCATGTAGCGCGGAGGTAGAGCACTGATTGGGCTAGGGGCCAAGGCGGTTACCGAACCCTGTCAAACTCCGAATGCCGCGCTATAGAGCTTGGGAGTCAGACTACGAGTGATAAGATCCGTGGTCGAGAGGGGAACAGCCCAGATCAACAGCTAAGGTCCCGAAGTTGGTGCTAAGTGGGAAAGGATGTGGGATTGCGGAGACAACCAGGATGTTGGCTTAGAAGCAGCCATACATTTAAAGAGTGCGTAATAGCTCACTGGTCGAGTGATCCTGCGCCGAAAATTACCGGGGCTAAAGCACCGCACCGAAGCTTTGGAACCTCGTAAAGAGGTTGGTAGGGGAGCGTTCCATACGGGCAGAAGTATACCTGAGAAGGTATATGGACTGTATGGAAGAGAGAATGCCGGTATAAGTAGCGAGAGGCGAGTGAGAAACTCGCCCGTCGAAAGCCTAAGGTTTCCTGAGGAAGGCTAATCCGCTCAGGGTAAGTCGGGGCCTAAGCCGAGGCCGAGAGGCGTAGGCGATGGGAAACCGGTTGAGAATCCGGTACCACCCGAGGCCGGTATAAGAGAAGGGGTGACGCAGGAGGATAGGCTGAGCGCGCGGTTGGTAGAGCGCGTCCAAGCGTTTAGGGAGTGTCCGTAGGCAAATCCGCGGGCACGGTAATCCTGAGGCGTGAAGGGGAGCGAAGATAAAGTAGCGAAGCAGCTGAATCCACACTGCCGAGAAAAACCTCTATCGAGGCTGAGGGTGCCCGTACTGCAAACCGACACAGGTAGGCGAGGAGAGGATCCTAAGACGGACGGGAGAACCCCTGTTAAGGAACTCGGCAAATTGACCCCGTAACTTAGGGAGAAGGGGTGCCTGTATAAGCAGGCCGCAGAGAATAGGCCCAAGCGACTGTTTACCAAAAACACAGGTCTCTGCTAAGTCGGAAGACGAAGTATAGGGGCTGACGCCTGCCCGGTGCTGGAAGGTTAAGGGGAAGGCTTAGCGTTAAGGCGCGAAGGTCTGAACCGAAGCCCCAGTGAACGGCGGCCGTAACTATAACGGTCCTAAGGTAGCGAAATTCCTTGTCGGGTAAGTTCCGACCCGCACGAATGGCGTAACGACTTGGGCACTGTCTCGACAGGGGGCCCGGCGAAATTGTAGTACCAGTGAAGATGCTGGTTACCTGCGACTGGACGGAAAGACCCCGTGGAGCTTTACTGTAGCCTGGCACTGGATTTTGGTAGTACCTGTACAGGATAGGTGGGAGACGGAGAAGCATAGGCGCCAGCTTATGTGGAGTCGGCGGTGGGATACCACTCTGGTATTACTGAAGTTCTAACCGAGGCCCGTGGAACCGGGCTTGGGACACTGTCAGGTGGGCAGTTTGACTGGGGCGGTCGCCTCCTAAAGAGTAACGGAGGCGTCCAAAGGTTCCCTCAGTGCGGTTGGAAATCGCACGTAGAGTACAAAGGCAGAAGGGGGCCTGACTGTGAGGCTGACGAGCCGAGCAGGGTGGAAACACGGGCTTAGTGATCCGGCGGTACCGGATGGAAGGGCCGTCGCTCAACGGATAAAAGCTACCCCGGGGATAACAGGCTGATCTCCCCCAAGAGTCCACATCGACGGGGAGGTTTGGCACCTCGATGTCGGCTCATCGCATCCTGGGGCTGAAGTAGGTCCCAAGGGTTGGGCTGTTCGCCCATTAAAGCGGTACGTGAGCTGGGTTCAGAACGTCGTGAGACAGTTCGGTCCCTATCCATCGCAGGCGGAGGAGACTTGAGAGGAGCTGTCCCTAGTACGAGAGGACCGGGATGGACAGACCGCTGGTGCACCAGTTGTCTCGCCAGGGGCACAGCTGGGTAGCCAAGTCTGGAAGGGATAAACGCTGAAAGCATCTAAGCGTGAAGCCCACCTCAAGATAAGGTCTCCCATCTGGCACTCAACTTTTCTTGCTGGGAGTGAGGGAATAATGTATTATGTGTATATACTTGTTAATGAAGAAGGAAGTATGTATATAGGGTATTCATCCGATTTAAAGAAGAGGATATTAGCACATAAGAGAGGAGAAGTAAAGGAGACGAAAGTCGGTAATTGGGATCTTGTATATTATGAAGCTTATAGATCGCAAAAAGATGCGAGGAGAAGAGAAATATCCCTTAAGAAATCCGGTCAAGGAAGAAGATGGCTAAAAGAAAGGATAAAGAATTCTCTCAGTGGGAGAAGTTGAGTGCCAGAGTAAGACCCCTTGTAGACTACGAGGTAGATAGGCCGGAGGTGTAAGCGTCGTAAGGCGTTTAGCTGACCGGTACTAATAGGTCGAGGCCTTGACCTAACAATCCATTATGCAGTTTTGAGAGAGCTAAAGATAACCCCATTTCATCTAACGATGAAATGGGGACCCCGATAAAAAAAGTAAAGGTGAAAAAAAGATATCCGGTGGCAATAGCGGAGGGGAAACACCCGTTCCCATTCCGAACACGGTCCCGTAAAGGGGGTTCCCGAAAATCGCAAGATTTTTGGGGTACTAGTTAAGCCCTCCAGCGCTGATGGTACTTGGCGGGAGACCGCCTGGGAGAGTAAGTCGCTGCCGGATTTTTAATTATAAAAACAAAAACCGCAGAATTCTGCGGTTTTTTTATTTTTCTAATCTTAAATATTTTACTATGAGTGAAGCGGTTTCACCCCTTTTTATATAACCTTGAGGATTAAAATATCCGTCATATCCGGTCATTAATTTTAGACCTGATACTATCGCTATATAACCTTTCAAAGAGGGATTGATTTTATTTGCATCTTTAAAATTAATGTTATAGATATCACTTATATCTGCGATATAACCCAGATTAAGACTTCTTACTATAAACTTGGCGGCATCTTCTCTTGTAACAAAGGCATTCGGATTTTTTTCGTTTTCTTTAATTATCCCTTTTGAGATTGCAATATTATATAGTTCATCATCATTTGTTTGCTGTGATTCGTAATATATAATCGGTGGTGAATATGGAGTTATGGAATTTAATAAAATCTTTATGAAATCTCTTTGGGTTATATTCTCCTCTGGCTTAAATTTATCTTCTGTTACCTCAATGATATTGTACTGAACCAAAAGATTTATATCCTTTTCAGCCCAATGGCCAGCTATATCCTTAAAGGCTGCATTTTTATTTTTTAATACGGGTTTTCCCTCGTAGTCAAGTAGTTCGCCTGTTCTCGCATCAATCATGCCGTTTAAATTTTCAAGTACATATGCGAGTTTAACTTCGCTTATCGGAGTTTTATTTGGTATATAGGTATATTTTGTTATATAGTTTAAATTGAGATTTGCGTTATTAAACAGGGCTTTATAGGCATCGTCTATGCTCAAGATTTTTTCTTCCTTCTTGATCTCTAATGGTACCCAGTTCAAATTATAACTTGTTATTTCGCCTGTATAGGTGCTTAAAGATATATATATTGAATCAAAGGGGTAGTAGATATTATCAACTTTTCTTATATAGTTAAAGCTATAATAAGGAGGAACCGATTCCTGATTATCGGGAATATCTTGGTACTCCATTTCCTTAAACTTATCGGGTATTATTTTCTTTAAATACTGTTCTGCTATTTCTTTTAGTTGTTCCTTTTTATATTTTGGTTCTTTATTTTGCGGGTTGTCATAATCAGTACCTCCGCGGTAGAAGGATTTGAGTTCACCGGTTACCGCATCGACGGATGCGCTTATATAGTTGTATTTATTGCCTTCATTATAATACCATGACAGATTCCATGTAGCATTTGTACCGACTGGATAACCGCTGAATAAATTGGCGGACGTAAGTTTATATTTTTCGTCGATGGTAAAGGGTAAGGAGGATTTTAATATTTCTATGGCTTTTTCCTTTGTTATAAATTTACTATTTTCATCTATAGCTTTTTGTTCTTCGGGTGATAACGGTTTTGAGTCCATCATCTGTTTGGAACCCATACCTCCCATTGGTCCGTAGTACGGGACTACGTATCCGTTTGATGTTATTAGCTCTCCTGTTATGGCATCTATGGGATAGTAGTTTTTAAGAGAGTAAACTAATACTGCCTGAGGGTTCTTATTCGGAGAAGAGGGTATTAAGTAATACATGAGCTGAAGGCCTATTTTATCTTTAAAAATTTTCATAGCTTCATCCTTCGAAATAACATTTTTGGGTTCGGGGAAGATCTTATCATCCCAGCCAATACTGTAGTAAGTTACCTTTAGAGTATTCTTATCCACGTTTATGGTTATGGAATGATCCTGATACGGTATATCGTTTACAATTCTTACGAACCTGAAGTTATATGTTGGAGAATAAATATTATCTTTGTAATAGTAAGGGTATGGATAATCCATTTCTTTAGTCTGTTTGAATTTTTCTGGGGCTACTTTGTTTGCAAATTCAATGGCTACCTTTTTAGCTTCTTCTTTGGAGTATTTGGGTATGCTGCTTTGCGGTTTATCGCTGTATTCCCAGCTGTAATAATTCAATACTTCTCCTGTATTAGCATCAATGGTTACGCTTATAGTATTCTTTCCATCCTTAGAGTTCCATGACAGATACCAGCTTTTTTTGCCGTCGTATTCGTTGTAAGAAGAATTAAAATTATAGCCTTTGTCGGGAATATCGAATAAATTTTTAGAAATTTCTATTGCTTTTTTCAAATCTATGGTATTATTTTCTTGAGCGGATATGTTTTTTGTAGGAATAAAAAATAGCATTAATGATAATATGATGATTACCGAAATAAACTTTTTCATTGTACTAACCTCCTACTTTTAAATTTATTTTTTGTTTTCATAAAATTAGACTTAAAAAATTTTATAAAGTTTCCAGTTAAAATTTTATTTTTAATGGGAACATATTTTGCCGTTTTTACGTCTAATCAATATGGAGGGAGGGTTTGGGAGTGTCTTTGAGCCTTGAAATATTGGAAAAAGCAAAAAACGGAGATATGAACGCCTTCGAGGAGTTAGTAAGGGAACATCAATCATATGTATATAACATTATTTACAGAATGATCGGCAACAAGGAAGATTCCATGGACTTGCTGCAGGATACATTCCTTAAAGCTTTTATTTATTTAAAAAAGTTTAGAGGGGAAAGTTCCATTAAAACATGGTTATACAAAATCGCCTATAATACGACATTGGACTATATAAAAAGGAATAGGTCAAAGGATACGGTATATGTCGAATATATACGGACCTTAGAGGCAGAAGATATAATAGGAAACAGGTTCATCAAAGAAGTCATACTTAATGAAATACAGAAACTACCTTTTGAATACAGAAGCGTATTGGTTTTAAGAGATTTGGAAGGTATGGATTATAAGGAGATTTCACAGATTACCAACCTTTCTCTCGGAACGGTAAAATCGAGGCTTTTCAGGGCTCGAAAGATTCTAAAAGAAAGGCTGCAGAAGATTCCCGATTTTATGCAAAACATTGGAGAAAGGGGGTAGGGTATGTGAGCTGCGAAAGAAATTTTGAAAAGTTAAATTTATATATAGATGGAGAGCTGGACGAATGCGAAAAACTTCTGATGGAAGAACACATAAAAAACTGCGAAAGGTGCAGAAAGGAATTTGAACTGCTTCTTTCTATTAAAAAGGTTCTCGGTGAAGTGGAAAAAGAGGAGATTCCCGCAGGATTTCAAGTAAAAATATCCGAGGATGCTTTAAAGGGAATGAGGCGGAAATTTTTCCTTACAAATTTAAGGCCGGCTGTATATCTTGCGGCGATCGTCTTTATATTCTTTGCTTCTTATAGCATATTAAGCTATGGATTTCTTTCAAAAAAATCCAATCCAGAAATGAAGGAAATTAGCGTCACAATGCAGGCTCCTGAAACCAATCAGTCTAAGGAAGGAGCCGAGACGAGCAATGGCCCTGATCAATCAACAAACGAAACTAAAATTCCTGATAACACAACAAACACAGCAAAAAACATGGATAAGCAAAAATCTGTTGTCACAGATAAATCCAAGTATACTCTATTCAGTCTAACGTCGAGAAATTCCGATAATAGGACTATTAATACAACATATGAAAAGAAAATAATAAGAAATGCTTCCATTTCGCTTGTAACTTATAATATCGAGGAGACCATGAATAAAATACTGGAGCTTACCGAGAGTAACAGGGGCTATATTGAAACCCTAAGTTCCTATACCGATAAAGAGGGTAACGATATAATTTCTATAACCTTTAGGATACCCGCAGAAAATTTTTATGTTGTATTATATAATTCCTTCAATCTCAAAGGATTCACAACCTTCGAAGAACATGCGACGGATGTTACAGATGAGTATTATGGGCTTAATACACAAATCCAGCTTATGGAATCAAAAAAGGGTTTCGGTATTAAACTGCCAGGAGTAGGTGACGATAAATCCAAAGCAATAGATGCTGAATTAAACGAATTAACGACAAAAAAGAGTCAGCTGGAAAATAGGATAGCTCTGAGCACAATAAAATACGATATAAAGAAGGTTAATAAACATTAAAAACCGCAGTACTGCGGTTTTTAATGTTATATTATAAATTTTCCGTTTTTATAAATCAGTTTCCCATCCGCATAAATTTCTCCGCATTCCTTCATGTCACAAACCATATCCCAGTGAATTGCAGCAATGTTTTTACCTCCGGTTTCCTGTATAGATGCACCTATTGCGAGATGAATGGTTCCTCCAATTTTCTCATCGAAAAGTATGTTTTTGGTGAATTTAGTTATGCTGTAATTTGTGGCTATGGATATTTCACCTACATATTTTGCTCCTTCATCCTGTTCTAAGATAGATGTCAAAAAGTCTTCCCCTTTTTCCGCTTTTGCGGTGATTATTCTTCCTTTTTCAAAGGTGAGGAATACATCTTTTACCTCTCTACCGGCATATATGGCGGGATATGTGAAACGTATCTTTCCTTCTACCGTATCTTCTAAAGGACTTGTAAATATTTCTCCGTCCGGCATATTTTCTTTTCCGTCACAGTTTATCCATCTTCTCCCCTTGACCTTCATCTTCAGGTCGGTGTCTTTTGACAGGATATGTAGTTCCTCTATGTTTTCCAGTTTTTCTATGATTTTTTGCTGTTCTTTTGAAATTTTTTGCCATTCTGCTATGGGGTCCTCTTTATCCAAGTGACAAGCAGTGAAAACAAAGTCCTCGTATTCTTCAAGGGACATCTCGGATTCCTGAGCATATGCAGGTGTCGGGAAGAGCGTACCGCACCATTTGAGTGCGCCTTTAGCTACTTTTTCCATGAATTTTGAAGTTAGTGTTTTTCTTGCCAAGGAGTGGGCGGTGATTATTTTGGGATCTGTGTTGGATAGTTCCTTCGTATTGTAGCTTGCCTGTATGGTAAGCATGGTGGTATATCTGTCAAGAGGCAAACTATCGAGAGGAGAAACGAAGTTTAGCTGATGGCTATTTGCATGTTTGTAGAAGGTTCCTCTTAAAAAGGATGGCATGAGGTAAACATCAGGGTATGCACCCTTTTTTAAGGTTTCCTTGTAAATTTCTTTAACGAGCGGTTCAGCAAGATGTGTGCTTTCAATCCATACCATTTCTTTTTCCTGAATGTTTAAAGAATAATTAACCAGGAGTTTAGCGAATTTTTCTATTCTTATATCCTTCATTCCGCATTCTCCTTTCAAAGATTTACCAATACAATAATATTATAAATTGATTGAAAAATCAATCTGACTTGGAAAATTTTTTATTTCCATTTGGGTATTATGCCCATTTTCTGAAATTCTTTAAAAAGAATTGCTGTAAGCGGCCCTATGAGAATACCTATTATTCCGAAAATTTTTAAACCGACATACATGGCTATGAGTGTCACGAGCGGATGTAATCCTATTCTACTGCCTATCAATTTTGGCTCTATTATCTGCCTTGTTGTTACTATTATGCCATACAGAATAAGGAGCTTTATCCCGGTTAATATGTTTTGATTTAGAATAAACCATATAGAGGTAGGAACCAAGACCGTTCCGGTACCAAGTACGGGTAGTATATCTACGAAACATATTATTACTGCTAAGACGAGATAATATTTGATACCTATTAATTTGAGTCCTATCAAGCTTATGCTAAAGGTTATGGATATTATGATTAGTTCAGCTTTAAGAAAACCGTAAAAGGTGCTCCATATATCTTTTTTTATAGTATTGATTTTTTCGGATATGCTATTGGGTATCTGCCTGTTTATGAATTTTTCAATGGATTCTCTGTCCTTACTGATAAAAAAGGTAGAAATTACGGTGATAAGAGAAAATATGAAGAGATGAGGAATAAGTTTTAGTGTGTTCAGTAAGTAAAAAACGGAGGTTTTTAGGAGGCTATATAGGCTGTTTACAAATACATCCAACCTATTTTCAATGGTTGTGAGGGTAGGAATAGGAATGGCCGTTATGTTATCCAATTTTTCTATTATTTTAATTTCCAGGATTTTAAGTATCTCCGGGTTTTGAGAAATTTGTTCATATAACTGATTAAGCTGGATAACAAGGTTGGTTATTATAGTCTGAAGAAGAAAGATGATTACGATGATGAAGCAGAAAAGAGATATGAGGCTTGATAGCCATCTCGGAAGCCTGAAAAAATTTTTCAGAAAAGACACCAATGGTTCTATCAAAACCGATAAAAACCATGCTATAATAAAAGGCAGCATGTAATATATTATTTTGGTAAAAAAGATATAGATGCCTATAAAAATTAGAATTATCAATAAAATTTTTGTTTCCAAAAGAAACCCACCTTTACCGAATTTTTTTTATTATATTATAATAATATCATAACTTTAAGCACCATGGATTATCCAATTGGATAATTATAGATATAATTTTAAATAAGTGTTAAAATATTTATAAGGTAATAAAAGGAGCGATAAGTTATGAACAATTTTTTGAATTTAGTAGAAGAAATCAATGCGCTTAAAAAAGAGAGAAATGCTGTTATACTGTCCCATTTTTATCAGCGTGGAGAAGTTCAGGATATCGCCGATTTTGTGGGAGATTCCCTGGAACTTTCGAGAAGGGCTGCCAAAACCGATGCCGATGTGATAGTCTTCTGCGGCGTTCATTTTATGGCGGAAACCGCTTATATTCTTTCGCCAAATAAGAAAGTGCTTCTTCCAGAAAAAAATGCAGGATGTCCGATGGCGGACATGGTCACAAAAGAAGAGCTAATTAAATTAAAAGAGCAGCATCCCGATGCGGTGGTTGTAAGCTATGTTAATACTTCCGCTGATGTAAAAGCTGAAAGCGATATATGCTGTACCTCTGCCAATGCCGTAAGGGTTATCGAGAGTATTCCACAGGACAAAGAGATAATATTTGTTCCGGATAAGAATTTGGGTGATTACGTCATGAAGAAAACCGGCCGACGGATGATTATATGGCAGGGATACTGCAATACCCATGAAAAACTGACTCTGGAAGAGGTTAAGAAGGCAAAAGAAGAGCATCCAGAGGCACTTATATTAGCGCATCCCGAATGCAGACCCGAGGTTCTGGAAATGGCTGATGGTATATTTAGTACCAGCGGAATGGTTAAATTTGCGAGGGAAAGCAAAAACAAGGAGTTTATTATATGTACAGAAATGGGGTTATTGCATCAGCTAAACAAACAGTGTCCTGATAAGACCTTTTATCTACCGTCGGATAAACTTATATGTCCCAATATGAAGGCCACAACTTTGGAAAAGGTTTTAAAATCTCTTAAAACCATGGAGCCGGAGGTTAAGGTTCCAGAAGATACGAGGGTTAAGGCTTATACCGCATTGGACAGGATGCTGAAAATTTAGTGATAGGGATGAGGAAAAATGAGTAGCTTTATTGTGAATTTTGACACCGAGAAGATAGAAAATCTGTTTTATGACTATATAATAATAGGATCGGGAATAGCAGGTCTATATTCGGCTTATCTTGCGAAGGAAAAGGGCAGGACCTGTATTATTACAAAAAGGAACCTTACCGAATCAAATACTTTTTATGCTCAGGGCGGCATTGCCTGTCCCATTTCCGAGGAAGATAGCTGGAAATCCCATTATGAGGATACCATAAAAGCCGGAGATGGACTGGCAGATTCTAAAAGAGTCGAGATACTGACGAAGGACGCCGTAGACAGGATAAGGGATTTAATAGATATCGGTGTAGAGTTTGATAGGGAGAACGGAAGTTTCAGCCTGGGGAGAGAGGGTGCCCACAGCAAAAATAGGATACTCCATAAAGGAGATAAAACAGGTGCAGAAATAGAAAAAAAGCTTGTTGATGCCGTGAAAAATCATGTGGATATCTACGAAAATCATTTCGCCGTGGACCTTCTTGTGAAAGATAAAACATGCTTTGGGGTTTTGGTGAAGAGCGGCGAAAAACTGAAGGCTTTTTACGGGAAGGTTACCATACTTGCTACTGGAGGTTTGGGGAGGCTTTATAGGAACACCTCAAATCCCGAGGTAGCAACAGGTGACGGTATGGCTATGGCTTATAGAAGCGGAGCAGTCCTTTCGGATATGGAGTTTGTTCAGTTCCATCCAACGGTGTTTTATAATGAAAGAGGAGAAAGGTTTTTAATTTCTGAAGCGGTTAGAGGAGAAGGCGCCCTTTTAAAAAATTTAAAGGGAGAAAGATTCATGGCAAAATACCATTCCCTTTTAGAGCTTGCACCGAGGGATGTGGTATCGAGGGCCATTTGTAACGAGATGAGATTATCAAAAAGTCCTTTCATATATCTTGATGCCACGGTCTTTCAAAAAGGTTACTTTGAAAAAAGGTTTCCCCAGATTTATGAAAATCTTAGAAAAGAAGGTATAAATCCGGAATCGGAATTTATTCCGGTTTCACCGGCTGCCCATTACATGATGGGTGGAGTTGTTATAGATGATTGCGGAAGGACCAATATAAAAGGGCTTTTTGCTGTAGGGGAATGTTCGTGTTCCTTTGTTCACGGAGCCAATAGGCTTGCAAGTAATTCCCTTCTTGAGGCACTCGTGTTCTCCAAAAGATGTATAGATGCGACCGGTGAGCTGTTACATAGGGCATTGGACTATCCACATTTTTTTGAGGATGGAAATATTACAGGGAATGTTAATTTTAAAGAAACAGAAGAAGAACTTAAAGACCTTATGGAATATAAAGTGGGTTTGATAAGGAATGAAAGAAATCTCATGGAAGCTCTGAAATGGTTTGAAGAAAATGAGGGTATTCTTTCGATTAACTCCCTCGATGAGCATATATTGGAACTAAAAAATAT
>Ga0334722_10004791_pt1 | contig 13932 bp, 10 predicted proteins | sample C3_bottom_MG_FD_207210 | JGI IMG/M metagenome (GOLD analysis project Ga0334722, IMG submission 207210) | Sediment microbial communities from Yellowstone Lake, YNP, Wyoming, USA - C3_bottom | ecosystem: Environmental > Aquatic > Freshwater > Lake > Sediment | place: USA: Wyoming | collected...
CCCGCCGTGAGCGAACTGTCCAGGCCCAGGATGCCGCCGTTGGCGACATTGATCGCGCCGTTGATCGTTGCGCCGTTGATGATGCGTTCGCGCGAATTGGCCAAGCTCGTCAGGTCGACGACACCGGTGATCGCGACATTGCTGAGGAAGTTGCTGGCGCTGCCGTCTGCACGGAACACCCCGGTGCCGCTGGAGCCGATCGTGCCGCCGGTGATGGTCGTTCCGCTCTGCAGCACCACGCTGGCGTTCTGGGCGTTGATGAGGCCGGCCGTGTTGTTGATGCTGGCCAACAGCTGCAGCGTGCCGCCACCGCGGGCATCGAGCAGGTTGTTGTTGGTGACGCTGCCACTGTTCGCGCCGGGCGTGATGCTCAGCGTCCCGCCGCCGACATCGGCCGAGATGCGACCGTTGTTGACCAGGGCGTTGTTGCCGGCGGTGATGGTGGCCGTGCCGATGTTGCCCTGGCCGCGCACGACGATGTTGGCGCCAAGCGTGGTGGTGCCGGTGCCTTCCAGCGCCAGCCGCACGTTAGCGTCATTAAGGTTGAAGGTGCCGGTGCCGCCGATGCTATTGGCCGCACCCAGCGTGCTGTCGAGGCTGACGAAGCCGCCGTTGGCGATGTTCACGTTGCCGTTGAGCGTCATGCCGTTGCCGATGCGCTCGCGGGCATTTGCAACGGTCGCCGCGTCGAGCAGGCCGTTGAGCGTCACGCCGCTCAGGACGTTGCTGCCATTGCTGTTAGCGACCACCGCGCCCGTTCCGGTGGTATTTATCGTGCCGCCGGTGATGCCCTGGCCGAACTGGTTGAGCACGGCGGCGTTGGCGATGTTGATCACGCCGCCGGCATTGTTGGTGCTGCCGCCGCCCGCCAGGGTCAAGCCGAAGGCGTCGATATTCACGCCGCCGGCATTGATCAAGTTCAGGATGGACTGCGCGGTATTCACTGTGACCACCTTGCCGCCAGCGATGTTCGCGGTGTCGGGGCCACCGGTCGGTATGATGCCGCACGACCAGTTCCCGGCAGTGCCCCAGTTCCCTGACACGGGGCTCCAGGTGCAATTGGCAGCCAGCGCCGGCTGGGCAAAGGCGGCCAATGCAAGGGCGATGGCAGCAAGTTTCTGTCTCTTTGCTTTCATTAGCAGAACAGGTAGAGAACGTGCATGCTTCCTCGCGTGATCTTCGCTGCCGATTAGGGATGAGATGGCGAGGCTTAAGAATTTCGGGGACGTCGGGGACATGGGAACGCTCCTGACATTGAAATACGAGGGATGCTGGCACCAGCACGGGTCTTGCAACCCGCGATTACGCATCAGCTCTGACAGTGAAAATAAACCCAGACCCCTATACGCAAGATGCGGACCATATAAATAATCTCACATATTTACAATAGCTTGAGAATCATCCTCAGCATAAGTCAGCACAAACTGTAAAATTTCCTGACATGCGTTCAGCTACAACTCGGGTACATGATGCTGGAAAGTACGGTGCGCTATCTTGGGATCGAGGTAGACGATGCTTTGGAGATAGCGGAACAGACTGAGGTCTGAGTTGGCCTCGGGATCGCGACCACAAATTTGGTCGCGATCCGGCCAGGAGCGGTCATTGACCTGACCAGTGCTGTGCGTAAATTAATAGCCGAGCACGGCACTCGGGTAGTAAAAAATTTCGACAAATATCGTTCGAGAACAGGTGAAGTCGCCAAACTACTTCGTTACGGAAATTCTCAGCTCCGAACACCTGATCCAACCGGCCTTATTTTCAGAGAGCGCAATTCTGAAAGCTTGAATGATGGAATGGGAACCGGTTCAGACTGCGCCGCAATCCATGCGGTCAGCAGACCGCGAGGCGCCAGAGTGACGTCAGCTCCGCCGCGCGCGCGGCGTGGAGCGGGTCAGCATCATCGGAGGCGCGGGGATGACTCGGCCGGACATCCATTCGACCCACGACCTTCAACCCCGCCTCTTCGAAGGCAGCGAGCAGCCAGGCCCGCGACCGCAGGCCCAGGTGTTCGGCGAGATCCGAGAGCACCAGCCAGCCCTCGCCCCCTGGCTCCAGGTGGGCGGCCAGCCCATCAAGGAATCCGCGCAACATGCGGCTCTCGGGATCATAAACCGCGTGCTCGAGAGCGGAGCTTGGCCGAGCCGGGATCCACGGCGGGTTGCAAACCACGAGCGGAGCCCGTCCTTCGGGGAAGAGATCAGCTTGCACCACCTCCACCTGCCCAGTCAGCCCCAGCCGCGCCATGTTCTCGCGGGCGCAGGCCAGCGCGCGAGGGTCCTGATCGGTGGCCACGACGCGCGTGACGCCCCGGTGGGCAAGCACCGCAGCCAGTACGCCGGTTCCTGTGCCGATATCGAAGGCCAACGCCCGCGAAGGCAGCGGCGCTTCAGCTACGAGCCCGACGTACTCGCCGCGGATCGGCGAGAACACGCCATAGTGCGGGTGGATGCTACGCCCAAGCGCCGGGATCTCAACGCCCTTCTTGCGCCACTCGTGCGCGCCGATCAGGCCCAGCAGTTCCCGCAGCGAGGCAACGTAGGGACCGTCTCCCGGGCCATAAGCCTCCGCGCAAGCTTGTCGCACGTCGGGCGCCCGTCGCAGGGGAATGCCGTGATCGTCCTCGAACGGCAGCAGCAGCATTCCCAGCGTGCGTGCGCGCTGGGACTGGGCCTGGCGATACAGATGGAAAGCCTCGGCTGGTGATGAAATCGGCTTGGGGGGCTTACGTTCGGCGCGGCGGGGTTTGCGGCCGGCGCGCCGCGCCAGCGCCTGCAGCAGTTGGCGCGCGTTCTGGAAATCACCCCGCCACAGCATCGCGGTACCCTCGCAAGCCAGACGATATGCGGCATCGGCCGTCATGCGGTCGTCGGCGATGACCACACACTTGGGCGGCGGCGCCCCGCTCTCCGAGCGCCAACGCGCAGAGCGGGTCTCGCCTGCCTCGGTCCAGCTAACAACCGGGTGCCCACTCACGGCGACACCCGCCACTCGCAGGAACGGATATGGCGCGGCGCCATGGGCGCTTCGATGGCCAGGAAATTCAAACGCATGGCACTTCCCCGCTACGTGTGTGTGAATAATTCAGGCTAAGTTACCCGGACAGCAGTGAAATCAACCCGTAATAAGTAGTTAACCACGGAGTTCACGGAGAACACGGAGTAAAAACAATGTATTGCACGTCTCTTGGTATTCGCCCGTTGGGTGAGGCCATAAAAGCCCCAAAATTGCCTTTCTCCGTGCCCTCCGTGTTCTCCGTGGTTTCGAACTAAGGTTGAATCAATTGACTGAGACTGACCTTGCCTGGCAGTCCTGCATGGTTGTGAGCACGTCGCACATCCAGTGATGCGGTCCGCCGTCCTTGCAAATTATCAAGCCGGTTTTCCATATCTGGGTGTTTTCCTTGCACTGCTTTTCCCAGTAGGCCGGATGGAATTCTTCGGCGACTTTATCGTCCGCCAGATCGCGCAGGAATTCAACCGTCCGCTCGGCCTCGGTTTTGGGTTTGCCGGTGCAGGCGGATATCAAGTAAATGGAAATTACGAGGATGAGGATTTTGTTCAACGACATTTTTCGCTCCCTGAATATTGGCAAAGTGCCACAGTGCTGTATTGCTTGAATAACGTGGGGACCGGCGGCAATGATACGGCGGATCAGGACGCCACGCCGGATTCAGGCGCTTCCTCTTTGGCGGGCGGCTGTCCGTTAAGCATGATGCTGCGGCTTACCGGCGTCTCCAGGCTAATACGTCCGAGGGCACCGGTGCGGTAATCCTTCAGCAGCGTAAGCGCGGCATTTTCCAGGTCGGGTTCGCCGCCCTTAAGGCGGAAACCGCGCCGTTTGGCGACGGCCTCAATGACGTCCACGGCATCGAGTCCTTCCACGCTACAGCCGTAGCGGCCGGCAATCATGGCGGGATAGTGCGCGAGCAGGACCCCGGCCAGGAAGGTGGCCACTTCCTCGTCGATGACGGCGTTGCGGCCCACTGCGTGGCTCGCGGCCAGCATGAGGCCATCGCTCGGATGCTCGATTCTAGGCCACAACAAGCCCGGCGTATCCGTGATCGTCATCCGGTCGTTGAGCTCGAAGCGCTGCTGGGACTTGGTCACCGCCGGTTCGTCTCCGACAGCGGCCACACGGCGCTTCAACAAGGCATTCATCAGGGTGGATTTGCCCACATTGGGGATGCCCATAATCATCATGCGCAATGGCTTGAGGTTGGTGCCGCGATGGGGAGCGAGCGCCTGGCACAGGCGGGGCACCTTGGCGACATCGCCCGGTTTCTTGCAGGACAGCGCGACCGCCTTGACGCCCTTTTGCCTGTTGTAGAAATTGAGCCAGGCCTGGGTGGCCACGGGGTCGGCCAGATCAGCCTTGTTAAGGATTTTCAGACAGGGACGCTGGCGGTACAGGCGCAATTCCTCAATCATCGGGTTGCAGCTTGCCTCGGGCAGGCGGGCATCCAGCACCTCGATAATGATGTCGGTCCACTCCATGGTCTCGGCTGCCTTTTTGCGGGCCGATGTCATGTGTCCGGGATACCATTGAATTGACATTCGTATTCAACAATCTAATCAAAAGCTTATTTTACCCTTCGCCGCCCGCCACGTCATGAATATTAGACCTCTGCCTATTACTCCGTTTATCATATCCATGTCCCATTCCATTTAACTCAACGATTCTGAAGGTTCACCCATCAAACGCTTCCTCAAGTATTTTCTCCTCGTCGTCCTGGGCTTGCTCCTTCTCGCCCTTGTAGTGATTGGCATCCTTGTTTTCAGGGAGGCGGAAACCTCGGAGTATCAAGCCAAGTACCTGACGCGGCTGGCCAAAGAGCTTCACTATGAGGTGAAGAACGGCCACAACACGAACCTTCGCATCCCCCAGGCAGGCCCTTATGACGAGCGTCTGGGGTACAGCCGCCTGCAGGCCCTCATCCCGAGACTGGTACAACTTGGATTCGAAGTCAGCGCCCAGGCCAGCATCTCTCCACGCATGCAGGAACTCGTGAACCGCGGCCTGTTTGTCCCTTATCGGGAGAAGACCCAGGCGGGCCTGGATATTACCGATTCCAGCGGCCAGCCACTCTACAGGGTACTTTTCCCGGAGCGTATTTACCAAGGATTTGAAACGGTTCCCCCGCTGGTGGTGGATAGCCTGCTTTTCATCGAGAATCGCGAATTGCTGGATCCCGATCACCCCGGGAAGAACCCGGCCGTGGAGTGGGAACGGCTGGGCCGCGCCGTGATCGACAAAGCGATTCAAACCATCAGACCCGAGCATGATGTGCCGGGTGGCAGCACCCTCGCCACGCAAATCGAGAAATACCGGCACTCTCCCGATGGCCTGACCCTGAGCGCCGAAGACAAGTTGCAGCAGATGGCATCCGCCTCGGTACGCGCTTATCTGGACGGGGAAAAAACCATGCCCGCGCGCAAAGCCATCGTGGTGAGTTACCTCAACACGGTTCCCCTCGCCGCAGTGACAGGTTTCGGGGAAGTTAACGGCCTGGGGGACGGGCTGTGGGCATGGTACGGATTGGATTTCGCCCAGGTCAATCAGACTTTGCGCGCCTGGCCATCCGGCAAAGCCGATCTGGCAGGGGTTGCTCGGGCATACAGGCATGTGCTGAGCCTCATGATCGCCCAACGCCGCCCTTCAAGCTACCTGGGCGCTGATCGCAAATCGCTGGACGAGCTCACGGACAGCCATTTGCGGGTGCTGGCCAAGGCCGGCGTCATTCCGGCCGATCTCAGGGATGCCGCCCTGAAGGTGAAACTCCAGTTCCGGACTGCCGCGGTTCCGGAAGAAAACAACGGCTTCGCCTCCCGCAAGGCCGCCAATGCCGTGCGGATGCGTCTGGCTTCCCTGCTGGGATTAAACCGCCTGTATGAACTCGACCGCATGGACCTTTCCGTTAAAAGCACACTGAATAAAGAACTGCAGGAGAAAGTGACGGAGATCCTGCGCAAACTCAAGGAGCCAGACTACGCCCGCGCGGCGGGACTGTATGGCGAACACATGCTCGGCGCAGCCGATCCGGGCAGGATCATTTTCAGCTTCACCCTGCACGAACTTACGCCCGGGGGCGCCAAACCGCGCATTCAGGCCGACAATTTCGACCAACCCTTCGACATCAACCAAGGCACGAAACTGGACCTGGGGTCCACGGCAAAATTGAGAACCTTGGTAACTTACCTGGAAATCATCGAAAAACTGCACCAACAATACGCCATATCCGCTCCGGAAGATTTGCAAAAAATAGGGGTGGCGCCCGGCGACCCCTTGACCCGCTGGGCCATCGACCACCTGCTCCAGAACGAGGACAAGAGCCTCGCCGCCATGCTCGATGCCGCGCTGGAGCGCCGCTATTCCGCCGACCCAGGCGAACAATTTTTTACCGGCGGCGGGGTGCAGTTCTTCAAGAATTTCAAGCGTGAAGACAACGGCAAGATCCTGAGCCTGCGCGAGGCAGCGCGCAATTCCGTGAACCTTGTTTTCATCCGCCTTATGCGGGATATCGAGCGTTACTACATGTTCCAGATTCCCGGATCTTCCGCCAATATCCTCAAGGACATCGACGATCCCCACCGGGAGGAATTTCTCAAAAAATTTGCGGACAAGGAGGGCAAGGAATTCATCGGCCGCTTCTATCACAAATACAAAGACAAGCCGGCAAGCGAGATCAGCGATATATTCTTTGCCGGCATCCGGCCAACCCCGAGGAGGCTCGCAGCGGCATACCGTTACATCAACCCGGACAGCACACCAGCCCAGTTTGCCGCCTTTATGGAAGCCCGCCTGCCAAGTTTCAGGAATTCAGGTGAACGCGCCGTGCATGCCCTATACGATGAGTATGCAACAGGTAAATATTCCCTGGCCGATCAGGGCTACATTGCCCACGTCCATCCCTTGGAACTGTGGCTGGTACGCTACCTGGTCTCCCACCCCGGCGCTCACTACTCGGACGCAGTCCAGGCCAGCGGCGGAGAGCGCATTGCGGTCTATAGCTGGCTGCTCAACACCAGCCACAAAAATGTGCAGGACAGCCGGATTCGCAGCCTTCTTGAAGTGGAGGCCTTCCTGGAAATCCATCGCAGCTGGAAGCGCTTGGGCTATCCTTTCGACTCCCTGGTGCCTTCGCTGGCCACGGCCATCGGCAGCTCGGCGGACCGCCCTGCGGCTCTCGCCGAATTGATGGGCATTATCCTGAATAACGGGATCAGGGTTCCGACGGTGTTGATCGAAAGCATGCATTTCGGGGCAAGCACACCCTTTGAAACCATCGTTCAAAAACCCCCGGTCATGGGCGAACGCATGTTTTCGCCCGAACTTGCCTCCGCCGTGCGCGGGGTGCTGATCGACGTGGTGGAAAGGGGAACAGCCTCACGGCTCGCCCATGCCATCAAGAAAGAAGATGGCACGAAAATCCCAATCGGCGGGAAAACCGGCACCGGCGACCATCGTTACGTCACTTTTTCCTCCGCCGGAGTCATCAAGGAATCCCGTGCGGTGAACCGCTCCGCCACTTTCGTTTTCTTCATTGGAGACCGCTTCTTCGGCACGCTCACCGCTTTCGTGCCGGGCATCAGCGCCGCCGACTACAAGTTCACTTCGGCGCTTTCCGCGCAAATTTTGAAGTACTTGCTGCCCACTTTAAAACCGCTTACCGACACAGCCCTGCCCCTGCCAGAGCAGACCCTGCAAGAAGGGAAAAATGCTGCTAAAAAGGATGGGGAAAAACGCAAGCAGGCACCCAAGACGAAACCGGCCAGCGACGAAGCCATCGACGCCACACCGCCGGCGGCGCCAAGCGGGGAAGAGCCGTTCTGACCCGGCCCGGACCCTTTTCAAAAATGGCTCGGGTTCCCCCTGTTTTCCCCTTCTCGCGGGTATAGCCGGTTAGCCGATTTTCCAGGTAGATTCGGTGGCGCCACGTTGGGCGTTTCCATGTGTGGCCTTTCTTGCCGGAACTCACGGCGCTGTTCAGGAATGGGGCTTTCTGTTCGCGGCGCTTCGTTACGGATTTCACGGCGCGGCAACGCCGGTGCCGCCGGCATTATCGGTGCCGGCGCCATTAAAGGCGTGGTCTCATGTCGTGACGACTCCATTGGCATCCTCTGACGGCGCGTGTCCTCCGGCTGAAAAGTGCGAATCTCGCCTTGAGGCGTGATGTTCGGTGCGGTATGAGGTAGCGATTCACCACCATACTGCTTGATCTCCTCTGGTCGAGGCGTCATGGGCCGGCGTTCACGTTCCGGGCCTTCCCGTGTACCGAAGGGTGGACGCGCGACCGGTGCCGTTTCTACAGCAGGGGCTGGGAACCTGCTTTGCGGCGGTTTGTAGACAAAGGAAGGGGTCTCCACCGCCCTTTGATTGCCCGCCCTGGATGACGGTGCAGATTCGCGTGGTTTGCTCATCACCATGACCGGCCTCGACACGATTTCTTGCGGCGGACGGATGCCGGAGCCCATCCCCGCGCCCCTGCCCCATGTTGTCGGCTTGAATGGCAGGCTTCCATGCAGTGCCGGGAGGTCATGTATTTCCCTTTCCGGCATGCGGATGGCAGATACTGGCTGGCGGCCGAACTGGTCGGCATGCACGATCATCACTGCGCCCGGATGGCGCGAATTGCGGTAATTCGCATTCGCTACCGTGTTGACGATGCGGGGCCCACCCCAGCCTCCCCACCATGTCGTGCCGACGAAACCGCGCGCGCCCCACCACGGCACGAGCGGTTCACCCCATCCGAGTGCCACCCAGCCCACCGACGCGATGCCGGAAGTGAGCTGCACCGAATCGCCATGCCGGTGCCCGAAGAAGGCTACCAGCGCCGGTGCATATATCGCCTGCCGTATTACCGGTCCAGGCGCCCAGGCCCAGAAACCATCCACATATGCCCACCGCCCATAATGAAATGGCGCCCATCCCCAGGGCGCATCGTCCAACCACGTCCAGCCGTAATAGGGATCCCACACCCATGAACCGGTACTGTACGGAACCCAGCCCGTGGAAATGCTGTCCGGCACCCAGACCGTACCGTAATCCGGCACCACACGCCACGAACCATAGTGGTCAAGTTCATCCATGCCATACATACCAGGCGAAACGTAGCGCGCGCTGACGGAGTCGAGGGTATGGTCTGTACGCGCATAGTTCCAACGGTCCCAGGTATCGACATCCGGTGCGACATAGCTTTCCGAATTCTGCGCGCCGGTACGGATCACCACTTCTTCGCTTGGCAGAATGCTCTGCACCTCACCGCCGGGCAGCGTCACCGTGGCGCGCCCGCCACGCCGGGTGATGAAATGCGTTTCCGCTTCCGACACATCGATCCGGTAATAGCCGTTGCGCTCCACGGAGAATACGCCATGGGGGGTGGCGATCTCCACGTAATAACCAGCGGACAGGGAACGCAGGTCGAGCGCCGCCTCTCCGCCCGTTATCCGCAGTTGAAGATAGTCGTTACTGATCGTACCCAGCACAAGATGCGTACGCTCCGCCGCACGCACGAAGGCACGCGGGCCAGTCTGGATTTCCAGCGTGGCGTGTTCCGCCGTATAGAGGGCATCGCCCGACGCCAGCGGCGTGTTGAGCCTGGCCGCAGTCCACTCCGGAGCGCTGCCACGCTGGAAAGATACCGTCCCCTCGATGAGACTCAGCCGCGCTGGCGTATACCCTTCCCCAGCGATTTCCGCGGCATGCGCCGGTAACCGTGCCATGGTGAAAGCCAACACCACAAACAGCAGCGACAAGAAACGAATCCCATATCCGTTATCAAACCGGCTGGGAAAAATGCCGTGACACACAGGCATAGGGATAACGCGCTTCGCTTTCATAGTCAGACCATCCAGTTGGGGGTGACATGGCCGTGGAAAAAAAGTGATGCCAAAACACCGGCCAAGAATTGATATAACTAACGCATTACCGGGGTCTGGCGTTGACCTCGCCAGGACCGGGAACACGCCGCGTCAACTCCTTCCTTTCCATCTCGCTCAGGTATTTCCACGGCAAGGGGATCAGGCCGGGAACGCGTTCCATGTAGCGGCGGTAAATCTCGCCGTGATAAACCAGCAGCTTTTTTTCTTCCAGCAGCGATCCGACGATGAAGTAAAGCGTAATCATCGCGCTGGACAAGAGCGTCAGCGCACTCATGTCGCGCGTCCAGACCAGCACGAAGCCAAAGAAATACCAGGGATGGCGCACAAAACGGTGATACCAGGAAAGGTGGAAATGCTCCTGATCCTCCACCCGTGTCACATGGAATTTCCATTGGCGCAAGCCGAGGAACTCCTGCATGTCGTAACTTTTCAGGCTATACACAAATCCGCCCAGCGCCGCCAGTGCCAGGCCGTTTGCCAGCCAGAAGCCGATGCCCTGCCAGCGCCACAGCACCGGTCCCGGATTGCGGTACGTCAACCACAAAATGGGCAACAGCAGCAGCACCGCCAGCATGTTGAACCCCAACCGGTAGAGCGGTAACTGCCTGGGGAAGAAAGCGGCGAACCAGCGCTTCACCGCCAGCGATGCCAGCGCCGAATGAAGGGCGAAGTACGCCAGCCAGGCGAACAACAGCCAAGTCATATCGTGCCAAATGAATTCAGAATGTGGCAAGGCTTAAGGCGCCGGATTGGGATACTGCTGGTGGATCTTTTCGATCTGCTCCAGCACATCCGCGCCCAGCATCAGTTGCGCGCTGTCCAGATTGCTCTTCAACTGCTCTGGCGTGGTCGCGCCGACAATCGCGCTGGCAGTGAACCAGCGCGCGCGCACGAAGGCCAGGGCCATCTGCGCGGGGTCGAGTCCGGCCTCGCGTGCAATGCGCACATATTCAGCCGTTGCCGCAGACACGTTGGGCTTGAGGTAGCGTTGGCCAAAACCCGGGAACAGGGTGATGCGCCCTCTGGCTTGCGGATTGTCCACATATTTGCCCGACAGGCAGCCGAACGCCAGCGGACTGTAGGCCAACAGGCCGACATTGGCGTGCCGGCATACCTCCGCCAGCCCGGTTTCGAATGTGCGGTTCATGAGGTGGTAAGCATTCTGGATGGAAACAATCCTAGGCAGGTCCAGCTTCTCCGCCGCTTGCAGGAACTGGCACGTACCCCACGGGGTTTCGTTGCTCAAGCCCACGTAACGCACCTTGCCCGCTTTGACGAATTCCGCCAATACCGCCAGTTGTTCCTCAATCGGCACGGTCTCCACTTCCTTGCCGATGTTGTAGCTGCTTGCGCCGAACATCGGGACGTAGCGGTCGGGCCAGTGAATCTGATAGAGGTCCACGTAATCAGTCTGGAGCCGTTTCAGGCTGCCTTCCAGTGCTGCTTCCAGTTGCCGCCGCTCGACGCGCGGCCCGCCGCGTATCCAGTCGAAACCCCGGCTTGGCCCCGTCACCTTGGTAGCGGCAATCAACTTGTCGCGTGGTTGTTTGATAAGCCATGAACCCACATAGGCCTCGGTGCGTCCCTGGGTCTCGCCCTTGGGCGGCACTGGGTACATTTCAGCGGTATCGATGAAATTCACCCCGCGGGAAATGGCGAAATCGAGCTGCTGATGAGCCTCCGCCTCGGTATTTTGCTCGCCGAAGGTCATCGTGCCCAAGCACAGGGACGACACTTTCAGGTCGCTATCGCCAAGCCGTCGCAATTCCATGATGTCTAGCCTTCCAGCTTTTTGTGCGCCCCGTCACAAAATGGCTTCTTGGCGCTGGCCTTGCAGCCGCACAGCCAGACCTTGGTTTTCTCGGCCAGAGTGAATTTCTCCGGAGTGAATCCGCCGCCGCTATGCGCGCCATCGCAGAACGGCTGGGATTTGGATTTGCCGCAGGAACACCACCAGTAATCACCGGCTTCCAGTTCCAGGGCATAGGGCGCGCGCTGGGCGCAGACGGGTTTGCTCATCAAAATCTCCTTGGGGTTAAATCACTTCACGATTCCGGCAAATACCCGGGTCTTGGGCAACCCGAGACCGAGGAAAAACTGTTCCGCCACGGCCACGGCGGATTCCGGGCCGGCCAGATAAATATCGCCATCTTTCAGGTCGGGGCGGTCATGGATGATTTCCAGTAAGGTGGCGCGCAAGGCGTTCTCGCGCATACCGGTAACTGCGCGCAAGTCATAGCCAGCAAGCAGGGATGCATAATGAAAATTGTCCAGGGCATCGGCCCAGGCCCGCGCCACGTTAGGCATATAAACATGGCCGTCATCCGAGCCGATCCAGTACAGGTTGATCTCTTCCGCATCCAGCGACATGGCGTGCTCGATCAGGCTCTTGATGGGCGCGAATCCGGCGTCGAAAGCGATGAAATAAAGTGGGCGCGGCGATTTCTCCTGCAAAATGAATTCGCCCTGCGGCCCCTCGATATCCACTGCATCGCTGCTCTTGAGGCGGTTGAAGACATAATCGGAAAACAGGTTGCCGGGCATGCGGCGCACATGGAACAGCAGGTTGCGGTCATCGCAGGGACAACTGGCGATGGGCAGGTCGGCGGTAAGGGATTTCCCCACCCGGAGCGTGAGGTACTGCCCGGCCAGGAAACGCAAGCGCCGCGTGCGCGGCGTTTGCAGATGGAGCATGGCCATATCCGGACCCAGCGGCTCGATCGCTTTGACCGTGGCGGTAATCTGCTGGAAAGGAATATCCTGCACCCCGCCCGCCACTGGCGCTTCGATTTCCACGTCGCTGACCGCGGTGTTGCTGCACAGCAGGACATAGCCCTGATTCTTTTCGGCATCCTGAATCACAAAGTCGTGGTGGCGCACCTTCTTGATCTGGCCGGACACCACCTTCGCCTTGCACAGACCGCAGTTGCCCCCGCTACACCCATAGCTGAGCGGCACGCCGGCGCGCAGGGCGGCTTCCAGCAGGGTGTCCTGCCCATCGAGAAAAAAATCGTGGCCGCTGGGCAATATCGTCACATGGGCAGACATGACGCGCAACATGCTGTCCCTGACCGCCAGCGGGTTGGGATAACCCGGCTCCATGGCGGAAGTGATCTCGTCCTTGAGCCACGCTTTGAAATTTCCCACCGTGGTTTTGGTCGCGTCGCTGCACTGGTCCTCGATTTCGCTCAGTTTTCCCCGCAGGCGGTCAAGCAGGGTGTTCAGCTGCATGACCTGGGTCTGGCTATTCGCCAGCGCCGTGCTCAATTCGGTGACCCGGGCCGCCAGCACTTCCGCCTCCGGCAGGGCGCGCTCGAACACCCGCTTGCCGAAAGCCCGCTCCTTGATATGGGAAACCCGGTCGAACTCGGTGTTGTCTTCCAGTTGCGCATCGGGATAAGCCGCCAACAGGCAGTCCACCGTGACCATGCCATCGAAGGAAGTCAATTCGCCATTCTGGATTTTTTTCTGCAAGGCGCCACGCGTGACGCCCACTAGGCGTGCGGCTCTTGAAAGGCTGATCAGAAGTTGTGACATGGGAAAGTCCTTACAAGGGGCAGTCATGTGCAATATCTTGATACAAATAGGCGGGGTTCTCAATACTATTGAGACCCCACTCATGCCATAGGTGCGGTATTAGGCTTGCCGTTGGGCCAGGTCCAGCCGGAGGCGGGATGGCGGATAGGAGGGGTTGGCGGGTTTCCCGATTTTAAAAACGAAACGTTTTATTCAGAAGACATATTGTGTTTCAGTATGAATGCTGTAATGCTTGGTCATGGTTTTCCACTTTATCTATCCAAGATATACACCTTTTGCGGTGTATATACCTCGTTAGAAGCCTTATGCGACTACACCTTACTATTTCTTTAGTTCTTTTTGCAGCCTCCTTCGCATCAGGCTATTTTGTCGCATCACGACAAACTGATAGCGATGTTGCAGAACATGAGCTGGCCGCGCTCATGCACTACACCCCCGCTATCGCATATCTGCAAAAGGGACAAACCGAAAATGCAAAATCCATCCTGTATGTCGGTATTGATGGCGCACTAAGTGA
>Ga0334722_10004792_pt1 | contig 13928 bp, 22 predicted proteins | sample C3_bottom_MG_FD_207210 | JGI IMG/M metagenome (GOLD analysis project Ga0334722, IMG submission 207210) | Sediment microbial communities from Yellowstone Lake, YNP, Wyoming, USA - C3_bottom | ecosystem: Environmental > Aquatic > Freshwater > Lake > Sediment | place: USA: Wyoming | collected...
CAACCAGCAAGGCAACCCAAGAATACCTAAGGAGGCAACACCCGATGAACCCAAGCAAAAAAATGACATTCCGTGCCGGTCTGGTGCTCGCCACCTCCCTGCTCCTGTGGAATCCTCTCCAGGCCAGGGCCTTTTCACCAAACGGCGTCGGAGCTGAAATGGGTGGAGCTGGCGACCTGTCGATGCAAGGGGTTTCCGGCAAAGTGGTCGAAACCATGAACAGCGGCGGCTACACCTATGCCTTGGTGGAAAAGAGCGGTACCAAGACCTGGGTAGCCCTGCCCCAAAGCACAATCACGGTGGGCAGTGAAATCGCCTGTCAGCCGGGCATGGTGATGAATAACTTCAAAAGCACCTCGCTGAACCGGTCGTTTGAAAGCATCGTTTTCTCAGGGGGGCTTGCCTCTGCAGACGCGGTCGTTGTTGCTCCAATCCCAACCGCTGCCTCAACTCCGGCTAAGACGATCACGGTGAGCAAGGCAGAAGGGGCCAATGCCCAAACCGTCGACGAGATTTTTGAAAAGAAAGATCCCCTGGCGAATAAACCGGTGGCGGTCCAAGCCAAGGTGGTCAAAGTCAGCCGCGGCATCATGGGCAAAAACTGGCTGCATCTACAAGACGGCACCGGCAATCAAGCCGCCGGGACCAACGATCTGGTAGTCACCACCGATGCGCTGCCCGAAGTTGGAGCTGTGGTCACCATCAAGGGGAATCTTTCTCGAGACCGCGATTTCGGCGCTGGGTACTTTTACGGCGTGATAATCGAAAACGCCGAGGTAATCGGCAGCAAGTGAGGCTCTGGCTGCCCGGGAAAGAAGGGATAAGGTATCATCGACTCTTCCTGGCAGCCCCTTGCGCACAGCAAACTTAGGTGAAAAAGCATGATCCGTTTCCTGCTTCTTTATCTGTCAGTCTATCCCCTTGTCCACTACTATGCCCTCCGTAAGATCAGAGCGGCCTTTCTCCCCGGCAGAAGGGCCAATCTCGGCATAGTCCTGTTCATGGCGGTCATGATCGCAGCACCGATCGTGGTCCGACTGACCGAGCAAGCCGGAATCGAGACAGGCGCCCGATTCTGGGCCTATGCAAGCTTCAGTTGGATGGGCTTGCTGTTCCTTTTTGCGACCATTTCCGCTGCGGTTGATGCGGGCCGTTACGCCGTCCTGGCAGCGGGAAAAATCCAAAAACGAAAATTTACCCTGACGCAGATGTCGCCTCGGCAATTGTTTGCGGCCCAGGCGATGCTGGCGGTAGCCGTATACGGCTACGGGATGTTTGAGGCAGCGGATATCCGCCTGGAACACATCGAGATTACCAGCCCCAAGATTGCGGCCAGCACAGGCAGGATACGCATCGCCCAGATCTCGGACGTGCATCTTGGACTCATTGTCCGGGAGGAAAGGCTCAAAAGCATTCTTGCCCGGATACAAGAGACAAAACCCGATATCCTGGTGTCCACCGGCGACCTGGTCGACGGCCAGCTCAACCACCTCAGCACAGAAGCTGAATTGCTGGCGGCTGTCAAGCCGCCCCTGGGCAAGTTCGCCATCACCGGCAACCATGAATTCTACGCCGGTCTGCCGGATGCCCTGAATTTCACAAAAGCATCGGGCTTTTCCATTCTGCGTCAGCAAGGGGTAATAGTCGGCGGCATCAATGTTGTCGGGGTAGATGACCCGACGGTCAAAACCTTTGGCAACGGACATGCCGAGTCGGAACACAATATTCTCGCTGCCCAGCCCAGGGAAAACTTCACGCTCCTACTCAAACACCGGCCTGCGATTGATCCAAATAGTCTGGGACTTTTTGATCTCCAGCTTTCCGGCCACACCCACAAGGGCCAGATATTTCCCTTCAACCTGCTTACCTGGTTTTTTTATCCCCAACGGGCTGGCAAGCTCACCGCACTGGACAGCGGTTTTCTCTACCTGAGCCGAGGCACCGGCACCTGGGGCCCGCCCATCCGTTTTCTGGCGCCACCGGAGGTGACCATCATCGATCTGATACCTGAGAAATAGCGGTTGCCGCTTAAATTGTTGCCAAACGGCATGCGAATACCCAAAATAATGACGGTACGATTGCCGCCCGACAACAGCACTGACAACCAAAACCGACAAGAATCTTCCAAGCATTCACAACAAGGAGAAACCATGGCCACTGACGCGTTGCAAAAACGACTCTTTCTGGCAACCCTGACAATACTGCTGGCCGCCCCCTTGGCCTGGGCGGAAAATTTCACCCTGACCAGCAAGGATCTTGGTGGTCAGCTCTCAGATCAGCAGGTCTTTTCCGGTTTTGGCTGCACAGGCAAAAATATCTCTCCCCAACTCCTGTGGAAGAATGCACCGGTCGGCACGAAAAGTTTCGCCATCACCGTGTATGATCCAGATGCCCCAACCGGCAGCGGCTGGTGGCACTGGCTAGTCTTCAACATCCCGGCCACGGTCACGCAATTGGCCACCGATGCGGGCAATCCGGCCAAAGATCTCACGCCCAAAGGGAGCGTCCAAAGTGTCACCGATTACGGCAAGCCCGGCTTTGGCGGCGCCTGCCCTCCGGTGGGTGACAAACCGCACCGTTACGTTTTTACCGTCTATGCGCTCAAGGTAGAAAAACTGGAGCTGGATAGCGCCTCGCCCTCGGCCATGGTCGGCTACTACCTCAACCAGAATGCCCTGGCCAAGGCCTCGTTGATTTCCTATTACGGTCGCTAATCGGTCTTAGTTGACGGCCAGGGTGACGCTGGCTTGTCTTAGGCAAACATGATTCCCCTTGAGGGTGCTGGACAGCGCCACACGGCGCGCCGGGGCCGCGACCGCGCATAAAAGCGACCACGGACACGATCTGGCTTGCAGAACACGCTTAGGCAACACCCTGCATGATTGGAAGGACAAACGCTACTCTTACTTTTTTCTGATTCTGCCTGCATTTTTCCCGGACCGGGAAAATGAAAACTCATCAGCCACAACGCTCGGCACTATTGGCATCATAGGTGCCAAAAGCATTCCAGTAGAGATAATCGTTCACCTGCAAAAGCTCCTCCCGACTCAAATTACCCCAAGAACCATCCTTGGCGCATTTGACGTTTTTTCCATAAAAAACCAGATTCCACCCTTCCATGGTTCGCGACTCGGAATACAAAAAAAGCGCGCCCTTGTCGTTGTTATTGTTATGACAGGCCTTGCAGTTATTTTTAAAGATATCATGCCCTTTGCTCACCCAGCCGCTGTTGTAAAAATTCAGTTCCCTGCACATGCCGGTCGCTTTGTCCAAGCGCTTCGAGACTCCGGCAAAAGCCAGGGAAATATTTCCGACAAAGACAACCGCTACTACACCGAATATCAGATATCTTTTCATTCCCATTTCAGCTCCTCCTTTTTTTTATTTCAAACAAACACCGCCACAGGCAAAACAACAAGCAATTGCGTATGAACTTATAAAGATGGAGAAAAAATTATTTCACCGGGCAGAAAGCCCCGGGACATGTTTCGCAGGTTTCACTTTCCGGACACGGCACACCACTCAGTTTGCACAAGGCATCCATGTCTGCTTTGAGGCCATTCACAATTTCCTTATTGATCCGGTAGTACACCCGGAATCCCAGCTTTCGGGAAGAGACAATACCGCTATGTCGCAGCACCTTGAGATGTTGCGACACCGCCGGCTGGGTAATTCCGAGTTTTTTTGCCAGATCGGCGACACAGTACTGATTATCTTCGGTAGAAGAAAGAATCCGCATGATTCTAAGCCGTGAAAGATCGCCAAGCGCCTTGAAAAAATCAATAAGTTCATAAATGCCCTGATCAGCCATATCGCTCCCCGCTCCATCACACCATAAGCACTAACTTATTGTCAATGTTTTTTTACACGCCCTTCGTTTCAGTCCAGTCGCCGTAAGATTACCAGAAAAAATCGGCATCCACTAACTGATTCTTCCAAACGTCACTCTCCTTTTTGATCTCCATAATAAGCAGCCCCCCAACACCTTGAGAATAGACGGCGACGCGGGCCAGACGTTGTTGCGGGGGAAAGAACATGATAGACTGTGCGGCAAGCCACACCACCTTACCCAAAAGGATCCTGTCCCATGCAAAATTTCCAAGAAAAACCAGCCCGGCAGCCCCCATCACTGAGCCAGTTGTTTTCCTCCTTCCTGCGGCTGGGAACAACCGCCTTCGGAGGCCCGGCCATGATCGCCTATATCCGGGAACTGGCTGTCGAACGAAAACGCTGGCTGCACAAAGAACCCTTCCAGGAAGGCGTGGCTCTCTGCCAGACGATTCCCGGCGCCACCGCCATGCAGGTCGCGGCCTACGTCGGCCTCCGGGTCCGGGGAGTGCCTGGGGCCATCACAACCTACCTCGGCTTCGGCTTGCCGGCCTTCCTCCTTATGACCGCGCTTTCAGCGCTCTATAGCTGTACCCATTCGCTGCCCGCTGTGATTGCGATTTTCAGCGGCCTACAGGCCATCGTTGCCGCCATTGTTGCCAACGCCGCCATATCCTTTGGCCGAAGCTCCCTTTCTGGATGGAAAACCTGGGTCATCGCCCTCGCTGCCGCAGGGCTGTTCTGGCTTTCGGCTCATCCGGTCCTCATCCTGCTCCTTGCCGCGTTTTTAGGCCTGGCCTTGCACTCCAAACAATCAGCCGCGCCGCAAGCAGAACCCCGCACACACCTGCCTTCCACCGCCCGACCGCTTCTCTGCCTGCTAGCAACCACTGCCGCAGGCTTTGCCCTGCTTGCTTTCTTTCGCAACGACCTCGCACAGCTGGCCCTGCTCATGGCCAGAATCGACCTCATGGCCTTTGGCGGCGGCTTTGCCTCAGTGCCGCTGTTGTTTCATGAGATCGTTACGACCCGAGCCTGGCTGGATGCCCCGACCTTGCTGGACGGCATCGCCCTGGGCCAGCTCACCCCCGGCCCCATCGTGATCACGGCAACCTTTGTCGGCTACCTGCTCCATGGCCTTACCGGCGCGGTCATCGCCACGGTGGCCATATTCCTCCCCTCTCTGCTGCTGGTGATCGGCACCGCCCCCTACTTTTCCCGGCTGCGCGCCTCCCGCCGGTTCAACCGGGCCGTTGACGGCGTTCTCTGCTCCTTTGTCGGCCTGCTCTGCACAGTTACCATCCGCCTCGCCCTGCATGTCCATTGGGACTGGCCCCACCTGCTCCTTGCCGCCGCAGCCTTCGGGGCTTTGTTCAAAAAGATTGATCTCCTCTGGGTGGTTCTTGTCGGCGGTACGGTGGCCATCTTCCTTTTTTAGGGAAAGCCTATGCGCTTCCGCTCTGGACAAAACATTCCCCAAAAGGTATAGAAAGAACATCATCTTGCCGGGATATCCGCGCCCGACGCCATTGCCTGCACCATCTCACATTGGAGGGCTAACATGCCACGCCTGATCTGTTACTGTTTTGGTTACAGCGAAGAGGATTTACAGCAGGACGTCCTGGAACACGGCCGTTCGTTGATCATGGAGCGCATTGCCTCCGAGAAGAAAGGCGGCCGGTGCCAATGCGCGGAAAAAAACCCCGCCGGCCGCTGATGCCTGGCCGAGGTCCGCCAGGTGGTGGACGCATGTTTAAAAAACAATTCCGGCAAGGAGAACCGCTGATGTCTTCCCCAAAGGTGAAAGACATCTTTACGGTCTTTCTGAAAATGGGCGCCTTTGCCTTTGGCGGAGTGTATTCCATGCTCGCCTTTTTTGAGCGGGAACTCGTGCATAAAAGAAAATGGCTCAGCCATGAAGAGTTCGCCGAAAGCGTCGTCATAGGACAGCTGACCCCCGGCGCCCCTATCGTCAATACCGGCATATTCATAGGCTATACCCTCAGAAAATGGCGGGGCGCGCTTGCCACGGTTCTGGGCCAGGTTCTTCCCTCGTTTATCCTGATTCTGATCCTCGCTTTTATTTACGTAAAATATAAGGAGATTGCGCTGCTGAAGGCCATACTAAAAGGGGTCGGCGCGGCTGTTGTCGGACTTGTCGCCTCGGTTGTCTACAACATGAGCAAAAAAATCCTGAAGGACTATACAAGTATCGCCTTCGCCCTGGTCGCCTTGATCTGCCTCGCGGTGTTCAAATTCAATCCGATTGTCCTGATCATTGCCGCAGCCCTTGCCGGCGTATTTTTGCACGGAAGGAGGGCAGAGTGGAAATCCTGAAATTTTTCTGGACGCTTTTGTATATCAATCTCTTCACGATCGGCGGCGGCTTCGTCATGCTGCCGCTCCTGCAACGCGAAATCGTCGACCATTATCACTGGCTCACCAGCAAGGAATTCATCGACAGCGTCGCCATCGGTCAGGTCACGCCGGGGCCGTTGACCATCATGAACGTATTTATCGGCTATAAAATCTTCGGATTTTGGGGCGCCCTGGGCGCTGTCGTCTGTACCTATTTGCCGTCGATTATCATTGTGACGATTGTCAGCCACTATTACCTACAGTTTAAGAACTCATGGATAGTCAATTCGAGCTTCAAGGGCATCAGGCCAGCCGTAATCGGCCTGCTCGCGGCGGTGGCAATAACCCTGGGAAAGACCTCCATTGTGGACATCCCGACAGGAGCAATCGCACTGGGCAGCTTCGCGACTATTGCCTTTACCAAAGCAGACCCGACACTTATCATCCTTGGGGCCGGAGTAGCAGGGGCGCTGGTATATTGATGCCACCGCCATCGCTTAAACTACTGCCATTCGGGACAGGCTGCTTTTGGGGCGGATTGGCTTCCGGGCTTTCTAAAAAGCCCTTGCCGCCGGGGCTTATTTTTTTTCAGTCCGAGAAATATGGGCATTTCATTTCTCGACAACCGTGGGGATGTTTTGGGCTGAATTGGCAGGCCGACTCCCCCCCACTCGGCAAACTGATCGCAAAATGTTCTTCCAAAAATTCCACCGCAGCCTTAAGCGAGGCCCGCGTATATGCCTTGCAACAGCTAGGTCCGGTCAAATCGGTTATCACCCTTGTTACCCTGGTTACGGCCTCCATGGTGGTACGCTGCTCACGGTCTTTGCCGCATTGGGCGCTAGTAAGCACACTGATACAGGCGCCTAAGGCCGGAACAATGCCGCACACCCCGGAAAGACCGCAGTATCCGCCATGTGCCTGCTTGCGGGTCCGCTTGAACACTTCCTTGATGTCGTCATTGGTGGCGTGTGCTGTGCCCTGGTTTTTCAAAGCAGCCATGAGCGCGCCGCCGGCAATATAGGCGTGTTGGCAACCGAGCATGGGAAGACCTGAAAAACTAAAAGCTAATTCGGCAATTTCGTTGGGGTCAATCGATTTCGTGGTAAACATAATATCTTCGATTACCCGCATGGCGTCTTGGTTGTGACACTGTTCGCAGATATAATGACCGTTTGGGCAGACAATATGGCCGGAGTCTGATCTCTTGCAATAACTGCAGGAAACCTCGGCCGATTTGTCCTGATATTGAAGGGCTTCACCACAGACCATGCAATGTTCGGTCTGCCGTTTCCTTTCGAGATCAGGCTTACCCGAAGGGGTAGTTGGCGGGGATTGAGTTTTGTCGGACTTTAACAATTTTTCCGATAACTTTGACAAAAAACCGCCCCCTTTTTCCTGGCGACCGCCAGTATTTTCTTCAGGGGCTCAACAACTGGAATTTTCCGTGGTGTTTTTCTTCTGCTCCAACATACTTCTTCTCCCGTTAAGAACGTAGCAAGGTATAGACAATCAATCCCAGGCTCAATAAGGTGGTGCCGTGTAAGATCCGGAGACTCCATGGTCCGCAATTTTTGTTATTGTAAGTTTTGTAGTAAGCGAAACCTAAGAGAACAATGGTGGCAGCTAAAAAAATCCAATGATATCTGGCAAACCACACCGACATGGTAAAACTTCCCAGGCCGAAACTGGCCAGGAGCAGAGGAAGTTGTCAACAGAATGCGTAGGCAAGGGCCGAGGTAATGGCGCCGCCGCTGGCAAGTTTTTCTTTCATTTTTTTGTCCTTAACTGTGTGATATTGCTTTTACGCTCACCATTGCCGGAAGCCTGCATAGTGATTTTTCCTTCACGGGCAAGCTTGCTGAGAACAAAGATGGCGCTGGTGCGTTTCAAATTCAGATGGGCAGCAATTTTGTCGGGGTCTGCCTTTTTTTGCCGGTTGACAAAGTCGACCACCAACTGCTCAATCGCACTAAGCCAGTCATCAAACAGGTTACGCAGTTCTGAGGTGGAATAGGAGGCCAGTTCGTAGGTGTGACTGATGGCCGCTATAACCTCTTTGCTCATTTCAAGGGGATTCACGCCTGAATCCGTGCATTCTTTGATTCAATGTTCCACCATATCAATGGCTTGCAATGAATCGCCCCCGCAGAAGACGATCTTCTGGAAGAGATTCTTTTTCTCTTCTCCGGTAAGATCCTGTACCAGGGTTGCTACAAGGCCTCCGAGAAATTCCTTCTTTTGTGAATGGCTGAGTCTGTCTATGCCAGCTTTGTCAATAATAGTATCCATCAAGTCACCTTGCAGTGGTCAGGGACGGTCAGGCCTGCCGCCTTTACATGTTTTTCCCTCAGCCTTTGCTTGCCGCTTCCGAATTTCCTTGCCCCGTCTTTTCCGTGCTCTCTCCTGATGCAGTATCCGGGGATTTGGCGGCATGTCCTTTTATCTCTTCGAACATCCGCCCCATCATCTCCTTGGCAAATTGGACTCCTTCATCAGGCGGCAATTGAGAAAACATCATACTCATACATTTGGGCATCATCTCCCGCATACAGGCCATTTTGTCGGCGGATGACATGCCGCTCATCATGTTTTGCATCATTTCTTGTGGATTCATCGGGCCTCCCATCATATTTTTCATCGCTTTACCTCCTGAGTGTTGAATAGACTGTCGGCTATACATAGCGTCTTAATTTATTGCGCATAATTTCTTTAATATTTGACTTCCCCCGCGCCGCTCGTTGAATTTTTTTTCAACGGCGGTATGAACCACCAACCATACCCAGGTCCCCATCCTGGTCCGTTACACCACATAACAGTTACCTCCTTTTGGCGAAAACGATCTTGTCTGGCTTCAACGTCGCTGATACACTGGAAAAATCATGTTCCAGGTCGGCAAAAAAGGCGAGTTCATCGAGAATATCAATCAGTGAGAGATCTTTGAGGCTGTAATAAATAAAGGGACCGTCCCTGCGGGTAGTGACAACCCCCGCATCACGCAAGTTGCGGAGATGAAAAGACACCAAGGTCTGAGACAGTCCGGTATCATTGATAATTTCGGTTACCGACAGAGCCTTCTCACCAATTGATCGAATAATCGATAGTCGGCTTGTGTCTCCGAGAATCTTGATGAATTGGGCTAGTTTTTGCATGGGTGGCACGGCTAATATTTATGATTATTCATATGAGCTTGTACACATATGTTACATGCGTTTTCCCATCGGGTCAATGAGAAAATTCATGTCGATATGTTCAAGAGGGAGGGCTTCGGCAAAAACAACGTTCTTTCCGTGTTAAACGGAGAAAATCAGACGGCTCTGCCGGTTTGAGGTTTCCAGCAAGACACCCGCCTGCTGCCGCTCCATTTCCTCAAGCAACCGCAGGCTGGCGACCCCATGCCAGGAAGCATCAAGAAAGGGGGCAGCCCTCTGGCTCCGGCCAAAACCGCCTCTGCCGGTTTGACAGCTGAGGATGAATGCCCTGGCGTTGTCCGGATCAAGGGGCTTTGCCCCCAAAAGGCTTAAACCCGCAAGAGCGGCATGGCAGTTCTCGATGAACGAGGTGGTTCCCGGGAAAAAGCCGAACCCGCCATCGCCGTTTTGCGATCGCTGGAGCCAGCCGGTCAATTCCCCCGCCTCCTCAATCTGCTGTTCGCCCGTGGCTTTCACGAACAGATATCGGGCCGCATCCTCCACCGCGCACCGGGCAGGCAGCGCCACCGGCCGTTGTGGGTCAAGGGACTCCGGCTCTTCCAGGATCTCCGTAAAAATCCTGCGCACATAATAAGTGGCGGCAAGGGAAACGTCCCTGCTCAGGCAGGCGGCGAGATGGGCGCGGAGCCGCGCCACATCCATGGCAAGCCCGCAGATATGGCAGGTAATCAGCAGGCGAAAGGTGGTGTCGATCCCCAGCCAGGGCACGGCCAGCATCCGGGCAAGATATCCGGCCAGGGCGGGCTCCGATTGGGGGCTGGGTGCGTCTTCACCCAGAACAAGGCGGATAGCCACCGCCTGGAAGGTGTCCTGGATGGTGGCGGGCAGCCGCGGCGTAGCCCCATAGCCGCCCGTGGCCTTGCGCCGTTTGTGCACGAACTCCATGAGTGCCGCACGATCAACCAAACGAATCATTTCCTCCCTCCATTCCGACAGAATTTTTCTCACTTCCAGCATACCAGTTTTAGCAACAAACAAGATACTGCATACCAGATACTTTCCTTATTAAAAATTTGTAACAACTGTTACAAATTTTTAATCGACTAATAACTATTAATAATGTAACATCGGTTGCATTATCACTTCAACTCTCCAGCAATAGAGGACGATCTCATGAAATGGCTCTTTTTCTCCTATAGTCTCCCCGCAGAGCCTTCGAAGGCAAGGGTCTATGTCTGGCGGCAGGTCAAGAAGCTTGGCGCGGTCAACTATCAGTCATCCTGGGTGCTTCCCTATTCGCAAGACCATATTGCCGAGTTGAAAAAGCTGGTCGCCGACATCACGGAATACGATGGGGAAAGCCTCCTCATCGAAGGAAAGACACTCGATAAAAATCAGGAAGAACTCATCGCCAAGGTATTCCGTGAATCGAGGGATGAAGAATATCGGGAATTGATCGACAAGTGTGAGGATTATTTCAAGGAACTCGCCTACGAGATCGAGAGGAAAAACTTCATCTTTGCCGAGGTTGAGGAAAATGATGAGGAACTGGAAAAGCTGAAGCAGTGGCTGAAGAAGATTGAAAAAAGAGTTGTGGAGGGTGTCACCCTGCGCAAGACCGCCCTGGAAAAAATCAAGGAGTGTGAGAAGAGATTTGACGAGTTCGCCAAGATTGTCTTTTTGCATACTCAGGGAAAAGGCGAAACGAAAGCGGCCAAGAGTGTTTCCAGCAAGCAAAAGCCCACCGAGACCGAGTAACAAACCACTTACGCACCATAAAAAAGGAGCCAAGAGAAACCATGAAACTCATTGTACTCACCTACAACACCTTATTTGGTGGACGCGACGGCACCAATGACCGCCGTGCCCAAGCGCAGATCAGCCTGATTAACGAGCTCAAACCGGATGTTTTTCTGATGCAGGAAGCAAAAGGATTTGATGCCAATGGTGGCGCATGGCTCTATGCCATGGAGGCAAGCATCGGCATGCGGGGTTTTCTTGCTGTCGCGCCACGCACCGGACAGAACATCACTATTTTTATCCGAGAACCACTGCGACCGGTGTCTTTTGATGTCGACGTGGCAAACTTCCATCACACGCTGGCGACACTCAAGGTGGCATTGCCAGACGCCCGGATAGTGACCTTCATCAGCGTCCATTTGTGTCCTGCCGGCGCAGTGATACGCCGTCGCGAGGCAGCGTACCTGACAGTACATGCAGCACCAGAAAACCTCACCCTGATTACCGGTGATTTCAACTCGGCTTCACCGCACGATCCCGAGCCAGAGGGCTTCGCTGCCTTACCGGCGCAACATCGCACTCGTTATCTGGCTGACGATTTGCGCACCGCTGACCGTAGCGTGCTGGCACACCTTGAAGCAGCAGGCTGGGTGGATATTGGCCATGCACAAGGCGGGTCAAGCGTGCCGACGGTCCCTACGGCGGACTTCACTGGCACTGAATTTCCCGTCATGCGCTGTGATTATCTACTCGCCTCGAAAGCGCTGGCAGACCAGGCAACATCGTATAAAGTCATTCGCACCCCTGCAACCGGCATGGCTTCAGACCATTACCCGGTAGTCGCCGAGTTCACGCTGTAGCCAGCAGTGGCAGGGGAACGGAGAACTTAACAGGAAAGGTAACCAGAGATGGAAAAAGAGAAAACCTATTTCGGCTTCGGCAAGAACGTCTTCTTCACTGGTCTGGTCAGCTTCTTCATGGACGTCAGTTCCGAGATGATCTATCCGCTCGTCCCGCTCTTCCTGGCCAACGTCTTGGGGGTCAACAAGTCGATGATCGGCCTGATTGAGGGGCTTGCCGAATCAACGGCCAGCCTGCTCAAGGTCTTTTCCGGCTGGTTTTCTGACCGCATCGGGCAACGCAAAAGTCTCATGATTGCAGGGTATGCCATCTCCACCCTGAGCCGACCGTTCATGGCCTTGGCCAGTGCCTGGCAGCAGGTCTTGGCGTCGCGATTTACCGACCGACTGGGCAAGGGAGTCCGCACCTCCCCTCGAGATGCAATCATTGCCGAATCCGTCCAATCAACCCACCTAGCCCGCGCCTTTGGCTTCCACCGTGCCATGGATACCTTTGGGGCAGTGATTGGCCCTGCCATCACCCTTTTTCTCCTTGGCCTTTTCAGCAACGACTACAGAAAAGTCTTCTGGCTCTCCATGATACCAGGCGTCATAGCGGTGGCCCTTATCATCCTCTTCATCACTGAGAAGAAAAAGCGGCCGATCCGCCACACAGACCGGCCAAAGCTGACCCTCAAGCATTTTGACTGGAAAGTGAAAGTATTCATCGTCATCGCGGCTCTCTTCGCCCTCGGCAATTCCAGCGACGCCTTCCTTATCCTGCGGGCCGAGCAAGTCGGTATTCCAGCCGTCACGATCCCGGCGGTCTACCTGATGTTCAATCTTGTCTACTCCCTGTCCTCCATTCCGGCAGGGATAGCGGCGGATAAATTCGGCAAAAAGCGAATCATCCTGCTTGGATTTCTGCTGTTTGCCGGGCTCTACTACGGCTTTGCCGTGGCCAAGACCACCGCCACCATCTGGTTGCTGTTCGGCCTGTACGGCCTATTCATGGGGTTTACCGAAGGGATTCAGAAGGCGTTTCTAGCCACCATCATTCCCCCGGATTTCAAAGCGACCGCCTTTGGGGTCTACGCTGCCGCCGTTGGACTCGCCATGTTACCAGCCAGCCTCATCGCTGGCTGGCTCTGGGATCACATCTCCCCTGCCGCCACCTTTTATTTCGGCGCGGCAACGGCGGCCCTGGCTGCTCTCCTCTTCGTGGCCTTGATTGTCTCGATCAGGCAATCGGAACGATTGACAGCGCATGAATCTTAATCTATGGTAAAAACAAAATGAAGGCGATGGAGTTCGCCATGAAACGCTTTGTCCGCAAAGCTAATGACTCCTACTCTTGAACAAGGGTAGGAGTTTTTTTTATGCCGCCACTCTGACGACGAAATCGTACAACAAAACGATGAGAATCTCAAAAATCCCATGAGTGCCGAGCGACAAGACAGCGCACAACTTCTCAACCCTTATCAACGGAACGGCCTCTCCACGACCTTGAGCATCTTGGATGAGATGCTTTGTGAAATCGAACAGACCATGATCGGCAGTGGGCACAAGGGAGTTCTCCATAAGATGCAAGACGATGTCCCGACACCGGTCAAAAAAGAAATAGTGAACAGGATATCCCTCATCAGGGATAGAATCGAGGTCATGAAAGAGCAATTCGCTCTGGAAGAAAGCAACCATAAGGCGAGCAAGAATTTCTTGGCAAAGCTTGCCTACGGCTGGGAGATTCTCGAGGGGGCTAAGGCGAGGCATCTGCGGAGATACGGCGCAGTGGCGCAAGGGTTGGCGGAAGTACTTGACCCGCAGCTCAATGACATAATCATTCTTGTGGACGAGATGCGAGACTTGGTGATCGGGGAGAAAAAGAACTAAACAACCACCGGCTAAAGCCGGAGGGTTGAAATTAAGGGCTGAAAGCCCGGATACGGGTCGAATAGACCCGTTATCCTTCAGTCTGAAAACCATCATCTTTTTTAGGTTCAAAATGATGTTC
>Ga0334722_10004793_pt1 | contig 13928 bp, 14 predicted proteins | sample C3_bottom_MG_FD_207210 | JGI IMG/M metagenome (GOLD analysis project Ga0334722, IMG submission 207210) | Sediment microbial communities from Yellowstone Lake, YNP, Wyoming, USA - C3_bottom | ecosystem: Environmental > Aquatic > Freshwater > Lake > Sediment | place: USA: Wyoming | collected...
GGCGAAGAACCACCAGGTCTGCCAGAGGTTCTGCAACGCAACGCGTTCCACCCAGTCGAACAGCAGGCCGTCGTTCATGGATGAGAATACGTCCCGGTGCATCGGCATCATGTAGGAGCCGATGAAAAAAATGATGACCAGCCCAAAGAGGGTCCAGACCGTGGTCTTGAGTGAAAGAAAAAAGTTCTTCATTTAAAATTCATGTGAGCTTTTCATTAAGAGCCCCACGCCCGCATAGGTGAACAGCACGATCACAAATCCGAAAACGCCCATCCAGGCCGTCTTCCTGCCTGACCAGCCGCGCACCAGCCGTGCATGGAGGTAGAGGCTGTAGAAGAACCAGACGATCGTAGTCCAGAGCTCTTTTGGCGTCCAGAGCCAGTAGGTGCCCCAGGCGAGGAACGCCCATATGCCGCCGAAGATCATGGCAATGGAGAAGAGTACATAGCCGAGCAACAAACTCCGATACTGGCTGCTCTCCGCATGGACGTCATTTCCGTAGCGGTCGAGCAGCCCGAAGACAGCGCCGATGGCGAAGAGCGCATAGGAGACGAACGACAGGATCACATGGAGCTCGAACCAGATGGTCTTGAGCACCGGCGGCATCCCGCTGGTTACCGGAGCCGAGACCGCAGACCCGGCGAGGAAGATCATGATAAGAGGCGCAGTCAGGTAAGAGAAGAGGTCGCGTTCACGGTTCCATGCGGCAATGACATAAACGGCACCGATGGCAAACGCAAGAAAACCGAGAGTATCGTGCATGCCGATCAGCGGTATTCTTCCGAACCGCAGCGCCGAAGCCACGATGAGGAATGCGTGCAGCGCCAGCGCCGGCAGAATGAAGCGCGGCCGTATCAGGGAAAGGGGATAGAGTATGAAAAGGATACTGTCCATAGATCTCATGAATGGCCCAGGGCTGCTGTCCAGTGCTCGATGCTGGAGCGAGAGACGTAAAAGGCATTCCGGTAATCCGGAATGCCTTTATGTATTCTTGTATGTTTGCGGCAAGACCTACTTTTTGCCGAGGATCGCTTCTTTTGCCGCCTTGGCTACGCGGAACTTCACGACTTTCTTGGCCGGGATCTTGATGGCTGCGCCGGTCTGGGGGTTCCTGCCCATGCGTGCCTTGCGCTGTACGAGAACAAGCTTACCGAGGCCGGGAAGCGTGAAGGCATTTTTTGCTTCCTTGTAGGCGAGTGCTGCCATATCTTCGAGGATCTGAACTGCCAGCTTCTTTTTGATGTCAGCCTTCTTCGCGATGTGATCTGCAATCTGTGACTTCGTCATTGCTTTTGCCATAAAATTCCTCCTTAAAATAAAATTGAAACAGTAATAGTCCACTGCCCGAAGGCAGAGTGATCTTGTTTTTCGAGGGAAGTATAAACACTCTCCTGTAAAATAGCAAGAAAAATTTTAGCAATTATGGCGTATTTTCGGGGTAATTTCAGGGTAATGCAGCGGAGCATGGTTGTTGTACGGTTGCCGGTTCCGAGACGCTGACGGTTTTCGATGTTGACTTGAACGTTTGGTTTGTGTTAATTTATTGCACTCAAGCGAAGCATCGCAGGGGGAAAACATACTGATCAGGAGGCAGGCCATGGCTACGAAATCGAATTTCATTCTGAAAGTGCAGGACGCAAAACTTGCTGATGTGCAAAAGGCGCTCAAGGACGCGAACATCAATGTCGTGAGCATTCTCGAAGTACATAAGGAAGAAGCGTAACCACCCCGGGACCGCTCCTGTGCGGCGGTCCTTCTTCATCATCCTTGCATGCAGCATCGTTCCCGGTCGCGCCGGTGTGACGGCGATTGACCATTCCCGTCCGGCAATCTGCTATAATAAAGACAACACTATGAAAATTACGCTCGTGGATCTCGAAAACGTGGCCAAGGCCCTTTCCATCAAAGTGTCCTATGACGATCTGAAGACATCAAAGGGCGGGTCATGCCGGGTGATGGAGACCCGCAGGATCATTATTAACAAGTACCTTCAAAATGTCGACAAGATCAGCCTGTTGGCCCGGGAACTGGGCAACTTCGATCTCAGCGGGATCGATATTCCCGATCACGTGCGTAAAAAAATAGAGAAGGAAGCTGAACCGCAGGCCTGATGTTTCCGGCATCGGGTGTGTGGCCGACCTGTGCTTCCCGGATTCGATCCGCAGGGAGGTTGCCATGAAGAATATCATTCTCGCCATAAGCCTTGCCTTGTTTTTCCAGGGCTGTACGTATGCCATTTCCCCGGAGTATGCCCGTCAGGCCGATCGGTCAACATTTTTTCACGAAATCAGGCAGGACCCGGAGATCTATAAGGGGAAACTGGTGATCATCGGCGGAACGATCGCCCAGGTCAGCAGTACGGACCACGGCACTCTGATCGAGGTCGTGGAGCGCGCCTTGGACTACTGGGGCCGCCCCGAGCGCACCCAGAAAACGGGCGGACGGTTCATGCTGTTGTATCCGGCGCACCTCAATACTCTGCTCTACGCTCCCGGCAGGGAGATCACCGTTGCCGCAACCGTGGACGGCACCGAGACCGCTACGCTGGTAGATCCGGGCCTCCGCGTTCCGCTCTTTTTATCAAAGGAACTGAAACTGTGGGAGGATACGCGGAAGGCCGGCACCGGTCCCCAGTGGTTCGATCCGCTTTACGATCCCAACAGGTCTGTGCGAACGCAGTAGGAGCGCCAGTCAGGCCGTGTGTCCTTACGACCGTCGGAAAGGGGATGCGATATGAACGCGTGTGAAAATAAGCGCCTGATATTCTGCGTACTGCTCGCACTGCTGCTGACGAGCGCCTGCGCGCCGCCTTTTCCGCAGCAGATGCTGGCCCGCGTGGACAAGAACCTTTCTTTTAAAGAACTGCAGAAGAACCCCGACAACTATAAGGGAGTATGGGTGATGCTCGGCGGCATGATCGTGGCAGCAAAGAACACGAAAGAGGGCACCATGATCGAGCTGCTTCAGAAACCGCTGGACAGTTCGGGGCGGCCGCTCCAGACGGACACCACGGAAGGACGCCTGTTTGTCGTGGCTGAAGAATTTCTGGATGCTGCCGTGTATCACGCGGGCAGGGAACTGTCCGTCATCGGTGAGGTGTCGGGTCAGAAGGTCCAGTTGCTTGGCGAGCTTGAGTACCACTATCCCCTGGTGTCCGCGAAAAGCCTGCATTTGTGGACGCCGTCTTCCGGGTCGCGCGTTTCTTTCGGCATCGGCATCGGCGTGTCGTCGTACCACTAAACCTAAAAAATCATTTGGACACGGAAGGGGCGGATTAACATCGGATAAAAGCGGATAAACCCAAAGCAAAGCCATTACCCTAAAAACGGCAATTGGACACGGAAGAATCGGAAACATCTGGTTAACGCGGATAAATTCTAAAGCAAAGCATTCACCTATTGGGTGAACCTCTTATAAAAGAGATAATCCGCCGTTATCCGGTTTTTATCCGAATTTATCCGTGTCCAAAAGCTTTTTCAGGATGAAAAAATACGGCGGAGCAGTCGATATGATTGCTCCGCCGTTCTTGTTATAGCAGACTGCCGACACTATCAGGCAAACCGTATCGCCTTCACCGCTTTCAAACCGACCGCGCCGCGCGTCATGACGCCGTAGGTCTTCAGGTCGAGCACCTTTTCCTTTTCCTTTTCGTCGATCACCTTCACCTGCGCGTTCTTGCGGACCGTCTTGAACAAAACGATGTCGCCGTTCTTCACGTTCACGAGCTTCACGCCCTTGCCGGCGCCGGTGAGGGTGGGGATGTCCTTTGCCGCAAGCACGACGGCCCTGCCCTCGGACGTAAGGAACAGCACCAAGGGAAGGTCGATGAGGTCCACGCCCAGGATGCTGTCGCCGTCCTTTATGCCGGCAAACTTTTTGCCTGCCCGGGTCGTGGCGCTGTTGAACTGCGCGAGGTCGAACTGGAAGCCGACTCCCTTGGCCGAGACGGTCAGGGCCAGGGCGCTCCCCCCGGTGAGGGTGAGCTCAGCCTGCTTGTCCGCAGCAGAACCGTCAGCCGCAGCCGCGCCGCCGGACAGGACGGTCGTGAGGTTCATGGCCATGATCGGCCGTTCGCCGTCGCCGAACTTGAACAGATGCTGCACGGGCTCGCCGAACCCGGAGCCGGTCGGCAGATCAAAGGCCTTGGTTACGTAGACCTTGCCGGCTGACGAGAAGAGGGCGATATTGTCCCTGGTGTTTGCCGGTAGCAGCGCGAGCAGCGCATCGCCTTCCTTGAACCGGAGGTTCTCTCCCACGGTCTTGACCCGCCTGATCCATCCCATCTTTGTCAGGATCACGGTAACGTCCTCATGAACGACGAAATCGTCCTGTGAAAATTCCACGTCATCGGCCGCCTTCATGACCGACTTGCGCTTGTCGCCGTATTTTTCCTTGATCTCGAGCAACTCGGTCCGGATCAGGCCCCAGATCTTTTTCTGGCTTGCCAGGATGGCCTCGATGTCCTTGCGCAGCTTTGTCTTCTCCGCCTTTTCCGCGAGGATGCGGTCGATCTCGAGGCCGACGAGCTTGTAGAGCTGCATGTCGAGGATGGCCTTCACCTGGTCATCGTCGAGCTTGAAGTGTTTTTTGAGCTTCTCCGCAGCGTCTTCGCGCGACTTTGCCTTGCGGATGAGCTTGATCGCCGTGTCAAGATCGTCGTAGAGGGCCTCAAATGCAGCAAGGATGTGGAGACGAGCCTTCAGCAGCCTGAGGTCGTAGTTGAGACGCTTGGTCGTGACCTCGTGCCGGAAGTCCAGGAAGTAGCGCATGATCGCCTTGAGCGACAATCGCTCCGGCTCCATGTTCGGCTTGAGCGCCGTGAAGTTGATAGGGAAAGTCGACTCCAGGTCCGTGTGCTTGAAGAGGTAGGCGGTGACGAGCTCGGCATTGGTCTCGGCTTTGAGCTCGAGCACGATGCGCACTTCGTGAGTGGACTCGTCACGGACCGTGGTGACCTGCGGCAGCTTCCGTTCTTCCATGAGGCCGAAGAGCTTCTCCAGCAACCGCGCCTTGTTCACCAGGTAGGGAATGGAGGAGAAGACGATGGCCTGCTTGCCGCGGGGAAGTTCCTCGATCTTGTACTCGCCGCGGGTCCTGATGCCGCCTGAACCCGCCTTGTAGATCTCGAGCAGTTCCTTTTTCGTGTTCAGGATCTGGCCGCCGGTGGGGAAGTCCGGCCCCTTGATGAACTTGAGGAGGTCCTTGGTCTCGATGTCGGCATTGTCGATCAGCGCGGCCAGCCCGTCGATCACCTCGCTGATGTTGTGCGGCGGGAAAGAGCAGCTCATGCCCACGGCGATGCCCGAGGTGCCGTTCACGAGAAGCTGGGGGAACCGGGCCGGGAGCACCAGCGGTTCCTTGAGCGAGTTGTCATAGTTCGGCTTGAATCCGACCGTATCCTTGTCGATCTCGAACAACAGTTCTTCGGCGATCTTCGAAAGGCGGGCTTCCGTGTAGCGCATGGCCGCCGCCGGGTCGCCGTCCAAGCTGCCGAAGTTTCCGGAGCCGTCAACCAGGGGATAGCGGAGCGAGAAATCCTGCGCCATCCTGACCATGGCATCGTAGGCCGCCTGGTCGCCGTGGGGGTGGAATTTACCAAGGACCTCGCCGACGACGGCGGCGCTTTTTCTGAACCGCCCGGTCGGCCCGAGCCCCATCTCCCACATGGCAAAGAGGATCCGGCGATGAACGGGCTTGAGCCCGTCCCTGACATCGGGGAGCGAACGCGACACGATGGTCGAGAGCGCATAGGTCAAAAAGCGGTTCTCCACTTCCGAATGGAGCGCTGTTGTTATAACTGACTCTTCCGGTAACGCCATGGTGCAAAACCCCTTTCACTGCTGGTGAAGATCGCACGTCCGCGGGAACGTGTACGGGAGCCGATGCGCCACCAGCGCCAAGTGAACAAAAAATGCTTTTTTCAGGCGGCATTGTACCATAAACAAAGTAAATTACCAAAGTAAGTTTATAAAAAGTGGTGTATAATAAGTCATGGTCAATCTGCTGAACAATCAGGCAGAAGCATACAGCGTCGAGACCTTTCAATGCGGTCACTGCGACAGGGACTTTCAGGCGAAGGTCATCACCTGGGTGGATGTGTCGCGGGCGCCGCTGGCGAGGCCGGCGCTGCTTCGATGGGAATTCAATATCATCCAATGTACGCACTGCGGGTGCCGTCATTTTTCCGGATCGCCCTTCTTTTACGAGGACTTTGAGAATGGGCTGCTGATCGCCGTCTACCCGCGCATTCCGGACCAGCGGGGAGAGGTGGAGAAGAGCATCAGGGAAAAATACGGATACTATCCCGTGCTCGAATTTTTCTACGATATGACGCAGATCTGGATGCTGATCTACTTTCAGGAACACTATAAAACGAACAGAAATCTGCGCGCCCTGTCAAGGATCGGGACGGGAGATCAGCGGATGCGCAAAATGTTGAGCTTTCTCAAGGAAGACGAGATGATGATCTCGATCCGCGAAAAGCTGACCGAGTCCTTTTTCGGCGATGCGACCAATGATGAGCTTGTGGACCTGCTGGGGCAGGCGATCTATACCCTGGAAGAAATGATGCCCTGGCCGCTCGATCGGCGGTGCGTCTGCGGCACCGACCTTACGCATGACTTCAAATGCTGCGGCCGGCAGGTGGCCCTTGATGACCACGAATATCTGCTTTCCAAGCACTTCATCCTCTATTGTCCGTCCTGCAAAGAGGCGCTGTCGGGAGCGTCCTGCGAATCCTGCGGCAGGGTCTATACCTGGAAGCTGGGCACGGTGGAAACCTTCAAGGTCGGCACGGGGGCAAAAGAAGCGCCTGCGGACGAAGATCTTCAGCCGCAGGCTGAAGAAGGAATACCATAAAAACAAAGAGGCGGTGAGTTTCTCACCGCCTTCCTGAAAGATGATCTTGCGGGGCAGCTGCTGTTAGGCTGCCCTTTTTGTGTATGACATCTGACGCAACCCCGGTGGCGGCGCTGTCGTTCCGTTATGCGGCCTCAGCAGCTTCCTTCTTTGCCCGGAGTGCAGCTGGAGCTGAAACGATATATCCCATTGCGGTGCCGAGCAACCCGCCTACCACAATGCTCACCGTGGCAGCACAGGCGATCCCAACGCCGATCCCCATCACGATCGCCGCCCGCACAAAGAGCGTGGGTTCTACCGTGCCGCCCATGATCTTCTGGAGCAGGATCAGGGTCCCGAAGCTGCCGAAGTAGAATCCCGGAACGATCCCTGCCACCACAAACACCAGCCCGCCGATTGTTGCACCGATTTTCATTCCCGTTTTTACTGTCTCGTTTTTCATGGTAGTTCTCCTTTTTTAGGGTTTTATGAGATATCGTACTTCTTACCTCAGGCTGCGATTTATCTTACCTTGTGCGCCTGTTCCTCATGATGCGCCGAACCTTCCAGAAGCATGCCCAGAAGCCATCCGATCGTCGTGCCTGCTGTTACGATAACGATGCCGGCAACCAGGATGCCGATGAGCATGGCCGCCAGAACAATGACTCTCGAGATGAGCCCCGGTTCCAGCGGAAGCCCGAAAAGCCAACCTGCGATATTGATCCCCATGGCGCCGCCTAAGATGCCGCCGGGCAAAAGTCCGAACAGAGCGAAAAACACCAGTCCTGCGCCTGCTCCCAAGTATGCTGCTGTTTTTTCTGTGGTGGTCTTCATGATCGTTCCCTCCTTTTCGTCTTGTCTTGCCAGGTATATTGCATCTGCCATGCCAGAATACAAGTGATTGTTTTTCCATAAATCGCGTCCTGCTCCGATTTGCATACCTGAGAAAAGGCCATCGCTCATTGTTGAAAATGCGAAGCAGGTCTTGCAGCAAAAGCGGTGTATAGGCCTACGGACCCCAAAAAAGGCTCCGAAATATGATAAGCTTCAATCATGGATACGACAAAAAAGACGTTCCTGTGTATCATTGTGCTGCTCCTGCTCCCTGTCATCCTGAATGCGCAAGAGAGCCAGGAGAGCAAGGAGAAGGACTACGAGATCGCTCTCACAAAGGGACAATACGAGATCGAACTCGGCAATTACAACGCCGCCATCCAATACATCACGCAGGCCCTTACCCTGAAGCCGAGAGACCAGGCCGCGAACCTTTCACTGGGGATCGCCTATTCCCGTTCCGGGGACAACGGGCGCGCACGGGATGTGCTGCAGCAGGCTGCCAACGACAACCCCGGTGACACCCGGGCGCAGTATGAGCTTGCGCTCGTGCTGGGGAAGCTCGGACAGGCCGAGGAGTCAAAACGCGTGATGGCGGCAGTGGCCAGGAGCAACGACCCTGAGTTGAGCGGCGCGGCGCGGGGTTTTCTTGAAGGGACTGGGGCAGGAGCAGGAGAGAAGAAGTTCATAGCAAAACTGGCGGGAGGACTTCAGTATGACTCGAATGTTATTCTGGAGCAGGATTCGCCGACAACGTCGGGCGTGAAGAATTCCGATTGGCGGTGGGTCTGGGCAGTGAACGGCTCCTATGCCTTCCTCGATACCAACAGGGCGAACGCCGAGGTCGGCTATCAGTTTTATAAGAGCATCCACGATGAACTAAAGGACTATAATGTCCAGCAGCACATTGGCCGGCTGGCCGGGAAATATGCCCTGTCGAAGACCATGAGCGCCGACATGGAGTATGATCTTATCTATACGTCTTTGCGCGGTGATCATTACAGCACAGCCCACCGGTTCATGCCGAGATTGTCAACGAACCTGACCCCGGAGTCGCTCACCGAACTGCACGCGACTTACGAGGCCAAGCGGTTCTTCACCACCCCGGTCTTCACCGGCCTGACGGAAAAGAACGGCTCGAATACCTCCGCGGGCGTGTCCCACACCGTGATGCTCAGCAAGACAGCGGCGATCTCCGTTGATTACACCTATGACAAGGATTCAGCGACCGCGAGTTCGTGGTCCTATACCGGCAATAAGGGAACAATGAATGCACTGTCTGAGTTGGGGCACTACCGTATCATGCTGTCCGCTTCCTATTATGATCGAAAATATCAAGGCCTCATTCCCGGCGCGCCCGAGACGCGCCATGATGGAGCGCAGGAGTATTCAGCATGCGTGACCCGCAAGGCAGGGAAGGACCTGAGCGTCACCTTGTCCGAGACCTACACGCGGAATGATTCAAACCTTGAGATCTACCAGTATACACGCAGCATCACCGGCCTTACTCTGGAGCTGAGCTTATGAAGATCCGACAACTGATCCACTGCTTGTCCATTGTTACACTGGCATCGCTGGCTGTTGTGTCCGGCGCCGTGTCCTGCATTGCAGCGGAAAAGGCGGGAGACGTAGTGTTTGTCCGCGGCAAGGCAATGATCGAGCGAAAGGCAGGAACAATAGACGCCGCGGTGAAGGCCGCGCTCGTTGAAAGCGACAACATTTCGACGCGCGACAAGTCGCGGATAAAAATGCTCTTCCGCGACGACAGCATCCTGACCCTGGGAGCGAACAGCAGGCTGGTCATCAGAAAATATCTTTATAGTCCGGAGTCACAGCGCGCAGAATCCATCTATGAGCTGGCCGACGGCCGGCTCCGGTCCGTTGTCGGGAGCTCCGGTTTCAAGGTGACGACGCCGACGGCTTTCGCGGCCGCCCGCGGTACGGTCTTCACCATTTCCTATAATAGGGAAACGGGAACCACGGAGATCACGGTGCTCGAAGGTTCGGTGGAGGTCAGGAACATCAATGCCGAGATCGCCGGCACGCAGGTCGTGACCGCAGGGCAGTCAACGTCTGTCTCCGGTGACAAGCCGCCGACAATGCCGATGCCCGTGAGTACCCAGGGCGGCGGGGCAGGGGTTGATGACAGTGCAAGTGCAGCTGCGCCGCAGCTTGTTACTCCGGCGCCACCGACGCTTCAGATCATCAATGATCTGCACAACGGGTCCGGCAAAGGGCTGTTGCTGACCCCGCCGTTCGAACAGGTGCAGGCGCACACGACAACGATCCTGAACATCGTGTTCCCGTAGTAAACGAGGTTTGCCATGAAAAGGCCACTGACCATAGCAGCGATCATCGTCCTGACCATCCTCTTTGTTTACGCCTGCAGCAGCACCATCACGACATCGGAGATGTCTTTGGTTACGATCAGGCTGGGAAGCAATAATACCGCTTCGGTCGACATCCAAAAGTCCACGCTTTTTGCAAAAATGCAGCGCTTCCTTGCCGATGCGGCGCTCGTCTCGTCAGCCCATGCATATATCCCTGCGTCGGTGCAGAGTATCAAGGTTACAGTAACCGCCCCCGGCATGCCCACCCTCAGTAAAACCGAGAATGTCTCGGCACAAATTTCGGCCAGTATTACGATCGAGGTGCCGAACGGACAATCCCGGCATTTTGTTGTTGATGCGCTTGATTCTGGAAACGCACTTTTATATTCCGGAAATACTTATGCCGACCTCAGCGGAGCGCCGGTTACGTTAACCATAAACATGGCATATGTAGTTCCAAAGATATTTGTTGCCAATAGCGCAGACAATACCGTTTCGGTCATAGACGCCGCTACGGCCACGGTTTTAGTCACGATCCCGGTTGGAACCAGTCCCTCCGGTGTTGTTGTGAACTCCGCTACTGCCAGGGCGTATGTGGCGAACCGATTAGGTGATACTGTTTCTGAAATAGACATGGCCAATAATACTTTGGTAAATACTATTGCTGTTCTTATTGCCAGCCCAACGGGCCTTGGCATCGACACTTCAATAAACAAGGTTTTTGTATCAAACGACTATTCCAGCAATAGCGTAGATTATATTGATGCCGCGAGCGGCAATACCGTGGGAACGATATTCTTTGGAGCTGCATATGGTCTTGGGGTGGCAGCCAATCCTGTTACGCATAAGGCGTATGCAACTGACTGGGGAGAGGTATTTGTAATTGATACAATAGCCAGTACTCCTACCGGAACGTCGATACCCGTGCCCGGCACTACGATTAGCTGGTTTGGGGTCGCTGTTAATTCCGTTACAAACATGGTTTATGTGACAGACACGGCAACATCTGGCCAGGTATTTGTCATTGACGGAAACACCGATACCCAGACCGGTACGATAACCGTAGGTGCAAATCCAGAGGGGATAGCGATAGACGAAACTGCCGATAGGGCCTATGTTGCGAACAGCGTAGATGGAACTGTCTCGGTTATTGATACCACCAATAATACCGTTGTGACAACGATTACGGTCGGAGCCACTCCCATGGCAGTTGCAGTCTACTCGGCTGGCAACAGGGCTTATGTAACTAATAGCGGAGACGGAACTGTCTCGGTTATTGACACCACCAACAATTCAGTGATCAAAACTATACCAGTCGGTGCCAGTCCGCTGGGTATTGCGGTTAACCAATAGGCGAATTAGCATATATATCTTCCGGTCTATAGCGTTACCTATATTACGAAGATTAATCCATTGAAAGCATTTAAGAAAACAAAGGTCATCGCCGTCTTCGGCGCCGTCAGCACGGCCTGCTTCCTCGTGCTGAACCTCTGGGCGCCGCAATTTATCGAAGAGCGCGTCGAGTCGCTCCTCGTCGACTTTCGCTTCCAGCTCCGCAACCTCATGATCCCGCCCGCTGTACCCCAGAACATCGTGATCGTCGAGATCGACGAGAAGAGCCTGGAGAAATACGGCCGCTGGCCCTGGAGCCGCGTGCGCCAGGCGAGGCTCATCGATCGCATCGTCAAGGCGAAACCTTCGGTCCTGGCGGTCGACATCTTCTACCCCGAACGGGAGAGCAAGAAAGCAGACGCGGCGCTGGCGAAGACGCTCGCGAATGCGCGCGGAACGATCGTTATGGCTGCCGGATTCGACACGACCTTGGCACAGGCTGTCGAAGCGCCTGATTTTCTCCTGGACAACGCGCTGCTCAACATCAAGGACCAGTCGCGGCTCAAGCAGGCGATCACGGTCACCAAGCCGAAGACCTCCATTGCCCAGCTTTCATCCCAAGCCATGCTGGGCCACGTATACAGTCCCTCGGACCTGGACGGCAAGCTTCGTTGGGAATGTCTCTACATCAAGTTCGGTGAGGACATCTATCCATCGCTGTCCCTGGTCGTTGCGGCGCGGGCGCTCGGAAAGACGACAGGCGATGTTATTGTCTATGCCGGACGGGGTGTGCGGGTCGGCGAGACCTATATCCCGGTCGAGCCTGCCGGCAGGATGCGCGTCGATTATCTCGGCCAAGACCGGACCATGCATTATATTTCCGCCTCCGATATTCTGTCGGGCTCGTTCCAGGCTTCGGATCTGAAAGACAAGGTCGTCTTCCTGGGCACTTCGGCGATTTCCACCTACGACTTCGTGGTCACGCCCTTTTCAGCCCGGATGCCGGGTGTGGAGAAGAACGCGACAGTTGTCGAGAACATTCTGAACAAACGGTTCCTGAAGAACGTGCCTATCTCCCTTGTGGCGCTCGCGATCCTCGCGACGGGGCTTGTCCTGTCGATGCTGCTGCCGCGCCTGCGCGCCAGGAACGGTCTCATCCTGTCCTTCGCGCTGATGGGCGCGGGGGTGGTCCTGAACCAGTATTTATTCGCCTATCGCGGCTACTACGCGAACCTCTTTTATCCCTTCGCCAACATGGCGCTCATCTCGGTCTTCTCGGGCGCCTACAAGTATCTGACCGAGGAACGGAAGGCGAAGGAGCTGAAGAAGATGTTCTCCCACTACGTCTCGCCCAAGATCGTGGAGGAGCTCCTGAAGAACCCCGACCTGGCGAAGCTCGGCGGGTACCGAAGAGAGATCACGGTGCTTTTCTCGGACGTGCGGGGGTTCACCACGTTTTCGGAGCGAAGGAAGCCTGAAGAGGTCGTCGAACACCTGAATGAGTACCTCCACGAGATGACCGACATCATCTTCAAGTGGGACGGCACGCTCGACAAGTTCGTGGGCGACGAGATCATGGCGTTCTGGGGCGCGCCGCTGGAGCAGCCGAACCACGCGGAGCTGGCGGTGAAGTGCGCGCTGAACATGTCTGACCGGCTGGATGAGCTTCAGGCGAAATGGCGGGCAGAGGGCAAGGAGCCGCTGGACAACGGCATCGGCCTGAACACGGGGGACGTGCTGGTGGGGAACATCGGGTCAGCGGACAAGAAGATGGACTACACCATCATCGGCGACCATGTGAACCTGGGCGCCCGCGTCGAGACGCTTACGCGGAAATACGACTCACGGGTCCTGATCACCGAGTTCACCTATGCGAAGATCGAGCATCTGGTCAAGGAGGGGAAGTTCTACCGCGTTGACATGAAGGAGATCGATACCGTGAAGGTGAAGGGCAAGGACATTCCCGTGAAGGTCTTCGGCATCCATTCCACGCACACCGCACCGAAGTGATCTGCAAGTGCATTATCCTTATAAATCATTTGGACACTGATAAAATCGGATAAGAGTCGGATAAAGGCGGTTTTTCTGATAAGGTTCACCCGAAAGGTAAATGCTCTGCTTTGGAATTTATCCGCTCTTATCAGATGTTCATCCGCCTCTTCCGTGTCAAAGAACCTTCCTGCGATTCTTCCCTATTCTGTGTTTTCCGCTATCCCCGCAAGTGACAATCCACGAAGTGGCCGTTCCCGAGGTCCGTTGTTTTCGGCGCGATCTTATCGCAGGGTTCGAAGCGGTGGATGCAGCGGGTGTGGAACCGGCAACCCGGGGGGATCTGGGTCGGGCTCGGGATATCGGCGTTCAGCAGGATGTGCTTCCTTTTCACCGTGGGATCGGCGACAGGAATATCCGCCAGCAGCGCCTCGGTATACGGGTGCGACGGATTCCGGTAGATCTCGTCGGACGCGGCGGTCTCCACGATCCTGCCGAGGTACATGACGGCCACACGGTCCGAGAAGTGGTGCACCAGGTTCAGGTCGTGGGCAACGAACAGGAACGCAAGCCCCATCTCGGAGCGAAGGTCGTCGAGCAGGTTGA
>Ga0334722_10004794_pt1 | contig 13925 bp, 11 predicted proteins | sample C3_bottom_MG_FD_207210 | JGI IMG/M metagenome (GOLD analysis project Ga0334722, IMG submission 207210) | Sediment microbial communities from Yellowstone Lake, YNP, Wyoming, USA - C3_bottom | ecosystem: Environmental > Aquatic > Freshwater > Lake > Sediment | place: USA: Wyoming | collected...
GATCAAATCGGAAGGTCTTCTTAAGACTTACGACATGGTAATGAACAAGCTGGAAGCTCCTGCCGCACTGGGATACAGCTGTGCAGGTGAGGTGATTGCTGTCTCAGAAGATATAAATGACCTGAACCCCGGGGATTTTGTAGCATGCGGCGGACAAGGAGCATACCATGCTGATATCGTATCTGTTTACCGGAACCTCTGTGTAAAAATACCTGCAGGGATTGATCTGAAACATGCGGCTTTTACCACAGTGGCATCAATAGCACTACAGGGTATAAGGCAGGCTGAGCTGCAGGTCGGAGGCAACTGTGTTGTAATCGGCCTTGGCCTTATAGGACAGTTGACCTGTCAGCTTCTGAATGCTTCAGGGGTAAAATCAATAGGGATAGATATAAATGAAGCCCAGGTTAATGCTGCAAGGGAGTCAGGAGTTGTTCTTGCTCTGCCACGAAGTAAGGAGGGCCTTGAACAACTGATCGTGGGAGCAACCAACGGATATGGAGCCGATGCTGTAATAATTACTGCCGGCACTTCTTCTTCTGATCCTGTGGAGCTGGCAGGTGAACTTTGCCGGCGAAAAGGCAAGGTTGTAATTGTAGGCGCTGTTCCCACAGGATTCTCCAGGACTAACTATTATAAAAAAGAACTCGATTTGCGAATGTCTATGTCCTATGGCCCGGGCCGGTATGATCCGAAATACGAAGAGAAGGGTATTGACTATCCGGTTGGATATGTACGCTGGACAGAGAATCGGAATATGCAGACTTTTATTGACCTCCTGGCAGCCAGCCGGCTGAACATTGACAAATTGATTTCATATGTTTACGACCTGGAAAATGCTCCTGAAGCTTATGAAGTGATACTCTCAAAAAAAGAACCTTTTACAGGAGTTCTTATCCGTTATGATAATAATGACAAATTAAATTTGAGTACTGTAGAACTTAACAGTACACCTTCAAAACCGGAATTTCCATCAGTGGGTTTTATAGGTGCAGGAAATTTTGCACAAAATATTCTCCTCCCACGGTTGAAAGGAGTTGTGAATTTTATCGGGATAGCCACAGCACATGGAAATACATCACTCTATACCGGTAAAAAATACGGATTTACTTATTGTACTTCCGATACAGGCAAAATAACAGAAGATGACCGGATTAATACTGTATTTATTGCGACCCGCCATAATCTTCATGCCTATACGGTTCTGAATGCTTTAAAAGCAGGTAAAAATATTTTTGTTGAAAAGCCACTGGCTATCAACACAGATGAACTTGAGAAGATCAGGGAGAGTTATATTGCTCTTAAAGAAAAGCCTCGAGTGATGGTTGGCTACAACAGGAGGTTTGCTCCATACATATACAGGATCGTGCAACTATTGCTACCCGATCAGCCCAAAGGGATCAATATCCGGATAAATGCAGGAGCAGTCACTTCAGATCATTGGGTACATGATCCTGAAATTGGTGGAGGCAGGATAATCGGAGAGGGTTGCCATTTTGTTGATCTGGCGATTCACCTTGCCGGAAGTCCTGTTGTTTCAGTGAGCGCTTCAGAGGTACAAAGCAGGAGAAACCTGATGGATTCGTTCATAGCCACCCTCAGATTCAGGAACGGCAGTGCGGCTTCCATAACATATCTGTCGAATGGGAGTAAGGATGTGCCAAAGGAACTGATTGAAGTATTTTGTGATGGTACCGTATCGAGGATTGACGATTTTAAAAAACTCGAGTTTTATGGGAAGCGTTCATTCCGGTCAAAATCTTCCCAGGATAAAGGGCACAGTAATGAATTAAAAGCATTTACGGAGGCAATTTCAAAAGGATTGCCATCCCCGATTCCCTTTGAACAGTTATATCATACTTCTCTTGTTACTTTTAAAATTATAGAATCCATTCAGACAGGAAGGACAGTTGAGATCAATCATACTTTTTAGTTTGACTCAGATTTCTCCAAAGTAGTGTTTAAAACCTTTCTTAAAAAATTATTAACCACGGGGTTACACGGAGTAGTTAACGGAGTTGCACAGAGTAAATTGCGCCCTTATTGAGTAATCCTTGACTCTACATTATAACTCTTTTTATACCATCTTTTAAAGATTGTACATTGAAATTAATCAGGAATCCTACCCTGCATCCGGATAATTTCAGATATGTCATTAGTTGAGCCAAGTGAACCGGATTCAAGACTTCAACTGATTTGATCTCGATTATGACTTTTCCTTCAATAAACAAATCAATCCTGTAACCAAGATCAAGTTTCTTTTCTTCATAAATCAGAGGCATTGGTTTCTGTTTTATTGCAGCAAGACCAATTTTATCAAGCTCATAATGAAGGCATTCTTCATAAGCAGATTCCAATAAACCTGGCCCTAATGTACTATGTACTTTATAAGCACAACCTAAGATTGAACTCGTAAGTTCCTGATGTAATAAGTTCATAATAATTAAATTTAGCGAGACACCACAAAGGTAGAATTTATTAACTATTCAGTGTTTGGTTTTTTAATAAAAGAAACAACATTCCTTTGTGTAAAAACCGTGTTCCTCTGTGCAAACCCAGTGTGACTCTGTGGTAAAAAAAAAGAAGTTCCTCAAATATAAATGCCGGTAACTGAAATCATTGAAGATAGCCTTCAAAAACTTGCTGCACATATTGAATCTCAGGATTACCGGGGTTACGATCCTTATGATGCACTAAAATCCCCCCTGTTTAAACTTCCTGTCCTTAAATCAAACAAGTTGATTCGATTCGGATCTCAACAGCTTGTAAAACGCTTTCCTCTCAACTTAAGACCTCTCCTCGGAATTCCAAAAGGATACAATCCTGTAACTTTAGGATTGTTCATACAAGGTTATTCTTATCTGGCGCAGGGCGCAGGGCACAGGGCGCAGGGTTTATTAAACGAGAATCCATCATCTGATTCCCCCTTTGAAAGGAGACAGGGGGATGTTAATCAGAATAATAACAGAGAATACTATTTAAACAAGATTCAATACTTAATTGGAGAACTAAAGACTTTGGTACCTTCCGGTTATCATGGTATATGCTGGGGTTATGATTTTGATTGGGAAGCGCGCTATACAAAGATTCCTGCGTATCAGCCTACTGTTGTTGCCATAGGGATCATCACAAATGCACTTTACATAGCCTATAAAATCACCGGAAATAAAGAGTGTGCTGAGCTGGTTAAAAGTTCGGCACGTTTTGTTTCAGAAGACCTGAACAAAACTTATTCCGGCGATTCTTACATTTTTTCATATTCCCCCTTCGATCACCAGCAGGTATTCAATGCCTCAATGAAAGGTGTCCGGATACTTGCCCAGGCTTACTCGCTTTCCGGTGATGAAAATCTGAAAAGCCAGGCTAAAAAAGCTGTTCAATTTGTAATTTCACATCAGCGCGGTAATGGATCATGGGGCTATTCACTTGCTTCAAAAGGTGGCTGGACGGATAACTACCACACCGGGTATATTCTTGATTGCCTGCATGATTATAGTCTGCAATGTGAGGATCATGAATTTGACCAGGCATTAACGTCGGGATATGATTATTATAAAACACATTTTATTGAAGAGTCCGGTATGCCGCGCTTTTATTCTGACAAAGCATATCCTGCCGACTGTACTTCAGGCTCGCAGACTATACTTACCCTTACCAGGTTCGGTGATCATGAACTGGCCCGGAAAGTGGCCCTATGGATGATTGATAACATGCAGTCCGCTAATGGATACTTCTATTATCGTAAGTACAAATACTACACAATCAAAACTGACTTCATGAGATGGTCGGATGCGTGGATGTTCGCAGCGTTGGCGCGATTGCTATTTTTGGAAGTGAAATAAAAGAAAAAATTTAACCACAGAGTTACACGGAGTTGATCACGGAGTTTCACGGAGTTTTGTCTTATCAGACTCCGTGTTATTTCTCCGAGTAACTCAGTGTAACTCCGTGGTAAAAAAAAGGAATACCTGATCATGAAAATCCTTTTTTACCTTGGGCACCCGGCCCATTTTCATTTATTTAAAAATGTAATTTTTAATCTCGGAAACAAGGGGAATGAGATCACAGTACTGATCAAGAAAAAAGATATCCTTGAGGATCTTTTACAAAGAAGCGGAATAAAATATCTTAATATACTTCCCGAAGGCCGGAAAGACAATAAAGCCGGAATAGCACTGGGCATGCTGAAACGCGACTGGAGATTGTTTGGATTCTGTATCCGGAACAGACCAGATCTGATGCTTGGTACAAGCACTGAAATCGGTCATGTTGGTACATTGCTGAGGATCCCGACCATTAATGTAAATGAAGACGATGCTGATGTGGTTCCCCTCTACAGCAAAATAAGTTATCCATGGTCAAAACATATACTTTCACCTGTTGTATGTAACAATGGAAAATGGGAACGAAAATCCCTGAAATATGAAGGTTACCACGAACTTGCCTACCTGCATCCTGGTAATTTTACTCCGGATCCTGAAATAGTTAAAAGTTATTTTCCTGTTGATAAGACCTACTTCCTGATACGTTTTGCAATGCTTACTGCACATCATGATGCCGGCATAAGAGGCATAACCAACGAACTTGCAATGAGGATAATAAAGATCCTCGAACCTAACGGATCTGTTTATATTACATCTGAAAGGCCACTTGAACCTGAATTTGAAAAATACCGGATGAAAATTGATCCGCTGGATATTCATCATATTATGGCATTTGCTTCAATATACATAGGTGACAGCCAGACAATGGCAGCTGAATCCGGAGTACTTGGAGTTCCTTTTATCCGTTTTAACGATTTTGTAGGCCGTATCGGTTATCTGAATGAATTGGAGAATAAGTATCAGCTTGGATATGGAATCTCCCCATCTGAACCAGATAAACTTCTGGAAATTATTAACAGCCTTGTCAGAATGGAAAACTGTGCTGAAATATTCCGGGAAAGACGCAAAGATATGCTAAAAGAAAAAATCAATCTGGCAGCATTTATTGTGTGGCTGATTGAGAATTATCCTGCCAGCATAAAAGTCTTAAAAGAAAATCCCGAATTTCTGGAAACATTTAAATAACCACTTCAATTAGGATTGACATGACATTTTAATACCGGAATGATCAGACCATCGAACCGTCGAACCCTCGCACCTCTCGTTAAAACAGCACTAAAGAAACATCTGATACACAAATGAAGATAATATCAGTAGTCGGAGCAAGACCAAATTTCATGAAAATCGCCCCTTTCATCAAGGCTATTCAGAATCATAACAAAGCATTTCGCGGCAACCAGGAACCAGGAACCAGGAACCAGGAACCTGAAACCAGAAACCCGGAACCCATCAAACATCTTCTCATCCACACCGGCCAGCACTACGACGACCGAATGTCTAAAGTCTTTTTTGATGCCCTCGATCTGCCTGACGCTGATATAAACCTTGGTATTGGTTCCGGAACTCATGCTGAACAGATTGGTAATACGATGATAGCTTTTGAGAAAGTATTAAAAGCCGAGAAACCCGACTGGGTTGTGGTTGTTGGAGATGTAAATGCCACCCTGGCATGTTCAGTTACGGCAAAAAAAGAAAATATAAAATGCTGCCATATAGAAGCGGGATTAAGGTCAGGTGATATGAGCATGCCGGAAGAAATAAACCGTCTCGTTACCGACCGGTTGTCCGATCTATTACTTACCCCTGACAGGATTTCCTCTGAAAACCTCCGCAGGGAAGGCGTCTCAGAAACCAGAATTAAATTTGTCGGTAATATAATGATCGACACACTTGAGGCAAATCGTTATAAGGCCTCAAAACTGAATATTAGTCAGATAATAAGAAAAAACATCATAAGTGATAAATCCGAAATTTCAAATCCGAAATCCGAAATCTCACATCCTCAATCATTTCCCGATTTATGTCTGGTAACAATACACCGTCCTTCCAATGTTGATGACAAACCCGTATTCTCATCCCTTGTTCACTTTCTGACACGTGAAGTCACCCATGAGCTTCCCTTGGCATGGCCAATCCATCCAAGGGCAATGAAAAGCCTTGAACAATTCGGATTATGGCAGGAAGTGATTGAGCAAAAAAATCTTATTCTTTTGCACCCGGTTGGTTACCTTGACATGTTACGGCTTAATATGGGTGCAAAAGTGATTTTAACCGACAGCGGAGGATTACAGGAAGAATGTACGGTACTTGGTACACCATGCCTTACTCTCCGGTGGAACACAGAGCGTCCTGTTACATTGCGCGAGCATGGAGGCGCAAGTATCCTGGTAGGTAATAATATCGACAGGATCCCTTCAGAATTTAGAACTGCATGCAACCTTCCCCGGACTCCAGTCAGGCCTGAATTGTGGGACGGACATGCGGCGGAGCGTTGTTTGCAGGCGATATTAGAGTACCAAAGTGAGGAGTGAATAGTGAACAGCAAGTATTTGAAAATAGCTGAGTACTAGAAACCATCGACTCAACCATCAAAACTCTGATTCTAATCCAATTATTTCTTAAAAAACTGTCACTACTCACTGTTCACTATTCACTGTTCACTCCTCACCCTCTCACCGCAGGCTCTTTTCTGAGCAACTGATTCCTCGAATTCGATAACAAACACTTAAGCAGATAGGAGAGTGCCGCACTTAATCCGGCAATCAGAATCCCTTTAACAGACAACCAGTCGAATACTGCTCCTTTTTGCAGCATATCAATTATTCCAGTCAAAAGAGCAGTCAAAAATGCCATAACAAATCCGTGAAGAATATCACGGTAGTCGAGAGTTAAAAATTTGGATTTCATGGTCTCTGTGGGTGTTAAATTTTCAGATTAATTATTTTCAGTATCAAGTATAAATACTACACGTAAGAAAATGGCTGAAGGCAGAGGGCAGAAGGCAGAAGGTTTTGCCTTGCGTCGTGCGTCGTGAGCCTTGAGCCCTTCCAACCCACCCCTGGCCTCCCGCTCCGCAATAGCTTCGCGGGACAAGCTCTCCCGGGAGGGGAACCTTAAATCCCTTGCGTCGTGCGTCGTGTGTCGTGTGTCGTTCGTCGTGCGCCCTACACCCCGAACTCCCTCGTCTCCACCCACCCCATTTCCAGAACCGACCAGAAGTCAGTAGCAAGTTTGGTTGTTACATAATTATACGGCAGCCAGCCATAACCTCCATCTCCCCACTCTTTCCCCCAGGAATTCCTGATAAGTAGAGCTCCCTTAGTCTCCTTATTGGAGCTGGTGTTGGTTACCTTCTTATTGTCATCGTAACCGACTGCCGCTATCGCATGTCCCCATTCGGCCTGTTCCCCTTCACCAGGATATGGGATGCCTCCGGGAATATCAGTGTTGTTAAATGACGGGAATCCCCAGAAACCAAACATTGAAGGAATACCTGCTTCAAGATATTTCTTGACTGAGGCAAGTATTGCCGGGCCGGTAGCTTCAGCGCTTAACGGGTCATGGCAGAAATATTTCAGTGACCTGTAATCATCAGCTATTGAGTAGATGAAACTTCCTGGCTCTTTGTCAAACTCATCAACCTTATACGGCCAGTATTTCTCGTCAGGGATACCGCACAAAACAAGAGCTCCCATAACATTTCTCATTAAGGCTCCGGTATCTCCCTTTTCCTTCATCAGGTTTCTTGTTGTTTTGTAGAGGAAAAGTCTTGATCCGTCAATATGTTTTCCGTAAGCTCTTCTCTCGAAATACTCCACTATCCCCATTGCCGCATGAGCGGTACATGATCCCAGGTTTAACTGGTTCTCAACAGGGGAACACCAGTCCCTGAGATCAACACTCTCCGGCATTTTGGCTTTCCCTGTTTTCAGCTTCAGCTTTTGTTTTATAGGTTTTATCTTTTCATGATCCTCGGTGTAATCCCTCAGATCCGGCACCGGCGGTAACCATCCTGTTCCTACCGGCTCATTGACTCCATTGACTCTGATTAGTTTGTTCATGATGTTCATTTTCTTTTTATTAATTATTTGACATTTTTTAAAATGGTCCCGACCACGAGGTGCGTGGTGCGGATTTATGGAAACCTTGAACTTTGAACCCTGAACTACTTACCTCTTCACTCTACGCTCAATTCTATACACACCCATCCTGACGCCTGACGCCCGTCGCCTTTGTTGCGCCGGTATTCAATTCGTCTATTTCAGAGAATATCTGCTCCGGCGCCTGATAATAGAGAGCTCTTTTTTCTACCAATCTTTCGCCCCTACGGGGCTTGAATTCCTATAGCCATCAGTCTGCAGATTCAAAGAGAGAATTCTTAGGCACCCCCTCTCTGCGAAGGAGAGAGGGGGCCGGGGGGTGAGTTCATAATCCCTTTCCGCCTTTTCAGTTCATCAGTTTCTTATACCTCAGATACTTGTCCACTGCCTCCGCACAACTGTTGACCTCCATCCTGACATAAGCATTTGATATATGATTCTTAACAGTGTGAAAACTGCGGTTAATTTCGGTTGCTATCTCTTTGTACTGCAATCCATCCGCCAGCAGATCCATAACTTTTCTCTGCCTGGGTGTCAGTGTGAATTTAGGAGGATCAAAGTCTTTTTCCTGTAATTCTATTGGTCTGACAAAAAACTCTTTCCCTTCAGCAGGCAAATCGTCCTGTTCAATAACAATACCATGATGATTTTCATGCTTGAGTAACTTTTTGAGTTTATTGCTTCTTATAAATTCCATGGCATCGAGCTTATATGTCAATACCGGTACATCGAAATCTTTTTCATTTGTTTCCGGATCAAAAAAAGCAATCTTGCATATATTGCTGTTTGTATTTATATCATCCGGATTTATTTTAAACGAATCAATGTCATAAAGGATCAGTATATACTTTTTCATCTGTTTTAAAATCGGATTATTTTAGAAATTTTTAATTATCATTTTGGGAGGACTGTTGAAAAAATTGTTCTTTACACCCAATCTCTCAAGGGATTATAGCCGTCAACTTAAAAATTTGGTTTAATTTGAGTTACCTGCTTCTCCCTGAATTTAAGCCCCTCCCACTTCGGGGGAGGGGTTTGGGGAGAGGCCGTATAAAACAAACTTCGGGAGAGAGCATGTCCCGATTGATGATCGGGAGCCGTATCTCCTTATTGAACCTTCACCTCCTTCAGCGCAGTTCCATCAACAGTTATCTCAATCTCATATAGCACAAAATTCACTTCTCCCGTAGGAAATTTCACAGATCCCTCAGGACCGGCAAACTGTTTCACTGCATCAGAGCTTTTGCTGATCAGTGAAGCCAGTGAATTTATAGTTTCAGGTATCTCCGACTCTGATGCGAGCCCGTAAGATTCCAGGCTCCCGTTTTTAAAGGTCAGTTTCAGTTCATTGGACCCTATTCCGGAAGTTACCCTTAGATATTGAGGATTTGCCATATCCGGCAGATAGACTACTGAAGTTTTAACAGTCATATCCTTCTCAGACTTAAGTTCCACCAGCAAATAAGGTTTCACAGGATAATACTTCAATCCCGTTTTGTTTTTCAGGTCGCCGTCAGAATAGATTTGGACAGAAGAACACCCATGTGATAGTAGGGAAATCACAATCAGTAAAATTGTTAAATAATAAAGAGTTGATTTTTTCATAATTGTTATATTTTCAATAGACAATAAATATTCTTAAAATTAAATCAGGAGCGTCGCATTAACGTTTCAGCCCCTGCCATTCTCCGGCCCCCGCTCCGCTGACGCGGAGCACCCCCTGGCCCCCGCCATTCTCCTGCCCCCGCTCCGCTGACGCGGAGCACCCCCTAAAGGGGGTACAATTCCTACATATAACAAATATCCTTTATAAACCGAAAATTAACCCCCCTTTAGGGGGGCAGGGGGGCTTTAACGACCGGCAATTAGTCCCTTTTATGGGGCAGGGGGGCTTTAACGACCGGCAGTTAGCCCCTTTTGTGGGGCAGGGGGCCTTCCCGGTGAAACAGAGAGGGTCGGTGTGGTGCTTAGTTTCTCTCCATCTCCACCACCAGCTCAGTCATCTCCCCGTCAGATACACTTACGCTTACGCTCTTTTCCTTGTACCCCGGTTTAGTGATGACGACATTGTAATTCCCGGCAGGCATATTTTTCAGATTAAAGCTACCCCGGTCGGCCGTTTTCTTTACTATTTCGCCATTGCTGCCGGGTGATTTCAGATCGCTGCTGGTAAATTTGAAAATTGCTCCTTTTACAAGAGACCCGTTTCTTGCCTCTTTTGCAGTTGCCTTGAGTGAAAGCTTTGAAGTGCCTGTATCGACAAGCTTTCTTGCTGTTTTGAACCCGTTATAAAATATCGTTTGTGTAAGACGTACTATCTCAACAGCATAATCCATGTTGACGAGGACAGTATCAGCAGTATTGAAAAGAATTACGAGTTCTTTTGTAGCCTGACTTTTCTCGGTAATACCAACCCGTGGTTTGGAAATGGATGCATTATAGATATTAATAGCTTCAAGCAGTATTTTCTGTGATTCGGAGGTGATCCCGTATGAAGCCAGCGATTCAAGGTTAGCCTGAGCCTTGTCATAGATTATCTGGGCATGGTCTTTCAATGCCACATCCGAAACATTTACAAGACCGGACTTCCCGGTCCTTACTTCAGTAAGAAGCGTTGTGTTGTTTGAGTGTTTTGCAAATGCAGAGATCTTTCTTGAACAGTCAGATGTAAGAGTAATAAGCGTTTTTCTTATCTGGTTTTTCTGTTTGGTGATCCCGGTTTTATCTCCGCGCTGAAGTTCGCCAATTGCCTGGATCTTTTCAATTGTATCCTTAAGAACCGTGAAGTTCCCGCTGAAGTTTGGGAGATCTTTTGTAATTGTCTCATTTGTGACAAGGAAATCCCTGACAGCAAGGTACATGTTCAGCCTGTTTTCTTGTTTTGTTGTCATAGTTTAAAGAGTTTAATTGATAATTTGGTTAGTTGTATTGAAAAAAGATGATTTTGAATTTGATAATTGAACGAGGGAACTGTTCAAAGGCTTTGCTTCCTATTTTTAGCCATAAATTCCTTTCATTTATTGATATATTATGATTTCGAAAAGCCCCCCCTGGGGGGGTTGGGGGTGAAAATTTACTTTTGACACAGCCTCTGTTATCAAAAAACTTATCAGATACGTTTAAAAACCTGTCAGATCGTTCCAAATGCCAGTCAGATTGGTTCAATGACCAGACAGGTCGGTTCAACGGCCCGTCAGATGTTTCCAAAGACCCTTCAGATCGCTTCAAAGGCCTGTCAGATTGTTTCAAAGACCCGTCAGATCGTTCCAATGGCCTGTCAGATTGTTTCAAAGACCCGTCAGATCGTTCCAATGGCCTGTCAGATTGTTTCAAAGACCCGTCAGATCGTTCCAATGGCCTGTCAGATGATTCCAAAGACCCGGCAGATCGTTCCAAAGGCCAGCCAGATGGTTTCAAGGAACCGTCAGATCGCTTCAATGAACAGTCAGATTGTTTCCCGAACCATACAGACATGTTCCCGATCACGGCATTTTGCTTCCCGTCATTGTAAGAATGCCATACACCTTTCAAATTTTTGCAGATAATATCATGTTCACTATCCATAATATCCTCCGGCTTTTCAGAACCAGTTTTTTATTCAGTTACTTTCGGATCGTTTGCGAAAACTAAAATACAACATCAGATATTTTCAATCAAGAGAATCGATTCTCAATAATTACCTAAATATTACCCATGAGCAAAAGGCTGAGGGCATCCCGATCCTCCGTCAGGTGAAGAGGAATCTCCCCGGTGAACTCAGATTACCAGTATTGTAGCTTCGGATTGGTCTTAAGTTTGACCAGCAATGACGCCGCGTAGCGGCAAATGACGCACGAAGTGCAAATGACCAAAAATGACGAAACCAATTGGTGGTCAGTTTTATTGAGGACCTGAATTAATTTTGATTTTCATATCCGATGATTTATATGCATATTTGCAATTAGAGTGCAAAATAACATAGAATGATGATTCGTCGAAGTATCAGTGAGCATTTGCAGAAGATGCTGACAAAATTTCCAATCGTTTCGTTGACAGGGCCTCGTCAATCGGGAAAAACCACTTTACTTAAGTCTGATTTCAGCAATTACAGATACTTCAACCTGGAACGGATGGATGTAAGAGAAATGATATTGGGTGACCCGGTTGGCTTTCTTAAGGATACCGGACCTCAGGTGATTTTTGATGAAGCTCAGAACCTTCCTGTTCTGTTCAGCTATTTACTGACGGTTTCGGATGAACGTAATACAACCGGGCAATATCTTTTATCAGGATCTCAGAGTTTTATCCTGGATGATCACATATCTCAGTCTCTGGCAGGCAGAGTAAGTATTAACCATTTATTCCCTTTCGATATATCAGAACTTGGGTCAATGATTAATACTGATCTGTCACAAACCATTATAAATGGGTTTTATCCTCGCCTTCATGATCAGAAAATTGAGCCTCAGGATTTTTATCCTTCTTATCTTCAGACTTATATAGAGAGGGACATAAGAACACTGAAGGCTGTGGAAAATCTGCAGACCTTTTCACGTTTTCTGTCTCTGTGTGCCGGTCGTACAGGACAAATTATAAATCTGTCGTCTCTGGCAAATGATGCAGGAATAGCTGTGAATACTGCAAAAGCATGGTTGTCACTGCTCGAATCGAGTTACATTATTTTTCTTCTGCAGCCTTACTTCAGAAATTTCAACAAAAGGATCATAAAATCGCCAAAATTATATTTTTATGATACCGGAGTTGCCTCATCCCTCCTCAGGATTGTTAAACCTGAAGTAATAAATACTCATTATCTGTATGGAGCCTTGTTTGAAAATCTTGTAATAAGCGAGATCATCAAATGCCAGGTTCACAGTGGGAAACGTCCTTCGGTATATTACTGGCGCGAAAGCAATGGTGTGGAAATAGATTGTATCATAGAAAGAGAAAATGATGAGATCATCGCTCTTGAAATCAAGGCAGGACAAACATATAATGCCGATTACCTGAGAAATCTGAAACTTTTTCCTGCAGGCAATAATACAGATAAAATTAAAAAAATACTAATCTATACCGGCCAGAATCCAAGCACTATTCATGATATTAAGCTTATTCCCTGGGAAGGTTTTTCAAAGATTATTGGTCAGATTGTTTGAAGTCAGACAAACCCTCACTACTCATTCCTAACCCCTCCACCAATGACGCCGCGTAGCGGCAAATGACCACCAATGACGGCCCGCAGGGCCAACTGACGCACTCAGTGCAAATGACTACCAATGCTGACGCAGGATTGGACCGATTACCAACAAACCCACCCCCACCCCTCCTCACCTTCGTCCCGAGTCCTCGGGACTTCAGTGAGCAAAGCCAGGAGGGGATTTTTTCTGCCGATCCGCTGCCAGGCGGAGAGGGATCTCCCCGGTGGTAATCGGGATTCCTAAAAAACTCTTTACCATAAATTCGTTCCACACTAAGGAGATCCTTCATCCTGCTGGCGCAGGATTCAGGATGACAATCTGGATTTGGGGTAATGGGAGGAAGAAGCGGCGATCCGGGACAAATTTCAAAAAGAAGCCAATTTCAAATCCGGATCGCCGCTTATTCATCTATCCCCTCAAAGAAGTCGTGTCATGCCGAGCATTAGCGAGGCATCTTCCCCGGTGAACTCAGATTACCAGTATTGTAGCTTCGGATTGGTCTTAAGTTTGACCAGCAATGACGGCCGAAGGCCAAATGACGCTGCGAAGCAGCAAATGACTACCACTCTCTATTCCCGCCGCCTGACGCTCCCATTGGTCGGTCAGTGTCTTCACTTGGTTTCGACCTGACGTTCGAAGCCTTTGTTGCGCCGGTATTCAATTCGTCTGTTTCAGAGAATTTCAGCTCCGGCACCTGATCATAGAGAAACCTTTGTTCTACCGACATTTCGCCCCTACGGGGCTTAAATTCCTATAGCCATCAG
>Ga0334722_10004795_pt1 | contig 13924 bp, 13 predicted proteins | sample C3_bottom_MG_FD_207210 | JGI IMG/M metagenome (GOLD analysis project Ga0334722, IMG submission 207210) | Sediment microbial communities from Yellowstone Lake, YNP, Wyoming, USA - C3_bottom | ecosystem: Environmental > Aquatic > Freshwater > Lake > Sediment | place: USA: Wyoming | collected...
ACCAACCGGAAGTGACAGGACCCGGACGGGATTCCAATATGACGGGACAAAGACGAGCGAGTAGGCGGCGCCGGGGATGCCGAGCGCCGCGCTGAGTAACACCGGGTTGCGATGCTGGGGAGCGAGCCAGAGACCGAGCAGGCATAGTGCCAAAAGGAACAGGCTGGTCGACAGATATGGAGTCATGCTATTCGCGCTGAAGTACTTCGGCGGGAGGTTGTCGAACGGCCCGCCAGGCGGGATAGAGACCGCCGAGCCCCCCAAGCGCGACACCGGCCGCGACGACTTCCCATACGAGCGCGGGGCCCACCTGGATTTCGAGAAACGCCTGCAGACTCGGGTGGCGGCTGATCCCGTGGAGCGCGCCGATGCCGGCCACCGCGCCCAGACCAGATCCCGCGAGAGCCAGGATGAGTCCTTCAAGCAGGATCAGCCACAGGACGCGTTCCTGCGCCCACCCCATCGCGGACAACAATGCAATCTCCCGGCTGCGTTCGGTCACGGCCATCAAGAGCGTATTGAGAACGGCCAAGAATCCCATCAACAGCGCAATAGTCGACGTGCCCCACGCGACGGCGCGAAGCATGCCCAGAATGTCGTTTTGCTGAGCGACCGCGCCGCTTTCCGTGAACGTGACGTCTGGAAAGCGCGCGCTCAGCCGCGCGCGAACGTCTGCCACCGCGGCGGGATCGTCCGGGCGCTCGACCCGCACGTTGAACACCGTCACCCGGCCGGATCGATCCAAGAGACGCTGCATGGCTCGCAGGGGCGCAACCAGGGCGTGCCGGTTGAGTACCGCCTTCGGTCTGGAAATCGCGGCGACCGTAAACGGCGCACCCCGAATGGACAGCGTGTCGCCCACACGCACCCCAAGATGATCGGCCATCGGTTCTCCGACGACGACCCATCGCTCCTCGTCCGCGGCCGGCACGCGCCCCTCTCGCAGCGGCAGCGTCTGCCAGAGGAAACTCCCGGCCGGCCACCCGGTCATGAGCACGGCCTGACCTGTCGGGAGGGTCACAAGATCGACGAGCTCGCCGGCGACATCGCGGACACCGCTCACCTGTTTCATCGGCGCCGTCAGGGTCTCGTCGAGTGTAGTGGTGAGGATCTCCACCGCGCCTTTTCGCAGCCCCATCAGGTGCGTGTCTCGCTCGACGAGACTTCGGACCCACCCGCCCTCGAGGGCGCGCGACATGCCCGTCAGCGCGACAAAGCTCGCGACGGCGACGGCGATCCCGGCGATCGTCAGCATGGATCGCACGGGACGCCGGGCGATGTTTCGAACCGGGAGCGTCACAAACTTCACGGCGTGGCTCCATCGGCGACGGCATCAGACATCAGCCGGCCGTCGGCCATCCGGACCACCCGCCGGCAGCGCCTGGCCACGCCGAGGTCGTGGGTAATCAGCACGAGCGTCATACCTTCGCCGGCCTGCAGCGTGGCGAAGAGGTCGAGCACGCCGGCCGCGCTCTCCGAGTCGAGGTTGCCGGTGGGCTCGTCGGCGAGCACGAGCGACGGCGTGTTGGCGAGGCTCCGCGCGATCGCGGTCCGCTGGCGCTCGCCGCCGGACATTTGCCCGGGAAGATGACGCATCCGGTCGCGCAGCCCGACTCGCTCGAGGAGCTCCGCCGCCTTCCGGACACGGTCGCCCTCCCGCCCGATAACGCCAAACATGGGCACCTGCACGTTCTCGAGCGCGGTCAGTGTGGGGAGGAGATGGATCGACTGGAAGACAAAACCGATCCGCGTCGCGCGCAAACGCGCCCAGGCGCGTTGCCCGGGTGGTGCGATCCCTTCGAAGAGCACGCGGCCGGACGTCGGCGAGAGCAGTCCGCAGAGCACGTGGAGGAGCGTCGACTTCCCGCTGCCGCTCGCCCCGAGGATGGCGACTGATTCGCGGTGACCGATCGTCAGGGTCACCTCGCGCAGCGCCTTCACGAGGCCGGCTTCGAACACGTGGGACACGCCGTCCAGGTGAACGAGGGGCGCCGGCATCGCTCCACTCGCTTCGAGCCGTGCCCGCGAACCCCTCTCACAGGAAAATCGATCAACAGGCAGGAATTCGACCAAGGTGCTTCAAGAGGCCGGACTCTTCACCGTCGACCGACTTCATTTTCTGCGTCTATCGGCCATGTACGTGGTTGGCGCGTTGGTGCAAAGCCGCCGGCAGGTCGACGCCTACTGGCTGCCCCGCGCGCGGGCCATTCCCGACCCGATCCTCAAGCGGCAGGCGCTCACGGCGATACGAACGGCGCGGTTTCACTACGAGGGCGCCGCGGTGTATGCGACGGGTCTCAAGGCACCCGACGCGGTTATCACGGCCAGCGTCGCCTTCCAGGCCATCGCCGACTACCTCGACACGATCGGCGACGCCGCCGGCGGGCTGGGGGCCGACGACCACCATCGTCTGAACGGGTCGCTGCTCGACGCGGTGGATCCCGGGCGCACCCGCGGCGGCTACTACGACTTTCACGCTCACAAGGACGACGGCGGCTACCTGGCGGCGCTGGTCGGCGCGTGCCGGGGCGCCGTGGCGCAGCTGGCCGGTTATGACACCGTGTCGCCGGCGATCACCCAAGTCACGCGGTTCTTCATCTCGTTTCAAGAGCGCCGGCACACGTACTCAAAGAGCGACGGAGAGCAGGCGTTTGAGCAGTGGTCGCGCGAGCTCGCGGGTGAGCTCGCCCACGAGGGCCACGCGTGGCCGGAAACCGTCGCGGCCTATGGGTCTCCGCTCGGCGTGTTCGCGCTGTTCCGGCTCGCCGCGAGGCCGGGGCCGGGTCCGGCCGCCGTGAAGCGGTGCGCCGCCGCGTATCTCTCGGCTATCGGACGGCTGCACGTACTCCTCGACGACTATGCGGATCAGATCGACGACGCCGCCGGCGGGCGTCTCAACCTGGTCTCATACTATGGAGACGACCGCGCGCGATACGAGCGATTGATTGAGCTGGTTCGGGAGGCCATGGTCGCGGCGGCGGACATGCCCGAGCCGCCGTTTCACAAATGGGTCGTGGCCGGTCTCGCCGGGATCTTTCTCGGCGATCCCAGGGGCGGGCACCTCGGGAGGCCGCGCGCGTGGTGGACGCTGACCCAGTCGGCGGGTCCGGAGGCCGCGTGGATCCAGCAGTTTGTGCTGTTATGGCACCGCCTGGCCGGAGCGCCGGTGGGCGGCCCCTGAGACGTTCAGCCCCTCAAGATCACCGTCAGGCTTCCGGTGCCGAAGATCAACACAAACCGGTCTCGATGCCGCTCGATCACGCGATACCGGTAGCCGGGCACCAGGACGACGTCCTCATAGATGACGGGCCGGACGACGGTGACGTACGCCGGATACGCGTAGAAGACCTCGCCAGGCACGTAGATCGCTCGCGGGTACCGGTATCCGTATGGCACTCGTCCATACCCTGGGTATCCCAGAGCGTTTCCGCGGTAGGCCCCACGGTAAACATATGGGTCACGCCACTGCCCGTAGAAGCCGCCGCGCCCGCATGTCGCGGGATACCCACATCGATACCCCATGAATCGATCGCCGCGGTCATGCCGGCCGTCTTTTGCCGAAGCCGGTACGGCCGCGCCGAAGACGGCGGCCAGAACAAACACGAACAGGAGGACAACGGTCATCCGTCGCATTGGGACCCCTCCTTGCGTCTGCTTTCTAGAATGACTACGCGGCCTCTCGTCCAAAGGTTCCCGTTTGTGCGGTACTGATCCTCCAGACAAAGGAGCGCAAACATGACCGGTCCACGACTGTGGCAGCGGCTCAACGACGACCTGACCGACCGGGTGAGAGCATTCCCCGGCACGGCGGGTGTCTGCGTCAAAGACCTGAAGCGAGACCAGGTCATCGCGATCGGGGCGGACGATGTCTTCCCCACCGCGTCCACGATCAAGATCCACATCCTGACGCAGCTGCTGCGCCGCGCCGAGCGCCGCGAGATCGACCTGATGAAGAAGGTCCGGATCGAGCCCGCCGTCTGCGTGCCCGGCAGCGGGGTGCTCACCTATATGGAAGGTGAGCTGGATCTCACGATCCTCGACGTGGCGATCCTCATGATCATCGTCTCCGACAACACGGCGACCAACATATGCATCGACCTGGCAGGTATGGATGCGACCAACGCGCTCATCCGCGAGCTGGGGCTCACCCGCACGATGCTGCGCCGCAAGATGCAGGACCAGGCGGCCGTCGCCCGCAACGATGAGAACGTCGCCACGCCGGCTGAGTGCGTGACCATGCTCGAGCGGCTGCTCGCCGGTCAGCCTTCACCCTGGGTGGCCGAGCGCGCGCTCGCGATCCTCAAGAAGCCCAAGCGCGGGTGGTTCAACATCGCGCTGCCGCCCACCGTGCCGATGGCGAACAAGCCGGGCGGGATGGATCGTGTGAAGTGCGACGCCGGTGTGGTTTTTCTGCCGCGCCGGCCCTATGCGATGGCGATCATGACGGCGTTTGGGTTTCAGGCGCCGGACGAACAGGAACGCTGGGTCATCGATGCCGCCCGCGCCGTGCATGACACCATGGTGCTCCTCGACCGAACCAGCGACTATGGCCAGGGGCTCGTGACCTAGTCGGCCGGTTCGTCGATTTCCACCTTCGTCAACTGATCGCCCTGCCGGATGGCGTTGACGACATCCTGTCCCTCGACCACCTTTCCAAACACGGTGTGCTTCCCGTCGAGGTGGGGCTGCGGCGCGTGTGTGATGAAGAACTGGCTCCCGTTCGTGTTTGGCCCGGCGTTCGCCATCGAGAGGACGCCGGTCTCATGGCGGGCTGGATTCCCTTTAGTTTCGTCTTCGAAGCGATACCCAGGGCCGCCGCGCCCGCTTCCGGTCGGATCACCGGTTTGGATCATGAAGTTGGCGATCACGCGATGGAACGTGATGCCGTCGTAGAACCCTTCGCGGGCCAAGAACACGAAGTTGTTGACGGTCTTGGGGGCGTGCTGCGCGTGCAGATCGACCGAGATGGCGCCCCGTGAGGTCTGGATGCGCGCGCGGTACTTCTTCTTGGAATCAATCGTCATCGCCGGTGGTGCGTTCCACTGCTTCGCTGCCATGCGGATCCCCTCGCCTCGTGCTGTATTTGTCGAGAACTGCTATGATGCCTTCAAGAAACCCAAACCGTCCGTCGATCGAGGAGTGAATCCACTATGCGGATCGTCGTTCTCTCGCTCGTAGCCTTGATGATGCTGTTCGCCGTTGCGGCGTCCGGGGCCGCGCCGAGTCCATTAGATCAGGCCAAGACCGAACTCAACACGGCGAAGACCCACGCGGGGTTTGCGGCCTCATCCGACTCGCTGAATGGCATATACCAGCACACGGGTCATGCCGTCAACTGTCTGGTCGGCCCCACCGAGAGGCGCTTCGACAAGAAATGGGGTAACGTCTGCGAGGGCCAGGGGAGCGGTGTCCTGGCAGATCTCAAGGCCGCCGGCGCCAAAGGTGCGGCCGCCCTCAAGATCTCGGAAAGTGCCGCCAAGCTGGGCACGGACGTGCTCGGCATGAAGGATCTGGCCGCGGCGAAGGCCGGGGCAAAGAAGCTCCAGGGGATGCTCGACGACGCCCTGAAAGCCATCAAGTAGCGCCCATCTGGCTCTGCATGGCGGCGCCGTCGTAGTAGATGCGCTCGCCAGAAAACTTCTCCGCTTCCGGATCCCACGGGAAGTGGATGATGATGAGGACACGCACGCGGCTTCCGGTCGCCGCGGTCCCGGCCCAGGGGCCGCGGTGCGTACCGGTCATCTCGGTCACCTCGAACACGCCCTGCGGACCGATGACGATGTCCTTCATGTCGAACTTGACGTCGGGGAAGCCGCCGAGAAACTCGGTATAGAATCGGCGCGCGCCCTCGTGTCCCTCCCACCGCTGCCCGGTGGACACGATCTCATAGACGCAGCGCGGCGAGAGCGTATCGATGAGCCCCTGCAGGTCCCGCGCGTCCTCAGCCTTCGAATGCGCAATCCACAGCCGCCGGATTCGCTCATAGAGCTCGGGGGTCACCCCCCACGCCAACCGCTCCCGTATCGTGGTCTCCGCCATCGCCAATCCTCCCGCAGCAGTATGCGAACAGCTTCTGTAGCCCGTTGCTGCCTCCCTCGGTCGTCCAAACTCGCATGCGCCAATGCTGAGCCAAAGAGGTAGGTTATGATATCATCGTAACTGTTTTAGCCGCTCCACCTCGGACATGTCGCCGCATCCTCGATGAGCCACCTCACCCGCATCTACCTGCTCGGCACGATGTTCATCATGGCGTGGCACACGACACTGTCGTTCGTGGCCATCTACGCGACGTCACTGGGTGCGTCGCCACCCCTCGTCGGCTTTGTCATCAGTGCCACCGTCCTGCTTCCCGTGCTGTTCGGCATCCATGTTGGCTCTGCGGTCGACGCGCTTGGCACGAGTCGTGTAGCGCGATGGTCGTCGGTGCTGTTCGCTGCCTCGTACATTGCGATGTTCCTCGGCCGGGGCCTCGGGCACCTCGCGGTTACGGTCTCGGCGGCCGGCCTCGCGGACATCGGACTCGTCGTGGCAACGCAGGCCTACGTGGCCTCTGCCAGCACCCCCGACACACGGGACCGCAACTTCGGCTACTACGGCGTCTGGGTCTCCGTGGGAGCGCTCATCGGTCCGGTCCTCGGAGGATACCTTGTGGAGCACTGGGGTCATCATGCCGCTTTTGGGGGATCCGCGGTCCTGGCGCTGCTCAGCATGGCAGTCTGCTGGACGCTGCCCGCTCAAAACCGGAGACGTTCAGATAGTGCCATGGGCAGCACAAGTCAGGCATTCCGCACCGCCGCGCTCATGCTGCGGGACCGTGGGATCTTCATGGTCATGCTGGTGAATGCCTTTGTCATGGTTGCGTACAGCTTACGGCAGTCATTTTACCCGCTGTACTTACAGAGCGTGGGGTTCTCGACGACGTTGATCGGCGCGATCATGTCCTTCAACTCGCTGTGCCAGATGGCCACGCGTCCGACGCTTGGAATCGCCGCGAGACGATTCGGGCATGTCGGAATCCTCCGGTTGGGGATTGTCTTGACCGCAGTCGGGACCATGGTGACACCATTTCTCACGAGCCTGTGGGCTCTGGCGTTGGCGTACGGTCTGGTCGGCGTGGCGCAGGGCTACATGCAGCCGCTATCGATGAGCCTCGTATCCGGCCAGGCCGCTGCGGGACAGAGGGGCGTTGCCCTCGGGCTACGATTCACTGTGAACCAACTGGCCCAGGTGATTGGACCGCCTCTGTTCGGATTGGCGGTCGCCGGTTTGGGGCTCGGCGCCGCGTTTTTCGCCTCCGCGGGTGTGGCCTGGAGTGCCCTCATTTGGGTTGGCCGCCTGGCCCGAGAGAAGATCAACGGGCCCGCAGGGGCCTTAGGTGGGGCGCCACCGGCGCGAGGGACCGCGGACTCCGCGACGGACTAACACGGGGCCTCGGAAGATACCAGCCGCGGAGCGTCACCGGTTCCGAGCAACGTCACGCGCGTCCTGCATCGTGCGGATCAACGGCGTCCCGAAGGCTGTCGCCCATCAGATTGAACGCCAGCACAGTCACCATGATCACAATACCTGGAATGAGCGCGAGCCACGGCGCGCGCTGAATGAGGTTCCGCCCCTCGGCGACCATGGATCCCCAGCTACTGTCGGGGATCTGCACGCCTAGGCCGAGGAACGACAGGCTTGATTCCGCCAGGATCGCAGTACCGATGCGAAGGGTGGCCAGGACTACCAGCGATGCGAGCACGTTCGGCAGCAGGTGCCGGATCACGATCCGTCGGTCACTCGCCCCGAGTGCCCGCGCGGCCTCGATAAAGTCTCGCTCCCGCAATCCGAGGACTTCCGCACGCACTACCCGCACAAACGACGGCACGCTGCCCGCGCCAATGGCGATCATCGTGTTGATCGAACTCGGCCCAAACACGCCCACGATGAAGATCGCCAGCAGAATCAGCGGAAATGCCATCAGGATTTCCACCACCATGGAGGTGCACCGGTCAAACGCACCGCCCCTATACCCGCTGAGAAGACCCAGCGAACCGCCCAGCGCGACGGCGATGGCAACCGCCGCAAGCCCGATCAGCAGCGAAACCCGGCCGCCCCACAGAACTCGAGAAAGGACGTCGCGGCCGAACCCATCGGTGCCGAACAAGTGGGCTCGCGACGGACGCTCATACGGGCGGAGTAAGTCCTGAGCCGCCGGCGGATACGGGGAGAGCATCGCGGCCAGTATCGCGGAGAGCACGATGCCGGCGACCACGAGGGCGCCCATCCCGCCCGATGTATTCTTGCGCAGGAAGCGGTGGATGAAGCGACTACGTGGACTACCGGCAGACAGCTGCACGCGCGACGTCGATTGACCTCAGGCGTACCGCACACGCGGATCGAGGAAGCCATAGACCAGATCCACGATGAGGTTAATGACCACGATAGTGGCCCCATACACAAGTATCAGACCTTGAAGCAGCGTATAGTCGCGGTTGTTAATCGCCCCAACGAGCAGCCATCCCAGCCCCCGGCGAGAAAACACCAGCTCAACGATTACCGATCCACCTATCAGCCCCGCGAACGATAGCCCGAGCGCGGTCACAATGGGAATGGCCGCGTTGCGCATGATGTGTAGCCAGATGACACGGCTCGGCCGGAGCCCCTTCGCTCGGGCGGTGCGAATGTACTCATGACGAAGCACCTCCAGAACTGCGGACCGTGTCAGGCGCGCGAGCAGCGCAGCGCCAGCCGCGCCCACGGTCAGTCCCGGCAGCAACAGCACCGCGACGGAATCGGCAACGCCTATCTGGCTTCCGGCGATCGGCATCCACCCCAGGAGAAACCCAAACACGTAGATGAGCAGGATGCCGATCCAAAAGTTAGGCGCCGCGATCCCGACGACTGCCGCCGCAAGCGCCACATGGTCGATCCATGTGTTCCGACGCAGCGCTCCCAAAATGCCTGCCGGCATCCCTATCAAGACGGCAACCAAGACTCCCGCGAGGGCCAGGCGAAGGGTCGAAGGCGCGTTGCGAGCGATCTCCGACGCGACGGGCTGTCGAGCGGCGATTGAGACTCCAAGGTCCCCGTAGGCGACCCGGCCCAGATACCGAGCGAACTGGTACAGGAGCGGGCGATCGAGCCCCAGGCTGTGGCGAATTTCGTGGAGTTGTTCGGGACTGACCGACCGCCGATCAACATCGTAGAGCAAGTCCACCGGGTCGCCCGGGGCGAGATGGATGACGAGAAACGCCAGAAACACCATGACGAAGACCGTCGGGACCAGGAGTCCCAGACGTTTAAGAGCATACACTCTCACGCGCGTCGGCGAGTCTACCGGCGAAGATCCATGCGCCAGAACTGCGCCCGCCACCAGCCGATGTTTGGAATGTGCCCGACAACGTAGTCGCGAGAGGCCGTGATTTCCATCGGGTACCAGAGCGGCAGGACGGGTACATCTTCGGCGATGCGCCGCTGAATCTCGCCAATGATCCTTGCCCGCTCAGCCGATGTTTGCAGCCGGACCTGCTGCTCGATGAGCGAATCCACGCCGTTGTAGAACGTGAAAGCCGTGCCGGCGGGCGGTGAAAACCGGCTGTGAAAGAACTGAAGAAACGCATCGATCTCCGACCGGGTGGGGTTGGACAGAGTGATGTCGTAGTCACCGTTCCGCTGACGCGTCCGGACGATTCCACGCTCGAGGATCTCGGGCTCGAGGCGCACCCCGACCGACGCCCACATCGCCTGGATGATGGTCAACGTGGGGGCAAAGAACGGCGCACTACTCTGTCCTAGCGCCTTGATAGTAAAACCCGTAGGGAGCCCGGCCTCCGTCAGCATCCGCTTCGCCAGCGTTGGATCATAGCGATACTGTCCCACATTCTCCGTGAATCCCAACAAGGAAGGCGGGACCGCAGAATGCGCGACCCGGATGATGAGACCTTCGTTGACACGCCTGACCAGGGCTGGGCGGTCGATGGCATGTAGGAGCGCCCGTCGGACCCGGACGTCATCGAGCGGCTTCTTCTTGAGATTCAACCACAGCGCGAACATGCTGGCGCTAAAGTGTTCATCCATGTTCACGATGATCCCGCGGCCCGCGGCTTCGACACGTTTGAGCGCGCCGATGTTCACGGGATCTCGAACAATTTCGTAGTCAATCTCACCGCGCAAGAGCGCGAGGGTGGCCACGGCCTCCTCGGGGATCACGCGCATCTCTACTTCATCGATCTTAGGTCGGCCTTCCCAATAGTCGCCGAACGCTTCCAGCAGCGCGCCGCCGCGGCTCTCGGCCTGCACCACGCGGTATGGTCCGGAACCCACGGGGCGTAGGGCAAAGCCTGGGCCGCGCTCCTCCACGGCGCGCTGGTTGACGATGAAGGTGCCCCATTCGTGGGCGATATTGATCAGAAACGGCGTGTAGCGCTCCTTGAGCGTGACGCGCACGGTGAACTGGTCTACCGCGTCGACCGATGCCACCGGGGCAAGCGTGTCGAAGCCGTTCGCGCGATTCTTCGGATCCATGACGCGCTGCCAGGTGTACTTGACGTCTTGCGCGGTCACAGGGCCGTATCCGTCGTGCCAGCGGGCGTTCCGCCGCAGGAAGAACGTGTAGACCGTCCCATCAGAACTCACCGTCCATCGCTCTGCCAGGTCGGGATCAACCTCCGTCAGGGTGCCCGGCTTGTGTCGCACCAAGCCACTGAAGACGTTGTCCTGAATAATCGAGTCGGACGAGCCCTGGGAGTTCAGCGGATCGAGGCTTCCCACACCGACGGTGATGGAGAAGGCCAGCTTCTTCTTGGCGGGCGCCGCGGCAGCCGGACCGGATTTCCACCCAGGGACCAGGAGAACCAAGACCACCAGACTTGCGATCATGCCGTACCATACCGACCGCGAATAGCTCATGAACAAAGACCTCCTCATGCACTGCCGCTTCGCCGCGCCACCCTGAGGGGTTTGATGAAGACCGCCTGCTACACGCCGGCATGCTCGAGAATGTCTAGCACGCCCTCCAGCCGATCAACCACGTAGACGAGACCATCGGCGTCAACGTAGACGTCGTTCGTCTGCGGCACGCCGGTCGAGACCTCGGGCACGTACCAGGCGATCTCGAGCGGCCGCATAGGGTCCGAGGTATCGAGGACCCGAAGTCCGCCCGCAAAGTACGTGAGGTATACACGGTCCTCGCGCTGCAGTCCGCCAGGCCGGTTCTCGTGGACATTGTGGGGGCCGAATCGGTTATGGGCATCGGCCAATCCGTCCGGGGCGACACCGAAGGTCGCGAGTGGAATGGGGTTGCGTTCGTCCCGGACGTCAACGATCCAGAGATACTTCTCGCGTTCCAACTCGCTCCCATAGGGCCTGAAGGCTTCTTGTGTACAAAGGACGAGGCGACGCCCAGGAAGTGGCAGAGCTGTGTGGAGCATGTCGCCGAAGGGAGGATAGAACGTGTGCCTGGTGACCAGTCGCGGGGTCGACGGCGCGCTAATGTCGAGAATCGCCCAGCCCCAATCCTCGCATCCCACGAAGCAACGATCTCCCGCCACGAAGGGCGCCCCGTGCACGCGCACGGTCCACGACGCGGGCCAGTCCGGGCGCTCGCCGGCGCCGGTCCATTGCCCCGGGATCCACCAGCGGCCGACTTCCTCGGGACGGTCGGGTCTTGCGAGATCGACGATACGGTAGATGTGAAGCGCGTAACCGTCGGCACCCGCAGAGAGATGCGCATATCTGCCATCGACGAACCAGAACCGATGAACACCTGGCCCGCCGGCCGAAAAAAAACCGATCTGCCGCGGCGCCGCAGGGCGGCTCACGTCATAGATTCCCAATCCCGCGCTGAAGTCGCGATTCTCACGGTTGAAAGGCTGCGCTTCGTTGGACACGAGCATGAGGTCGCCCGCGACCTGAACCTTCTTGGAGTTCGTGTTCGCCGGGACAGGTAGCTGAGCCACGACCTTCGGCGCGCGCGGATTCCGCACGTCCACGATCGTCGTGCCGAAATCCTTCATGGGACCGATATAGGCATATCCGCGATCGACCACGATCTGGCCGGCCCCAACCGGAGCGTACGGCGTGCGGCTGAGCAGCCGCAGGCCACGCAGCCGTTCTTGGGTTCCACTCATTCCGAATGACCCCTCATCTGTCCTCGCGTTCGCGCACGGCACGCGCCAGACGTTCGATCGTCGCACTCGCGGCGTCCTGCCCTGATCTATCCCGGGGCAGATCTAGGGCGAGGATATCAGCGAGTAGCGCGCAGGCACCGCGTGTCATTCGCGCGAACCCGCCAGCCTGCTCGACGAGCGCTACGGAATCATTGTGCTCCTTCAGCCGGCGCGCCGCATGGAGAACAGTGCCAGATACCCATCGATTGACCCGCACGGCGGGATCGTCCATCTGCAGCGCTTCGAGGATGTACGCTTCCATATGATTCCGCAGTCCGAGCAACTCGGCGGCCACCAGCGCTTCGATGACGACAGCCGCAAAGTTCTTGCCAACAAGATTGCGCAGCAACTTGAGGGCAGAGGCCTCGCCAGGCTGGTCGCCAACCACGCGCACATCGAAGCCGGCGGCGCCCAGCTCCTCCGCTGCCGGCCGCGCCTGCGCGCCGGACAGCACTATCGGAGTGCGGTGACCGGCGAGCGGCGCGGGTCCCATGACCCCCCCGTCCAGAAAACGCCATCCAAGTGGTTCGAGCATCGCCGCCGCCCGGCGCGCGTCGCTTGGGTCGCTGGAGTTGAGGTCGAGATACCAGCCCCGTCGGGCGCCGCACGCGGCAACCGCGGCGGCGACGGCACACACCTCGCTTCCGGAGACTCCGGACATAATCCAGTCGGACTGCGCCATGGCCTCGCCCAGGTCCACAGACACGGCGATGCCGAGGTCGCGCTTGAGCGCGCGTGCCGTCTGGCCCCGAGCGGGATCATCGAGGCTGCGTGCCCAGACGCGAAGCTGCGAGGCCGGGTGGCGGCTCGCCACCAAGCTTCGGCAGAGAGCGTCGGTCAGTTCCCCAGCGCCAAGAAAGGTGATCCGCATTCGACTGGTATGATATTATATCTCACGTTTGGAAGTCCCCGAAAGGGCGGTGTACCATTGAGCTTCGTCACGGGCATCCAGCACGTTGCATACGACGTGGAATCCCCGACCCGACAGGTTCAGTTCCTCCGCGCGTTTGGCCTCGACGCACTCTACACGTTCAACCGACGCGGGCGGTACATCACATGTGTAGGCGACCCGACCGCAGCCCCCTACCCTGACGGGCGGCCCGACATCCTCCTCGCGATTTTCTTCACACCGGGCGTCTCCAGAGCGCGCCTCAACCACATTTGCTTCGAGGTCGAGGACGTAGAAGACGCGATCCGGCGAATCCGAAAGAATGGAATCGAGGTGGACGAAGAGGACGCTGATCGGATCTACGGTCCCGAGGGCTTGGTGTTCCAGGTCGAGAGCAAGAGTAGACCCAGGCGCGAATTCATGCCCGGGAGCCCGAAGCGGCCTGAGTACATGCCGCTCGAAGAGTACGAGCAGCTGGCCAAGACCGCGCGCGATCAGACGCGCGATGATCAGGGCCGGCACCACCCCTACACCCGTGTGCCTCCGAAGAATGTCGGCATGGTGCGGAGCATCGAACATCTGGCCATCGATGTGGAATCCCCGACACGATTGGCCGCGTTCCTGAAGCAGGCGTTCGGGCTGGCACCGCTCAAGACGTTTCATCGGCGCGGCCGCTACATTACCTCAATCGGCAACCCCGACCAGCCGCCGGACGGGAATGGCCGCCGGCGGAGCTTCTTACCGGTGTTCTTCGCGCCGTGGGTAGACCGCGGCCGCGTCAATCACATCTGCTTCGACGTCGACGATGTGGAAGACGCGGTTCAGAAGATCTCGACGGGTGGGGCGGTGGTCGACCAGGAGGACGCCGACCGGATCTATGGACCCG
>Ga0334722_10004796_pt1 | contig 13919 bp, 13 predicted proteins | sample C3_bottom_MG_FD_207210 | JGI IMG/M metagenome (GOLD analysis project Ga0334722, IMG submission 207210) | Sediment microbial communities from Yellowstone Lake, YNP, Wyoming, USA - C3_bottom | ecosystem: Environmental > Aquatic > Freshwater > Lake > Sediment | place: USA: Wyoming | collected...
TTGTTGGTGTCGGGTATGGATGATTTTCAAAAACAGGCTCTTACGGAACATCTCACTGAGTTGCGCAAGTGCCTGATCTATTCTTTGCTTGCCACGGTGGCAGGATTTGCTCTGTGCTATTCCTACAGCAAGGAGCTTGGGCAGTTGTTGTTCAAGCCCCTGTACGAGGCCATGCCTGAAGGCTCCAGTCTGATCTTTACCTCGTACCAGGAAGGGTTTTTTTTTATCTAAAGCTTTCCCTGGTTGCGGGGCTTCTCCTTGCCAGCCCGGTGATCTTTTATCAAATCTGGCGCTTTGTCGCCCCAGGTCTGTATCAGCATGAAAAACGGGTGATTTTGCCCTTCAGTTTGCTCTCTTCGTTTTTCTTTTTTGGCGGTGCGGCCTTTGGCTATTTTGTGGTTTTCCCTCCAGCCTTCAAGTTCCTGCTTGGCTATTCCAACGATTTTTTAAGCCCCATGCCCACGGTAAAGGAATATTTTTCCCTCTGCCTACGCCTGCTCATCGCCTTTGGCGTTATCTTCGAACTTCCCATCTTCATGGTGCTACTGGCCAAAATGGGCATGGTGAACGCGGCTTTCCTGAGCAGGAACCGCAAGTATGCCATCCTGCTTGCCTTTGTCATCGCCGCCATCCTCACACCCACCCCAGACGTGATCAACCAGTGCCTTATGGCTTTCCCTCTGATTGTGCTTTATGAGGTGAGCATTGCCGCAGTTTGGTTGTTGGGGAGGAAGAGGTTATCTGGATTTGGTGGAACCGGGCAAGCAGACGGGACGGTTGAGTAAACGCAAAGGTCCAATTACCGTGACCAGAATATGTATCGGGTGATCCTTAAAATCATCCGAAAAAATCCTTTGTTCTAGTCATGACCCAAAAAAATATTTCCATGCGGCGGTTGCTTCCCGTGGTGCACTTGCAATTTGAACTCACAATTTCCTCTCGCCACGTTCACACATCAGGAAAATACTGGAACAAAGATCCGGATATTGCTGGCCTAATTTATAGCATCCTTCCAGATATTCTTTGGAAATGATATCCGTTTGTAGTAATTGATCCCACTGGAAGTTCGCCAGTGCCTTGAAGAAGATTCCAGATCGGTGAACCACTTTTAGTCCTGCGGCGACGGCATCTCGTTCCAAGGTATCCAGAGTATAGGTGCAACGATGCCCATGCTCGGTCTCAGCTAAGGTGACGGCCGTATTGTGAGAGATCAATCCCATTTTGACAGCGATCTGTCGGGAAGGGGCGTTGGCGTTGGGGCACACCAGGAAGAACCGACTTTTTTCGTCCGCCAGCCATTCGTTGTTGATGCGCTCCAACACCACAAGAGGATCGTCCAAATGCTCCAGCACATGGGTCAGCACTATATTGTCATAGCGCTTGGGCAAGGCGGCTTTCTCAAAAAGTGCATTGACGAACTTTACTCTGTCACCCAAATTGATTCTGGCTTCCGCGAGTGCAACATCCGATGCTTCGACGCAGGTGACGTCATCGAAATAGGGCAGGAATCTTTTGGTGAAGTTGCCCTTGTAGCTGCCAAGTTCGAGCAAGCTTCCTTTGTTGAAGAAAGGCTCAAATGATTTGATCATAAAGGGATGCATCACGTCGAAGTCGAAACTGTATGCATATTTTTCATTTTTGGAATTATTCGAATCATCCAGTTCTTTATTGTAGTTTCTTTCCGTAAGCATAGTCGTCTCCCATCTGCATGCTGTAGATGATACAGGAAGCATAGTTAATTGCAGTATGGGCGACATTCTGCTAGTAAGGCGCCCAAATTCCCGGCAATGTGCGTAACAAGCGAATGTTGCCCTTATTTTTCTAACACGGCGAGGCCAAACCCGAATCTGCCGAATTCATTGCCATTGTATAGAAGATAAAAATTTTCTCCAGATTTGAAAACGTGGGGATAGCATTGCATCTGAGAATCCCATCCCTCTTCGGAAACATCTATGCCCGCCTTGTTATCGTTTCGTTCCCAATTAATAAGGTCATTTGAATAGGCATAGCCAAGTCTATAAGCATTATTGCGTTTTTTTCTGAATCCGTGCGCTTGCCTGTAGCAAAAATACATATGGTATGTTTCGTCTCGGTGAAAAACCGTCGGTAATGCTTGGCATTCGTCGATGTTCAGTCTATCCGCGATTATTTGTCGACCATCTCTATGCCAATTTATTCCATCTTCAGAAATTGCATGCGCAATCTTATAAACGCGATCCGGCGGGTCGGATTCCTTGAATTTCTTCCATTTTGTGCCGTATATGTACCACATGTGATAACTCCCCCCAAACAAAGCCACAAAAGCATCACCAATCAAAAAAGGTTCATTTAGTGATGCCGTCATTATCGGGCCATTTCCATACTTTTGAAATGTGCGGCCGTCATCATGACTGATCGCTAAGCCAATGGATGCATCAACTGATACCGAAATCTTTCGATTCCAGCCTGCCGTATAGGCAAGCACCCGGTCTCCATCCCTTGCCACATGAATGGGGAATATCCCGTGTTCGTCAAAGCAGCCCAACTTGCCCAATTCGATTATGGTGTGCTTCGAGATGTCGATGATGTTTTGCATGTTCTTGGCAAAATCAACGAATGCCACGTGACTTAGATATTTCCCGATTTTGTCCCTTTCCCTTGTCGAAAAATATACCCTCACCCGATCACGCAAGACCAAGGCATGTGGAGACTGGGCAAACTCAACACAGTTATTCGAAAGGGAATGTTCTGTCGGATCAAATATCTTCCCCAGTTTCGTCCACTTCATTAGCTGCACCAATTCTGGGGGCTAGTCAATTTCGCCAGCCCGATACCGGTGCGCCCCATCTCGTTGCCTTGATACAACATGTAGGTCTCTCCATCCAAGAGGAACACATGCGGATAACTAACCATTTCCGAGTCCCAGCCATTTTCAGAAACGTTCATCCCAGCTATCTCATCGCACCTGTTCCAATTGATCATGTCAACGGAAGAGGCATAACCAATCCGGTAACCCCCTTCTTTGCCCTTGTAGTTATGGCTATGCCTATAAGAAAAAAACATATGGTATTTCCCCTCACGGAAAGTCACATCCGGGCATGCTTGACACTCATGCTCACCTAACTTGCTTTGGATCAGATCCTTTCCGAGTTTGATCCAATTGATGCCGTCTTCAGAAGATGCCATACGGATTTTGTAGACAGGCTCTGGTTTGGTGTCGGTTTGCAGCCATTCTTTCCCGGCTATGTACCATAGGTGCCATTTTCCAAGATATTTCCTGATTCGGGGACTTCCCAATAAAAATGGTTCATCGGGACTATATGAAAGAACAGGCCCCTCTCCCAGTCTAGTGAACGAATCACCATTGTCGTGACTTATTGCAAGGCCGATGGCCCCATTGAAAGGGACAGACTCGCATCTCGTCCATCCGGTGTAGTATACCCGGACTTCATCTTGAACACGAATCACAGAGATTGGGTTTGTTCCAAATTCGTCGAATGTTCCAAGCGCTCCCAAGCTCAAGATGGGAATGCCGCAAACATTTAAGATCCTCAACAGATTCTGCCGGTCTAGATCGATGTAGGACAGGAAACTTAGATATTGGTCATCCGGAGTAGGCGAAGGTCTAGAGCAAAAATATACCCTGACATGTTTCTCGAATATCAAGACCGAGGGAGATTGCGCGAACTCTTGCATCCAACTTTTATTTTTATAATCCCTTGGATCAAAAACCTTCCCAAGTTTTTTCCACTTGAACATTAATAGCCCCTTGTGAAAACAATCAGTTTGTTTCAAGCTGCGAAAAGCGTCAATGACACTCAACTAATCCGTTAGTCGTCTTAGATTTTTTGCTCCGGTTTTTAATCCGCCATAGTAATAATCGTTGAAGCCCGCAGCCTCCATCTGAGCAAAAACCTTTTGCATGTCGTATTCGACCCGATGTAGTTCGAAATTATTGTCGCCATAGACGGCAAAAGCCGCTCTTGGGTCACCATCTCTGGGTTGGCCTACGGATCCTGGGTTGCAGTAAGTTTTGGTTTCATATTTTTGCAGAGTTTGAACGTGAGTATGTCCAGAAACAAAAACATTGCCCGCCATTTTTTCAAAATATTCTTGGGTTGGGTTTAGATATTCATCTATAGGGTCAGTCCAGCCCCCATGCACCATTTGAATGGTGCCGATTTGTATCTGCACGGGCAAGTTTTTCAGCCAATCAAGGTTGTCTTGTTCGATCACCCCTCGCTGATAAGAGAGGCAGTCATTGACACTTTGTGATCTTGGGCAAAAACCTCCTCCCGCCATATACCAATCGTGGTTCCCCATTACACTCGGTATCCCGCGCAACCTAAGCTCATTACAGCATTCGTTGATTTGGGAGTAATAGCCGACTATATCGCCGGCGCAATACACTCGGGATATGCCGAGTGTATCTAGTTCCGACAAAACAGACTTAAGTGCTTCGTAATTTCCGTGGATATCAGAGATGAATGCCATCTTCATAAAATATATACTCGTCCGTGTACCGAACAGCTCTTCCCTGCTTAATTTCTGGCTGGATTGGCGTCCGGTGTTCTAAGAAATAATCTACAGCCATTGTACTTTCGTTGTATCCGAAAGCGGCTCGAATGGATGTGGAAGAGGAAATTCTAGGGTTGATTTCCAACAATTTTATTCCGTCTTCGCATTTTCTGAACTGAAAATTCGTTGGCCCGATTGGGCGAAATTTTTTGCACAAATCTGATATCGTCCCAATGAACTCATCTGCGGGAGCCACTTCCGCTTTTTCAGTAAAACCATCCTTCGATAATTTTCGTTTAAGTATCATGCTGGCATGGAAACCACCTCGGCCATCGCAAAATGCCGATGCCGTGAATTCTTCCTCATCATTGCCGACTATCGGTTGTGCCATCAAGATTTCCCCAATGTCTTTTTGGTGGCGCAAAAAAACATCCGCACTGTCTACTTTTACGATCCCTCTTGATGCAAATCCACAGCGCGGCTTAAGCAAAAATGGGAGCCCGAACTTCCTTTCTAGGGCATCGTATTCCATACTCAAAGAGCTTGTAATCGTACAAGGCAACCCGGTTTTGCTCAAGGTTTCATAGAACACCCATTTGTCTTTACATAGCCGGATCAGCGCCAAGTTGTTCAACAAAGGGATTGCACCATTGCTCTCAATCTCCGGAATATGTTCAACCCATTTGTACATGTCGATCTCAATTCCTGGGATGATGAGGTCAACTCGATGCTTCCTGATCGTATTCAGTAGCCACTCAATGTAGGCCATATCGTTCGTTGGCGGTGCCAGTTCAAAAATGTCACAAAAACCCTGCGCAACCGAATCATCATACATCGAAGTTCCGATAAGGCTCAATTCCTTGCCTGATCTTTTTAGGGCCCGAAGGATTCCGTATCCAACAATACCGCTGGCCCCGGAAACAAGAATTTTTTTCCTCATCTGCCCCTCTTTCTGTAGGTCTTATTCTTTTATGATAAGCGAGATGGAAATCTGCGGCTAAAAATCAATAAAAATGTGTCGTGGCAACCAAAATTTTTCAAACAAAGGCTGGATTTTTCTCAGTTTGCAGATATTTGCGCCAAGATTCCGCAAGATAATTCCGGGTAATCTACCCCGACTTCACATAGGGCCGAGATTATCTTTTTGTCCAAGTTCAACGAGATGACCTGACTGGTCGTAAATGGCTTCAGGTAGATACCTTCCACCCGGTCTATTTTGTAACCAGCTCGGTTTATTTCTTCAGTCAGAGAGGCAACGGTGTAGTACCTTTTGTGTCCCTGTAGAAGATCGTTCTCCGATAAGGTATTTATATCTTTTAGTATTCCAGCAAGATACCCCAGCCTTCTGTTCAACACTTCCGCATTGGGTACAGCCAGAAAAAATTTCCCTTTAGGGGAGAGAAAGTTTTTGTAGCGCTTAATGATCTCGAACGGTTCATTCACATGTTCCAGAACAAAGCCCATGACAATCACATCAAATTTCTCTTCGGTATAGAATTCTTCAAAATAGGTTTCTATTATCTGCGCATCACATTCTGGAAATTTCTCTTTGAAATTATGAATAATCGCAGGTGATCCTTCGAGCACAACATGCCTATCGAAATTATTTGAAAATATGTTCGTGGTAATGCCATGACCCAAGCCCAACTCTAAAATGGAACTGGTACCTTTACTATTCATTAGTATCCTTTGCGGATACCAAGTTAAAAGAATATTATTGTCATAATCGTAAAGATTCTCACCCTTATATGCTGCAACATGAACATCCAGTTTGTTTTTCATAGTGTTGTTAAGCCCAAATATTTGAGGCATTCGGCAATGCCATGGTTCTAGAACAAATTAAAATTATCAATTATGTCTACAAGGATTTTCTTTTTGGAATTGAACATCATCACATCAATGATTGACAGCCAGGGCACGAACTGATTGTCGAACTGCGGATATTCGAGGGGTTTCGCTTGGATGAACTGCAAGTCGATACCCTTCGCCCGAAAGGTTTCTTTTGAATAGAGTTCCATGCCGCCGATGGCGTTCACGTAGGTACTCGCGCCGACCGCTTCACATAAGGCAAGCACCTTGGTCTGATTTTTCAGGTTGTGGTCGATGGCGAGGCCGGAAGCGATCCTGATCTCCGTCGTGATGCCCAAATATTTGCATGTTTTGACGATGGAGTGGTGCAGGAAGCGGAACAGGTTCGCATCTCCATGTCGAACGATTTCTTCGACCAACGGGAAGGTCGTCGCGAAATACGGTGCGCGTCGGTACGCTCCCTTGATTTGGTTGAGCAGTTTATCGCGATTGAAATCCGTCGCCAGATCCCGTTCGCACACAGTGAGATAATCTGAATCGCTTTTCAACGGCAGCGAGAACATCACGTCCTTGCCGTTCTGCAGCATGCGGTTGCGGTTGATCCACCCTTTCTTCGTATATTTGATGTTGTCATAGATGATGAACTTGTCCACCGCCGCGATCAGCTGGAAATATCCGATGTATGGAAAGAAATATGGTTGCATGATGCCTAGCTTCATCTGCCTTCTCCTTGGCGGCGGCTTGTCTGGGCGGAATTCACTTTTGTTGAGCAACGATGAAACGGGTGATTTTTCCGACTACTGATATGTCCAGATCGGGATAGATCGGTAGGCAAAGAACTCGCTCTGCTACAGCGGTTGCCACAGGAAGATTTTTTTTGTGGGCCGAAGGCAAGCCGCGATACATGGGGAAGTCCGATATCAAAGGATAGAAATATCGACGAGGGTGGATGCCACTATTTTTGAGTTTCTGGTAAAGATCTTCACGGTTGAGCGGGTAGTCGGCTTCAACCATGATCGGGAAATATGAATAGTTGGCAACCTTTTCACCCGTATCGCTCAAACAGCGGATTCCCGGGATGTCCTTCAGTCGCTTCCGGTAGGCCGTGTCGATCACTTTTCGCCGTGTCAGCACCTGGTCCATGTATTGCAACTGCAACAAACCAAAGGCCGCGTTGAATTCGCTCATCTTGCCGTTGATCCCCGGGGCCACCACGGTGACTTCGCCCATATGGCCAAAGTTCTTCAGGTGATCGATGCGCACTTTGGTCTTGGCGTCTGGGCACACGATGGCACCACCTTCAAAGGTGTTGAACACTTTGGTGGCGTGAAAACTCAGGACAGACAGATCGCCATGCCGGAATATACTGCCTTGCGCATCTTGCACTCCAAAAGCGTGCGCAGCATCGTAGATGACCTTGAGGTTGTAGTTATCGGCAATTCTTTGGATGGCCTCGATGTCGCAAGGATGTCCGTAACAATGCACCGGCATGATGGCAGTAGTTTGCGGGGTGATCGCCGCTTCGATCTTCGTCGGGTCAAGGTTAAGCGTGTTTGGTTCGATATCCACGAACACCGGTTTTATTCCGTTCCACAGTAAGGAATGCGAGGTTGCAACGAATGAATAGGGGGTGGTGATCACTTCGCCTGTGACACGGAGAGCTTGCAGTGCGGTGACCAAGGCAATGGTGCCGTTGGTGAACAGCGCAATGTGTTTAACCCCCAAATATTCACAGAGAGCCTGTTCCAGTTTTTGGTGGAATGGGCCGCAATTTGTTAGCCACTTACTTTCCCATATTTGCTCCAGATATGGGATGAATTCTTCCAAAGGGGGCAAGAAGGGTTGAGTTACATAAATCATCGGGTGTTTTTTGGGTTCTGTCATGTCTTGGACTCCTGTCCCGGAGAATTGATTTCTTCTAGGTCCACCTCAAAAGATTCCGGTGGCTGCCCGGCGCCCCAGCGTTGCCACATGATGCGCAAGGCGCGTTCCAGGCCGGCGGCGATTAGTGCTGGTTGTACCGGGGCTGATCGTTCAAAACGCCCTCGCAGCTCAGCCCGCAAGTGAGCAAGCGTCGCAAGATCCTTAGTCCATTTCAACCCCTTCTGTACAAAATCGTCTTTGTCAGAGGCGATAAAGTCCTTGAGCCCCACATGTTCGAGAATAGCTGCCCCTGTCCTGCCCGGCAGGGTATCGCCAGTTAACGTTAGTGTCGGGATTCCCATCCACAAGGCATGGCAGGTTGTGGTGCCCCCATTGTAGGGGAAGGTATCGAGGCAGATATCCACTTGCTGATGCAAACCCAGGTAGTCATTCATACTGCAACGCGGGTGGAAGATAATGCGCTCCTGTACGATGTGTTCTCGTGCAAACAAATCAATCAGTGCATCCACGTTTCCGTCTTGTGGTATGGCTCCCAGTAGCATTCGAGAGTCTGGTAAAGCACGAAGGAGTTGTGACCAAAGGGAAATGATTGATGGGCTGAGTTTGCTTGGCCGGTTGAAGCTGCCGAAAGTGATATAGCCGTTGCGCATGGCGGGTAGGATGTTGACTGGCGGAGCATTCTTGCTTGGCAAGAAGGGCGCATTTGCTGGCAAACGCACAATTTTTTCTGTGAATTGGTTGTCAAGCCGAGCGGGCGGAAGGAGGAAGCGATCTGCTAAATAGTAATCCATGGCTCTCAGGCCTGTGGTGCAAGGATATCCTATCCAGCTAGCTTGGACCGGTGCCGGTTTTCTGGCAAAGGTCAAAAGTCGATTTTTGGCGGTGTGTCCTGAGAGATCAATCAGGATATCGATACCGTCAGCACGAATTTTTTCTGCTAGAGCTTCATCGCTTAGACCAACAATAAGATGCCAATGCGCAAAATGTCCTTTTATGTCGAGAGTGACAGCATCTTCACCGGCATTATTGGAATAAGCGTGTAGTGATAATTGCGAATACTTCGATAAATGGGCCAATATCGGCTCGATAAAGCAAGCCACCGCATGTCTATAGAAATCACCAGAGACAAAACCAATTTGTAAAGTGCGGTCTGGGTCTGGTGAATTGGTGAGTTGCGGGGAATTGGCACGAAAAGGGGCTTCAAACTGCGCACCAAATTGGCAGTGCTCGGAAAATAACGTTTCCGCGTCCATCGTTGCGTTTTGTGTTAGGCAGAAAAGCAGATTGCTGTGCGCTTCAGCAAAATCAGGCGTGATATCTAGTGCCCGACGATAGTTGGTTGTGGCTTCAGAGAGGCGGCCCTGGTCCTGTAGGATATTGGCTAGGTTGCTACATGCTTCGGCATAATTTGGGTTGAGTTTCAGCGCCCGACGCAGGCTGGTTTCGGCTTCGGTTAATCGGCCACGATCTCTGAGAAGGTTCCCCAGGTTATTGTAAGCGGTTGCGGAAGCTGGCTCCAGTTCTACAACCTTCTGGTAGGCCGCGATGGCTTCTTCTGATTTTCCTTGATTCTTGAGGGCAATGGCAAGGTTGAAGTGGTACTCGGCAGCAGTTGGGTTTATTCGTAATGCGTATCGAAAGCAGCCGATGGCGGCCTCCAGTTTGTTCTGTTTGAAAAAAATATTCCCCAACTGGTTGTAAACTTCCGGGAAATCTTCTTTTGCCTCCAATGCCTTTTGATAGTAAAGAAGGGCCTCTTGGAGCCGACCTTGAGTGTGTAGGGTATTGGCCAGATTAGAAAGGGCTTCGGCGTGATCCGGTTTTAGTTGGATTGCCTTTTGGTAGGCGGAAAGCGCTTCGTCAAGCCTGCCTTGGCTGTGAAAAACGATGCCTAGGTTGTTCAAGGCATCAAGGTAATCCGGATTTAAAAGCAAGGCATGTTCGTAACATGGCACGGCTTCATCAAATCGTTCCAAATCTTTTAATGCATTGCCCAAATTATAATGAAACACTGCTTTTGCAGGGTTTCCGTGAATGGCTTTCTGGAAGAGAGTTACTGCCGCAGCATGCTGCCCGCGCTGGCATGTCATGATAGCTTGCGCATGCAAGGTTTCCGCATGATTTGGGTCGATGGCAAGTATATCTTCGTATATTTTTTCCGCTTGTTGCAGGTTCCCCGTTTGGTGATTTTGGATAGCCTTTACCAAGGCTTGCTCAATATTACAGGGGGGTCTCTTGTTGGATGGCGCATTTGGGCGTTGCCTTCCAGCAGCAATTTTTTTTTGTCTTTTTTGGGGGCTCATGGCGAAATCATACCTTGAAAAAGGTGGTGAATGTTTTCAGTCGCCGTATTTTTTGCCCTCAAAGGCCGCTGAAACATCTTTTGGCGGCGGGACATCAAAGTCAGACGGTCACGAATTTAAACTTAGTCTAGTTGAGTCTGTTTGAATTTTCAACAACCATGAAAAAACGCAGGGGTATCTCTTTGGGCGAGGGGCAGATTGTGGGTTAGCTATACAATCCGCTCAGGTGAGGGGGATCAACGGGGTCAGGCCAGAACGTTGATGTTTTTCCCGGTTGTCTGGGCTTGCTGGGGCTGGCTGTTTTTTCGGCTTTCAGCTTGGATCGAGCTTACTCTCTCCGCTGCTTGTCGTTCTTCTGCCTGTGCGGCCCGCAGGTTGTTTTGAGATTCCTGCACCGAGGCTTGGGCCGCCGCTGTGTTTTGTGCGGCTCTTTGCTGCTCTGCCTGAGCCTGCCGCACTCTCTGCATTGTCCCTTGATCGCCCGTGGTTGTTTGGGAAAAATCCTTGGCGGTCAGGCGAGATGGTGGTGCTTGGGTTGATGAACTTATTTCCGGTCCCATGGTATCACTCCTTTCAGTACGGAGAAGACGGGAAAATTGTGGTGAGTATGGGGTCAGGCCCTTTGAACATTTTTAGTATATATTTTTTATGCCCAGAATGCAAATATACAATAAGCATCTTCCCGTCTTGCCGCAATTATCCCTGATATATATTCTAGCCCTCACTCCGGGATTGCACCCAGAGGACACGATAAGTGAGGGTGTAAAAAGGATTGTATAAATGGCCCTGCTGGGAGTGGAATTTCTTTAAAACAACTTTTTCGGATCGACGCCAAGCGTAGCGTGCATAGCAGGTCAGCGGAACAGGTCGGCGTGGGTGCCGGTACGTTCAAAACGGATTTCAGAGCCTTCGCCCAGAAGCTTGTAGATGAGCAGCCAGTCGGGTTCAATGTGGCATTCCCTATGATGCGCCCAATCGCCGCCCAGGGAATGATCTTTGTATCTGGGGGCCAAGGATTCACCGGAAATCAGACATTGCACAACCGTCTTGAGTTTGTCCATATCCTTGCCGCGCTTGCGTGAACGTTTGATATCCCGCTGAAACTGGCCGGAATAAACGGTATGACGCATGGATCAAATACCAAGTTTCTGAAACATGTCGTCAGCGTCCTTGCAGGGATGCAAGTCTTTGCCCTGGTCACTCGCTGTAAGGGTTTTGGCTGTCAAGGTGTTGGGCACCCTGATTTCAAACGGCAGGGCCTTTTCGGCAACTATCCGGACCAACAAGAGCCGGACAGCATCCGAGAGAGAAAGCCCCATGGCGGAAAGAGCTTCCGAAGCGTCCCGTTTCACCTGCTCGTCAATACGAACATGAACCATTGTTGTTGCAGACATAAATTTCTCCTTTATGGAAAATTATTGTTACACATTGTATCTCATGCGGGAGAAAAAGTCAATCTGCGGATTGATGGTTCAATGGGGGTGTCGCAACGCGGAGTCCAGCTCGAATATTTCTTTTAAAGTTTCCTTTAGCGGGGTCGATAAGATAACCAAGCAAGAATTATAATGCGTGTAGGGTTTGGTCAAAAAGGAGGTGACGGTAAGAGCTGCCAGACACACCTACCAAGAACTGCAACAAAAAATACAAACGCTTTAAAACGCTGGCAAGGAAGCCGGTATTCACAAACACACACAACACGGAGGTTTCACCATGGGTTTCAGAATCAATACCAACATCGATGCAATGACTTCTCACCGGAATATGCTGGGTACGAGCGGTGCGCTGAGTAAGTCTTTGGAGCGTCTGTCTTCCGGTCTGCGGATCAACCGCGCCGCGGATGATGCTTCAGGCATGACCATTGCCGACTCTCTGCGGGCGCAGGGCTCAGGTCTTGGCCAAGCCATGAAAAATGCCGGCGATGCCATCTCTCTGGTACAGGTAGCGGATGGTGCGTTGGACGAGTCTATCAACATCGTCAACACCATCAGGACCAAGGCCATCCAGGCTGCTTCCGACGGTCAGAACACCGTTTCCCGGGCAGCTATTCAGGCCGACGTTACCAAACTGCTGGAAGAGATGAACATCATCGCCGACACCACCGCTTTCAACGGCCAGACCCTGTTGAAAGGCAATTTTACCAACAAATCCTTCCAGGTTGGTGCCTATGCCAACCAGACGGTTTCCGTTTCCATCGGTAATGCTGATGCAAGCCATGTCGGTCGGTTGGCAAGCACCAGTACCACCGCAACCCAGACTTTCCTAAGCAAGCTCCTGACGGCGGATATGGTGGGTAAGGATAATCCTGTTGCTGGCGACTGGGCGGTTCCGACTTCGGCCAATATTACGGTAAATACCGTTTCTATTGGTGGCTATCTGGGCGCACAGGCCGGGGACATGTTGTCTGCGAAAGGAACTGCCGCTGCGATAAATGCTGTTGCGGATACCACCGGAGTCAAGGCGACTGCTGTCACCAACTGGAGCGGGACAACCAATGTTGCCGCCGCGACTATCGCTGACGGTGGTCTGCTGATTAACGGTACGAATATCGGTGCGGTCACCGTGTTAACCAATGATGCCAATGGTGCCTTGGTCTCGGCCATCAATGCGAAACAGGCCACCACCGGCGTGAGCGCTTCGGTGAATGCCAGCGGTCTCTTGACCTTTACCGCTGCTGATGGCCGTAACGTCCAAATTAGCGGAGCTTCCGCTACTACTGCTGTATTGGGAACAGGTCTTGCTGCTAATACGACAAGCGTCACCGTGCGTGGTGGTACAGTTGCAGTTGAAACCGCCACTGCCAACTTCAACCTGGATGGCGTAAATATTTCGTGGAGTGCAGCCAGCACCACCGCTGCTACGGACAACACCGCTTTGTATAATGCCTTGGTTGCGGCAAGAGACACGACCAAAACCATCAGCAGCAACTATAGTTTTGATAACAGTAGTGGTACGGATGTTGTCATCACCCGGACCGATGGCAAGGATGTCAATATTCTCAACGACAACGTCGGCAACGATTCGACGCTTCTCATTGATACTGTTGCCGCTAATGCTACCAACGGCGTGGTGGTGAATTCTTCCTATCATGGCCAGGTGACCCTTAACTCGTCCAACAGTATTGCCATCGGTGGGGGGGATGCGTCCACCCTGCAAACCTTTGGTTTCGATCCTGCTGGCAGCAACGTGACTGCTTCCGGCGGTATTGCTGATGCCAACGTTACCACCGCTACTGCCGCGCAGACCACCATTCAGCGCGCTGATTCGGCTCTGGAGGCTTTGGATAAGGTTCGTTCCGGTCTTGGTTCTGCACAGAACCAGGTGGAAGCAACCCTGCGTAACATCTCCGTAACTCGGGTTAACATCCAGTCGGCTGAATCAGCGGTTCGTGACGTTGACTTCGCCGAGGAGAGTTCCACCTTCGCCAAG
>Ga0334722_10004799_pt1 | contig 13916 bp, 9 predicted proteins | sample C3_bottom_MG_FD_207210 | JGI IMG/M metagenome (GOLD analysis project Ga0334722, IMG submission 207210) | Sediment microbial communities from Yellowstone Lake, YNP, Wyoming, USA - C3_bottom | ecosystem: Environmental > Aquatic > Freshwater > Lake > Sediment | place: USA: Wyoming | collected...
CGGAAAGCCTCCAGTTGCAGCCTGAAATATTTGACACCCTCTACGTGAACATGGTCCGGGCGGGTGAACAAAGTGGCCAGTTTTCCGAGACGATGAAACGGATCGGGGAGCTATTGGAGGCTACTGCCCGGTTGCGGCGCAAGGTGAAGTCGGCCATGACCTACCCGGTTGTGGTCATGTCGCTGGCCCTGATCATTGCCACCGGCATGATTATTTTCATTGTTCCCGTGTTTGCGACCATGTTCAAGGATTTCGGCGGCAAGCTGCCCGCCCCCACGCAGTTCCTGGTCGACCTGAGCAATGGCATGAAGCACTATGCCGTGATCATCGTCCCTTCCATTGCGCTGGCGGTCTGGGGGTTCAATAAATGGAAGAAGACCGCCGCCGGAGCCTGGGCCATTGATCGGTTTTCCCTGAAGGCACCGGTGATCGGCCCGTTGGTTCAGAAGGTGGCCGTGGCGCGGTTTTCGCGGACGCTCAGCCAGTTGGTCGAAAGCGGCGTGCCGATTCTTCAGGCCTTGGACATTGTGGCGAAGGCGTCCGGCAACAGGGTGATAGAGTCCGCCATCATGGATGCCCGGAAATCGGTGGAGCACGGCGACACCCTGTCCGTCGGGCTGTCGGGCAAGGATTGTATCCCGACACTTGTGGTTCGCATGTTGTCGGCCGGCGAGAAGACCGGCAAAGTCGACGAGATGCTCAAGAGTGTGGCCGACACCTTCGATGATGAGGTTGAGACCATGCTGGCGGCGTTGACCTCGCTATTGGAACCCCTGCTCATGGTATTCCTGGGGGTGATCATCGGCGGTATCGTGGTGTGTATGTTCCTGCCGATCTTCAAGATGACCGAGGTCATTCACTAAAACTGCTGATAAAACCCAGCCTTGAACACCGCCTCCGCAGCCACCGCGTTGCCCTGGGCGTTCCAATGCCGGTCGGTTTTCAGGTAGCAGGAGGCCCAACCGCCCTCGGCGCCGCGGATCGCCGGCATCAGGTCCAGATATTGAAGCTTCAGGCGTTGGCATAACTCCCGCATTTTGGCCGGCAAGGGTGCCTCACCCTTTTGTTCCGTTCGCCGGATGTCCGTGTCGCAGGGCATGGTCAGCACGAGGATCGGAAGCGTGGGCTCAAGTCGGCGGAATTCCTCCAACACTTTCTCCATTCGGTCCCACTGAGCCTGGGTGAAGTCGAAATAGCCCGCGTAGTCGGCCGGCAGGGGGAACTGCTTGTGCCGGGACAGCTCCTTGAAGTGCTTGATCACGTTCCCGGTATAGGTGAACTGGAGCAGGAACGGCTCGAGCCATTTGGGAGACGCGGCGGCCGGCGCTTTATTGATCGTGAGGGTTAAGTTCGGCTTGGCCCCGGTGAAGAGGGGACGAACCCGTCCGGCGTGCATGACGCGGCAATACTCGGGGTCGTCATCAAGGAAATCATTATCGGGCAGGAGGGCGATCATCAGGGCGTCGGGCTTGAACTCCTTTGCGAGGTGCGTGTAGAGCATCAGGTACTGGGTGGGACCGAAGGAACCCGAGGTGCCGAAATTCAGGTGCTCCAGCCCTGTGGCCTGTTCCAGCCGGTCGCTCATGCGATCCTCCGTGGCGACGCCCCAGCCTTCCATGAATGAATCGCCTAGGACGGCTACGCGTTTCTTTCCATTGGACGCCTTGTCGCGTTCCCGGTCGCGCATGCCCCAGGCGTTGGCGTGGTAGGTGAGGCGGTAGTCCGGCGAGACATGCTTGAAGGTGGAGTGCGGGTCATGCCAGACGCCGAACCAGGGATTGCTGTCGGCCCAGAACCGGGACCCGATGTTGCTGAGACAATAGGCCGGCTTGGCCACCTTGAGCTTACCGGAGGCGGACAGCCAGGCGAGCCCGAGCTCCAGCAGGGCAAAGGTGAGGAGGCCGCTGACGGCAAGGCGGAAGACCGCTTTCAGGACAGTTTTCATGGTGACCTATTTTGCCTTCTGCCCGGGAACGACGTACCAGTCGCCTTTGCTTTCGTACAACTCATACCAGACCCGGTCCTTGTCGCGCACTTGGTGGCGAAGGACAGCGGTACGGGTTATTATGTCCGCGTCGATATCCTGATAAAAGAAATAGTTACCCACCTCGGAGATGTCGTTGTAGTGCCAATGGTGCGATGGTTCGGCGGCGCGGGGCGTGACCTCGGCACGGTTCAACCGCGCGGGATGGACCGGCGTGAAGAGCAGGTGGTACATGTAGCCTTGGAACAAGCGCGGGACATGGACGGAACGGACGTTGGACTGTTTTCCAAGATAGCGCATGACATCCGGCACACCCTGCTGGAGCCATCCTTGGAGGTAGAGATTTTCGCGGGCCAGTCCTCTGACTGTTTTGAAGGTTTGCTGGCCGAGATAAAGAGCGAAGAGGACTGCGACTACCGGCGCCACCGCCGGGATCGGAAAACGCCGCAGCAAGTACCAGAACGAAGCGCAGCCGACCGAAATGATCAGGAGGGAGTGAAGCAGGAGGTGCGTCATCCGGGAGGTATACAGCGATTCAATGAACAGGCCCCCTGCGACCGGAGCGAGCACCACGCCCAGCAGCATCCACAGCGATACGCGCCGCCAGTGGATGACATCGGACTCCGTGTCAGGTCGTCCCAACAGGCGCAATACACGCCTCGGCTGGAACACGGCTGCGATCAGTACTGCTAGGCCGAGCAGGTAGAAAGGGGATAACAGGTGTTGGATATGAGCGATGCCTGGAATCTGGTGGAGTGGCAGCATTTTGGGGGCGTTAAACAGGAAACCGGCTGACTGATAATCCCAGTAAATGCGCGAGAAGTATGTCCAGGGTTGATCGGTGAAGAAGACACATTCTTTTGACAACCGGCCGGCGGTGGAGGGGTTGCCGATCCGTCCCATGATGGCCAGGATCATGAACAGGGAATAGACCCCGCCGGCTGTGATGATCCGGGCGCGATTGTCCTTGAACCACAACAGCATGCCAGCCCCGATCATGAAGGGGGCAAACAAGTACTGTGACAGGTACATGTGCGTCCATAAGAACAGGATGAACCCGGTAAGTCCGGCGGCGATGAAAACGGTATGCCGGCGCTGGTTATGGCCGGACATAAGCCTGATGAGCAGGCAGAGTCCTGCCACTTGGAAGAAGGTGACGAATCCGGGACTGACGGCCCAGCGGGAGAAGAAGATATTCCAAGGCGACACGGCGAGCAAGGCGGCGGCGAAAACGCCGGCGGTCCGGCTGCGGAAGAGATGGAACAGCAGGAGCCCGAACAGCGGGATCGCCGCGATGTTCAGTAGGGCACAAGGCAGACGCGCGGCAAATTCAGTGGGGCCTAACAACGCCACAAAAGGCATGGTAATGTAGGAGGGGAGGGCGGAGGGATAGTCGCCATATTGGCGCGAGTTAAGCGGCCATCGGTCGCCGTGGTGTTCCGCCCCGGTGGTGAGCAGGCTCCAGGCGTCATAGAGGTCAACCGCCTCATCCTGGCCGAAACCGCCCGGGTAATCGCCCAGTTTAACAAGCCGCAATCCGCCGCCCAAGAGGGTGAGCAGGGTGAGGGCAAGATAGAATCCGGCGCGGGGCCCCTTCAGGAAGGCCCAGCGTGAGACTGGAGAAATCACGGTCGCGGTGTTCATGGATGGACCGCACGGTACTTCACCCCCCGCGTCTTTTCGAGCAAAAACCGTGCTTTCAGGTTGACCGGACTGGCTGAATGGCGGATACAGGCAATGGATGAGAGCCCGTCACATAGGTGTTTTGGTGGAGACGTCCCGGGCCTACGGGCGCGGGGTGGCCGAGGGCATCATCGGTTATGCCCGCGAACACGATTGGGTGCTGTTTCCCCAGGAAAGCGGGCTGTTTCTCGAACTACCACCCTGGCTGCTCCGGGAGCGGCTGGACGGGATCATCGCGTTTGTATTTACCCAGGCGATCGGCCGCCGGCTCCTGGCAAAAAAGATCCCTGCCGTGGATGTCTATGGGCAGGGGTTCCTTCCAGGGGCCCCCATTGTCGGGGTGGACGCTGATGCCGTCGCCATCATGGCGGCGGATTTCTTCCTCAAGGCGGGCTTCACCCGGTTTGCGTTCTGTGGCTATCCCGGCATCTTCTTCTCGGATCGCCGCCAGGAAGCTTTTGCCCGCCGATTGGCCCGCGAAGGGATCGCACCCAAATGCTACGCGCCGCCTGCCGCTATCCGGCGCTGTATGAATCTCTATCTGCGCGAGCGGGGCGGCATGGAGTACGAAAAGGATATCGCCGCCTGGCTCAAGAAACTCCCCAAACCCATCGCCATTCTGGCGTGCAACGATATTCGCGGCCAGCAGATCCTTAATGCCTGCCGCAACCACGGGATCCAGTCCCCGGAAGAGGTGGCCGTCCTGGGCACGGATAACGATGCCCTGATCTGCGAGATGTCACATCCCACCCTCTCAAGCATTGTGCCCGACACCGCGGAAATCGGCCGTCTTGCCGCTGGAACCCTGGATGTGTTGATGGAGGGGCGAAAGCACCCCGGGCGGATCCCCAAACCCGAACTGTTTCTGGTCCCACCCCTTCGTATTGTAGAGCGGCAGTCCACGGAGAGCGTTCCTGACTCCCACCCCGTCATTGCGGCCGCCACCCGGTTCATCCGGGATGGTGCTTGTGAGGGAGTGACGGTGGAGGGGGTGTGCGAGGCGACGGGGTTTGGTCGGACACATCTGGACACGTTGTTTAAGGAACGATTGGGACGCACGGTCAGCCGCGAAATCCTGCGCATTCGGCTTAATCGCTCCCGGCGCCTTCTTCTTGAGACCGATCTTCCTCTCGCTCTCGTGGCCAAGCGGGCGGGATTCCTCACGCTTCCCCACTTCTGCAGGGTGTTCAAGCGGGAGCATCGTCTTTCCCCCTCCTTGTTCCGGCGTGAGGCCCATTTATCCTAGGAGCGTTATATGGAAATGAACATCGGGCGGACCCGCGAATCAGCCAAGGTCACACTGGATTACAGCCTGTGTTCCGCCTGCGGTCTGTGTGCGCGGGTCTGCAAGGGAGGGCCCCTTCACGCGGAGGCCGGCCAGGTTCGCGTGGATGCCTCGCACTCCTGGGGCTGCATGGGCTGCGGCCAGTGCATGGCGGTTTGTCCACAGCACTGCATCACCGTCACCGGCCGTGATCTTGTTCCGCAGGATGCCGCCCCCCTGCCGCCCCGGGATCAACGCGCCAGCTATGACTCGCTTCAGGCCTTGATGTTGTCCCGGCGCAGCGTGCGGAATTACAAGGACACGGAGGTGCCCCGCGAGATCATCGAGCAGATCCTTAAGGCCGCCTCTTCAGCCCCGATGGGAATTCCGCCGTCGGAGGTGGGGGTTCTTGTGCTGGCCGGGCGGGAGAAAGTCTCCCGGTTCAGGAAGGACCTTCTGGTGGCTGCACGGTCCATGAAGCGTATGTTCTCCCCTCCCGTGTTGTGGTTGTTCAAGCCCTTTCTGGGCAAGGAAAATTACCAGATGATGAAGGCCTTTGTCCTGCCGGTGCTCGACACCTACCTCACGAAGGACAAGGAAGGGGAGGACTGGTTCTTCTACGATGCGCCCGTGGCGCTCTATTTCTACGGGTCGGCGTGGGCTGACCCGGCCGATGCTGTCATTGCCGCGACCTATGCCATGGTGGCGGGAGAATCATTGGGCTTGGGGAGTTGCATGCTGGGATTTCCTGGCCACCTGATCAAGCACAGCAAGGCGCTGAAGGCCAGATACCATTTGCCCCTGAAGTTGCAGCCCGGCCTGGTGGTGGTATTCGGCCACCCCGCCATTCCTTTTCAGCGTGCCGTGGAACGCCGTTTTGCCGATATCCGTTATGTGTGACCCGTTTGGAAGAATCAACCAGACGTCCGTTAAAATAGATAATTGCGCTTATCGTTGTCATGGGTAGTCTGATACAACTCATCGTGGCAAAAGGGGAACAGGGGTAAGCCATGCACAATAAGTCTCTCAGGAACAGTGTCTCTTCCATGGTCGTTTTGGCGCTGGTGTCGCTTGCCGGCGCCGCTACGGCGGCGAAACCAGCTGCCACCCTCATTTGCCCGCCTCATGCGACGGCGAACGTCAGGCTGGCGGCCAAGGAGGTTCGCCGCTATGTCTACCTGCGGACCGGGGAGCTGCTGGCGATCATGGCAGATCCGTCCGATCGGTCCGATCCGTCCAATGTGAAAATCACCCTAACCCTCGACCCCGCTCTTGGTCCGCAGGACTACCGTCTCAAAACGGCCGGCTCCTCGCTAACCATCTCCGGTGGCAGCGATGTGGCCCTGCTCTATGGCGCCTATGCGTATGTTGAAACACTGGGCGTTCGTTTCGAGTTAAACGGCGATGTGATTCCCGACGGGAAGATCCCTTTCGCCCTGCCGGCACTCGATGAAACGCACAAGCCCCTGTTTGAGCTGCGCGGCCTCCAGCCGTTCCATGATTTTCCCGAGGGACCGGACTGGTGGACCCAGGACGAGTGGCGGCTGTTCATCGGACAATCGGTGAAAATGCGAATGAACTTTGTCGGGCTTCACACCTATCCGTTCCACAACCGGGATCTGGGGCCGGAACCCCTGGTGTGGGTCGGCCTGCCGGAGGATGTGAATGCCGATGGGTCCGTAAAGCGCAGCGACGAGGCCTCGTGGTACACCACGGCTAAATTCATGCCCTATGGCTGCTACGCCCCCGGCAAGACAAGCGATTACGGCTTTGGCGGCTCCCTGCTGTTCCCTTCGGATAACTATGGGCCGGAGGTGAATGGGCCGGAGGACTTCCCAATGCCGAAGACGCCGGAAGCCAAGGCCGGGATCATCAACAGCACCGGGGCCATGCTGAAGACGGTGTTCACCGAGGCGCGTGGGTTGGGGGTCAAAATCGCCGTGGGCACGGAGGCGCCGCTGGACATCCCTGACGGGGTAAACGAGCAGTTGAAGGGCAAGGGGATGGATCCCAAGAGTCCGGCGACGCTACGGAAGCTCTATGAGGGAATGTTCACGCGCATCCAGCGGGCGTTCCCCGTGGACTATTACTGGCTGTGGGGGTATGAGGGCGAAATTGACGAGGCGCGGGTCGTCGAAAATATGCTCCAGGCTCATGCGGCGTTGAAAGACGCCAAGGCGACGTTCGGGCTGGGGGTTTGTGGCTGGGGGTGGACGGCGGGCCACTTTCCGGCTTTGGACAAGAAGCTTCCCGCGAATATGTTTCTCAGCGCGATCAATGGCAGTGCCGGGAACGCCCCGGTATCGGAAAACTTCAACCGTGTGGGTGACCGTGCCCGCTGGGCGATTCCCTGGGTTGAGGATGACAGCGTGCTGACCTCTATCCAGATCCGTGCCGGACGTCTGCGCCGGGATGCGGTGGATGCCCGCCGCTACGGCTGCACCGGTCTGATGGGCATCTTCTGGCGCACGCGTATTCTGAGCCCCAACCTCACCGCCCTGGCACAGGCAGGGTGGGAGCAGGGTGATTGGAGCACGCTCTCAAGCAAGACCGGCGCAAAGCATGCCGTTGAAGTCATCGGGGGCGAGACCGCGACGTTCCTGAATGACCGGGTCAAGGGCGCCGAGCCCGAGCCGATCTATCAGACGGTCCGCTACGGGATGAGCGGTTACCGTTTTGCCGTGCCGGATGGGACCTACAAGGTCACGCTTCATTTTGTCGAGCCAGCCTACAAGGAGGCGGGAAAGCGCGTATTCGGTGTGAAGTTGCAGGGGCGGCAGGTGGCCGAACATATTGATGTCTTCGCGAAGGTCGGCCCGTTCGCCGCGCTGAAAATGCTGTTTGATGGTGTTGTGGTTTCCGGGGGTAATCTGAAGCTCGATTTCGTTTCCGAAACCGAGCATCCCATCATCGCGGCGATTGAGGTCACCGGGAAGGGTGTGAACCAAAAGATAAATTGTGGCGGTCAGGCCTATCAGGACTTCGCGACGGACGCCTCCAGTGAGAGGTTGCCGCGTCAGCTGCCCACGGGTGACATGTATCAGGATTGGGCCGCTGCCCAATTCGGGCCGGATGCCGGACCCGAGGCTGCGGCCATCTTTACCGCGCTGGATGGTAACTTCCCCTCAACCTCAGGCTGGATCCGGGGCCCGGGTGGAATTGCCGTCCACAACGCCCCTTGGGCGACCCGCTCGAAAGACTTCGCTTTCGTTGATCAATTCGCGGCATTACGCGCCAAGGTCAAGGGTGCGGGGAGCCTGGAACGGTTCGACTTCTGGCTGAACACCTTTCGGGGCACGCGGTTCATGGGTGAATTCGGCTGCGCGTGTGGTGAGTTGAATCAGCTCATGCAGCGCATCGCCAAAGAAAAAGATCCGACGGCTCAGCGCAAGCTGGCCAAGGAACAGGCGCTTCCGTTGCGACTGCGCATGACCGCCCTGGCGGGCGACATGATTAACGCCCTCTTGGCCACCCTGTCCAACTCCACGGAACTAGGCACACTCTGCAATATCGAGCAACAGTCCCTGTGGCGGCTCCGGCTCTTGAACGGACATGACGCCGCGCTGGAGAAACTGCTGGGTGAACCGCTGCCCGCCGCCGCGCAGCCCTGGAAAGATTACCGTGGCGCTTCCCGCCTGGTTGTAATGAACCCGCGCACAGCGTTGGTCAAGGGTGAGGCCCAGACGCTCAAGATCATCGCGTTGTCCACACCGTCCATAAAGTCTATCGCCGTCCACACCCGTCCACTGGGCGCCACGCAATGGCACACCCTCAAGGCAACCCACCTTGCCCGCGCAGTCTGGCAGGCGCAGTTGCCCGCCGCCCAGGATGACTTCGAATATCATGTCACGGCGGAGACCGATGCCGGCGACACGATGGCCTGGCCGGCTACCGCGCCTGATCGCGGCCAAACCGTGGTCATCAAAGATTAGATGAACATGTGCCCCTCAGGGGGCCGCTCCCAAGGAGATAGGTGATGTATTCGCGTGCACTGTTCTTATCAGCCGCTGGCATGGTGGGTGTGTCGTCGGTGGCCAGTCTGGCCGCCGATCAGGCGCGGCCCAATATTCTTTTCATCTTTTCCGACGACCACGCCCTCCAGGCGATCAGCGCTTACAACTACGGCGGCCGGAACCTTAATCAAACCCCGAACATTGACCGGATTGCCAAGGAAGGCGTGATATTCCGCAATAACTTCTGCGCCAACTCGATCTGCGCCCCAAGTCGCGCCACAGTGCTTACCGGAAAACACAGTCATCTCAACGGCGTCACCGAGTGGCAGAAGTTTGATGGGGCCCAGACCACCTTTCCTAAACTGCTCCAGCAGGCGGGTTATACCACCGGCATTTTCGGAAAATGGCATCTGATTAGCAAACCAATGGGGTTCGATGAGTGGATGGTCCATCCCGGGCAGGGCGACTATTATAATCCCGATTACCTGACGCCAACCGGCAAGAAGCGTATCACGGGGTATGTCACGGACATCAATACGGATCTCTCCATCGATTTCATGAAGCGTCATGCGGCTGACGGCAAGCCCTTTCTGCTGATGTGCCAATACAAGGCTCCACACCGCAACTGGTTGCCGGGTCCGAAACAGCTGGCGACGCTGGGCCCGAAGATGCGTGACTATGCCGAACCCACCAACCTCATGGAAGATTACACGGACAAGTCATCCCGGGTCTGCAAGCACCGCATGGGTGTGGCCAAACACCTTGTGCTGGGTTCCGACCTCAAGATGGTCCCGGCAGGGGCGCTTCCTTATGGTGCCAGCCGTATGAATTCAGATCAAAAAGCCGCCTGGCTCGCTGCCTACACGCCGATCATCGAAGACTTCAACAGGACCGACCCCAAAGGGGATGCGCTGGTCCATTGGAAATACCAACGCTACCTCCAGGACTACCTGGCCTGTGTGGCCTCGGTAGACGAAAATGTGGGGCGTCTCCTCGACTACCTTAAGGCGTCAGGCCTCGACAAGAACACCATGGTGGTCTACAGCTCGGACCAGGGGTTCTTTCTGGGTGAGCATGGCTGGTTCGATAAACGGTGGATTTACGAGGAATCCTTCCGAATGCCGTTAATGATGCGTTGGCCCGGCATGATCCCCGCCGGAACGGCGGTGGACCAACTCACCCAGAACATCGATTTCGCGCCGACGCTCCTGCAGGCGGCAGGCGTGACCCCGCCCAAGGAGATGCAGGGCATGAGTTTGCTTTCCCTCATTGGCAAGCCGGAGGCACCCTGGCGGGACGCCCTTTACTATCACTACTATGATGGTCCCGGTGAGCACGGTGTCGCCAAGCACTATGGCATCCGCACGGCGACCCACACGCTGATTCATATGTATGTCACCGATGAGTGGGAACTGTACGACGACAAGGCTGATCCCGCCCAGATGCATAACTTGATCCAGGATCCCGCCCGCCAGCCGCTGGTGAAGGAACTCAAGGAGCGGCTTGAAAAGCTGAAACGGGAAGTCGGCAACCCCATCCACACTCCCAAGGAAGAACAGGCGTTCTTTGCCAGGAAGAAAGCCGCCGCGCCGCCGGCCAAGCCATAGGCTCGGAAGAGGCTGATGTCGTATCAGCGGTGTTCCTGAGCTGCCCTAAATAGCCAGTCCAGCCGGCTGGACTGGATTCACGACTTTCCTAGGAAAACGAGGCGATTTGTCGAACCGGGTGGTTGACAAGAGGCGGGAGCGGGGCTTACCTTCGCGTTGAGTGAGGGAGGCGAATACCTATGCCCATTTATGAGTTTTATTGCCGTAAGTGTAACACGCTCTATAACTTTCTCGCCCGGTCGGTGCAACCGGATAAACGGCCGAAATGTCCGAAGTGCAAGACCGTTAAACTGGACAAGGAGGTCTCGCTGTTTGCTTCCACCGGGCGGGCGAAAGAAGCCTCGGAGGAAGGCCCGGTTATGCCCATGGACGAGTCGAAGATGGAGCGAGCACTGGATGCGCTCGCCCGGGAAGCCGACTCGGCCACCGAGGAGGATCCCCGGCAGGCGGCGAACCTGATGAGAAAGTTTTCAGCCATGACGGGGATGGAGTTGAGCTCGGGAATGAAGGAAGCCATGGGACGGCTCGAGGCCGGGGAGAGCCCCGATGAAATTGAGTCGGCCTTGGGTGACCGATTGGAGAAGGAGGACCCCTTTATTCTTCCCGACAAGGAGAAAAAAGGCCGTGGTAATGTGCCTGCACGTTCGGCCCCGCGACGCGACAACACGCTGTACGAGATGTAAGGGGAGGAGACCCGGTCATCATGGGCGCCTACTTCACGGGGCAATACCTGGGAGGCGCTTTGAGAAGGAAACAATCAGTCAAAAATAAGCTATTGACATATTCCGATATCTGAATATTATAGGCGGCGAATGGAGTGGGAAAGGAGCGCGATGATGAAGGCAACCTTGAAAATCCTGTGGCCGGCCCTCGTGATAGCCGGGGGTGTGATACTGAATGCCGGAGCCGGTGTCGTGACGCTGGATGAGTGCGTCAGCACCGCCTTGAAGGCCAGCCCGGACGTCAGGGCGGCCTCCGCCCGCCTTGAAGCGGCACGTGCCGCCGTCACGGAAGCCACCTCAGCCTACTACCCCCAAATCGGGCTCGCCGGCAACTGGGTGCGGACCGACAACCCGCCCCAGGCGTTCTTCATGTCCCTGAACCAGCGTCAGGCCTCGCTCCAGAAGGACTTTAACCATCCGGGTGATACCGAAAACGTACGGAGCAGCGTGACGGCCCAGTGGAGGCTGTATGATGGAGGGCGCCGCGAGGCAGACCGGAGCGTTTCGTCCTTGGGTAGCCTTGCCGCCGACTACACTCTGGCCTCGGTCCGGAATGACCTCGCGTATCAAGTGACACGGGCTTTCTATGGCATTCTGGAAGCCCGCGATTTTGCCAAGGTCCGAGAACACTCGCTCAAGAGCCTGACCGAAACCCTCCGGGTTGCCAGCGAACGCCAGAGGGCCGGTTCGGCCCTGAAGTCGGATGTTCTGAACACCGAGGTGGCCCTGTCGCAGGTCAAGGAAGACCTGATCCGTGCCCTCAATGGCGTTGAGTTGGCGGTTGCAGCCCTGAATACCGCGGTCGGGCACGACATGCTGACACTCGCAGACGTGGCCTCCCTGCCGGCTGATCTGCCCTTTCTGGGATCAACCAACGTGATCCCCGCCACCGTCGAAACGCGTCCTGAGTGGGGCGCAGTCGATGCGCAAGTCCGTCAGGCCGAGGCGGGTGCGGCTCGTGCCCGACGTGAGTTCCGTCCCACGGTAAGCGCCTTCGGCTCGCTGGACTGGGACCGTGAGTCTTTCAGCGCCGGACCTGAGCGGAGCTACCTGGCTGGCGTGGCCGTCGAGCTGAACGTGTTCGACGGGTTTCGGACCCGGGCAGGTGTGGCTCGGGCCGCCGCGGGCGTTGTGGCTGCAAGGGCGGAAGCCGACAAGCTACGCCGGGCGCTCCAGCTGGATTTGCTTCAAGCCCGACTCAACGAGCGGGAGGCACGTGAACGACTGGACGCGGCCGGGAAGACTTTGGCCAGCGCCGAAGAATCGCTCCGGATCACCCGGGAGCGATACCGGCAGGGTGCCGCCGATCTCAATGACCTGATGATGGCAGAGGTCGGCTGGACATCGGTACAGGCACGGCATACGGCGGCCCATTACGATTGTCTGATGGCGCGGGCGAACGTGAAGCGGGCCGGTGGAGAGTCACGGGGAGCGGACGCGACGTCACCTCGGCAAGAGTAAAGTCATAGAGAGGAAGGATGAACCATGAGTACCACGAAAGATCGTTTGGGTAAAATTGTGAAGGCGTTGTGGCGGCCGGTGGCGGGTCTGCTTGGGCTGGTGGCTTTGGTATTATGGTCCAGCGGCGCGTTCGAATCCAAAGTCGCCCCGGGAACCGTGGAGCATCTGGCCGGGTTCGCCCTCCCAGCCCAAGCCAAGACCGTTGCCGCCCAGTTGACCCGGTCCGCCTCCCCGGTGGACGTGGTCGGTTCGGCGGCCTCTGAGCGGTGGGTCAACCTGAGCGCCCGGCTTCCGGCCACGATCACAAGCATGCTGGTCAAGGCCGGCGATGCCGTGACGAACGGCCAGATACTGGCCACACTTGATGACCGCGACATCCGCGAGCAGATGGCCGGAGCCGAGGCGCAATTCAAACAGGCCGTGGTGGAGAACGGGCGCACCCTTCAGCTGTTCGAGAAGGGGGCTGCGACCGACCAGGCCAAGGTGGCGGCCCAAACCGGGCTGGAGGCAGCCCAGGCACGCTTGCAGCAGATGCGCGTAATGCTCAGCTATGCCGTGATGACCGCTCCGCTCGACGGCATTGTAACCGATCGAAAGTTCGAGTCCGGCGACTTGGTGGCGCCCGGGCAGATTGTGCTATCGGTCTATGATCCCCGGATGATGCGGTTCGAAGTTCCGGTTCCCGTGCGGCTGCTCCCGAAATTCACCCTGAACCAGACGGTGTCGGTGGTGCTGGATGGCGTGGCTGCGCCCGTCAAAGGGATCGTCCGCGAAATCGTGAGCGAGGTGGATCCCCTGAGCCGTTCCCAAAAGGTGAAGATCAACCTTGGCCAGAACGGGGTGCCCATTCTGCCTGGAACCTATGGGAGGATCACGGTCGAAGGCGACTCGCATGAGTCGTTGTGGGTGCCGGAGTCGGCCCTGTACCGCGTGGGACAGCAGGAGTTTGTCCAGGTAGTGTCGGACAGTCGAGTTACCCGGCGCATCGTGCGCAGCGGGTCCACCCGGGACGGGCAGATCGAGATCCTGTCAGGACTGGGTGACGGCGAGGTGATTCTCGTCGAACCCGTGAAGGAGGGCTGAGCCATGGACGAGAAACTATCTTTTATGGGGCGGATGGTGGACGGCTTCCTGCGGGGTAACCTCGCGGTGTTGCTGATGATCATCAGCCTGGCGGCCGGCGCCGTGGCGCTGGTGGCAACCCCGCGCGAGGAGGAGCCCCAGATTGTCGTTCCACTGGCC
>Ga0334722_10004800_pt1 | contig 13915 bp, 8 predicted proteins | sample C3_bottom_MG_FD_207210 | JGI IMG/M metagenome (GOLD analysis project Ga0334722, IMG submission 207210) | Sediment microbial communities from Yellowstone Lake, YNP, Wyoming, USA - C3_bottom | ecosystem: Environmental > Aquatic > Freshwater > Lake > Sediment | place: USA: Wyoming | collected...
CATTCGATCTGCCTTAGTTCGCGCTCTTGCTTATGTATTGTCATTAATTACTATCATAGCGGTCTATTATTCCTTAGCGACATTAATCACGGGACTGTTTTTGGACGATAGCGATGCCGTAAGTCAAAATCCGATTAATATCGTTCTGGCTATTAGTTTGTTGATAATATTTCAACCTATAAAAAGGTTCTTTGACAAATTAACCAATAAGATTTTTTACAGCGATTATTACAATGCTGAGGATTTTTTCTCTAGGTTTAACCGAACGCTAATATCAACAACCGATTTGCATACCTTATTGGAACGCGCCGCTACTGAAATCGCCACGACCCTAAAGAGCGAACAAGCCTTTTTCTTTGTACATACCAATGGCGAACACCACACCGTCGTGGGGACAGCCAATTACCGCCATATGTCAAAGGAAGATATTGATAGTTTCCACCACATCATCCATGGAAAAAGAACTGCCATTATGAATCTTTCAATGCTCAACGATGACGATCCAATCTATAATCTGATGAAAAGAAACCATGTTGCGATAGTCATGCCTGTTATTGGGACCAGAGTAATTGGATACCTTGCCATCGGCAATCGCATTACCTCTATATACACCCCTCGTGACATACAAGTGTTAGGCGCACTCTCTGATGGGCTGGCCATTGCAATCCAAAACAACCTTTCGATTAAAGAAATCAAAGATATTAACACTGCCAACCTAAAGCAACGCATTTCGGACGCGACCAAAGAACTTCAGGCAAAAAATGAAGTCTTGCGACAAATTGATGAAGAAAAAGACGAGTTTATATCAATCGCTTCACATGAATTGCGAACCCCTATGACTGTTATCCGAGGATATGTTAATCTGTTACAAAATAAAAAGATTGACCTTGATGGTCAGAAAAACATGCTAGAAAAAGTTAGCCTCAATACTAAAGCGTTGATTGACATGGTCAACAATATGCTTGATTTATCTAAGCTTGAATCGGGTAAATTAGAGATGATGCTGACAGACGTTGCCATAGATGATTTGATAAATGCCTCCGTCGAACAAATACGATTATTATACGTCGACAAAGGCGTCGACATTAAATATCATGGGTCTGGTGCAACAATCAGGACCGATCCAGAAAAGTTTGCTCGTATCGTTCTAAACCTGCTTAATAATGCCTATAAATTTACGCCAAGCGGTGGTAGTGTGACTATTACTAGTTCAATAGATAAAGTGTCTCATATCGTCGTAGTGTGCGTAGCTGACACTGGAATTGGCATACCGTCCGAGGGAATCAATAGTTTATTTAAAAAGTTTTCGCAAGTCGACAATTATTTACAGCGACAAGCCGGCGGAACTGGTCTTGGCTTATCTATTTGTAAACAGTTAGTTGAAAAATTAGGTGGCAGGATTTGGGTAGAAAGTACGCCTGATGTCGGTAGTAAGTTTTACTTTACGACGCCGATGAGCGAGAAACAATAATCTCAGCCGGTCAGGCACCAGCAAGCTAAATCTCACCGGGAATTGGTCACTTAGTTGATTATTTAATTGTGATCTCAGCCGGTCAATCGCCAGCAAGCTGGCTCCTCCCGCTCATTCACAAAAGAAAATACCTTTGGTGCTTTCTTTTGTTCCATTCGCTACGCTGAACCCGGATTCGCGTAACACTAAAGTGTTCCGCATCCGGGTTCAATCCCGCGGGAGATCACCAAAGTAAAAAGCCCATCAAACGATGGGCTTTTTACTTTGGTGAGCCAATTGAGTGGTGACTGGAAAACATATCTGGATGACTTGATAAGATTAAGTGAAATCCTCGATGAGGAGACTAACAATGTTTAATTGGCTAAGACAACCACCCTATGAACTGCTCCGTTCTGAGCTTTTAGACGAAGTTAGTTTTTACCCGAAGTTTTATAAAGATCTCAGGCACGCTAAGAAGTCCGTACTAATTGAAAGCCCCTATCTCACTATTACCCGCGCACTACAAATTGCGCCCATTGCCTCAAAATTAACAATAAAAAAGATTAGGATAAAAGTTTATACGCGTTTTCCAGGCCATCATATGCCACGCCTACGCTACGAATCTGAACAAGCTATCGGCATATTGCAGGATGCGGGCGTTATTGTGTATATATCGCACGATTTAAGGCACCGTAAAATCGCTATTATCGATAAAGAAATCCTTTATGAAGGCAGTTTGAATATTTTAAGTCAATCAAAAAGCCGCGAAATAATGCGGCGGACTGTCTCTAACAAACTTTGTAGACAAATGCTACGTTTTATAAAACCTAGTAGATAAGGAAATGTTACAATGAACAATATGAATGACGATATTGGCTACAAAATCACAGACGAAGATATAGAAGCTGTTGTGCGCTGGCTTAGAATAAATGACCCAGAAAATGCGAATCCAAAATTCGCCCGTCAAATGCTTGAGGGCACGCGTTCAATGTTCCGTGAAATAGGTCAGACTGACGAAGACTTGCTTCACAAAGCGCTTGAAGATTACAAGACCAACAAAGATAAGAACTAAAACGGCAATACATCCGAAGATTTTACGCCGAGGGCTTTAACGATTTTTTCGAGCGTTTCAAGACTCGGAGTTTGATCGACACGTTCAATCTTAGCGTAGGTGTTCGAATCAATATCTGCAATTTTAGCTAGCTCTAGTTGAGTAAGCCGTAATTTCTGACGGAATGGCTTCAGGCGTGCTCCGATATGTAAGGAAAGTTCAGTAGTCATAACAAACATACATTAACATGTTTTTATAAATACGTACACTCATTGTATGGGCACTTATCCCATCTAAGCAAGTAATGACATATAGGAGAACTCTTTACACTAATGGTTGTTGACAGCGCCGGCGTGGTGTAGGATACTAGATGTAGATATCATTTAAGTTCAAATCATAGTAGGGTAATGACAAGAACAATCTCAAAGTCGCACGGACTTGACAATCTGCAAATGAACTGTTATTATTGCGTCTCAATGTAAGGTTGGGATACGTTAATAGCCGTTCATCCGGCTATCTAGAGTAATCTAGGGACTTAGGAAGCAAAAAAGACCAGCGTAAAAGCGGGTCTTTTTTGTTACGTCTGGGTGGTAGAGGGTGTCAGATTCGAACTGGCATCTAGGGACTTAGGAATCCATACTGTTTTCAAAACAGCTGCTCTATCCATTAAGCTAACCCTCCATCAATCGCTCCTGTATGTCATTTTTATATTCGCCACCAAAATGGTTTGTATTAAAAATCCACACACTGCTGGTAGCAGGCGCTTCCCGAAAAAAGCACCTCTGTTGGTGCTGACCCTTTAGGGACCTGCAACCATGAGTGTATGGATTACTGGGAAGCAATTGATTTTCAGGGGTCAGCTGTTTTAAATGTGCCTTGGTGCTTCATGTTATTACGAAGTACTTATTTATTTTAACAGATGCGTTTAGCACTCGCAATAGTCAATTGCCAATTTGTAAAAATTACACTACTACACTCTATAATTACTTTGTCTAGGTTCACAATGAGGTTAATTTTATCCCGAAAATAGACAGCCATTTGCGGAAAGCAATCGGGATAAAACCTTGTCGTGTTTCTAGGTATTAAAATCTTGTAATAAAGATTCATACACTAACTATCGGATATATCTGATCGTATTATATTACAATCATATACATGACAATGATTTTAGGCGTTAACCTCTCTGATAGATTCTACCTGTCTGGCGACACCCGACTTTCCTATCGTGACTCAGACGGCGATCTATACGTTCGGCACGACAAAATGCAAAAAGTTGAATATTTAGCTGGCACAAGAGTCAACCAGACTTTAATTGCTATGGCGGGTGACGCAGCATTTGCAAATCATATCGTTAAAGCGCTAAGGAGAGAGCAGTTTGCTCGTAATGGAATCGCGACTATACGAAACAGCATCGAGAATTGGTTGCGACCATTGGTGGATGAATATTTTACGCAAAACGGCTTCACTAGTGCAGTGTTCATTATCGGAGGCGCCGATTCGAATGCTAAAAAAATCGTTAACGGCTCAACATGGAGAGATCTAGCTAATGCCTACACAGGAGGCAAAGGCCCGGTGATGGTGAGAAATGGCTTGAACAGCGTGATTAAGCCTGGAGAAAAGATACCCGACGGCGATGTCGAATTGGGAATTAACGACACGAAGTTGTTCGCAATAAGAATAAGTCAAGAACAAGGCATTGAGATTATAGATTCCAAATGGGGTGAGCTCTTATTGTACGGTCAATCTGCCGGTGTCATTCGAGAAGAAATTACCACAAAAGAAATCGGTGAACTAGAGTTTGGTGTCAATCCGACGGGTCACTCCAAATCTAGCCAGTCGAACACACTATTAATCGCTATTGTGAAAACGTTGGCAAAAAAACACAACCTTGAATCAGTGGGCGGAGCTGTTCTAACAATGGAACACAATTACAACGGCACGACTTCAATAATTACCGGAGCCGCAATGATATATTCTATCAAGGATATGGAAAAACTAAAGCAAGGGGAATCTCTTGACCCTATAGAAATTAACGAAATTGCAGTTGAGAACAATCGTTTTTATCGCATTGAGCACGGTACAAAATATCGACTAGAGCCAGTAAGCAAATATCGTCCTACTGGATCCATGCAACTATTCCTCTAATGCTGCCCATTTCTTATCCGAAAATGTGTCTATATCTAATCAGATATAGGAGGATGAGTGTTCATGACACTATTAAAAGATATTGAAGACCGCTAGCTTATAACAAAAGGGGAACTCTTCAACACAAAATAACGACCATAAAGAGGTCGTTATTTTGATATCAATCGGTATTTTTATGAGACTACAACGCCGTTACCAGTAAGTGACGTGGTAACTTGATAAAGCGGTATAGCGCCAGATTCATTTGGATTTACACCTGCCGAATATATTTTCATTGCGAATGTATCAGGAATGCGGTTTCCGATTAATTTACCGTCCCTTGCCTCGACTATGAATGTCACTTGTGTGACAACCCCATTTATCATCAATGTTCCAACACCTTCAAACACCCCTTCAGAATAGTTCGTACCAACGAAGGTTAGGTTATTGATGCTGATGGTAGTTATGCCTGTATTGTAGCAATTGAAATAGTTAACACTGTTGCAAGCCTGTCCTGTACTGTATGTAAATCCAAAGCGACTGATTGAGCTGACCGTTCCATCGGCGCCATAGCTGACATCAAAGCTCATACTTGCCCTGTCGTTTTGGTTGGCGCTAATTAGTCCAGGTAAAACATCGCCACCAGCGAGTGTTGGCACAAAGCTCTTTGACCCCGATATTTCCGTCGGGCCATTTGGATTGTAGACAACCAGATAAGCATACGTCGTTTCACTCCAATTTCCTGCAGCATCCAGCAATCTCATGCCTATCGTATAGTACCCAGTCGGCAGACTTGCTCCGAATGTAGCGGATAGATTTGAACCGTTGATAGTCATAGCAACACCACTACCAACTCCTGGATCGGCATTAATGAAGTACTCTGCCCTGATAAGATTCTCGATACCGTCAACAACTGGGACTGTTAAGGTCGTATTACTTCCAAGCGGACTTGGGTTAACTGACCAAACTGGGATACCAGCAGCAGGGGGTGTTTTGCTAATTTTTACTATGACATTAGTTGATATAACGTTACCAGCGTTATCCATGGCCGTTCCGGTCACTACATAAGTGCCGTTTTCAGTTAATGTGATTGGATCGGTGCACGACGCAACCCCTGATAGCGCATCGCTACAGCTGAATGTTATCGTGACATTACTGTTATTCCAGCCGCTGACATTTGGAGATTGGCTAAGGCTATAGCCTATAGTTGGCGCTGTCTTGTCTATATCAACCGACATCGAAGTTGATGATGAGTTGCCAGCTTGATCTACGGCTGTGCCTGTAACAATTTGGCCAGCACCTTCTGACAAAGTAACCGGATCCGAACAATTGTCTATACCAGACAAGTTGTCAGAGCAGTTAAACGATATTGTCGTATCCCCGTTATACCAACCGTGTTGGTTAGGCTGGCTAGAAGGATTTGAGGCAATAGTTGGCGCAACCTGATCAACACTCACGATTACGTTAATCGAGGTGATATTGCCAGCATTATCAACCGCCGTACCAGTTACCACAAAAGTGCCATCATCCGACAGTGTGACCGGGTCAGTACATGAAGCCACGCCAGAAAGCGCATCTCCGCAATTAAACGTCACGACAACTTCGCCATTATTCCAGCCATTTGAGTTTGGCACTGAGCTGATACTATAATTAATAGTTGGCGCGGTTTTATCTATATTAAACGTAGATGAAGTTGATGATGAATTACCAGCTTTATCCACAGCCGTACCTGTAATAACTTGACCAGCACCTTCAGATAAGGTTATCGGGTCAGAACAAGAATCAACACCTGATATGTTGTCACCACATGTGAAAGAAACTGTTGTGTCGACATTATTCCATCCATTAGTATTTGGAGTACCCGATGTGTCTGCATTTATATTTGGAGTCGTTTTATCTATGCTCACAGTTATATTTACTGTCGACACATTACCAGCCTTATCTATGGCTGTACCAGTTATTAGGTTAGCACCCTCACTACTAACAGTAATCGGGTCGCTACATGATTCGATACCAGACAGCACGTCACCGCAGATAAATGTTACAATAACGTCACCGTTATTCCAGCCGTTTGAGTTTGGCACTGGGCTGACAGTGTACGCTATGGTTGGAGCAGTTTTGTCTATATTCACAACCACTGTAACTGTTGAGGTATTTCCAGCACTATCTACAACCGTGCCAGTTAACTCGTACGTACCATCGTCAGTGAATGTTGCAGGATTAGTACATGATTCGATGCCAGATAACGTGTTATTGCAATTAAATGTAATGGTGACTTCGTTATTGTTCCAACCATTATTGTTTGGTGGCGTGGAGACGACTGGTGTTATAGTTTGAGACCCACCATCGATATTTACTACCGCCGTTACTGTCGATGAGTTTCCGGCATTATCCGTTGCGGTTCCAGTAGCAGTTTGCCCAGCTCCTTCGCCATCAATGACAACTGGGTTGCTACATAACCTAATCCCGGATCCATTATCACTACAGTAGAACGTTACCGTAACGCTGGTGTTATTCCAGCCGTTTTCGTTAGGAGTCGGGGTTATTGTATATGAAACTGTCGGTTTAGTTCTGTCTACTAGTACATTTACCGAATTACTATGACCACTTTCAACGCCATTATTGACAGCCGTAACAAAATACACATAAGCGCCCTCGGGGACATTGTTGTCAGTATAGGTCGTACCAGTAACTGAACCAATTATTGATCCGTCTCTATATATATTGTATGAGGTTGCTATCGAAACGGTATTCCATGACAAATGTGGATATTGAGTTGGCGACTGTACAGAGAAGCCAGTTGGTATTGTTGGTGGTGGCGTTTGCGGTATACCGATATGCGTTGGTCCGGTCACTGTTAATGGAGTACTCATGCAGTTCCACTTTGTAGTTGGCAGATATTCGCAAATACTTCCATTGTAGCTGGATTCGTTCATGCCTTTGGCGATGTATGTTGCCCCGACAATGGTGGTAATATTGCCCGACGTAATTCCCCCATTAGTGACTGCTATGGTCTCACCTACGTCCCCGGGATATAGACTAGTAGTTCCGCCCGATGTGTTGGCATAGACCGTAATATAGCCGGTTTTAGGTAACCCGGCGTTGTCGTATACGGTGTAACTTAAGTTGGTAGTTGGAATTCGCATATTCTGCGTGACGTTTCCGCTGGTCAGATCAATGCTTGCGGTGGCCTGCCTTAGGGTGAAAGAAGACATGCCAGCTGTATTGCTACCTGTAATAGACATCCCGTACAAACCTGGAGCGGCAGTAATACTGAAGTTTCCGCTAGAGTCAGTAGTAGCCTTAGATGAGGAATCAGTGTAAGTGAGTGTTATCGTAGCATTGGGAACAGGATTGCCAGATCCGTCAGTTAAAGTGCCTGAAAAAGTATGGAATACCGAAGCTAGCGCAATATCAACGTGATGACCGGATCCTGTCACGACTAACGGAGTACCCATACAATTCCATTTGGTAGTCGGTAGATATTCGCAAATACTTCCATTGTAGCTGGACTCGTTCATACCTTTGGTGATGTATGCTGCCCCGACAATAGTAGTAATTTTGCCCGACGTAATTCCCCCATTAATAATCGACTTGATAGTTTCGCCAACATCCCCGGGGTAGAGACCTGCGGTTCCGCCCGAGGCACTGGCATAGACCGTAATATAGCCGGCTTTAGGTAACCCAGCATTGTTGTATACGGTGTAAGACACTGTAGTGGTTGGAATCTGTAAATTCTGCACAAGGTTTCCGTTGGTCAAATCAATGCCTGCTGTGGCTTGACCCAAGCTGAATGACGACATACCAGCTGTATTAGTGCCGGCAATAGACAGTTTGTATTGGCCCGAAGCGGCGGTAATACTGAAGTTACCACTTGAGTCAGTAGTGGCCTTAGGCGAAGAGTCGGTATCCGTACTGAGCGTTACCGTGGTATTGGCAACAGGGTTACCGGAACCGTCAGTTAAAGTACCTGAAAAAGTATGGAATACCGAAGCTAGCGCAATATCAACGTGCTGACCAGGGCCAGTCACCGTCAGAGGAGTATTCATGCAATTCCATTTTGTAGTTGGCAGATATTCGCAAATACTCCCACTGTATGTGGACTCGTTCATACCCCTAGCTATGTATGTCGCCCCGACAATAGTAGTAATTTTGCCAGACGTAACTCCTGAATTAGTGACCGCTATAGTCTCACCTGTATCCCCGGGGTAGAGACTTGCAGATCCGCCCGAGGCACTGGCATAGACCGTAATATAGCCGGTTTTAGGCAATCCGGCGGCGTTGTATACGGTGTAGCTTACGCTAGTAGTTGGGATTTGCAAATTCTTCGTGACGTTTCCGCTAGTCAGATCGATACTTGCAGAGGTTTGTCTTAGGCTGAAGGAAGACATGCCAGCTGTATTGCTACCAGTAATGTACAGCTTATATAAACCAGGAGTAGCAGTAATACTGAAGCTGCCACTGGAGCTGGTTGCCACAGATCCGACAGTAACACCACTGGAAGTGAGCAAATTAATGGTCGCGTTGGGCACCACACTATTAGAGCCGTCAGTTAGAATGCCCGAAAACACATAGTTATTTGTAGCATGCACAACTTGTGGTAGAACAAAGATCACAAATGACAATGCGATGAACATTGCACTAAATGAATGCAAAAAAGTAGATTTCAAAAAAGCTGACCTGCGTCTTAACTGATTACTTCCCATCGAATTTGATAGTAAAAAGCTTTGCCGAATCATTGACGCGATCCTCCCCTAACTATTTATTAGCCTAATTGTAGCATACAAATAACTTAGCAACATCGTAAAATCGCCCAGGCTTAATATTGAGTGTGGCTTAATTATCAATATCTGATAACCTATTTAACAAGAATGTTTTTGCCTAAAATTGGCACGGTAAAAGGCTTGTCTTGCATAATATTGTCATAAATTACCTGTGGTATAGGTCCAAGGGTAACTGCTTTTGAAATTGCGGTTTTTGCCTCGCTAGTTACGTTTGAAGCCCCTTCGAATATCGCGTAATATAACCATATTTTATAATCATGAGGATACTCGTTAAGGGCAGTCTGAAAATTTTGTTTCGTTTCGTAATAATTTGTCGATGTCACTAGATGAATTAAGGAGAGGTTTTCGTATATAATGCTCGTGTTCCCATATTTGAGCGCCTGATGATAGACGTTCATCGCTTCATCATATTTGCCCTTGTATTGCAGGGCCACTCCCAGGTTTATATTGTTTGATAACATAGGAAATACACCAACAGAACGTCGCGCATATGATATAGCTTCATCGTATTTACCACCGTCGATTAGATATTGTGAAATATTACACATAGCCGCGTAATTGTCTGGCGAAACGGACAGGTCAACTGTCGCCAGTTTATATTGGCTCTTGTAGTCCATACCTCTCAGGCTAGAACGCACTCCAAGAATAGCTATCAAAACAATAACTGGCATTAATAGCCATTCCGATCTAAATCGAATTTTGATCGTTAGTAGCGCTGTTCCGATCATTCCGAGTAGGCCCGCCATTGCAAAATAAAACCAAGTCTCGCAGGCTGTGAAGTCCAGACCAGGGATGATTTGCATATATAGTGCCAACCCCATTACGGTCCAAGCGGCAAAAAATAAAAAGTACTTAAATTTATCCTTTGACATTTTGCTATGCACTCGAAAACCTAAGTATACGAATAGGCCAATAGCTAACAAGTCTACCGCAAGAGGGATTAATACGTGTTCAACGCTGAATTCCGGATACGTCCAGTAATACCCCAATGAGAGCTGTTGTGGATATAAAAATTTGGCTATATAAAACAGCATTACGGACGGCGCCGTAAAAAGCCTGCCCACAACACTAAGATCATTAATTGGAGCTGCATGATCAATGATTGCCGAACCCACAGCGACATTTCTTAATATTAAATATAGGACTACGGGCAATACCATATACTTCAATAGGGTTATTACCTTTTCTCGCTTGAACCAGAATAGATAAAGTAGCGCCAAAATGGCAAATAAAACGCCTGATTCTTTAGAAAATACTGCTAAAGTGAGACAGGCTACAACCGTCCATGGCCGATCTTCCATTTTATTATTTATAACCAACCAAAGGGCCGATATGCCAAAAAAGAAAAACAAAGCGTCTTGCATGGTCGGTATTGAAAAGACGATTTGCGAATTCAATGGATGCACTAAAAATACGAGCGAAAGCGCTAACGCCAATATCGTTCCGAAAAAGCACCTAAAGACTAGGCATAAAATAAATGCGCCGGCAATAAAAAGAGCTAATTGAATTAGATGGTATGGTAACGGATTGGCGCCAAAAAATGTATAAATCAATGAAAATGTCGTCGTCATCAACGGACGATAATAAACACCTGTCATTTTTTCACCATTGAAAAAAGTACTGGAAGTAAAGAAAGTCGGCAAGTTGGTGATTGAGTGTACCGGCGTATTGTCAACTACCTGATGAAAATCATCATTTTGAAATGCACCGCTTAAACCAGTAAAGTAGGTCGCTACGCCAATAACGGCAAATACAATTGCGATTTGCCATACTTTCAGTTTTTTGATTTTCTCTAGCATGATATATTAATAATACCATTCTAATTGAACAAAATAATAAAAGATCCAGTGATGTTCACGGGTATTATCACTCAAGTTTCAACGAGATTACATGATATTCTTGCACTTTCTTATCCCAATCAACGTCCTCAGGTCGTAACCAAATCTGCTTATTATCACCTATCAACCTATCCAGAGTAGTCGTAAATATATCGAAACCAGCATATAGATCAGCCGTCATCTTAATAATTCGCTTCTCAGTGCTGATGTTTCCGGCAATTAGTAGCAGATGCGGATAGGTGTATTCAGAATCATTGACAGCATCACAGTGCATGTTGATGCGTTTTCTAATCCTCCAACTCATAGTAAAAGCTTGAAATACCTCAACTAGATAATCTGGTATTTTGTCAGTTTTGCCTTCAAGCTTTAGATGCGGTGTTGGTTTGATGTAATTATTAGGATTGAGTTGGTATTTAGTGTAACCATAAAACTTATCCGGATAGTGTTTGCGGAGTATAAGCCAGATTTTTATATACAGCAGCTGGGTATCGATTTGCTCATCGGTGAAGTATTTGTTCTTGTAATGTAGTTGAGTGCGTTCGTAGCCATGATGTTTTAAATAGCGAATGCCTGCTGGCGCTAAACAATAAGTTGCTGATCTTCCTCTTAATCTAAAAGTTTTGTCATATTGTTTTGTTATATAACCTTGACTAACTAAAACCGATAATCTTTCATATATTGTTGATCTATCTTTCTTTAATAACTCTGCTAATAAATCACTATTAATAAATCGACACTTAAGGAAATATAACATCAACTCTATTTGAGACTTAGAAATATGATATCTTGTTTTAGGCTCTTGACTTCTCATCCTGGCTCCTACTATTTTTGTGCCTATATGTATATATAAAAAAGGGAGAAAATAATGCAAGCATTAACAGATAAAAAAATGTAAATAATATGATATTTCGTTAGTGGGGTCTTTATCCACAGAAATAGTCCATTTTGTACTTGACTCTATCCTTTTTGGGATAGTATAATTATCCTTGAAAGGATAATTATTATCAGTCTAGGGGGTAGCTATGAGCAGACAAATCGGTTCAAAAAACAAAGAGCAACTAATGCCTGAACTCGCAATGAACGAAGTAGAGCGATTAAAATATATCGCTGCACTAATCATCGAGCTAATGGAAAGTGAAATGGCTCCAAAGGAGGCACGCTATGCAGCCTTTGAAAAATAAATGTGCCGTAGCTGCTATAAGGGTCTCAACCACCAAGCAAGGCACCGACGGTGACTCCCCAGAGGCCCAAAAAGAACAGATTGAACGTTTCGCTAACGATAGAGGCATTACTATTAAGAAATTCTTTGTTTTCCTAGAATCCGCCAGCAAAGAACAGCAGCCAATGCAAGAGGCGGTTGATTACTGCACTAACGCGAAAAACGGTATAGATTTGTTTATTATCAAGTCAATCGATCGTTTCACGCGTGGTGGTTCGCTCAGTTACGATATGCTCAAAACTCAACTAGATTCTAACGAAGTTCAACTTGTCGATATTTACGGCATTATCAGCTCCCGGCAGGTCAATACGCTTGACCACCTAGGGTTTGAGTATAAATGGAGCGTATTTAGCCCAAGCAAGAAATCCGAGATACTTGAAGCGGAACGCTCAAAGGACGAGTTACGCGACATTATGAGCCGTATGATTGGCGCTGAGATACGCTATACGCAAAACGGTTACTGGATGCGCCAGGCGCCAATTGGCTATGTCAGCGAAAAGGTTGAGACCAAGCATGGCAAACGCTGCATCTTGCGACCACATCCAGCAGAGGCCGAACATATTATTCGTATTTTTGAATTAAGAGCAGAAGGTTTACTAACTGACAAACAAATAGCTGAAAAAGTTAGCTCACTGGGTTTTAGAACAAGAATACGCTACAAGCGCGACAATGAAGACCGTACGCGCATTGTCCAACAGATGGGAGACGCAAAACTGACCGAGAAAAACCTAAAAAAGATTGTCGCTAACCCAATCTATGCCGGTATAAACGTTGAAAAATGGACGAACTACCAAGCCATTAAGTGTGTGTTTGACGGGCTTGTGCCTATTGACCTGTTTAATCGTGCCAACCGTGGCAAAAAGTATATTGCAGTCGATGGCGATAATTACCAGATACTAAGGCAGAAACCAAAACCACATCAGATGGACAAATCGCAGCACAATCCAGATTATGCCTTTCGAAAATTCATATTGTGCCCAGAGTGTTCTTCCCCACTTCTGGGCAGCGCCTCTCGTGGCAAGAATGGAAAACGCTATCCAGCATACCATTGCAGTAATCATGGTCATTATTTTCGTGTACCCAAAGACGTCATGGAAGAAAGAATCATGTTATTTGTGAGACAGTTAAAGTTAGAGGATGCAAAAATCAATACTTTAATAGAGGCTGTACGAGAAGAATATGAGCGACGTCTCAAAAATAACGGCAGCGATTCCGGACGAATTGATGCGCAAATTACGGCTCTTAGTGGCGAAATTAGCGTCACGCTTAGCAAAATAAAGTTCCTGAGCAGCCCGTCAGCAATAGCCTACATCGAAAGCGACGTAGAGGCCATGGAGAATAAAATACGCCATCTAGAACGAGAAAAGGACCAAATAGCCAAACAAAAACCGATTGATATAGAATCAATCCTCAGAAAGGCTCGCTACTTCCTGGAACACCTTGACGAAC
>Ga0334722_10004801_pt1 | contig 13913 bp, 16 predicted proteins | sample C3_bottom_MG_FD_207210 | JGI IMG/M metagenome (GOLD analysis project Ga0334722, IMG submission 207210) | Sediment microbial communities from Yellowstone Lake, YNP, Wyoming, USA - C3_bottom | ecosystem: Environmental > Aquatic > Freshwater > Lake > Sediment | place: USA: Wyoming | collected...
TCAGCCGCTTGATCCGGGCGATCTGCTGCGGGGAGTAGCCGAGGCCTTCCCACAGGATCTCGTCGGGGATGCCGAGGCTCTTCTGCTTCACGAGCGCGTCGGTGTGGACGGCCTCGGTCCGGCTCTCGGGGTCCTGCCAGATGATCTCGGACGCGGTGTCGTTCGCCCGCGGGTCACCCCGGAAGGCGAAGTTGAGGCGGAAGACCTCCTCCCACGACTCGCCCTTGTTGAGCATCGAGTCGGCGACCTTGGCCATGAGCCCGGTCTCGGACGACTTGAGCGACTCGCCCGAGGGCGGCTGGCCCGACTGCGGGAGGAGGTAGTGGTAGGGCGTCCGGCTGATCGCGCCCAGGTGCTGGACCTCGGTGTCGATGCCGGCGTAGATCGGGGCGAGGTCGGTCTGCTCGAACTCCCCGAACTCGACCTTGGGCGGGTTGGGGTCGTCGGGGTCGGGCGGGGGAACCATCCACAGGCGGTCGACGGCGGAGCGGAACGGCTCGACCGGCTGCCCCGTCTCGGGGTCGATCGGGATATCCATGCCGATGATCCAGCGCTGGCGGAACGAGGCGAACTCGGACGCGATGAGGGCGTCGGCCCGGAGCTTGTTGATCGCGTCCTGGTTGCTCATCACCATCGCGATCTCGGACTGCCCGTCACCCGCGAGGCGCGGCCGGTTGACGATCGGGACGATCGGGACGACTTGCAGCGGGTTCGGCACCGGCCAGGGCTCGCCGTCGATCTCGTCTCGCTTCCAGAGCGCCGCCGACGTCCATGACGACGAGCTGAACCAGTTCGACTGCTGGATCGAGCGGAACTTGTAGATCCCCTCGGGCAGGTAGAGCTCGGCCCGGTAGTGACCGTCGTCATCGCGCCAGCGCTTGAGGGCAGCCCGCCGCTTCCAGCTCTTGCCGGGCTCGGTCTCGACGACGACCTGGAGCGGAGACTCGATCGTGACCTCGGGCAGGTGCGAGACGGGGTCCGGCCAGACGAGGGCGTAGGCGATCCCTTTGACGAGCGACTCGGTGTGTGCCTTCTGCGACTCGGCGTCGAGCCGGTTGGCCTGCCACCAGCGCCAGGCGTCAGCGTCGCCCTCAGGCGCGTCGCCGATCCGGATGCCCTGGACGTGGAGGCGCTCGCGATGAGCGTCGACGACGAGGGCCATGAAGTTGGAGGAGAAGGCCGGGAACCGGTCGCCGAACGCCTGGCGGAACTTGGCCGACGCGAAGGCAAGCGGCTGGACGCCCGCGTAGTAATCCTCGAACTTCGTCATCGGGACGCGCCGATCGTCGAGGCGCCGACCGAGGCGGGCGAGCCACCAGTCGAGGGAGCCCGGGACGAGGGTTCGGGTCGGGTCAAGCATCCTTAGAACCCCACCGCCGCCCGTGCCTTGCGCACGAACGGGGTTGGCGGCTCCTGCATCGCCATCGCCACGGCGCGGACCATCGCCACGCAAGCGACGTTCGGGCGGGTCGACCCATGCTTGGAGCGGGTGATCTTCATGCCCCGGTCGGTCAGGACCGCGGTCGTGTTGGCGACGTGCTCGGCGAGGGTCGGGTCGTCGTCGTGGACGAGGCGCCCGGTCGTGATGAGCTCGTAGACGAGGGTCGAGGGCGGGCCCATGACGGCGGCGGTCATCGGGACGTCGACCATCGCCAGGCCGTCCTGCTCCAGCATCTCGGCCGACTCGCCGAACGCCAGGCGGTCGAAGGCGTAGGCGGGCCCGGCGAGCGCCCGCTTCGTCTTCTCGTCGCGGGACTGCGCCAGGGGGAACTCGAGGCGAAGATCCCGGAGGTGGACGCGCATCGCCTCGGCGCTGGCCATCCCGGTCGCGGACTCCGGGGAGAACACCTGCGCCCTCACCACGACCCGGTCCCCCTGGCGCTGCGCGACCGCGACCGCGCCGAGCGCACCGTCGGGGCTCCGATCGATGCCCACGCCAATCGGCAGGGCGACGTTGAGCGGGAGGTCGCCGGCGGTCGCCCGCCACGCGCCATCGCGCAGCCAGGTGTCCTCGAACCCGACGAACTGGTTGAGGTGGTAGCGGCGCCACTCCAGGAGCGCGCCCCGCGCCTTGAGCCGAGCGTACTGGGCGCCCAGGTACTTGCCGTCGTGGAGCCACGAGACGGGGTTCGCGGCGTACCAGACCGCGGGGTCCTCGATGTCGGCGTCGCGTGGGGCGCCGTACCAGTAGATGAGTGTCCCGTTGACTCGGTCGCGGTAGATGAGCAGGGAGCCCCGGACCTCGAGCTCGCCGGTGCCAGAGAACATCGAGTCGTACAGGTCGGCGAGGATGCCCTCGCCGGCGACGCCGGCGGTCGTGATCCAGAGCGTGAACGGCTGCTCGCGAGCGCCGGTGCCGGTGGTGAGGGCGGTGTAGAGCTCGGCCGACTTGTGGGCATGGAGCTCGTCGATGATGTTGGCCGACGGGTTGAGGCCATGCTGGAGCGCGCCGTCGCTGCTGAGCGAACGCATGATCCCGCCGTTGCGGGCGCACTCGATTCGGAGGGAGCGGTAGGGCCGCAGGCGATCGAGCAGGAGCGGTGACCGGCGGACCATGCTGATCGACTGGCCCATGACGATCCCGGCCTGGTTGCGGGCGGCCGCGGCGACGTACACCTCGGGCTCGGACTCGCCGTCGGCGTCGAGCATGTAGAGGCCGGCACCGCTGGCCATGGTGCTCTTGGAGTTCTTCCTCGGGAGCCCAAGACCGACCTCGTTGTAGATGCGGAGGCCAGTCGCGGGATCGAACTCGAGGGCCTCCCACCAGAACTCGCGCTGCCAGTCCTCGTAGATGAGCGGCCGGCCGGCCCAGCGCCCCTTGGTGTGGCGGATGTAGCGTTCGCAGTACGCGGCGAAATGGGGGCCGCCAGAGAGGGCATCGGGGACCACGGTTCAGCCCACATCGCCGACCACCCGGAGTCGCGGCGGGAGCCCGATCTCGGCGGTGAGCGCGTCGAGGGCGTGCTCCCGCTCGATCCGCAGGCCAACCCGCGCGGAGGGCGAGAGGCCGAGCTCGCGGGCGAACTGGCGGACCTCGTCGGCGTTGTCGCGGGCGACCTGGTGAAGCGGGTTCTTGACGAGGTTCCCGTCGCGCCTCGTGATCGGGCCCGACTGCGCGTACAGGCGGGCCGCCTGCGCATAGCGGCTCACTGCCTCGCAGTAGCACCGCAGGACGTCCGCGTCGGCGGCCCGGATGACGCCGGTGTGGCGCATGTCGCGCAGCACCCGCCGCCACACGACCTTCGCCTCGGCGTCCATATCCGCCGGCATCCGAGGCACGTCTGGCGAGGGCATCGGCTCGCGCAGGTTCAGCCGGCTCGGGCGCGTCTCGCCGCGCAGCATCTTCACCTTCGTCGGGGTGGGAGCCGGTCCGCGCCTACCCATCGAGGCGCTCCGCCGTCCGGCCCGTGAAGTTCTGCCAGCGTTCCAGCGCGACCTGGACGTACTTGGGGTCGATCTCCATCGCGTAGCAGCGCCGGCCCAGGGTCTCGGCCGCCATGAGGGTCGTCCCTGAGCCACTGAAGGGCTCGTACACGGCCTCGCCAGCCCGCAGGTGATTGCGGATCGGGATCTCGGAGAGGAGCACCGGCTTCTGGGTCGGGTGGTCCTGCTTCTCCTCCTTGGAGCCCGAGCCGATCCGCTTGGGCGAGGGGGCGCGCCAGATCGTTGCCTGGTCGTGCTCGCCGATGAAGAGGTTGGGCACACCCGGCCGCCGGACGACGAAGCAGGGCTCGTGCGCCCAGTGGTACCAGGAGCGGCCGATCGAGAAGAGTCCCTTGTCCCAGATGATCTGCTGGGCGAGCTCGAAGCCGATGTCCAGGAGACCCTGCAGCACTTCCAGGGTGTGGGCGCTCGCGTACCAGACGTAGCCGACCCGGAGCGAGGGCACGAGGGCGAAGGCTTCGGACCAGTCCGCCCGGACGTCGCCGCTGATCGAGGTGTGGCGGTGGCCCGCAGTGCGCCCGTGGGCGCCACGGGTGGCCCGTGTGGCGTCGTCGGCGGCGGGCTGGCCATCAGGGGCCTCGCGCATCATGTACGGCTTGGCTGCGCCCGCCACGACGCCCCAGCCCTTGACTCGCTTGCGCGGGCCGTTGTAGACGCCGTCGCGCCAGGTCTGGTCGAGCTGTACCCCGTAGGGCGGGTCGGTCGCGAGGAGCGTCGGCGCCGCCCCGTCGAGCAGCCGCTCCACGTCCTCGGGCTTCGTGGCGTCGCCGCACAGGAGCCGATGGTCGCCGAGCACGTAGAGCTCGCCCGGCTTGACGTAGGGCTCCGCCGGCGTCTCGGGCACCTCGTCGGGGTCGGTGAGGCCGGCCTTCGGATCGTTGCCGGCCGAGATCGCCGAGGAGGGCGAGAAGCCCGGCATCGTCCACCGTGATCTCGGCGAGGAGCGTCCGTAGCTTCTCGTCATCCCGCCCGGCCATCGCACTGATCGGGTCGAGGGTGGCGAGGACGAGCGCCTCCTCGTCGGGCGCGAGGTCGACGTACAGAACCGGAACGGAGGCCTCACCACGGGTGAGTGCGAGCGCCACTCGGGCGTGGCCATCGACGACGAAGCCCGACCGTCGGTTGACGAGGACCTGCTGGACCCAGCCGACCGCGTCGAGCGCGCCGGCGAGCGCGTCCTGCTGCGCCTTGGGGTGGATCCGCCAGTTCGCGGGGTTGGCGAGTAGCTGGTCGGGTGCCTCTTGGCCCGAGCCCGTGATCCGGTTGCGCCAGCCCGCCGTCGGGGCTTCGGCCGGGGCGGTGATCCTTGTGCCCATGTGCGGGCTCACCGCGCCACTTCGGCGCCCTGTGGCGCCCGTGGGCCAACCCGGCGCGGGTCGGCAGCGTCCGGCCGGTCCGGGATTATTCGCGAAACTCGGCCGCGTGCGCACGATTGGCGGGCGCGGTCTTCGGGGAGCGCGGAACCCGCGTGTGGGTCCCCCCGGTCGCCCTCCCCGGCACCTTTCGTCGAGTTGCACGACCGACAGAGCACCGCGCAGTTGGCGATGTCGAAGGGTGCGCCACCAGCTGCGAGCGGCACGACGTGATCGGCGGTCAGGTCTCGTGCCGGGTGGGGCTCGCGCCCGTAGCCAGGGCACACGTAGCCGTGCTGCCCGACGTGCCGGGCGATCACTCGCTTGGACAGGCGCGCCCAGCGCGGGTCCGCGTGGACACCGTGGTTGGCACCGATGCCCGACAGCCGCGGGTGCCTGCTGCAGCGGCTGCCCGCGCCGCTGGTCACGACGCCACAGACCGTGCACAGCTTCATGCGGCGCCGCCGAAGGACGTGACCACGTTGAACGTGCTCTCCTCTGCGGCGGTGACCGCGCCCGCGCCCTCCCAACGGAAGTAGTGCAGTCCCGCCGCGACGACCGGAATGTCGGCGTGGTAGAGCCCGACGCCGTCCTTCACGACCTGCGTGTCGGTGCCGAACACCCACGTCGTCTCGGCACCACCAGCGACGCGCCAGCGCAGGCGCACGAGCGTCGGATCGGTCAACGTGCCGGCCGTATCGGTGAACCCGGGCGTGGTGGCCACGCGGACGACGTCGCCCGGGTTGATCTCAGCCATGCTCGGCTCCGACGTGATCGCGGACGGCCGTGCTCACGGCGAGAGAGGTAGCGAGGGCCGCCGTCGCGCCGAGGGCCCCGAGCGCCCTGGCGGTGGCCCCGACACTGCCGGCGATGCTGGCGCCGAGGATGACGGCGAGGTCAGCTCCGGAGCCTGCTTCGAGCGCCGCGATGAGCGTCGCCCGCGCGGCCTGCTCGTCTCCTGCAGCGCTGTCGGTCGCGAGGAAGCCGGCGGTCAGCACCGCGAGCTCAGCACCAACGCCCGTGTCCGCCGTCGCATACAGGGCAGCGATGAGCGCTGCGTCGGATCCGAATCCCGCATCGGAGGCGACGACCTCGGTCGCGCCCACCTCAAGGGTGCGGGCCTCCGTCGCAAGCCCCGCGTCCGAACCGGCGATCGCTGTCGCAATCGTGGCCGCATCAGACCCCGCGCCTGCGTCAGCGCTCGTCGGCAGGACCGCTACGAGCGCGGCCGGAGCATCGCTGCCGACGCCTGTCTCAGTCCTCGTTTCGAGCCTGATCCCGGCGCTTGCATCGGAGCCCGCCCCGGCTTCGGGGCGAACGTCCGTCGCCGCCGCGAGGACGGCCGGGCCCTCGGTGCCGATCGCCGAGTCCGCAGCACTCTTGGCGACGCTGCCCGTATCGACGGTTGCCGCGTCGGTCCCGACGCCACCATCGGTTGCGATGCTGGTGACGTTGGTGACGGCGGATGCCTCGACGCCGGCGCCCGCGTCGATGCTCGTTAGAGCGACTCCTGGGGCGCTCGCTGCGTCGGAGCCCGCGCCCGAGTCGGAGCCCGCCAGCGCCAGGAGCGTGATCGTGGCGGCGAGCTCGACGAACGGGTTGTTCGCGGCCGTGTCGGTCTCGTTGTCGCCGAGATCAGTCGCACTGTTGTCGCCGTAGCTGATCGAGTCCGAGAGCGACGTCCCGCCGACGGTCGTCGTCGTGCCAATCTCGATGACGAGGTAGTCGCCGGCGCTGACGACGACGCTCGCCGTCGCGCCGCCCGTGGCCAGGCGCTTCGCCCGGAGCGAGGTGCTGAACTCGGCGACCGTCCCGTTCGCCGGCCCGTAGAGGACGGGGGTCCGATACGTCGACCCGTCGCCCGATACGACCCGGACAAGGAGCCGCATCGCGTCGAGGTTGTCGTTGGCCCCCGACTCGAGGGCCCGGATCGTCCCCTTGATCGTGGAGACCGGGATCGTCTGCGCGGCGAGCGGCCCGAAGACGTACTGGCGCGACAGGAACGTCGAGCCCGCCGCGGTCGCGGAATGCGCCTGCGTCTTGCTCGTCATCGCCGAGCCGATGCGCGTTGCGACACCCGCGATCCGGTCGGCGCCGGTGGTCTCCGTCCACGTCCCGAACACAGGGTTGATCGGCGCCGCGCCGGTCTGGGGGAGGTAGATCCGGGTCGCCATCAGCCCGTCCGCCAGGCTTGCATGGCTACGCCAGCGAGAAGTCGACGGTGAGGGTCCAGGTGCCCGACGCCTTGGTGCCCAGGGCCTCGACCTTGCGCGACAGCATCGTCACGCCCGAGGCGGCATTGAAGATGCCCCACTCGTTCCAGACCCAGTTCGCCTCGCCGGTGAGGAAGTCCGAGCGGAATGTCTGCTTCTTGGTGCCCGTCACCGGGTACGTCGCGTTCATCCCCTTTCGGAGCTTGTTCGTGGCCGCGACGAGGTCGGCCTGCGTGGTCGCCCAGGCGGTCGCCGAATCGCCCACGCCGAGGCGGGCGTTCGCGTTGTTGAACGCGGTCCCGCCGCCGCCGACGAGGAGCAGCAGCGCCAGGTCGATCCCGTTGTCGACCATCGCGTTGTAGTCGCCAACGAGGACCTCGTAGGGACGGACCACCCGGGCGGCCCTGGTCTCGGCTTCGAACCGCGACGCGCCACGGGCGAGGTAGCGCCCGAGCGCGTCGTCGTAGTCCTCGGTCCGCTTCTCGACCGTCGCGTGGGTCATGACCCGAACGAACTCGTGGTTCGGGTCGCGGGGCAGGAGGGTCGAGCGGACGCGGGCGCTCATGGCCGGCCCGAACGCGACACGGGGCGCAAAGCATGGTCGGTGCAGCGGCTACCCGCGCGGCTGGTGACGACACCGCAGACCGTGCACAGCTTCACCCGCAAAGCGTGGGTGGGCGGGCTGGCGCGGTCTATTCGCCTGCGGTGCTACGCCTGCGGGTTAGGTGTTCGGAACGACGGTGTTGGGCACGGTGTGGGGCCAGATGGCACGTGACAGCAGGCCACACGACAACTAGGCTGCGGGCGTTTTCCTACGCCGGGTGGCAACCGCGGGGCAGGTCTGTGGATCTCGTGACAACGGCGCGCGTTGTGTGGGGCAGGGCGGTGCTGCGCACCCACGATCACTGGCGCCGCGACGAGCTGCTGGCGTACCAGGCTCGCGGGCTGCGTGAGCTGCGTGGGTACGCGGTTGCGCGATCCCCGTTCTATCGCGAGCTCCACCGGGGGCTCGAGGACGCGCCGCTTTCCGCGCTGCCGGCCGTGACGAAGGCAACGCTCATGGACCGCTTCGACGACCTCGTGACGGATCGGGACATCCGGTTCGCCGACGTTGAGGCCTACCTCGCCCGGGCCAGCGCCACGGACCTGTTCCGCCGACGGTATCGCGTGACGGCGACCGGGGGCACGACCGGGCGTCGGGGCGTGTTCCTCGCCGATCCCGGCGAGTGGCGGACGGTGATCACTTCCTATGCCAGGGCGAGCGACTGGGCCGGCGCCGCGGCAAGCCTGAGGAACCGCCTCCGCCTGGCGTCCTGTGGCTCCCGGCATCCCAGCCACCAGTCGTCCATCGTCGGGGCGACCGCACAGTCGCCGCTGATGCCGATGATCCGCTTTGACGCGAGCGATCCGCTCCACGAGGTGGTGCCGGCGCTCAACCGGTACCGGCCCGACATCCTCATCGGCTATCCGTCGGTGCTGTGCGTCCTCGCCGATGAGCAGCAGGCGGGCCGACTCGCCATCCGACCGCGCGCGATCCTGCCGTCGGCCGAGGTGCTGACCGACGAGGCGCGGGCGCGGCTGCGGGCGGCGTTTGGCGTGGCGCCGACGAACGTTTATGCCGCGACCGAGACCGCGGGAATCGCGTCGGAGTGCCCGCAGGGGCGAATGCACGCGTATGAGGACCTTGTGATCCCGGAGATCGTGGACGAGGACAATCGACCGGTCCTCCCGGGCGAACACGGGGCAAAGCTCCTGGTCACCGTGCTGTCCTCGCGGACCCAGCCGCTGATCCGCTACGAGATCTCGGACCGCGTATGGGTGGATGACCGGGCTTGCCCTGACGGCCGTCCGTACGCCGTGCTGGGCGGGATCGAGGGGCGCCAGGAGGAGGTGCTCACACTCCGCGGGGTCCGGGTACACCCCAAGGTGTTCGACGTCGCGCTGGAGAAGGTCGACGTGACGGGTTGGCAGGTCATCGAGACCGACGGCCACCTGCGCGTCCTGCTCGCGGGGCTCGCCATGGGCATCGACGACGCGGACGTCAGGGAGCGGGTGGCCTCGGGCCTCCGGGCGGTTGGCGCCCTCGACGTGCCGATCACGGTCGAGCGGGTCGCCAAGATCCCGCGAACGGCACTCGGCAAGGCGCCCCTGATCCGACGGCAGGCGGACGTCGTGTCGCCGCCTGACCGTGCGGCGTCCCCGGAGCCGGTGGAGGTTGGCTGACATGGGATCCCGCCCCGGTCTGCGGGTAGGCCTCTCCTGGGGCACTCACCCGCCGTTCCGAGAGGCCGCGATGGTCGCTCGCCTGTCACGCTTGCTTCGCCTCGACTTCATCCTCGTCTGGGATCACGTCCAGAACTTCTTCCCGCGCTCGATGTGGGACCAACGCCTCAGCTACGGAATCAGACCGGGCGCGAGTCCCCACGAGGACTTCGAGGCCTTCACGGCGCTCGGCCGGCTGTCGGCGGTGAGCGGCAAGCTCCAGCTCGGCGTCGGAGTGACCGACATCCTGCGGCGTCACCCGATTGCTCTCGCCCAGGCTGCGGTCACGCTGTCACACCTGACCGGACGACCGTTCATCCTTGGACTCGGCGCTGGAGAGCGGATGGGCACCGAGCCCTACGGACTCGATGGCTCGCCGAGCGCCGAGCGCCTCGAGGACGCGGCGCGGTTCATCCGCGCAGCCTTCGACGCCGCCGAACGGCGGCAGAACTTCGATGTCGAGGGCCGGTACTTCCATGCGGAGCGGGCGGTGTTCGACCTCCAACCGCCTCGCGGCGCCCGCCCGGTCATCTGGGTCGCGGCGCATGCCCAGCGCGCGCTCGGCGTCGTCGGGAGGAACGGCGATGGATGGTACCCACACCTCGTCAAGGACCCAGCCGGCTACGAGCGCGGGCTTGGAATCGTGCGCGCGGCGGCGACCGAGGCGGGGCGCGATCCGGCGTCCATCACGCCGGCAGGGCATGTCGACCTCCTCGTCGCCCCCAGCGTCCGCCAGGTTCGAGACCTGCTTGACTCTCGCCTCGCGCGGTGGATCGGCGCGTACGCCCCAGCCACCATGTGGCGCGAGGTCGGCGCGACGCATCCGCTCGGCGACGACTTCGCCGGCTATCGCGACGTGCTGCCCGAAAGGCTCGATCCCGCTACGGTCGAGGAGATGATCCAGACTGTGCCGCGCGAGGTGGTCGAGCGGCGGATCATGTGGGGGACGCCTGATCAGGTCGCCCGCCAGATGGACCTGCTGGTCGAAGCTGGGCTTCGCGCGGTCACGTTCCTCCCACTCTCAATCCAGACGCCGCGCCTGGCCTATCAGACGCTCTGGACCATCGCGCGCATGAAGGCACGCCTGGGCAAGCTCGTCGCCTGACCTCCACGTCCCAAACCGTCCCGGTCACACGTGGCAGTCGGCACCACTGACCGCCAACCGCATTCGACGTCATAGGCTGTTTGGCTCGACCGGCCGGAGGCCGCACGGGGCCGGCTCCAGAGCCGCCACCATGAGCCACCCCTCCGCCCGCCCGCGGTAGATCAGCTGCTCCGTCGTGAGGCCAGAGCGCGCCCGCAGGTCGGCGAGGTGGCGCTTGGCCGTGCTGGGCCGAACGCCGATGCGCGCCGCCGCCTCGGCGACAGAACCTCCGGCGGCAACGAAGGCTGCGAGGACGTCGACCTGGCGCGCAGTCGGCGTCCGCGGGAGCGTGCCTCGCAGGTACCCGTCTCTCACGCCGTGCTCACCCGGCTCCGCGTGATGAGGCCCAGGATCACCGCCGTGACGGCCAGGATGGCGCCGACCTGGTCGGGCGCCAGGCTGAGGCCGAACGCCACGACAGGGCGATCATCGCCTGGACGAGCGCAAGGAGCATCGCCGGCTCACGGCCGAGAATCGTGCCGGGCTCACTGTCCATCTCGCCTCCCGTCACTTCACGCGGACGATGTCGCCCGGGTGGACGAGCCCCGGGTTCGTGCGGTACTTGGCATTCTCCGGGAAGACGAGCAGGGCCTTGAGCGTCAGCGCGTGCGCCGAAGCGATCTCGCTGAGCGTGTCGCCGGCCTTCACGGTGACCGTCACGATCGGCGGCCGCAGGATCGCGTTGGCCCAGGCGATGACCCGCTTGACCCGGGCCTCCCTTGTGGCCGGCGGCCAGGGGTCGCTGCGCCGGCTCACGCTGTTGATGTCGGCGTGGACGACGACGGTGCTCCGGTTGACCGGGATGCCCAGCGCCTGCGATGCCGCAGCGACCAGCTTGGCGGTGCTCTCGAACTGGGCGTCGGTGAAGGGCTCTGTCCCGGCGCCCGAGCACTCGATCGACTCGTGCACCCACTCGTTCATGTTCACGCCCGATGCCACGGCGGCGGCGATCGTCGGGAGCTTCGTGTTGGGGTGCGCGACATCGCCCTGGCTCCAGGCGGCGTACTTGACGGGGTCGATCGCCCGGACCATCGTGCCGTCGCGGTCGATGTAGGCCGTGGCCGAGGGTCCAGTGGACCCGGCCCGGTTGGCGTAGGTGCGCTCCTCGATGGCGGTCGCCTTGGCGTTGGCGGTCTGGTGGAGGCAGGCGAGGATCGTCGGCTTCCGGCGTCGCCGGGCGCCGCGCGTCGGGTAGCCGTAGGCCTTGTTTGTGAGGAGTGCCGTGACCGTCGTCATCTCACGTCCCTCCAGAAGGCCGAGGCCTCGAGTCCCAGAAGCGCGAGGATCGCGCCCAGGAGGGGAAGGAGGGTCCCGGGCGACACGTCGTAGCCGGGGACGGCGACATCGAGGATGAGGAGCACGACCAGGACGAGCGTGAACGCGGCAGCGGCACCGATGCGGGCCGAGGAGTAGTCGTCGGCCCGGCGCTGGTCCGCATCGTCATGACGCTCATCGCCCATGCCGGCGCAGTCGGTCGATCCAGGCATCGACGAGGAGCGGGAGCACGAAGCGGTCGAGGAGGACGCCCATGACGACCCCGGCGAGGAAGGCGAGGGCGAGTTCGACCTCGCTCATCGAGCCCACGTGGGGTTGACGGCGCGGACGTACCCGAGGTCGCGACAGGCAGGGGAGCCCGGGAGTCGGTGTGGATCTGACCAGCGCGCCGTCATACCGGCAAGCGTGCGGTCAGCGGGCAGCGGTTTCTAGTTGGCCGTTTGGGCCATGCCGTCGCCTGCGCAACTGGGCAGCCAGAATTGTTGGTGCCTGTCGTGCGGTTGAGGACGGTTAGCACCGTCTGCGGGCTCCGGTGACACGAGGTCCCGTTCCAGGGGGGTGGCAACAGGGCCGAAGCGTGCATAATCGCTACGCACGGGGAGGGTGTCTTGAAGTGACGAGAACGATGACGGCAAGTCGCGAGGACTGGCTCTTGGTTGCTCTTGCGGCAGCTGAGGGCGCCCCACTGACTCCGGTCCAACTCCAGAAGTCCCTGTTCCTGCTGGGCCAGGAACTGCCCGACGCCGTTGGGGAGGACTTCTACGCCTTCAGGCCGTACAACTACGGACCCTTCTCATCGGCCGTGTACGCCGATGCTGACCGCCTTGCAGACGAGGGCCTGGTGCGCATTGACCGCATGGAGCCGGGACGAAACTGGGCGGTGTACAGTGCGACCCCGGAAGGCGTTGAGCGTGCGCTCGCCCTGTCCAACGGACTACCAGGCCAGGCCGTCGAGTACCTTCGAAGTGCTGTCGGATGGACACGGAAGCTGACCTTCTCACAGCTCGTGTCAGCCATCTACGCTCGCTACCCAGAGCAGCGAGCTAACAGCGTCTTCGTCGACTAGCGCACACCTGAGGGGGACGCCGCCGGTGACCCTGCTTGTTGCCGTGTTGGCGGCTGACGCTGTTGTTGTCGGGGCTGACAGTGCGGCCACCATGGGTGCGCTTGGTACCCAGACCATTCGCCAGATGACCTCGAGCAAGGTCGAGGTAGTCGCCGACCGAGCATTGATGGCCGTTTCAGGATCGGTTGGCCTCGGCCAGCGGCTCATCAGCGAGCTCTCGACCTATCTCACGGGCACGAAAGTCCCGAGCAGTCAGCCCAAGGCTATGGACGACCTGCGTAAGCGCTTCGACCCAATCATCTCGGGGGAGTGGAAGGCGGCTAGCGCAGCAGCCCCGGTGATAGGCGGCCAAACCGCCGCCACCAGTGCCCTGACGCACAGCATCGTTGCGATGTGCATTGGGGGCCAGCCCGCGCTCTTCCAGTTCGACCAGCAGGGCGCGCCGGAGCACGCGACGGTGAACCTGCCGTTCGTGTGCGCCGGGAGCGGCATGACGATTGCCGACCCCTTGATGGGGTTCCATCGCAGCACCTTCTGGGAAGAAGGCGTGCTGCCGACGCTGAACCAGGCGCTCTTCGCGGTGGTGTGGACGCTCGCCGAGTCAATCGCACTTGGTCCCCAGGGGGTCAGTGGGCCAATCCACCTCTACACACTCACCAAGAACGGCGCAGCCTGCGTGGCGCGAGAGGTCCCCGCTGCCGAGCTCGGCGAGCACCAGCAAGCTGTGCAGGACGCCAAGGAGCACTTCAAGGCGTTCCGGTCGCTCGTGGCGGGTGGCGTCATTCCGCCTATTCCTACGCCTCAGGGCAACTAGGCCGCGTCGCCTTCGCGGATCCTGGCCTTTCCTCGCGAACGCAACCGCGAGTGGATGTCGTCCGGTCGCGCCGCGTCGTCGGGCTCGGGCAGGCGCGGCGCCAGGATCCACACGAGCTGCGCGGTGTTCGCCGCCCCCACCCTCGACCGCGCATTCGCCAGATGGTGCTTGACGGTCGAGTGCGACAGGCCGAGGCGGTGGGCGGCCGCCTTCTCCGACCCGGTCACAAGTACGGCCGCAACGACACCGACCTCACGGTCCGTGGCGCGCTCGGCGGGGCGGCGGGACGACCGACGCGTCATGCGCTGAGGACCAGGTCGCAAGGCTCTGGAGGCTCGGCGAG
>Ga0334722_10004802_pt1 | contig 13912 bp, 13 predicted proteins | sample C3_bottom_MG_FD_207210 | JGI IMG/M metagenome (GOLD analysis project Ga0334722, IMG submission 207210) | Sediment microbial communities from Yellowstone Lake, YNP, Wyoming, USA - C3_bottom | ecosystem: Environmental > Aquatic > Freshwater > Lake > Sediment | place: USA: Wyoming | collected...
GCTCTGGAGGGAGAATGTGTAGAGGCTTTTCGTCAGTGCGCCCAGACGGATCGGAGGGGGATTCTGAAGGTAAGTCTGGACGCCGGGCACCTGGCTGAACCGGGGCCGGAAACTCTGAATGATCTGATCCACATGAAGCGTGCGTTCCGAACGCGGTTTCAGACGGATGAATATGCGTCCCTGGTTCCCCGAGACGCTCGAACCGCCTGCGCCCACGCTCGACATGAAACCGTCCACATTCGGGTCCTTCAGAACAATATCCGCGATAGCCAGTTGATGCTCTTTCATGGCGTCGAACGAAATACCCTGTGCCGCTTCGGTCGTGATGAACAGCGCGCCAATGTCCTCGCTGGGAAGAAAGCCCTGCGGCATATTCCAAAAAAGCACGACGGTTGCGGCAAAAATAACCATGGAGATGATCACCGTGGACAACCGATGCCTGAGCGCGAAGGTCAGCGTCCGTTCATAGAACCCGAGCATGTTGATGAAGAACCGCTCAGATGCAAGATACAGTTTGCCGTGCTGCTCCTTGCCATGGGGCCGAACGAACCGGCTCGCAAGCATGGGCGTGAGCGTCAGGGAGACGAACCCGGAGATCAGGATGGACACCCCGATAGTGACCGCGAACTCGTGCAGCAGTCTGCCCATGAGGCCGCCCATGAAAAACACCGGAAGGAACACCGCCACCAGCGAGATGGTCATGGACAGAATGGTGAATCCGATCTCCTTGGACCCCTTCAGGGAAGCCTCCATGACGGTTTCGCCCATTTCCATATGACGGATAATGTTTTCGAGCATGACGATGGCGTCATCCACGACGAAGCCGACCGAAAGCGTGAGCGCCAGAAGGGACATATTGTCCATGCTGAAGTCGAGGACGTACATTATCGCGAAGGTTCCGATAATGGCCATGGGCAGCGCAAGGCTGGGAATGACGGTAGCCGACACATTGCGCAGGAACAGGAAAATGACCATTACCACCAGACAGGCCGTGAGGATAAGGGTGAACTGCACGTCATGCACGGAGTCACGGATGGATTCAGAACGGTCGAAGAGAATGTTCAGACTTACCGAAGCGGGCATCTGTTCCCTGAACGTGGGGATGAGCTTCTTTATGGAGTTTACAACCTCGACGGTGTTCGTGCCGGGCTGCCGCTGGACCGCAAGGATAATTGCGCGGTTGTCGCGGTACCAGCTGGCGACCTTATCGTTCTCGACGCCGTCAACGATATTGGCGAGTTCCTGGAGACGGACCGGGGAGCCGCCGCGGTACGCCACAATAACGGGGCGATAGGCTGCTGCATCGTTCAACTGGCCCGTGGCCTGGACGGTAAAGGACTGGTTCGCGCCAGAGAGCGTACCCGTGGGTAGGTTGACGTTGGCCTTAGCAACCGCGCTCGCAACCTCGTCGATGCCGATCCCCTTGGCAGCAAGGGCGCGGGGATTCAGCTGCACCCGCACGGCATATTTCTGGGAACCGAAGACCTGGACCTGGGCGACGCCGCTGATCATCGAGATGCGCTGGGCCATGAGCGTCTGCGCATAGTTGTCCACATCCGAAAGCGGCAGGGTCGGGGAGCTGAGCGCCAGGTATATCACCGGTTGGTCCGCGGGGTTCACCTTGCGGTACGACGGCGGGCTGGGCATGTTCTGCGGCAGCTTGCTCAGGGCGCCGGCTATCGCCGAGTTTATATCCTGGGCGGCGGCATCGATGTTGCGGCTCAGGTTGAACTGGATATTGATCTGCGTGAGGCCCTGGGCATTGACCGAGGTCATGGAATCGATGCCCGCGATGGTGGAGAACTGCTTCTCCAGCGGCGTGGCAACGGCCGATGCCATGGTCTCCGGGCTCGCGCCGGGCACATTCGCGGTGACCACGATGTTCGGGTAGTCCACGTTCGGCAGGTCCGAGACCGGCAGGAGCCGGTACCCGGCGATGCCCACGAACAGGATGGAGAGCATGACCAGGGTGGTCATGACCGGACGGCGTATGGAAAGTTCGGAAATATTCATGCGTTAACCTTTTTCATTGCGGAGATCTGTGCGGAAAATATGAAGTCGGGAAGGGAAGAAGGTAAGAGGGAAAGAGGGTAAGCAACATCCCCTGTTCCGCTTTCTTCTTTTCAACTTCCTATCTCATACCTTCTTACCTTCCTACCGTCTTACCTTCAGGTTTTTTCTCCTCGGAATTCTTAATCTCCACCTTCGCCCCCGGCACCAGCCTGAGCTGTCCGTCGGTCACGACCTTTTCTCCTGCGGCTATGCCCTTGTCGATGATGGTCCAGGTCTGATAGGGCCTGCCGGGCGTCACGACCCGGAGGTCGACTGTCATATCATCCTTGACCACATAGACGTACTGGCCCTGCTGGCCCGTCTGTACGGCCTGCGACGGCACGATGACCCGGTCCCGTTCCGTGGTCAGCGTCAGGATAACGTCCACGAACTGTCCCGGCCAAAGCCGCCGGTCGAGGTTCTTAAAGGTCCCTTTGAGCTTGATGGTCCCCGTTGTCCTGTCCACGGCGTTGTCGATAAAGGTCAGCTCTCCCCGGACCGGCCGTTTTTCATCGCCGGGGATGATCGTCTCGACCTGGAGTTCGCCCCGCGCCGAGTATTTTTTTATGTCCGCGAGGTTCTGTTCCGGCAGAGAAAAGGCGACATAGATCGGCACGATCTGGTTGATGGTCGTCAGCGCGAGATCGTTCGCTTTGATGAGGTTGCCCGCATTGACAAGTACGCTGCCGGCGCGACCGTTGATGGGCGACTTGATGGTGCAGTAGGAAAGCTGAAGCCTGCTGTTCTCGACAGCGGCCCGGTCAGCGTCGACCACGGCGGCCAGGGCGTCGGCATTGGCCCGGATCTGGTCGTACTGGTCCTTGGCAACGTACTCCTTCTGCACCAGGATAGCGTACCGCTTTGCCTGTTCTTCGGCGTTCTTTGCCTGCGCCACGTCGCGGGCGAGGTTGGCTTCGGCCTGTCTGAGGGCGGACGCGTACGGGGCGGGGTCTATCTTGAACAGCAGCGCGTCCTTCTTGACATCTTGCCCTTCACGGAAGTACACGCCCTCCACTTCGCCGCCGACCAGGGCTTTGATCGATACGGCATTAAAGGCTTCGACGTTTCCGATGGTCTTGAGCTGCAGCGGAATATTCTTCCGGTCAGCGTGTTCGGCGACCACGGGTACGACCTTCGGCGGCGGCTGTTTGCCCTTGGAGCAGGCGGGTGACAGAGCCACGGCAAGGAGCGTTATCAGAATTGCGGGCCATCTGGGGCATAAGATTTTGACACTGATAACGGCTGATTCAGTATGATTAGCTCGAGAAGGGTTCTGCCTTGTCAGTTGATTATTTGTTGAAATCATATTCTTGTCCGCCTTGATCAGTGTCAAAAAGAATTAAGTTTCATGCCCACACTATTTCCAATGCTATTCTCGCAGGAAGCCTGCTACCGCGCTCCCATGGCCTGCTCAATGCTCGCCTGTGCGATCTTATAGCTGTAGAGCGCGTTCGTGTACGAGGCCTGTGCATTGGTGTACGCTGCAAATGCATCGGTGACCTCAATGGGACTGCCGACGCCCGCGGCATAGCGGCCGTTCGCGAGGTCCAGGTTCTCCTGGGCCTGCTGCACGGCGAGCTCCGCGGTGGCGATGCTGTCATTCGCCTGCTGCAGGTTCAGATAGGCCGATTGTATGTCGAGCAGCACCTGCTGTCGCAGCGTTTCTTCATTTGCTTTCAGCATGTACAGGTTTGACTTGGCTTCCGCGACCTGGTGCGAGGTCAGGAATCCGTTAAACAGGGGGATGGTCAGGACCACGCCGGCGCTCCAGCCATGGTCCAGCGGAAGATCCCTGTCCTGGCCTGACCTGCCGTAGGTTGCGCTGCCGTTCAGTACCGGATAGTAGCCGGTGCGGGCAAGGCCGACGGCCTCCTGTGCTGCTTCGCGTTTTGCCACGAGCGCTTTCAGGTCGGGCCGGTTCTCGTAGGCGCGCTTCAGCGCTTCATCAAAGGTGATCTCGAACTTATGGATCGCCAGGTTGTCCTCGACCGTATACTCCGGAGCGTGTGGCATGCCCATGGCATTGTTCAGGACGACCCAGGAGATTTTCACGGCGTTTTCGGCCTTGATCAGGTTCAGCCGGGCGTTGCTCAGGTCGACCTCGGCCTTGGTCACGTCGATCTTTGCCTTGGTGCCGACCTCATAGAAGCCCTTTGCCTGATCGAGGTGCTGCTGGAACTGCTTCACGATGTCGGCTGTCACGTCGCGGCTGCGCCGGGCCTGCAGTACGTTGTAATATGCCTGTTTGACGTTGAAAATGATCTGGTCCGAGGTGGTATTGAGGTCGGAGCGCGATGCTTCGAGGTTGTATTTTGAGATGTTGACCTGGGACGAGGTCTTGCCGAAGTCGATCAGGTTCTGGCTGGCTGACACGCTTCCCGTATAGAGATCATAGCTGTTCACGTGTGTTGCGGTCCCTTGCATAGGACTGACCCTGCTGTAAGCGCCCTGGGCGGACAGCTGCGGATAGTAGTTTGCCCTTGCCTCGCCGACCCGGCTTTGGCTGATATCCACGGAACTGGTTGCCGCGACGATCTGCGGGTTCTTTTTGAGCGCGATCCCGATGCTCCGGTCAAGGGTGATCATCTCTCCCGGCAGTATCTGTCCGAGGTCTGCGGCGGTCTTTTTTTCAGGCTGCTCTGCTGCCGTCGGTTTTTCCTGTTGGCTCACGGGCGGAACGGCTTCCGCTGAAAAACCGGGTGCCGCCAGGAATAGCAGCGCGGACAGTGCGGTTACGGTGGAGATCAGGGGCTTGAAGCCGTGCTTTTTTCGCATAACGCTCTCCTGGTGCATGCTTTTTGTTACGTGTTGCTGTTCACCGTTCCGGACATAAAGATATCGATCATCTCGCGGATGTTTTTTTCCATGGCGGTTTTTTTCATGCCCGAAGACTGCATGATCTCCTCGGACCGGAAGTAGGAGAACAGTATCCATAGGAACATCCGGGCCGTCATGGCGGGCGATATGTTTTTTCGGAGCACGCCCCGCTTTTGCAGGCCAGCAAAAAAGGCCGCCAGCGTGGTCCGCATTTCCAGCACGAACTTGTTATACACTTCCCTGATATTCTCAGGGTAGGTCGTGTACTCGGAATACATGATCTTGACCATGGACTTCCGCTCTTTCAGGGTCAGCAGAAACCGCGTGGCAATGAGCTCGAGAGCTTCCCTGCTGGCAAGGCCGTCCAGTTCGGGCAGGAGTTCCTTCAACCTTGGAAGAAAGGTATAGCTGCCCAGCAGCTCTTTAAAAAGCCGTTCCTTTGATCCGAAATTCCGGAACAGGGTAAGCTCAGTCACGCCAGCTTCCTGCGCGATCTCACGCGTAGTGGCGCCCATATAGCCCTTTTCGGAGATCAGCTTGAGCGTGGCTTCGAGCAATCGTTTTTTGGTATCGGTTTTTTTTGTCATGTAAGTAGGCACTTACATTAGCGCAGACGGGCAATAAATGCAAGCCCTTTTTACGGTCGTTGCAGGGCCGTGTCTCCGGAATGCGTTGAGCGAGCTCATTATGATGATGCCGGGGGTGATGCAGAGAGCGCGTATTTGACGATGGTGAAAAAAGGTGAGGGGGAGCTACAGGTGAATATTCATGTCTGCGAGTCGGCACAACGGCAAACGAAAACCCCTCACACCCTACACTCTCCCTTCGGGGGAGAGGGTAAAGGTGAGGGGGAATTACAGGTGAAACAGCAGAATGATGCCGATGGCTAGAACTTGACCTTGGGCGCTTCTTTTTGAGCTTCCGGGATCTCGTAGTAGGCTGCCTCGTTCACGCCGGCCAGCGATGCAAAGAACCTTCCGAAGACCGACCGGCGATAGGTGTTCAGCGTACGCACGTCGTCGTTATAGCGCTTCCGCTCCACGGCGATCCGGTTCTCGGTGCCTTCCAGGCTGTCCTGCAGTTTCAGGAAGCCTTCATTCGCCTTGAGCTGCGGATAGGTTTCCTTCAGCACGAGGAGGCGCGACAGCAGGCCTTCCAGTTGCTGCGAGGCGGCGATCTTTCCCTGCGGCGTCGGCGCCTGGAAATACTTTGTGCGCGCATTGGCAAGGTTCTCGAACAGCTCCTTCTCGTGCTTGGCGTAGCCCGCGACCGTACTGACCAGGTTCGGGATCAGGTCGTAGCGCCGCTTCAGCTGGTTCTCCACCTGGGCCCACTGGGACTTCACCTGTTCGTCCATGGTCACGACCTGGTTATACTGGCCCACGCCGTACATGATCGTGCTGATGGCGACCACTGCGATGACGCCGAGAATGATCAGTAATACTTTTACTCCGTTGCTCATGGTATCCTCCATTTAATATGAAATTCTAAAAAAGCATTTGGACGCGGATAAAGGCGGATAAAAGCTATGAATAATCATGATAGTTCATAGCCCTTGTCAGATGTGATCAGTGTCAAAGAATTAATTCAGCATCTCTGGTTTTATCTGCGAACATCTGCGTTAATCTGCGGCCAACAGTTGTTCATTGTATTATTCTACCACCCTCCGGACGCCCCGCCGCCTCCGCCGGAACCGCCGCCACCACCGCCGAAGCTGCCGCCTCCGCCAAAACCGCCCCCGCCTCCTGACCAGCCGCCTCTGCCGCCCATTTGAGAGGCCAGTATGATGAGGAAGCATTGACCGGGATGGGTAATGAATAATATGAGCGCAATGAGGCCGGCTATGCCGAGTGCGATCATCTGGAAAGTGTTGAGCTGCCTGGCCGGAGATGCCCCGCGAGTCCGGGCGCCCTCGTTTCCGTTGGTTATGCGTACATTCTCATGTGTCGCGATCGTGCGGATAACGGCGATTGTCCCTGCGTAGATGCCGGTGCTGTAATCAGCCTGCCTGAAATAGGGGACAAAGAATTCGCGGCCGATCGAGCCCACGAGGCTGTCGGGAAGGATGCTTTCGAGACCGTACCCGACCTCAAGACGGTATTTCCGGTCCTTCAGGCTCACCACGATCAGGACGCCGTTGTCCTTGCCCTTTTGACCGAGTTTCCATTGCTTGAATGTCGCGTCTGCAAAATCCTCGATGCTGTCGCCATCAAGGCTCTGGATCGTAAGCACCAGCACCTGGGCAGTGGTCTTCTGTTCAAGTGTGCGGAGGTACTCGTTCAGCTCAGCTTTCCGGTCGCTCTGGACAATGCCGGCCAGATCGACCACATAGTCCTGCGGGGTGGCAGGCGGTTTGGGTGTTGATGCCGAAGCGAGCGGAGCAGCCAGCGCCAGAAAGAGGAACAATAGCGTGATGAGCTTGTTATTGCGGGAGAGCATCGATGATCTTTCCAACGGCTTCGAGCGCGTTGTAGTAGTGCTCGAACAGCGAGCGCAGGTCCTGTTCCGGAAGTTTTATAGTACCAGCCTTGAGCAGCAGGATCTGTTCAAATACGGCTGTGTCCACGCCTGTTGTTTTCTTAAACAGGCTGATGACCTGCTGCCGCGGGATGGGCGGTTCCTTGCCGAGCAAAGAGATGATCGCCCGGAAGAGCGCCATGGATCCGGTGAAGGATTTTACGAGCAGCGCGGTCAGGAGTTCTTTCTTTCCGAGCGATGAGAGGTAGCCCTGGCGCAGATGGATCTGCTTGGTCTTGATTTCCCGTTCGCATTGAAGCCTAAGATCCGCAGGAAGGATCTGAAGGCCGACGAACAGGTCCGGCCCGTAGACGGTCTTGTGGATGAGCTTGAGATCGAGGAACTCCATGGGGAAGGCGTCGAGCGAGTCGTTGATGTACTCCGGTGTCATCACGAGCGGGGCCGCGATCTTTTGCTTGCCGTATTTCTTTCCGAGCGGGGCAAGGAACTCGATGAAGGCAAGGTCCATCTGGTGAAGCACGACCACGGAGTTGATGTCCGACAGCTTTGCATCGTAATCAGGGATCACGGCGCTGCCGGTGATATGGATCGAGTGGATGCCCGCAGCCTGCTGCCCGAGCAGGTCTTCCATCATGGGGGCGAGCTTGTCTGCCACGATCGGCGGCAGTCCAGCGAGGTTTGGAGTATTTGTAGTGTTCATAGTGAAAGCAGTATAGCACAGGTGGGCCGCTTGCACAATACGCGGCGATCCGGGTTTAATGTTTTGTTTACGATCTCTGTTATAGGGACGAAAACGTACATAGATTGTTTTTGATTTTTAGAGGCTCAGCGGCTTGTCCGTCTTGAGCGCGTGGTTGGATAACGCGCGCCTGACGCGCCGCCTTTGGCGTGTCGCAGTCGAGGCGCTTGTTAAATCTGTTTCTTTCTTTTGGATCGGATACGGAGGAGAATCAATATCAATACGAGACTTACAGCAATAATAATTAGACGGTATGTCAACGATATCGTTTCTTCTTCTTGGGTCGTCGATGCTAATGCAGTGCCTGCGGTCTGCACAGACTGTGCCAATGGGCTGCCTGCAGATTGACTTAACAAATTGGGGTCGGTAGTATTGGCACTTTGAGTTTTGGGTAACCCTTTTTCCAACATATATGTAAATTGTCCGTGACCCTTTTCTTTTAAGTAATCGATCAATTCTCTGCTGGTTTTAAAATTGTTCTTAGTCCAAATAGCATAAACGTCTTTAACTACGTTGTAATATTTTGAAGCGGTATTTTCTTTCAGGAATGTTTCGTAGCTGTTCTTTACTTCCGGCGTTAACTGAACCCCGTAGTTATCTATCGAGGAATTCTCAATGCCGGCAAGATATACGTTCATCATCCACGATATGCTGCCCTTCAGGTCTTTTTCAACTTCGGGCAAATTCGGATGCTGTTTGGAAAAATCTTCTTCACGAATTATCGTCTTGCGAAGTTCGTCCCACGGAATCAGGATCCCGGCGTCTTCGGCGATTCGCTGTTTGCATTCTTCTGCATTAAATCGAAGATATTCTTTAAAATCTCCTGTCGTAACGGATGCGGCCTCCTTTAAGAAATCAGGATCGCTCGTCAGATACCACATGCCTTCTGCAGACCCAAAATTTAAACCGGCATTTGTATACTGATGTAATTCTTTTAGATCGGATGCATACTTCTTCTTGATTTCGCGAGCAGAAGTGGTGTCAAGTTTGTCAAACGCGGGGAATAGGTTGTAATCTAAATGAGTAACGTCTGCAATCTTGGAGAGGACTTCTTGAAGACGTGAATTTGAAGAAACACCGCCATCTAAACCGGCTATAGTGTCACTGTAGAATTTAGAGAAAGCTCTGAAAGCATCATTTGCACTTTCGTCCTGTTTCCCTCGAAACCGAGAGAGCAATTCTGTTTTAGCTTGTACAATAGAGTTCGGGACAGACGAATCCAATTTATTTAGAAAAATAGCATAGGCAGAATAATCGGCATTGGCGTTCTTTTGCGTCGCAGAGGGCGCTGCGTTGACCCCATAAACTGCGGAGAGAAAAAAGATAGCAAGCAGGATAATGGATAGAGCCATCTGTTTTTTGTGCATTCAATCTCCTTTCTGGATTAACCAGTTAATCTCTATTCGGTACGTGGTTTGTAATACTACAAACAAGTTTATAATATTACAAACTTCCATGGTTTGTAGTATTACAAACCTGACTTGTTCACTCGGGTTTCTAATATTACAAACTTTTCCAATTCAGTGCCCTTGATTTTACCGTATTCGATGTACCATGCCTTTGCCTCCGGATCCCATTTCCCCTGTGCCAACCTGGCTTGGTCCCGCAAAGCCGTATCCCGAAAGCCTATACGCACCGGGACGAGCGTGCTGTCCATGTAACGGCGCGGAGTCGGAGTCCACGGTTTTCTCTCAATGATCAGTTCAACCGTCTTCAGCCGGGTTTGGCTCAGCTCGTCGTACCTATAGCGAACGCAGAGCAGCGCGTCGCCGTATTCGGCGACAAGATTTTTGGTCCCTTTTTGTCCAGGTAGCAGTTTTGATCTCGATGCATTGCATGCTTCGAGTAAAAAAGCAAAAAAATTATCTGATCGGAAGAAAATGAGAATAGGGGAAAGCGCAAGTTCTCTTCGAAAAGTTGAAAATAAGAGGAGCCAAGAAAGTATATTTTATTCATTCAGGCATGTCAACGTAAATGTGTGATGTATGCTGCTCTGCCCGAACCACAAAACCGCCTAACCATGCCGGCTACCGCCTGGTTTCTTTTTCAGTCTTTCTGATCAGCAGTCCTGTTGTCGAAACCATTACACTGAATTCTTCTGTGCTATTCGAGTTGATGAACGTAGCCGATCCGTACTCAGCATCCAGCAGCGGATTAAGGAACGCGAACCTGCGCCGGAGTTCGAACATATTCAGGGGTACGTCTTTTAACAAGGAATATACCGTGCGGACCTTTGTCGTTTCATCGTTGAGGCTCGCATAGCGGCCGGCGACGCGATCGAGCTCATAGGAAGTGTGCAGTCCGAATATGTTTGCCAGTGGTTTCCATTTGAGAATATGGGCGTCAATATATAGCTGATCTCCCGCAAGCGAGAATGCTTTTTCGCTGCCATCGGGCAGGGTAAACCGGGCAATGAACTTTTGCTCACCAATGGGCTGAACTTTCACGGTCGCCGCAAGCTCCTCAAGGGTCAATGCGTGATACCCCTGAATGGCAATGCTTATGGTCCCGAACAATGCGGACAAGGAGAGCATCAGCAGCGCGATCACGAAGCCCAGGGTCGTGCCGAATAACGTTCTCTTCTTCAGGGCTGTTATGGTCAAGATAAGAAAGAGAAGGCCGACAAGAGCAAACAGCATTGCGGCGATGATGAGAGGATTTGAGAGTATCATGGTTTTCTATTCTCCGACGATGAAATCAGCGGCGTCTATTATTGGCCCCTGGATTGACAAGTTAATGACATCCGCACAAGTAATGCAACAAGCGGTCTATTGATCTCAGATCGAAAACAAGTCTCCTCCCCTTCAATGGGAGGATTAAGGTGGGGATGGGTATTATAAAACCGCTGCACAAACCCATCCTCACCCCGGCCCTCTCCTTGAAGGAGAGGGTGATCGCGCACCCTTATGCGGCGCTCTATAATCGGAGGTTCTCGAAGTTTGACGCTTTCGTAAAAAGTCATTATCCACCGCCGAGACGCGGAGGCGCGGAGAAAGACACTTTGAAAATTAAAAGGATTTTCTCGGCGTCTCAGCGTCTCCGCGGTTAAATCCGACTTCTTACGAGACCATCAAGTTTACCTCTTCAGAAATCCCGCCACTTCCTTCACCCACGCATCATAACCCTCGCTGCCCAGATGCACGCCGTCATCCTGGAGATACCCGAGGTTCGGGTTTCCCTGGGAATCGACGAAGACACGGTAGACATCGAGATAGTCCGCGTTGAACTCACGGGCGATCTGTTCGAGCTGGCGGTTGGTGTCCTTGATCACGTCATTGCTGATCCAGGTCAGTTCCGCCGGCAGGATGCTCTGGACCACCACCGTTGATCTTTTGTACCACGTGGTGAGGTTGCGCACGATCTCGCGGTACGGTTCGATGATGTCGTACTGCTCGGTTGCGATGTTGTTGATGCCGGTCATGAGGAAGAGATACTCGGGATTCTCGAGCTGCGCGCGGATGCGCTCCCTCCGGGCCAGCAGGCCTTCGACCGTTTCGCCCGAGATGCCGAGGTTGGTCACGGCGTAGTCAGGGAACCGGCGCTGCCAATCGCCCCATTGGGTCAATGAGTCGCCTATGAAAATGAGTTGTTTCATGATCACCGAAATAACCTTTGCTAATATCGTAAAAATCATAATTTACCGCAGAGGCGCGGAGACACGGAGAAATGCGTATTGACAATAATCTTGATGTTCTCTGCGCCTCTGCGTCTCGGCGGCTAAATTCAATTTATTGTGAGTCTATCACTTGAATCGCCTGTTTCAGCATATTGATTGATGGCACGCCCTTGAGTCGCCCGGACTCGTCCAAAAAGGTCCTTCACATGATGCCGGGCGAAGTGCTGCTTTCAAAGGCGTCTTTTCCATTCATCCAGATCGAAGGCGACCCTTTGATGCCTTTGTCCAGGGCTTCTTCATACGAGACCGTATGATAGACAACCTCTGCCTGCGCTTTCAACTCCGCCATGGCGGCATTGAGGTTCTCTCGCAGCTGATGATAGGAGCCGCAGATCTCGGACATGTAGATGTCGATCTTGAGTTGCATGGTGTTCTTCTTTTACCGCGGAGGCGCAGAGAAATCCTTACTCCTTTTTTAATGCAGTTCTCCGTGTCTCGGCGTCTCGGCGGTAGATCATGACTTTCGTGAGTACATCACTATTAGACAAGCCTTTTCTTCTCAAGCACATCATCGACCCAGGAAAGCGCTGCCGAGACCGAGGGGAAGCCGATGGTGCTGGTGAGCAGGACCACGGCATGGCGGATCTCTTCGGGTTTCGCGCCTGCAGCCAGCGCTCTCCGGGTATGGGAGTGCACCGAGCCTTCTGAATGGACCGAGGCGGCAGCAGCGAGCTGGACCAGCTCCGAGGTCTTTTTATTCAGCGGCCCGGCGGCCTTCGCGGCTTTACCCAGGTTCTCCAGTGCTTTCATCAGTCCTTTGTAGCGCTTCTGGTTCGTGAGGTATTGATTCGGCATTTTCGGCATGGCGTCTCCTTTGGTATGAGGGTACTGCAAATGTTTTGTATCTCAAGTGTAGGCAAAACGGGCAAGAGAGTCAAGGAACATTGTCGAAGAGCCGGTGTGGGAAACGGCCCGATGAAAAATAGCAATACTTGTGCGAAATGTCAGTGATTTAAACGGCTGTAACTGAAAAGGTTATCACGTTCGAGGATGGGCCAAAGGTTGGAAGTGGAAATGGCAAGAACAGAGATTTCTGGCCTATGGCGGAGCCGCGTTCGTTAATCAAATGAAAGCGCTGGGTATGCGCCATTACACTCGACAATCAGCCCCCTGACCATCAACCTGCGGATTACGCTGCTGTCAGTGGTCGTATTCGTGATAGTTTGGCTTTACTGCTTCTTCTCGCTTCCCACAAATCCACGGCAGCCTGTGCATTGAGCCAGAACTGGGGAGTATTTCCGAAAAGCCGTGCCAAACTCAGTGCCATTACGGGAGTAACCGCTCGTCTCTCATTCAGCAGTTCATTGACCGTCTGGCGCGATACGCCGATTGCAGCCGCAAAAGCCGTGGGTGTCATGCTGTAATCGGGCAGGAAGTCCTCGCGGAGCATTTCTCCGGGGTGGATAGGGGTTACCGTTCTTACACCAGTATTTTTTATCGTCATGGTATTCCTCTTAGTGGTAATCCGTGATCGCAACGTCATACGCGTCTCCCTTGTCGAACCTGAAACAGATACGCCATTGATCGTTGATTGAAATTGAATGCCGTCCAGCACGGTCTCGCGATAATGCGTGCAAACGGTTGCTGGGCGGTATCTTTAGATCGTCAAGACATGCAGCAAGGTCAATATATTCGAGTCGCCTTCTGGCCCGTTGAAGCAGATCGGCCGGCAGCTTTTTCGATTTGCCGGTCGTATAGAACAGCTGCGTGTGCTTGTCTTTGAATGTTTTGATCACTGTGCAATTGTAACGCGTCACGTGACACGCGTCAAGAACATTTTCACAAATGGCAAGGGCGGGGATTTGCGGCGTATGAGCATGTTCAATATTGACAATTTCCACGCACCACGGTATGGTATCAGCGTTCGATACGATGCGCTGCAAGGAGGCTGACATGCTGAGATTGGTGATCATACTTGCCCTGTCCTTATTTCTGTCCCCGCCCATGGCCTTTGCCGATGAAGCAAAAGAAGGTTTCAAGGAGGTTCACCAGGGGATGAAAAAGGTGACGAAGGAGATCGATAAAAACGCGAAGAAAGTCTTCAAGCCTGTGCATAAGAAGGCGAAGAAGGACGTGAAGGCCGTTGATAAGGCCGCCAAGCAGGGATGGAAACAGGCTGACCATGATATGAAGAAGGCCGTAAAATAGTC
>Ga0334722_10004804_pt1 | contig 13909 bp, 14 predicted proteins | sample C3_bottom_MG_FD_207210 | JGI IMG/M metagenome (GOLD analysis project Ga0334722, IMG submission 207210) | Sediment microbial communities from Yellowstone Lake, YNP, Wyoming, USA - C3_bottom | ecosystem: Environmental > Aquatic > Freshwater > Lake > Sediment | place: USA: Wyoming | collected...
CACTTAGAGCTGCATTGCAACGCGAGGTTCAGCGGGCATCGGGACAGGACAGAAAGGAGGCTGCGGTTGCCTGAAGCATCCATCAAGGGGCCGCTCCTGAATTTCAACTAAAAAAGGTATTGACTCTCCTCGTCCCACTTTTCCCTTGTTCTGTTACGGAAACTTATCACCGCCGGTATGAATCGCGGTAAAAGACGCCAAAACCGTATAGAGATTGACTGCCAGCACCATGCAAAAACCGACTTTCAAGCCCGTAACCGGCAATCCGATCAAGGGAAAGACGAAGAAGGTCAGTGCCTGATAATCGGGAAATGAAAAAAATGATTTTATGTTACGCGAATGGAAAAAGGCGAGGTAACGCATATAAAGCCCTAAAAACCCGGTCCTGACGGTGTCCGGATTCGCATCACCCTTTCTGCCGGAAATTATTATCGCGGTTAGGTAGGAAATGTACAGCTCGGCAATATGACAAAACATGATTCCTGCCACCAGCGCAGTGAACAGCAGGTGCTGCCCTGCAGAGAGAGCCGCAACGATCAGCAAACCTCCGATCAGATCGCCTATATGGTCGAGAAACCGTCCGAATTCCGATGTCTGCTGCCGCAACCGGGCCACCGCACCATCCATGCAGTCGAACACATAGGCAAGGTAGAATAGCAGCGCACCTGCAATAAGCCATCCCCGGTCAGCGATAAAAAAAGCACCCGCCGCCGCAACCCGCAGTGCCAGTGCTGCAATGGTAATACTGTTCGGGCCGATTGCAGTGCGGTTCACAATTGGTACCGTTAGACGGCGTACTACCGGCAGAACGACTACTATCGCCCACCAGCTCTTGAGCGGCAGGACCCGTTCGACATCGGACAGCGTAACAGAAGCATTTGTCGATTGCATGTTATTGCCTTTGTCGTAAACTGTTATCGTTTTATTCCTATAAAAACACAATTTGAAACCTCGAGCACACTAGATACGTAATCTTTGGGAGGTTGAACATCCAACTTTTTTCCAAAAAAAAATTTAGCTGTTTCTGTTACTAAATGAGCCGCCGTTTTAGACAAAGAAGCTTTCTGCAGTGAAGGAGGAATTATCTTGTGAGCAAGATGAATGAATTTTCTCGCAAACCATAAAACATTTTTTGTCTGTTTTCTATTATCAAAATGTATCAGCTCTAACCCTGCATGATCCATCAGAATCCGCATTGCTTTTGGATTATAGAACGACACATGGCCTTCAAAATCAAAATAGCCCCACCCGAGGACGCTGTCAACATGTGTATAATTCGTCTGGACATAAAGTAGTCCGCCTTTTCTAAGTCGTTTTACGATTTCAGTCATTACTGTTTTGATGTCTTCTACATGCTCAAAAGCTTCGATGCTGATAATCGCATCAAAGTCATGGGCATCGACCGCGGAAATGTCACTCTTATAGAAATATGGAACGGCAGGGAACTCTTCTCCCGGATCGCATCCATAAGAGTCATAGCCTTTTTCTCGCAGAAACGTCACGAACCTGCCAGGGCCGCATCCAAAATCCATTATTTTTTTAAGAGGACCTCTTCGATTCTCTTGGAGCGCTTTTAACCGATAATCATAAACTTTGTAGTCATTTCTAACGCCGTCGGTATTCCACAAACCGCTTTCCCAGGGTTCTTTATAATCGCGCGGTATTGAATTTTTGTCTTTCCATATGAATCCACACAGGGGGCAGGCTGCTGCTATGATTTCACGTTTAAAGCCTAAAACCTTGCTTTTTGCACCGCAGATGTTGCATGTATAATTATTTATTTTTGCCGCGGACATGACACAGGCCCCCTGTCAGAAATGTATGTTAGTGCTACCTGATTTCGAAGATGCTCCCCGTTGTTTGCGTGACCAGGGCCTGAAGGATCTGCTTCGCGACCGACTCCGCCTCAAGCAAGGTTCCGGGTTCTTCATTTCCGAAGTTTCGGAAACGGAGCGGGGTGCGCACCCGGCCGGGGCTTACCAGGTTGACCCTGATGTTGAAATCCTCGACTTCCTCGGAAAGGGCCTGGCAGAAATTAACGAGCGCTGCCTTCGAGCTGCTGTAAGCGGCATACCCTCCCCGTCCGCGGGTATAGGAGCTTGATCCGATGAACAGCAGGCTACCCCGATTCTGGCGCTTGAAGACGGGAATCACGACCTTCGCAAGATGGAAGGAGCCGTTGATGTTGGTATCGAAGATGTGTTGCCACTCTTCCATCGTGGTAAACTCGACATTTTTTCGAATCAGGTCGCCCGAACAGTTGACCACGAAGTCGAGGGCTCCTTCCCGCTCCAAAACATGTTCAACGGCGGTCCTGATGGTTTCCGGCCGGCAAACGTCGACCATAACCGGTGTTGAGCGGCTGAAGTTATAGACGTGGCCGGAAATGTCTTTCAGCAATCCGCACAACGCTTTGCCGATTCCGGATGTGCCTCCGATAATCATATAAACCTTGTCTTTAAGTTCAGCAGAGATGCGGTCCCCGGCAGTGAGGGACTGCATCTTCAGTTGAAACAGTTTGTCAGCCAGATGCAGATCGAGAGGATAGGTTATCTTGATATTCTCGTCATGGCCTTCGACCGTAAATACCGGACTCCCGAGGCGCAACACCAGGGAGCAGTCGTCAGTTGCATTTTGAATTCCGTCTGCTACGGCTCGGCGGTGGGCATTGAGGATCAGCGGGTAAGCAAATGCCTGGGGTGTCTGCCCGCGGCGAAAGCTGGAGCGGTCGGGAATATTGCGGATAAAACCCTCTCCATCGACCTCCACGAGCGTATCTGCTGAAGGGATAACGGTGTCGACGGCTTTATGAATCATGACGGCCTCGGCCAGCGCGTCGATGATGGTATGCGTCACGAAAGGCCGCACGCTATCGTGTATCATGACATAATCAGTCGGTCCGTCGCAGCACTCAAGGCCGCTACGGGAAGATTCCTGCCTGGTCGCTCCTCCTGGCACTACTTTTTTGACCTTTCCGAGTCCGTATTTATTCACGAGTTCCCAAACGTGATCGACATAGGTTTCATGAGAGACGACTATAATACGATCGATAGCGGGCGAAATTTCGAATGTCTTCAGCGTATGGATGATTACAGGAAAACCGGCCAGTTTTGCAAATTGCTTGAGCGAGTTGCCCTTGAAACGGGCTCCGCTGCCCGATGCAAGAATTATTGCCGTTATTGACGTTCTTTGTCTCCTCGTGTCCGTCATATATTTTCCTGTGATGTCGCATGTGACGACAGCTTCTTAATCGCAGCCCATACATCTTCAACAGTTATTGCTTCCATGCAAGGAGCAATGCCATCCGCGAAGCAGGAATCTCCGCAATCGGTACACCCCAGTTCATGTTTGACAATTATATAGTTATCACAGAGAGGTTTGCAATAGGGAACGGGCCCAGCGCCAAACAGAGCAACGATCCTTGCACCTGCGCGGGCGGCCATATGCATGAGCCCGGTATCACTCGTCACGACCAGCTCGGACAGGGCCATCAACGCCGTTACCTGATTAAGGGTCAATTGGCCCGCCAAATTGATCACCGGATGTCGCAACAACCCTTCAACCTCCTGCGCAAAGAAGAAGTCATCTTCGCCACCGACTAGAACTACGTTTGCGTGCATCGTTTCACGAATAAGCCCGCAAACTGCTGCAAATTTCCCGGCGCTCCATCTGCTGACCTTTTTCCCGGTTCCCACGTTGACCGTGAAGACAGCTTGACCAGCGACACTTCCTTTCTGATGCAAGAGCCGAAGCATTTCAGACTTAACGGCGTAGGACACTGACGCTATCCGTGAAACGGTGTCCAAAGCAACGCCTGCTCTCGCCATAACCAGCCTTACCGGTTCTTCAATGTGGCAGTTCTTAAAATAACACGGAAGGGGTACAGGATCACTCACCTGGCTCTTCAGCAGATTTGCCAGTGGAAAACCTTCAGCGATTGCTGCAACGGTTTTTTTCCCAAGGGTCAGAGCAGCCAGTGCCGTTCCGGTGCCAAAGACGATCGGCTGTATAACCAGATCAAAGTTTTCCCGCCACAACTTACGCGAAAATGACACCAGCGAAATGAAATCTGCCGTATTTTGAAGTTTAAATCTCTTTCCGTGGTGCCACGGCGCATCCCAGACGATGATGTTGTCGTAAAGTGATACTCCTTCCAATTCCTGCTGCTCCGATATAAATGCATGTCCCGCACGGGACGTTAGAACGGTGAGCAGTGATTCAGGATAGGCCTCTCGGAGGACCTTGATGTAGGGATAGGTTATAACCATATCGCCCAGTTTATCCAATCGCATAAGCAGAATCTTATGATGAGTCTTCCTCCGAACCGGGAGAAGTTTGCCAGCGATCCTCCTGTACCAAATTATGAAAAGGACCATAAGGAATAAAAGCGAGAGTTTCATGTCCAGAATGATGTTCCTGAATATCGCTTGCAGTATTATCTTGAAGACTCGTTGACTTTCATCGTTATTGGTCTTAAAATATCTTTGCAAACTTATGACGTTCTTTCGTAAATATATGGTATTGGTTCTTGTCAGTTTAAGCATCAAATAGATGAATATATCCTTAACGGCCGGTCGGTGTTTTATGAATGCCAGTACTTTGTCAGCTTCCTGATTTTTCAAAGTCCTGCGAAATTCTCCCAGGTTCGCTGCGAAGTATATCTCGTCAAATATTTTTTTTTGGTTTTCGATTAACGTAGCACGGTTAGCACCGTAAAAGACGCCAGTTACCAATACGCCATGTTCTGAGTTCTTGATTTCATCGATCAAAGGCTTTAACCGACCAATCAAATCATCTGTACTATCCGTTACTATGCAAATTTTATTCATAGAAATAACATTATTTTCTTTGAAATAACAATTCTGAAAATCGTGGAACCAAGACATAACTAAAGTTTTTCCAGTGATAGTTCAATTATTTCTTTTACACGCGCGTTAAATTGCTGCTGGCCCCATGTGGCTGCCTTCAGTTTGCCTTTTATAGCAAGGTCTATGCACAAATCATCATATAGCCATAATCGTTTAATACAGTCCGCAATTTCATCAACTGAATTGGGATCAAAGAGTAAAGCCGCATCGCCAACCTGCTCCGGCATGCCATAAATACCGGAAATCGCGACAGGACATCCCGCCGCAAACGCCTCTAAGGGAGGGATATTGGTTGGACCGAAAAAAGTCGGCATTACCATAGCACGTGCACGACGATAAACAGATGCCATATCTTCATCGGGTACGTAACCCAAGAAAATGACGTCATCGACAAGGTGCAGTTCTCGAATCTGGTTCATCAATGCCTGGTAACCGTTCCTTTTTATACCCGCCAAGACTAACTTCAAATCCGGGAGATCTTTTTTCAGCATTGCACAGGCCGAAATCAGGTTTTTTTGGTTCTTATGTTCCCAAAACTGAGCAGGGTAGAAAATAAATTTCTCCGGAAGCTCATAGTCATTTTTTGCAGGTTCCTGGGAGTAAATATATTTAGGCGCGATAAATGGAAGCACATAAATACGGTCCTCGGACGTCCCATATGACTCTTTGACATGCTGTTTCCCTACGTCCGAATCAACAATTATTCCTGTGCAGTATGTGCACATATTTCGGCTAAGCCATTCCAGCTCTCGGGCAGGAATTACCGGAAAGCGTGGTTCGTACCGGTGCATCAGATCATGAATGCAGGCCAACGCGGGAACCGGGATTTGGCAATTCCATCTGCTTTGAGACGGAAATATCCATAAATCGCAGTTTTGCTGGAGAAGAGCCTTGACAGTTGGATGAAAGAAAGGTGATAATTTTCTCCAGAGACGTAGTGGAAATCCGACCTCCCTCAACACCTTTCCCAGAGCCCTCGACCAAAATCCTTGTTCAACAAAAACAGTTTCCAATTGATACTTTTTTAGATAATCCAGCCACATGATTGAAGTACAGGCAACTACAACGGAAAATTCATCTCTCGGAAGTGCATTTACTGCTTCGAGCATAGTTTGACCATATTGGAAATGTCCCCCCGTTTGCCGATCATGGGTGAGGAAAAGACCGATCTTCTTCATGCTTCTCGTCGCCTCCGTAAATAGCCCATGACACGTTCAGTTCCCTGCTTTATCATAAACATTAACAATAAATCCCATTTCTTTTAGAACCGGTTGATCATGCAAACCCCCGAAGAACGGCCTCGTCATTCTCCCTTGGTCTTTCAGTTTAATCATAATCTCATCGGCTGCTATACCAAGTGTCGAGCAAGGCTCGTTAACTGAAATCATTTATTTATCCTCAACAACTTCTGATCTACTGCATCAAATCTGGACTTGTCGTGATCTCCAGCATAAGGCCCCTGTTTGACCTCAATCATCTCGATCTCTTCCAGTGCCTCAAAACCGTGCCCCCCTGATGCGAGCAGGATGACATCACCGCTTTCAAGTATTCTGCTTTCCAAGTAGTTACGGTCATCATCGTAAAAATCAACCCTCAGCCTGCCTTGCCGCAGGAAGAGAACCTCCTGCGTGAACGTGACTTCGCGGTGCACGGCATTGTGCACATGTGGGTCGATTTTCTTTCCCGTTGGATGGTTCATGAAGGCGAGTTGCTGTGAAAATTCCCCAGGGGTAAAAAAATGTATGCCCGGCTGACGGAAACTGGCCCTAATGATCAACGCTAACAGTTGACCTTTATTTTCAATTTTCTCTATCAAAACGCCTCCAATTACATAGAAAAATGAATAATAAATTAAAGCAAAATATCTAAAAATCAACTCGTTCAAAAAATAGTCTCAAAAAAACTTTTAACATCTTATGACTTAGAAGCAAAAAAGGTAGTTTCAACATAATAAGAGGGGCATGCTCGTTTGCCATACTTCTGTTTGTAGATATCTTGCTGGCAATCAGGCTGTTTGCGACCCTCAGTTCCCACAACAATAAACGAAAATACCCTCGATATTGTTTAATATCATTTGCATATTTTGAAACAATTCTTTGACATCCATGATAAATGGCATGTTTATTCAGGGATATGCTACTTGGGCTGCGATGCATTATGGCAACAACCGAGCCACAGTGATGAACCGGAAATAGCTTGCCGACCGTCAGCACCATGTCATCATCCTGCCAGCTTGGGAAATCTGCTGATGGCAACCCGCATTTCACAAAACAAGAGCGGGATATCATCATGACAGAAAAGGGACAAAGTGACAATTCCTTGAGAAGGTAGCGATATTCAATACCTGAAAGCTTCTTAAAATGAAAAGAAATGTTTTTAGCACCTCTATAGGCAGCGTCGCCATATATAAGCCCCTCAGAAAACCCTGCCGCAAAAAATGAGGTCAAGCGTATTTCCAAAGAATCTTTACTCCATTCATCATCGGAATCCAAGAATGCCAGAAAATCACCTTGAGACTCTTGAATACCGCGAATTCTGGCATTTTGCGCTCCCTGATTTGAGGCTAACCGCAGATATTTTATTCTCGTGTCCCGATAATTTTGCATTACGGTCATGGTATCATCTGTAGAACCGTCATCGACTACAATTATCTCCATCGGAGAAAAAGTCTGTAATAGGACTGAATCCATTGACCTGGCAATTGTTTTTGCCCTATTAAAGGTCGGAATGATAACGGATATTGTATGAGAAAAGATCATGATTTGATGAATTATAGCGTAAGAGCCACTAAAATATCTTGAACCTCGGTTTCATATCGTTTTACGTCATTGAAATTAACATCATGCAACGGCAACATAGCATCAAGAATGGATACGTGTGCACCAAGTCCTACAAGTTTCAGGGCAAGATTACTGCCTATTATTCCTATGACGCAAGTTATCAGGACTCCTTCCCTGAATAGTTAATATCAAGCTCCTAAAACGCCTCCCGTTATGATTCGATTCATATATCCTGCTAAAATGCTTAGGTTGTCATTGTGGTCAAATTTGGTTTCAATTTTATACCTCGCGCTTCTTGACATTGCAGCGATGTCGGATTGTCGCAATTGGACCATTTTGGCAAAAAGAGCGGCATCGTCCTTTTCAGCAACAAGATACCCATTTATTCCATCATCTACTACTTCGGGAATTCCACTATGATGAGTGGACAGTATGGGTAAACCGCACGCCATTGCCTCACAAATTGCTGTGGGCAGGCCTTCCATTTCACCATTTTCAGTCGTAACGCTCGGATGAACGAACACATCTGCTGATTGAAGAAGTTCGATATATTGCCGATAACCAACTGGACCAGCAAAAATGACATTGCCATCCAAACCAAGAGTGGTCGTCAATTTCAAAAGGGCTGTTCTCAACGGGCCGTCGCCAGCCAGAATTAATCGAGCATGCGGATCTATTTCACATAAATAACGACTGAAGGCCTTAAGAGTTATATCAACCCCCTTCTTTGGATCGAGCCTGCTTACTTGCAAAAATGTAGCCCCGTCGGAAACCTTCCGGCGCTGTTTGAAGGGGAACCTGGCCAAAGGGATGCCGCAGTAAACGACATAACATTTCATATTTGGCGGCAGAAACGGAGTCAATCTTGATTTCATATTCAACGAATTTACAAAAACGACTTCAAAAGTGGCTTTTCGTAATTTCAATTTAAAAATAGGATCTCTGACATATGATGAGGCATCTTCGCCGAGGAAATAAGCCGTCATTGGAATCCCGGCGCGACGAGCATGATGCTGCATTTCAACGGCGAAATTACCGAAATTAACGTGAAAAAGCGAGCTCCCACGCAATTGGTTCTCGACTATCCTGTTATATTTCCCGATCAGGCGATTCAATAAATTCCTGGGTGGTATCAGGACAGGATCAAAGCCCGGGAACTCATCTTGGTTCTCAATCACGCGAGAAAATATTTTGAGAGTGAAATACTGCTCAAGACCCAGCAGTTGTCCATGAATAAAAGTTTGCGATAATGGAAGATAACAGTAATGATAAATTGAAATCTGATTTTTCATCGTTTATAACGACCCTTATCCATCAATAAATTCAGTCAATCCTTTACGATAATTATCAAACCAATAAACTTTGTCATATTCCTTTCTGCAATTATCGGAATAGACTTGATAATTCATCTCGATCTTACGAACTGCATCAGGTATATCGTCAAAGTCATCGACACAGACACCACACCCTGTATACTCAATTGCATCGACGGTACTCGGATACTTGTTGGCAATCACAGGCAATCCGAAGCGAAGATAGGCAGAAATCTTTCCGGATGATTTGCCGGATGTTGTAAAATTCGGGGAAAGATTATTATACCATGCCAGTCCAAGATCGCATGACATCACAATCGGGTCCATGTCTTCGATAAGTTCAAACGGCTCGCCAGAAATGAAAATATTGCTTAAGCGATTTTGGTCTATCACGCCCTTTAATGTATCGACATACCGGCTGGAAGAATGGCCGTGAAATATCAACACCCATTTAGGTATCTTGGAAAACGCATTTGCAAGTTCAATGCAAGAAAAATACTCCCGGATGGCGCCAAGATGAAGAGCCACTTTTGTTTCTGGTTTAATATTAAATTTACTTCTCAAGAGATTTGATTTAGCTTTTTGCGATTTTTCTAAATATGTTACTGGAAGTATAAATGTCGGGATATGTACTGAAAGTTGATATTCTTCTCTGAATATTATTTCACGCTCTATCGATTGTATCAACAGACCTTTAATCGAAGTAATCTCCCGGTGCTCCTTCTCCATTGCCTTCCTGGGATACAGCAGATTAAAATGATTAGTCCTTAAATAAATCTCGAGGCTGTAATAATACACCGAGTTTGCGCTTGGGAACATTTCTTTGCAGAGAAGGAATCCGTGAGGATCCAATCCGATACAAGCATGATATTTGCTGTAGGATAAATCGTTTCTTCGCGGAAGGGAAAGACTCGCACAAAAATCGTTCCAAATAAGGCCAATGCGATGAGCGATACCGGCGGCTTTTCCGCGATCCAGACAAATAAGATTAACATTCGGTTTGGTGAGGACGGTCGCTGTTAGGTGCGAAGTCGACTGAACGAACACATCAACTTCACCCATATCGGAAAGAAGTTCAAGTAAACATATCACAGGCGAAGACTTGCCAATGCAATAATTTTTAATAAACACAGCGTATTTTCGTTTGTTACTCATTTGATTCGCCTTCAAACTTCTAATTGGACTAAAAAATCATTACTGCTTAATTGCGATTCTACCCGTATAATCGATACGATTTAATAAAATCTTCAAATTATTTTTCAAGATATATTCATCAGTAGCTTTTCTCGCCCCTTGCCAATGTCCGTAATCATCAATAATAAGAACACCGCCAGCTGACAGTCGCGGATATAAATGCGTCAATTCATGGAAAGTTGATTCATACCAGTCGGTATCGAGTCTGAGCAAGCTTATACTCTGAGGAGCATTGTCGGGAATAGTATCTTCGATGCGTCCTTTTACAAAATGGATCTTCTTGTCATCATAACCGAGTGCAATCAGGTTGGCCATAACCTTCTCCAGCGGGGCATAAGCCCATATTGCGGCCCTTTCGTCCTTACAGTGTTTCTGAAGAAGATCCGACGCAGCTTCACCCCGGAATGAAAGATCAATCTCTCTCGGTTCTGTCATTCCTTGAAACGTATCAAAGAGATGCAAGTTTCTATCATTCACACCCATGGTCTGCAACGCCATGATTGCGGCCATCATGCTTCCACCTCTCCAGACACCACACTCGACAATATCACCCGGAATCTGGTTTTTGACGATATACTCGACAGCCCTGATAAGAGCCCATATCCGTTCATCCGACGTCATCGTATATTGTTTGACTTTCCGAATGACCCGAATATCTTCTTGCGTGAAATCTGGAGGATATCCGACGCTCGAGTTTTGCTCGTCAGGAAGACATTTTTCAATCTTATAGCCCGCTTTTCGGAGTATGTTATGAATTAATTTCATGATAATGCACAAAAACCTATTTGATAACTTTTGTTTTATAAGCTATTCCACAAATCCCCGTATACATAAAATTCTCAATAAAAATACGTCCGATTCTCTTCTCTCCATCAAAGAAATGCTTCATTTTCCGTCTTCGAGACAGAAAAAATACCAACGGGAAAGCCATGAACGAAAGTAAGAACTTCATTAACCGCGACATCGGTCGTCGGCGAACATAAAGCCCGATCATTTGAGCCAGGCTTTTGTCCCATCCCCCCAAAGGTTTAAGTCGGAAATCTTCAAAGCCTGCATTCTCGATATGCCGTGCGAGAGCAAAGGGGGTAAAACGATATTGGTCATAAGGGACATTATGTAATGGCCAAAGGAAAGGAACAGTAAAGAAAAATACCCCTCCTGGCTTGAGTATTCGGAAGATTTCTTCAAAAACTTTTTCCGGATTCGGACTATGCTCCAAAACCTCCGTTGCCAGCGCGCAATCCGCTGAGTTTTCCTGTAAAGGGATCGATATCCCGTCCCAGGTAATATCAGGCCTATTCCGATAAACCGGATTGTATTGGAGGTCCAAACCTATATACCGACTCACTTTACCCTGAGAGAGAATCATGTCGCGATATGGCATCTGGCCGCACCCGACATCAAGTAATGTGCCCTTTAAAATCGATGATGCCTCCTTTACTGCTGCGAAAATGCCACTGCGCAGCACGTACACGTCCATTGACTTCAATGTAATTCTTGGTTCGATGAATTCGTTCGAATTGCCCATAAGCACTAATTCAAATCCTGTTCGAGTTTAAGTAGTCACAGCCTTTGCTTTCTCAATTCGGGATTTAGATTATTTTCTCAAAGGAAACGAAACAATACTTATCTAAAAAGATTGAACTGAACTATGTCTCGTAATTTTTACTTTACGACAAATAATAGTTTTTATACCAATCCACAAATTTAGCAAGGCCATCTTCAATGGAGGTTGAAGGTCTAAAACCGACATCATTTGCCAGGTCTTCAATCTCCGCGTAGGTTGACGGTACATCTCCCGGCTGCATAGGAAGAAGATTTTTCGGGACCTTTTTCCCGATAATCGTTTCAAGCGTCTCTATGAAGTAGAGGAGAGAAACAGGATTATTGTTCCCGATATTATACAATTTGTACGGAGCGTAGCTGGATCCTGGGTCAGGATTTATTCTGTCCCAAGCAGGATTAGGCTGGGGAACTCTTTTCAGAATGCGCACGATTCCGCCTACAACATCATCGATGTACGTAAAGTCACGATCCATATTCCCGTGATTAAAGACATCAATTGCTGTGCCATTAAAGATCGCCTTGGTAAACATAAAATAAGCCATATCAGGTCTACCCCAGGGGCCGTAGACGGTAAAGAACCTTAAGCCAGTACACGGCAAGCTATATAAATGAGCATATGAGTGAGCCATTAATTCGTTAGCCTTCTTGGTCGCCGCATATAAAGAAACAGGATGATCCACATTGTCCCGGACCGAAAAAGGTATCTTAGCATTAGTCCCGTAGATCGAGCTGGATGATGCGAATATCAGGTGCTTAACTTCATTGTGCCTGCAACTCTCAAGGACATTCATAAACCCCTGGATATTGACATCGATGTAAGAATGAGGGTGTTTCAGCGAGTATCGGACGCCCGGCTGGGCAGCAAGATTAATGACCGTATCGAAATGACCGGTTCGAAATATTTCACTGATCGACTCTCTGGCTGCGATGTCCGCCTTTATAAATTGAAAATTTTTGTGTTGCGTCAACAGAGAGAGACGGTCTCGCTTAAGCTTTACCTCATAGTAATCATTGAGATTATCAACGCCGGTTATCATACTGTCCGACTGGAGCAAGGCATTTGACAGATGGAATCCGATGAATCCCGCAGCTCCTGTAATTAGAATTCTCATCATATTTTTTAAATTGCTGCCGACGCTCTCTTTGTACAAAAATATATTTCGCCACTCGCGGAGGTTAATCCCATCGTTGCTGCTTCGTCACTCTGAACTAAGTCATTCACTTCGATTATTTCAACATTAAATCCTGCAACACGCAGTCTATCGACATAATCCGGGCCATATCTTCGAACGTGGTCTTCTTGACCAAAAGCTCTTAATCTATCTTTTGGGTTGGCTATTGAAGGATCCTCTAATGTCTTTTCTGCAGTGATCGGCACCAGCAATATTGCCCAGCCATCGTCTTTCAGCACTCTATAAAACTCTCTGATTGCCCCTTTATCATTTTCTACATGTTCCAGCACGTGTGCGCAATAAATAATATCAAATGATTGATCGGCATATTCTATATCAGTGATATCCATTTTAATCATTACATGAGGATTATATAAATCTGCTGTTATATAATTATCACCAAGTGTTTCTCTGAACTTTAGTTCCAGAGCCTGCTCTGGCGCAACATGTAACATTATTTTTGGCGCACCATCAAAAAAACTCGTCTTCTCAGATAGATAAAGCCAAAAGAAGCGGTCGCGTTCGAGTGAACCGCAATGAGGACATTCGGCATCCTTGCGTGGGATCAATCCATAGTGACGAAATCGACGACACGACTTATTACATACAGGACAGAACCTGTTATTACCGTAATAAAAAAAAGGCGCCGCCACATTTTTTATGTAGCTGAGAAGTTTCATACGCACGATTAATGTTAACTATGAAGCATGTTTCTTACTACAATAGAACATAAAATAGCAATATACGCGTTGTTTACTAAAATGCATCATAACATCAGGAAGATTCTTTATAAAATAAATTTTACCCTCCATATCATCAGGCAAGACCGAGTATATTCTCTCTAAGAAAGCCTTAGGCGAATAATGTCGGGAAAATGGAACTCTGTAGTTATCATCCCTCCAGACCTTGATTGCTTCTTTGTCCAGAATCACATTCTTCTGGTTACAATAAGGACTTGTTGCAATGAAATATACAGCATCAAGATACAATGGAACTATCACAAAACGCCCTCTATG
>Ga0334722_10004805_pt1 | contig 13907 bp, 10 predicted proteins | sample C3_bottom_MG_FD_207210 | JGI IMG/M metagenome (GOLD analysis project Ga0334722, IMG submission 207210) | Sediment microbial communities from Yellowstone Lake, YNP, Wyoming, USA - C3_bottom | ecosystem: Environmental > Aquatic > Freshwater > Lake > Sediment | place: USA: Wyoming | collected...
CCGTATAAGCGTGGCGAAGTACCCCGAACAGCAGCGGGAAGCCTACGATCGTCACCATCTGCAGCGGGTTCTTGCGGGCGTCGTAGAGGCGGCGGATGAGTTCCTGCCTGCCGGCGAGCACGCCGGGCTTGACGACAAAGAGGTTCCCGCCCGTAAAGGTACCGTCCTTCAGGGTCAGATAGGTGCGATGGACACCGGGGAAAGCCTCTTCACAATATTCTTTCGGGACGATCGCGTAGTAGAAGTCTGCGTCGCCGCGTTCCTCACAGGCGGCCAGGAAGTCGTCGACTATGGGGCCGGTGATCAGGGGTATGTCCGAGGTGGCCACCAGCACCTTCTGGTCCTGCGGTAAGGAGGAAAGGCCGATCATGATGTTATCGAGCACGTCCTGCCCGGGCGGTGTCACCCGGGCGCCGGTACCGGCGACCGCGCTGGTCAGGTGCTCGGGCGGGCCCACCACCACCACCCGTTCCACCGCCTGCGCCTCCTCCAGGGCCTTGACCACGTGGTAGAGCATGGGCTTGCCGCCCAGGGGTAACAGGGCCTCATACGGCACGTCGCTGCATTCCCTCAGCTTCCCGTCGTTCGCCCGGCCGGCCAGTACGATCGCGTTGACCTGCATTCTCATGCCTCCCCCAGAGCCCGGGTGATCGTAAACCTCGTGCCTGGCAGGACCGGGGCCGCTTCCCGGGCAATCTGCTCCGCAGCCCGGTCGTCTTCAGCCAGGGCATAAATCGTCGATCCGCTGCCGGACATGGCCGCTGCCCGCGCCCCGCTGGCCAGCATCTGGTCTTTCAACGCCCGCAGGGCCGGATACCGCCGGAACACCACCTCTTCCAGGTCGTTCCGCAAACGCACCTGTCGGTTCCCCGGCCGCCCTATTTCCTCCATCACACCTGGGAGACCGGTATCGGGAGCGGGTGCCTCCGCACTCCGCGGAGCATCAGGATTATCCTCGTCCCACCAGCGGTAAACGTCCGCAGTGGAAAGCCCGAAGGGAGGAAACGCCAGGACCACCCGGGTTCCTGCGAGACCTTCCACCGGCGCCAGCACGTCCCCGCGCCCCCGGCCTATCGCGGCCGGCCCGTTGAGGCCGAAGGGTACGTCCGCTCCCAGGGCGCGGGCCACCTCCCACAATACGCCGGGGACAGCCGGCCATGCACCCGGGACGTTCCTGCCCCAGACCTGCCAGAGCCCGAGCAGCGCCGCCGCCGCGTCGGCACTGCCCCCGCCCAAGCCCGCCTGCATGGGAATGCGCTTCACGATGTGGATGGCCGCCCCCGGCCGGCCGCCGGCCGCGTCCCACCCCGGCCCGAAGAGGTGCCGGCCGAGCAGCACACCGGCCCGGAAGGCCAAGTTGCGCTCGCCTGCCGGCACCGCCGGGTCATCGCTCGTCACCACAAGCCCTGCGAGTCGCGGTGTCACCGCGACGTCGTCGCACAGCTCGACCGCCTGGTAGATAGTGTCCACCCAGTGATAGCCGTCCGTCCGGCGGCCCCGTACGGCCAGGTAGAGGTTGATCTTGGCCCGCGCCTTTACGCTCAGGGCACTCCCTCCCGGCGTCCCGCCTTTCTGCCGGGCGCGGAGGGAGAATTCGCCCTGCCGCGTCGATTCCCTGTAGGCGTCCCGAGATGGGCGAAAACTATTCGCGAAGGGGAAAGCTTCTAGCCCACGATCTCCTGGGCGCGGACCGGCCGCGCCTGGCTGGCCCGCCCGTTCCAGGCCGCGATCGCGTCCATGATCACAGTACGCTTTTCGAAGAAGACCACCACCAGGTCCCCGGGACGGGCCAGGTCCAGTGCACGCATCATCGCTGCTCCCTCGGGCAGCACGACCTCCAGGTTACTGGCGGCGAAGCCGGCGTCCCGGGCCCCCTGGTATATGAGGGCTGCGGTCTCGCCCGGGGCGCGGCCGCGCCGGTCGTGATCCTCCTTGATGACGATAAAATCGGCGTGGCGGGCGGCCGTCTGGCCCAGGGTGCGCAGCGTCTCGTCCTGCCGGTCGCCGGGAGCACCGGCCACCACCAGGAGCCTGCCGCTCGCGGCCTGCCGGGCGGTACCGAGCGTGGACGCGTACGCGGCCGGATTGTGGCCGTAGTCCACCCATACGGTGATCTCGCCGGCCCTGACCACCTCAAGCCGCCCAGGGTTGTCGGCCGGGCGGAACGATACAAGCCCGCGCGTGAGTTCGTCCGCTGTAAGTCCCAGGGTCCAGCCCGCAGCCGTGGCCGCCAGCACGTTCTCCACCTGGTGGCCGGCCAGGCCGTCCATGGTGATCGGGACCTCCCCCGCCGCGATCAGGTGCGTGACCTCCTGGCCATGGCAGAGGAGTATGGCCCCGTCCCGGCACACCACCGCCCGCCCGCCGGCACGCAGGTGCGCCGCCACGGCGCCGCCACCCGGGGGCCACCTGTCCCCCGGCGATGATTCCGCCGCGCCTGGCGACTCCGCCGCGAAAAGTATCACCTGGCCACGGCACCGGCCTGCCATCCCCAGCACGAGCGGGTCGCGGGCGTTGAGCACAGCAAAGCCGCCCGGTCCCACCGCATCCACCACCACCGATTTCACCTTTGCCAGGTCGGCCAGGGTCCCCACCCCGTCGAGCCCGAGGTGGTCGCCGGTCACGTTGGTGACCACCGCCACATCGCACCGGTCGAAGGCAAGTCCCCCCCGGATGATCCCGCCGCGGGCCGTCTCCAGCACCGCCGCCTCCACCCGGGGATCACGCAGTACCGCAAGCGCGCTCCCGGGCCCGGAGCAGTCCCCTTTCATGATCTCCTCCTCGCCTACCCACACGCCTTCCGTAGTGGTCATCCCCACCGTGAGGCCCCGGGTCTGGAGCAGATGGCGTATCAGCCGGGTCACCGTGGTCTTGCCGTTCGTGCCGGTGACGGCCACGACGGGTATGCGGGCCTCTTTGCCCGGGAACAGGTAGTCCACGATGGCACCGGCCACGTCACGCGGCCGTCCTTCGCTGGGGAAGTGGTGCATGCGGAGGCCCGGGGCCGCGTTCACCTCGATGACGGCGCCCGAGCTGCCCGTGACGGGGGCGGCGATATCGGCCGTCACCAGGTCCACGGCCGCTACGTCCAGACCCACCACCTGCACCGCCCGCACCGCGAGCGCGGCGTTGGCCGGGTGCATCTCGTCCGTCACGTCGCGCGCCGTCCCGCCCGTGCTCAGGTTCGCGTTTTCGCGGAGCACCACGGTCTCGCCGGCCGCCGGGACGTCGTCCGGTGAGCGTCCCTGTTTGGACAGGGTGAGGAGCACCACGGGATCGATGACAATCCGGGTCAGCGGTTTCTCGTGCTCCACCCCCCGCAGCGGGTTGCGATTCTCGATTTCCACCAGTTCCCGGATGGTATGCTCGCCGTCACCGGTCACCCTGGCCGGCAGGCGCTCTGACGCCGCCACCGCCCGGCCGTCGACCACGGTGATGCGATAGTGTCGTCCGGGGACGAACTTTTCCACCAGGATCTCCTGGGAATAAAGCATGGCCAGTTTGGCGGCGGCCGCCACCTGGGCAGGGCTTCGCAGGTCGAGGCTCACCCCCTTGCCCTGGTTGCCGTCTGACGGCTTCACCACCACCGGGAACCCGAGACGCAGGGCCACGTCCACTGCTTCGGGTTCGCTGTGGGCAATCGCACCCTGGGGTACAGGTATGCCCGCCTGGGTTAGGAAGTCCTTGGTCATCTGTTTGTCGGACACCAGGTCGCAGGCCAGGCACGAGGTGGCGTCCGTGATGGTGGCCGCCACCAGGCGCCGCCGGCACCCGTAGCCGATCTGGATCAGGCTTTGGTCGCCGAGGCGCAGCACCGGCATGCCGCGCGCCCTGGCGGCCTCCACAATAGCCCGTGTGCTGGGTCCCAGCAGGGACTGGCGGGCCAGGGCCACCAGTTGTTCCACCACCCCCGCCACATCAGGTGTACGCCCGTGAACGAGCTCGTCCACCAGCGCCACGGCGGCCTCGCCGGCGGCCCGGCCCGGTCGGGCGTGCTCGATTTCGTACACCACGCGGTAACGCCCCGGTCCCACCTCGCGGGTCTGCCCGTAGAGGACGTGCAGCATGCCCGCCATCACCTGCAGTTCCAGGGCCACGTGCTCGACGACGTGCCCGGCGAGTGTCCCCGCCCGCAGGCGGCGAACGAACCCCCCCGGACGGGACTCAGAGCAGTGGTGGGTCGCCAGCCCCGGCACCGCCGACAGCAGGCGCCCCGCGAAGCCAGGAAGACGGCTGGTCAACACTCCAGCCAGGTCTTCCAGATCGATTTCCAGAACTGCGACGGGATAGGCGCTCCAGACGTTTCGTCCTTCGATGGTGCGTGCGGAGATGATCTTCATACGCTTGCACGACTCCCCGGCCGGGTGGCGGCCGCCAGTTTGAACTTGCCGGATGGTGCGATGACGTGGAGGGTCATCCCGTATATCGAAAAGGGTTCAGAAAGGCTGGCTTCGCTGGGTGTGGCGTGGGTGATGCTCCTTCCGTCCACGACGGTGACGGCGCCAGAGCCCACTGTCTCCACTTCGCCGTCCGAGTAAAGCACGGCCGCGGTATCCTCGTCCACGCCGATGCCGATCACCGCCGGGTTTTGGGCCACCGCGGAGAGCAGGCGGCCGATGCGGCCGCGCTGGGCAAAATGCTGGTCCACCACCAGGCCCTCGACCAGGCCCAGCCCCGGGGCCATGCTCACGGTCCCCAGCTGTGGGGCCTCCTCGCCCGTGCCGCCCACGATCATCACGGCGGGAATCGCCGACGCCCCGGCACTCGTGCCGGCTACCACGGCCCCGCGCGCGCGGGCGTCCCGCAGGGTCTGGTGGGCCGTCGTACCGCCCATGGTGCTGGTGATGCGCAGCTGGTCCCCGCCGGTGAGAAAAATACCGCTGGCCTGCCTGAGCAGTTCCGCCGCCGCCTCGCCATCTGCCGCCAGGCGGTCGGCCAGGGACAGGAATTCCAGATCGTTCACACCCAGTTTCTTGAATACGCGGGCGTATTCACGGCTGGTGGCGTGGGGGTCGGCCGCGGCAGCTGACACCACCACGATGCGGGCTTCCCGACCGCCAGCCAGGGCCACGAACCGCCGCAGTATGGTGCACTCTCCCTCGTGGTCCTCCGCCCCGCCGATGATGACCAGCGCTCCTGCCTTCTGCCCGTTCATGTCAAACTCTATCTTGCCAGGAAGGCGCCCGGAACTATGCAGCCCGCGGCCCGTACCGCCCGAGGGACAGTGGTATGTATCTCCGCCGTTACGGCCGTTTCGGCGGGGTCGGTACCGGCTGCAGCTGCACGGCGTCCATCAGCACGTCGTTGTAGGAAAAGGCCAGCCGGCGCTGGCCCTGGCGGGGAGAAGGCACCACCACCGTAAAGATGCTCGGATAGGTGCAGTCCACAATGCCTTCGTACTCTACCAGCTGGCCGCGGCCCGCCCGGGAACGCACGCGCACGTGCTCGCCGACGCGGGCTTCGATATTCTTCTGGATGTCAGCCAAGCTCTCCGCCGGTACCGGCGTCATGTCCGCTCACCTCAACACCAGCTCACGCCCACCACCTGCCCTCATGCGGGACCCGGTCCGGCCTCGGAGCAGCCAGTGGCCGCCTCAGCCATCGGCGTGCCGGAAAAGGATACTTACTGAACTCTGTCAATTATTCCGTCAATTATCTTGCGGAGGCGGACCAGATCTCATGCATGCCGGATGGAAGGGGTGGGCCGTGCGGGCGGCCACGCCGCCGGGTTTCAGTTACAGCGGGCTTGGGCGGAAAGGACGAAGAGCGTGACAGGACTGAACACGTGACATGCACAAGTGGGCGCGCGGCAATAAAAACGTCAAGCAGCAGGTGGCCAGGCTACTTGCTGTACCTATCCGCCACAGTGGAAGCGCCGAAGGAATCGGGCTTGATGCGGGCGTCGAACCCGCTGCCGGTCACCATCCCCACCACCTCGCGGATCATCTCCTTGGTGGGGCCTGCCGTACCGACGTCGAGATGGATCTCGATGTTCATGTTGGCGTAACCGTTCTCAGCCAGGCGCTTAGCCAGCTTGCTCCCCAGTCCCAGGCTGACCGAGGTCTCGTAATAGATCTTCTGCTGCAGGTTCTTGATGGCCCGGTGCCGGCTGCGCTGATAATAGTACCGGCCGCCCTTGCCCACGCGGTGAATGATCACGGCCGTCACCAGCGTCAGATCGTCCTGGCTCTGGGAATCGGTACCAATGATGAGGCGATAACGGTCGTTCGGGGATTGTTCCACGTAGGACATAATGTCCCGGAACATGTCGTCAAAAGTCATGCTACCCCGCGACGGGCTGACAAATCGATCCATGACCGCCCCTCACCGTATTGTGCCTGTGTCCAGTATCATGCCTGCGTCCACACGAAGACTACCGGCGCCATGATAGCACCGGCCGTCCCGCGGCAGCAAAACCATCCTCAGGCAACTGTTTACGCCGCCTCCAGGCAGATCACGCCAGGTAGCGCACCACCTGGTGCCCGCCTCCCACGTCATGAGTGACTGGCTCCTCCTCCCGGCAGCGCGGCGTGGCCAGGGGGCAGGGCGTGTGAAAACGGCGGAGATGAGGGTTGCGTGCAGGGATGACGGAGCCGGCCCCGGGCTTGCTCGTGTCAGTGGCCACTGGTGATCACCCGCCTGGCACCGACGTATTCACTGGCCAGGGTGGCGTTGTAGTCTTTGTCACCCGGGGTGAAGCTGTACTCGACCACCCCGGTATCGGCGGCGTTAATAAAGCGGCCGTTGCCGAGGTAAATGCCCACGTGGGACGGACCGGCCTTATAGGTGCTGAAAAAGACTAGATCACCGATCTTCAGCTGGCTGCGGTCGGTCACGGGTTCACCCACCGCATACTGCATGTCGGCGTCCCGCGGCAGGGCGTAGCCGTTCATGGCGTAGACGAACTGGGTAAAGCCCGAGCAATCAAAGCCAAGCACGCTCGTGCCTCCCCACAGGTACCGGACGTTCATGAGCCGCCCCGCGGTGCCCACTATAGCAACGACGTCTCCGCGCTCGGCATGCAATTCCGCCAGAGAGGGGTATACACGCACTTCGTTCACCGGCACGTAACCCTCCCGCCCGTCTGGCAGGAGCACCGGCACGAAAACACCGTCGCCCGGTCCCCGTGGCGCGGGTACCACGGTACCCATGACCAGCCTGGTCAGTTCCGGCGACCCCGCGCTGGGTTCGCGGTGTACGGTGGCAAACCAGGACGTGACACGAGCCTGGCTTCCTTGCTGCCAGGCCGCCACCATGTGGGCGTCGCCCCGCACCAGATCCTCCCCGTCTATCCAGCCCAGATAACGGTCGGGCATGCGCACGCGGTACCAGCCGTGCCGCTCCTGCAGGAGGTCCACCACCATGCCGAGGAAGGCCTGCGTCACGCGGTGGTGCCCTGTGGCCTGGCCAGGGGCATCCCCCAGGTCCGCCACCGGTGCGGCGACGATCCCCTTCGTGTCCGTTCCCAGGGCCGGGTCGGGCAGGACGGTTATCTGGTCGTATACCCGCCGTACCCCGGGTACCTGTCTGGCCGCCCGTATGAAGGCATCCGCCAGCCTGGCCTCGCTCACGGGTCCGCCGAGGGTGACCACGCCGCCGGAGACGGCAACGTCGACCTCGTAGACCACGAGACGAGGATCGAGCCCAAGGGCACGGGACTGGTCGTTGAGAGCGGCCAGTACGCTGTGCTCAAGTTCCGCATCCGGCACAGCCGGTTGCCCGCTACACCCGGCTGTCACCACCCCGGCGGCCAGCGCCAGGACTATTACCAGTATCGCAGTGCCCAGGGCCGGCTGTCCGGGCGGGCGGCGACTCGCCGGCATACGCACACCCCCTGCGTGAGCCGTGAGCATGATGGCGATGCCGAGAAAAGCGGCACCACGGTGAAATACGCCCTGGCATCATAAATCATACTGCCCCACGAGGCGAGCTGTGGCTGCGCTCCGACTGTCGAATCACGTCGACTTTTTCCTGGCGGATTACCATTTACTGCCACATACCCGTACGGTAGGATGGTGACACGGTTCCGAAAGTTGCACCGGGAAGGGGGGTGATTCCATGAAAAGGACAGCACTGGCGATAACGGTGGCAGGCACGCTTGTGGCTCTGGCCGGCCTGGTCCTGGCTCGCACAGGACCGCCGGTGGCGGTGCTGACGGTGCAGGAAGTTTATAGCAGCGTCCCGCCTGCCTACGTGCCGCCGCAAGCAGGCGTGGCCACTTCTCTGCCTTCCGTTGTGGTCGACGACCGGGGCGTAAGCGTTCATGCCGCGGGTTTGCGGGTGACGCGGGCCACCCGGGTGCTGGTGCACCACGTGGTCCGGGCGGGGGGTGCCGTCATAGAGGACGAACTCTGGCGTGAGCCGGTGCCGGGCAGCGGCTCTCCCGGTATGGCCTCTCCCCCCGCGGGCGCGGAGTGGCGCCTCTGGCCGCACCCCTGGGAGATCGTGAGCATTGACCGGTACGGCACCGTAGCCCTCACGTGGGGCCCGGAGAAGGTCACGCTCGCGCCCGGACAGGCCTGGAGTGCAACGTACAAACAGGAAGGCCAGCGACTGGTGCGGTTTGCCACCGAGCCCGCCGCGAAAGACGACGTCGCCAGTGCCCTGGCGGAGGGCATTCCCCTGGTCAGGCTGATCATCCGCCATGACGGGTGGTTTCGCCGGCAGGCCATTACGGTGACCAGCGGCTCACCATGACGGTCACCAGGAGGTGATGTGATGTCCTGGTTGCAAGCCAAGTGGGCTCGCCTGATATCCGCGCTGGTATTGATATCGCTGGCAGTACAAGGTCTCATCCCCATCAACGTGCCCGCGGCATCGGCCCGTTCTTTCGCCACACCCGTGCCGGTAGTGTTCGTGCCCGAAGAGGCCACCACCGGTCTTTTGGCCTGGGGCGGTCCAGCCCTGCCGGAACGATCGCCCCTCTGGCGGCGACTGGTAGAGGACGGGTACGAACCTGGCCGCACGATCTTCGCCTGCCGCGGGACCCAGGAACAAGAGGAAGACTACGTCGCCCTGGCCTCCCGCGTGCTGAGGCCCTGCCTGGACGACGCCCTGGCAGCGTCAGGAGCGTCAAAGGTCGACGTGGTGGCCGCGGGTGGCGGCGCCCTGGCAGTCAGGTATTACGCCCGGAGCCCGAGCTACAGGGGAGAGATCCGCACCGCCGTCCTGTTTTCCCCGCCGAACCACGGCTCGTTTCTGGCGGCGGAACTGGCGTCCGACTGGTTCGCCGCCCACCTCGGGTTCAAGACCCCGGGCACGATCAACCGCCAGCTGTTCGGGGACGAATTACCTGAACCCCCGTCGTTCGTGACCGAGGAGCAGTACCTGAAACAGCGGGTGCAGGAATTCTACCTGCCGCTGTGGTTTGTGTACGTGATGGCCGAAGATTACCTCGCGCCGGCCTCCTCGGCCGGGCGGCGTTCACTGTCCGAGTGGTTGGCCGATACACACCCACAGTGGGTTGAGGCCCTCTGGCACCGGGCTTCCCAACCGCCCCTCGGGCTGCCCAATCTGGACCTCGTCCCGCCGGCGCCCGGCCAGGATCTCTCGGTTGCCTACTACGATTATCTGGCCATGGAGGTGGCCCACCGGCTGTACCTGCGGCGTACCGGCCAGAGCCAGTGGCAGTCCCCGGACCTCTGGAAGCTGATCCCGGACAGCGGCAAAGTCGACCGGGTCGAGCTTGTGCAAAAGCTCTATACCCTGACGAAAGACTTCTGGGACGCTAACAAACAACAGCTTCTCCTCTGGGCGGCGCGCCATCTCCTGCAGAGCCGTCAAGGCGTGGCCTGGCGGCGGCTCATACCGGAAAGCATGACTCTCGATCGCCCGTTTATCGCAAATGCCTTCCTTCACGCCTGGAATCAGGCGGCGGGCAGTGGTGCCGGGGAGGGGCCACGGTACGTGGTGATCGCGGGTGCGGCCGCCGACATCTGGTCCGGTACCGACCTCGGCAGCGGCCGCCACGACTGGTTCACGGACGCCTCGTCCATGCTGATCCCGATGGGCCGTGAAGGCGTTTTTCGCCTCTTCCAGGGCCTTGTGAACACCACGCCATGGCAGATCACCGGTTACGACCCGGCCGTGGACTTCGCCGCGTATGCCATTGAACACTACTACAGCGTGTCACGCGAGCACGTGCTGGGCGAGCACGCCAGATCGTTGTGGCGGGGCCGGACCCAAGTGGAAGGTAGCGGACAGGCATCGCCCTGGGAGCCACAGTACGTGCGGGTGCGGCCCTCTCCGGACGCTGTGTCCGGTTTCCGGGTGGAACTCAACCTGGAGCGGGTGCCGCGCGGGTACGAGCCCATGGCCTGGGTGCACCTGATGGATGTGGGCGATACCGCAGGCAGTACCCAGACAATCGAAATAGACCTGGCCGCTGAAGACAACGAGAATGGCTGGACGGGCCGGATCGACAACGTAGCGGTACCTGCGGACGGCCAGGTGCTCATCGGCTGGCGTCTTAGACCCGCTGCGGGTGTGTCGCCGGATATCGAGGCGAATCTCTGGGCACCTGTGAGCTACCGCATAAGCGTGACTCCCCGCCCGCTGCAAAGCCAGGGGGGCCGGGAAACCGCGGACGAAGGGACGCTGCCCGGAGCCACGGGCAATCCGGCCACGCATGGTTCGGTTTCTGGCACCGGTGGTGCGGCTCCTGACGTCGCCGGTGGCACGACCCCCCGCGACACCATTGGCTCCGGATCCAGTGATACGAGTAACACCGGTGGCGCTCCGTCCGATGCCACCGGCACGGCCGCCGATACACCGCCAGCACCCGCTGGCCCCGCGGAGACGCCCCTCTCCACAGCGGAAGGAGCCGATACGCGTCAGGTCGCCGTAAGCGTGGGTGACCCGCGAAACGTGGGCACGGGGGAGATCCCCATCATCCAGGTGGTGCTCACCTCCCGCCTCACGACCGACAGGAAACCGGATCGTACCTACCACAGCCGCTGGGAGTGGCACTGGGGCGACGGCACCGTCTCTGCCGATCACGATCCGGCGCATGTCCGGAGCACCCAGACCCACACCTACGCCGGCCCCGGGGAGTACCAGGTGGAGGCTATTTCCTACAGCGACAAAGGCAGCGTCCTCCGCCGGCAGCAGTTCACCGCCCGGGTGGCGGAGGCCGGTGAACCCGTCACCTTGACGGCCGTGACCATACAGGAGCCGCGGGTCGACCTGCGGCTGGAAGGGCCAGAGAAATGGATCACCGGCCGGCCCGCCGACTTCCGCGTAAGCGTGAACGTGGGCCCACCGCCCATGGCCACGCGGGTACAGGTCACTGTTTACCCCGCACGTCACTTTCGGGTGCAGTGGGCCAAACCGGGTAAGTTCACGGTGCGGGCGGCCGCGGTGGTGCGCGTCACGTATGACGTCGACGGCACGAACTTGGTGATCACCAATACCTACGTGGTCACAAAGGACGTGGACGTGGTCACCCTGTCCCTCACGGGCTGAAGCAGTTTCGTTTAATTGAGCAGGCCGGCCGATAGCAGGGAGGCTGCCAGAGCGGCAAAGGCGGCGGGGGAGAGCGTTTCCGCCCGGACGTCGGGATCGAACCCCGCCGCCCGGATGGCCGCGTCCACGCTTTCACGTGGCCTGCCCAGGCCGTGGGCCAGGGCGTTGCCCAGAGTTTTCCGCCGGTAGCCGAAAGCGGCGCGCGCAGTACGCTCGTATGCTGCGGGATTCACGTCAAACGGGGGTGTGACAAACGTCCTCAGCCTGACGAGGGCCGATGCTACTTCGGGCCGCGGCCAGAAAAGATGGGAGGCCACCTGGCGTATCACTTCCACCGAGGCGTGGAACGCCGTCGTAACCGTCAAGAGCCCGTAGTCCGGCGTGCCCGGGCGGGCCGACAGCCGGTCGGCAAACTCCTTCTGTACCATGAGCACCAGAAGAGGTGGTGGAGGGGTGAGTTCCAGCAGGCGGAAGATGATGGGGCTTGTTATGTAGTAAGGCAAGTTCCCGGCCATCTTCCAGCGATCCGGCCGTACCAGCCATTCTTCCAGGGGTGCAGCCAACACGTCCGCCACGCGGATGTCGACGTTGCCCCAGCGGGCAACCTGCTCCGCCAGCACCCGGGCGAGGCCTGCGTCAACCTCCACCGCCAGTACCCGCGCCGCCACCGCCGCCAGGGACACGGTAAGGTTGCCCGGTCCGGGCCCGATCTCAAGGACCTGGTCACCAGGCTCGAGTTCGAGCGCCGCTAGGATGTCCTGCCGCGTCCTTTGATCAACGAGGAAGTGCTGGCCCAGTGATTTCCTGGGCCGTAACCCGTATGCGGACAAAGCCTGCCGCAGGGCGCCCGCCGAAAGGTCGTCGTACAGGTCTGGGGCCATCAAAGGGCATCGCCCGGCCGTTTTGCCGTCCCGTGGCCGTCCAGCCCGAAAACAGAGGTCGCGTTCTGATAAACACGCTCCGCCAGAACTTCGGGCTCGCTACCCCGGACCTCGGCCAACCGGCGGAGGACAAATTCCACGTAGCCCGGTTCGTTCCGCCTGCCCCGGTGCGGCACAGGGCTCAGGTAGGGCGAGTCCGTCTCGCAGAGAAGGCGATCATCAGGCACGGCGGCGGCCGCCGCCCGCAGATCCTGCGCGCTGGGAAAGGTAACGTTCCCGGCAAACGAGACGAAAAACCCGAGCGACATGAACCGCTCCGCCCAGGAGTGGTCATACGAAAAACAATGCATGACTCCAGGGGCCCGCTCCGGTGCCGTCCCGGCTGACTCCATGAGGTTCGAGAGCACCGCCCAGGTGTCACCGGCCGCGTCCCGGCTGTGTATGATCAGGGGCAGACCGGCCTCCCGGGCGGCCTCCACCTGCCGCCGGAACGCGCGCCTCTGCACCTCGCGCGGCGAGAGGTCGCGATAGTAATCGAGGCCAATTTCACCCCAGGCCACCACCCGGGGCTCAGCCGCCAGGGCCTTCAGTTCCTCCACTACGGCCGGGGAGAGCGTGGCGGCATCGTGGGGATGTACCCCTACAGCTGCATAGATACCGTCATGGGACTGGGCCATCTGCACAGCCCGGCGTGAGGACGCGAGGTCAAAGCCCACCACAATCAGGGTGGAAACCCCGGCTGCCCGCGCCCGGGCCAGCACCTCGGGGCGGTCGGCATCGAAGGCATCCATATTGAGGTGGCAGTGCGTGTCGATCAGGCGCAGGGTCACTTCACCTTGCTCCCGGGCGGCATCCTCCGGACCGGAGCCACCAGGGCCAACTGGTCGCCCTGAGAGGCAGCCAGGAGCATCCCGTTCGACGTCAGGCCGCGTATCTTCGCCGGGGCCAGGTTGGCCACGAGCACCACCTGCTGCCCGATGAGCTCTTCCGGACGGTAATGCTCTGCCACGCCGGCCACGATGTCCCGTACCTCGTCGCCTATGTTTACCTTCAGCGACAAAAGGCGCGTGGCACCCGCCACCGCCGCCGCCTCCACGATTTCCCCGACACGGAGCTCGAGCCGCCGGAATTCGTCGATCGTCACCTGCCCCACCGGAACGGGTGGCGCCTCCGCCTCACCGGTACCACGTGCCTCGCCGGTAGCATGCCCCTCGCCGGCGGCCCGCCCCCCACCGGCGGTGCGCCCATCACCGGCAGCGGGCGACTCCTTATCCTCGATCCGCATGAACAGCGGTTCGCCACGACGTACCGTCGTGCCGGCCGGGAACAGGCCAAATCGCCCGGCGTCCTGCCAGGGCACCTGCCGGATGTCGCCGGTCAGGCCGAGCTGCGCCCACATCCGCTCAGGAGCCGTGGGCATGAACGGCCGCAGCAGGAGAGCCACGATGCGCTGCGTCTCCGCCAGGTTGTACAGCACCGTATCGAGCCGCTTCCTCTTGGCAGGATCCGCAGCCAGCTCCCAGGGAGCCGATTCGTCGATGTACTTGTTCGCTCGCCCCACCA
>Ga0334722_10004806_pt1 | contig 13905 bp, 11 predicted proteins | sample C3_bottom_MG_FD_207210 | JGI IMG/M metagenome (GOLD analysis project Ga0334722, IMG submission 207210) | Sediment microbial communities from Yellowstone Lake, YNP, Wyoming, USA - C3_bottom | ecosystem: Environmental > Aquatic > Freshwater > Lake > Sediment | place: USA: Wyoming | collected...
AGCGCGGATAGTGTTCTGGGCCATGCTCGTCAAGGTGGCCGCGCTGATGCCGCTGCCGGAGACATCTCCAACCGTCATCGCCAGGCGGTCGTCTTCCAATTCAAAGAAGTCGTAAAAGTCGCCGCCCACCTCGGCGGCCGCGGTGGCCGAGATCAACCGGGCGGCCACCTCAAGACCCTCTATTTCCGGCAGGCGCCGCGGCAGCAAGCTCTTCTGTAAGATCTCCGCGATGTGCGCCTCTTGGGTCAAGTGGGTCTGGAGTCGCTTATTGGCCGACTCCAACTGTTCCCGCAGCTCAGTCAGTTGCACGACGTTTTCTCGCGATTGTTCGTAGAGGCGGGCGTTTTCAACGGCGATACCGATCTGGTCGCTGATCGTCTTTATCAGAGAGGCTTCATCCTCAGTCAGTCGCCTTGGTGTGGGCGCGAACAATTCAATCACGCCGTGGACCCGCCGTTTTGTCGAGATAGGACTGGCGACGAGACAGTCGATGCCCATCAATCGCTCGGCGTCTTCGCAGATAAAACCGGCTTCAGGTTGGCCGAAAGCGCTGAAGACCTCGTTGTGGTCGACGGCCCAGCCGGCGCAACCGGTGCCCGGGGGGATATTCGCTTTCTCGGTGACAAAGGCCGGCGACAGACCGCGAGCGATTTTCAGTATTAGCCGATCGGTCCGGAAATCGACGAGATATATGCCGCCGCTGGTCACCTTAAAAGCCTCCATGACTTTTTCCAGAGCGGTTTGCAGGACCACATCGAGCTCGATCGACTGGGCCACCGCCACCGCGACGTCGTTGATTATTCTTAGTTTATCTGTCTCGTCGAGCCCGCTTTTCCAGGCCGGCATAGCCATGTTCAGCCTCCGCCCTACATGTGTGCGTCTGACTTTCTTGTCTATTCTATTCCCGAAGCCGACAAAGACCGCACGGGTATGGGCAGAAAAACTCAAAAGCCCCTGAGCAAAAAGCCGGGTGCCGGAGCGCCTGGTTTCTAGGTCGTCGTTTTTTCTAAATGGAGTTCGGCTTTTTTCCCATTGCCGTTGGTCGGCACCGGGTTATGAGAGACGGGATCAGGAGGCGCCATTGTGGCGCCGACACTCTCAGCCGGAGTCTCTATGCGGGCAGGCTCCTCGGCGACCCCGGCAGTTGTCTTTCCGGCGCTCCGACCAAAGGGCCATCCCAGGCCGCGTTTGGAGCGGGCTTGTCTGCTCGGCGCCGGACCAGCCGCCGCTTCACTGGTAACCGGCCGGCCGGCCGGCATCTCCTGAGCCGGCGTTTCCGCGGCGCCCGGCTGCTGTTTAGCTTTGAGCAGCCAAAGCAGGGTGGCTTCCAGAGCTTCAGCTAACTTACCCGCCGGCATCGTGCCGACAAGCTCCTCAAGCGTAAACGGATCGGGCGAGTTGAGTTGATGTTTATAGAGAGTGCCGTCTAGCGCGACGCAATATTCGTCTTTAAACATCGCCAGCGACGTCTCGAAGAAGTACCCGGGCGTCTGATAAAAATTTTTCAACGGCGCGTGCTGCCGGTATTCAGTCGGGATTCGTTTCCACTGACGCCAGCGGTCGCGCCGCAGCTGGCCTATGTCAATGGTCGGGGGCAGCCCTTCGCGCTCGCAATCGAGCAGGAAACTATCGATCAAACTTTTGGCTTCGGCCACTTCGGCTTGGGCCTTGGTGCCTGTTGCTATTTCCTTTTCTTGCTCGTTTATCAAATGCTTCCTGGCGGCATCCAGCAACGAACCCCCGGACCAGGACGATTCAAGAAATTCAGGTTTATGCTTGGCTAACCAGTCTTTGATCTCAGTAGGGTTGACGGGCAGATTTGGGTAGCGGCTCAGATTCGCACCACAGCTGCACCAGACCGAACCGTTTTCGACGGATTTTCTACAAAAAGGGCAGATAGGCATGATGGTTCACCAACTTTCTGCTTAAATGTTATCAAATTAATCGATGATTTACCACTGCCGGACATCTATGTCGTCTGCCGCAAGCCTTGTCACTTCAGATAAATGGCCTATAATGTTACCAGCAAATCTCAAAGGGGATGGATTTATGGCGAAAGCAAAGACCAAGTCGAGCAAGGGAAAAAAACCGACACAGGCGAAAAAGACCGGAGAGAATAAGTATTTCCTCGGCGCTTTGTTGACGATCGGGGGCTTGTTCGTTGTCGGTATCGCGGCTGTCATATTGTTCGGGTCCGGCGGGTCCGGCGGGTCGTCAGCGGTCCCTGTTTCCGGTCATGACGCTCAGATCGTCGCCGACATGGAGAGCAAGTACGGCGCCAAGTGGCGCGGCTTGGGGTTTACCGAATGGGAATACACGCCTGATCTGACTAAGCTGTATGTCGACTTTACTAAGTGGTCGAATCTAAGCGTCGACCAGCAAAAAGACCGGATGAATCAAGCTGCCAAGGATTTGGGCAAGATAATCAAGGTCCATGGACGCGACCCCCAACAGCTCTATATAATGTTCCATGACGCGGTCAGCAGAGATAGCATGATGGGCACGTACACATTCTCGGACGGCGCGCAACTCCAGAAATAAGGCGCTTGAGTTGTTGAGCAGAAAACGATCGGTTGTCCGGCTAATATTAATAGCGTCGCTATGCGCGCTGGCGATAGGGGCGTCCGGGTGCCTCAAGCCGGCCGGCCGTACAGTCAGGGCCGCGGCGTCTAAGCTGCCCGCGAACTTTCCGGCTGATTTTCCTATCTACCCGAAGACAAAAGTAATCGATTCGGACTGGACGATGGACCCTCAAGGCAAGGTGAGCGTCAGGGTCAGGTGGCAGGGTCCGGGCCGTGTTGCCGCCGCCCAAGATTTCTACACATCCCGGCTGTCCGCTAAAGGCTGGACCTATAAACTCGTTTCAGACTTACAGACTAAAGAATTAAGCTTCGAGCGCAAAGATGAGCGCACGGCCGTTGCCAACCGACTGGCCATCGGTCCGATCGACGAGAGTGAAGCGCGAGAAGGCGTTTTCATCGACGTCGAGATATTCCTGCCGGACTGATCAGGTCTACCCCGGCATAGGTCTTGTCGCCGGCGTCCGCTCCAGCGCGTACGCGGTGATCGCGGTCATGAAGGCCGGTCCGAATCGCTTTAATTTCTCGGCGCCGACACCGAATATGGCGGAAAAACCGGCCTCGTCTCGGGGCAGATAATGCGCCATCTCCCGGAGTGACACATCGCCGAAGATAACGAACGGCGGCACGCAGTTTTCATCGGCTATTTTTTTGCGCAAAGCCCGCAGTTCGGCAAAGAGTTCCAGGTCGTATTCGAGCGCGCCGGGCGGGGCCGCACGCCGGGCGGGGCCGGCGGGGGCGACCTTGGGTTTGGGCAAGGTTATATTTTCTCGCTCGCTGAGCCACCGGCGCCCGGCGGCCGTGACGGTTAGGACCGGATATTCATCCCCGCGTTTAGCCAGAAGATCTCCGGCCGTTAAAGCGACGATTATCTGCTTGAGCTCGGCGGCCGTGAAATCAGTCGCGATGCCGAAGACGGGCAGGCTGTCGTGACCGCGCTCCCGCACTTTTTGGCCGGCCGATCCGCGCAAGACTTCGATCACATAGTTGGCGCCGAACCGTCCCCCGGTGCGGATAACGGCTGAAAGGATTTTTTGGGATATCTCCGTGGCGTCAAAATCTTCCCTCGGCTCAAGGCAGATATCGCAACCGCCGCAATCAGCCTGTATCCGGTCTTCCCCGAAATACTTGAGCAGCGCCGCCCGCCTACAAGTCTGCGATTCGCAAAACTCGATAATCTGCGCCAGTTTCGTCTGCGCCCGGGCTCGCTCGCCGGCGTCGGCCATCTGCTTGATAAAAAAATCATGCTTGATTTTATCGCCATAGGAATAAAAAAGGACGCAGTCGCTGGGCAGGCCGTCGCGCCCCGCCCGCCCCGTTTCCTGGTAATAGCCTTCGATCGTCTTCGGCAGGTCATAGTGGACGATCAAACGGACATCCGGCTTGTCGATACCCATCCCGAAAGCGATGGTCGCGACGATTATATCCACGTCATCCTGAATAAACCGCTCCTGCGTCGCCCGGCGCAGAGCGTTGTCAAGCCCGGCATGGTAGGGCGCCGCGTTAAAGCCGGCCCGATTCAAAGCGGCCGCCAGTTCTTCCGCGCCTTTTCGGGAGAAACAATAGACGATGGCCGACTCCCCCCGGCATTTGGTCAGCAATTCCAGGAGCGAATTGAAAGCTTGCTTTTTCGGCTTAATGAGATAGTTGAGGTTGGCGCGGTCGAAACTGGAGATGAAAATCCCGGCGTCCTCGAGCCCGAGTTGGGCGATGATATCCCGGCGCACTTTGGCCGTGGCCGTGGCGGTCAGGGCCATTACCGGCACAGCCGGAAAGCTCCGGCGCAAGACCTTCAAGTTCCGATAGTCGGGGCGGAAGTCATGGCCCCATTCCGAGATGCAGTGGGCCTCGTCGACGGCGAACAAGCTGAGCTTTAGCTCGGCCAAGAACTCCATGAAGCCGGCGGCGGCCAATCTCTCCGGCGCCAGGTAAAGGATTTTTGTCTCACCGGCCCGGGCCCGGGCCATAGCTTGTCCGATCTCCCGGGCGGCCAGGGAGCTGTTGATATATTCCGCCGCGATGCCGTTGGCTATCAGTGAGTCTACCTGGTCTTTCATCAGCGCGATTAGCGGCGAGATCACCAATGTGAGCCCATCAAACTTTAGCGCCGGCAACTGGTAACAGAGCGATTTACCGCCGCCGGTCGGCATTAAGACCAAAGCGTCTTTTTTGGCCAGCGCCGCCTCAATGATCTTGGCCTGCAGCGGGCGAAATTCGTCGTAGCCGAAATGAGTCTTAAGTAGATTAAGCAAAGTCTCCCGGTCCAAACAAGCGAACGCCAGTTCGGAAATTAGTGTAGCGCTATAAGGCCAGAGAAGCAATCAGTTTAGAAGTTCCTTTTCCGACACGCTTGTGATAGGATTCACAAGTAAGGGCATGAGGAGCTGGCGCATAAGGGGCAGATAAGTCCCGGGCGAATAGGAGGCGTTTATGGTTGCCATGATGGCGGTCGAAGTCTTTGTTCAACTGTACGTTCTCTCATTTGTTTTATCGGCGATTATCGCGGTATGGTTGCTAGTGGCCGCCGCGCGACGGCTTGGCCGGCGAGACCGGGAAAATGCCGACCGCTTTGATCAAGGGGGAACGGATGAGGTTTAAGTTGCCTGATCTGAGGGACCCCGACACGAAGTTCCGCATGACACTCTATGCGGGGGCTTTTGCGATATCCATGCTTCTCTTTATTTCGGTCGTCTTTCCGCTGGCGTCCAATTCGACGTTCTGCGGAAAAGCTTGTCACAATATGGCGCCTGAATGGGAATCCTGGAAGCGGTCGTCGCATGCCCAGGTGACCTGCTATGGGTGCCACGTCGATCAGACTTTGCCGGCTCTCTTCAAGGAGAAACTCACGTCCGGGCCAAAAGGGATGTTCAACACCGCGTTCAACAGGTATGAAAGGCCGATCAATCCGCACGGTCACTACAGTCAGAACCTGTTGCCGATGGCGCGTTGCCAGAGATGCCACGCCATGGAGAACCGCAAGTTTACCTTTACCCGCGGCATCTACATGAATCACGAGGCCCACAAAGCGGCCGGTATCGACTGTGCGGTCTGCCATAACCGGGTCGCGCATAACGGCGCTGAAGATTTTGAGCCGCTCAAGTCCTGGCCGGAAGGCAAAAAGCTGGCCGCGGAAGAAGGCGAGAAGGAATTTCGCTACAAGAACTTCTTGACGATGAAGGAGGGGTGCCTCCGTTGTCACAGCGGCAGCCCCGGATCGCGAAACCCGGAAACGCTGGCGCTTATAGAAAACGGAAAGACACCGCCGACAGACTGCGCGACCTGCCATACATCCGATTTTGAGCTGCCGAAAGGCCATAGAGACGCCTCTTGGCGCTCCGGCCACGGCGAGGTTGCCAAGTCGAATTTCGCTTATTGCTTTACTTGCCATGGCGCCGGCGCCAAATTCGATAATGGCGGCAAACCGTGGTGCACGCGCTGTCATGACGCGGAAAAAGTTGGGACTTTTAAGCTGACCTAACGACGGTCGCTGTAGTAGTTTTGGGGTGGGCGGGGCCCCTGGCGCCGGCGCCAATTACGATAGATAGGGCCGAAGACGCGGTAGAATATCCAGATAGTGGCGATTAAGACGGCCAGGTTGATGAGGCTCATCAGCGAGGAGACCAAGAAGCGCGGCAGAACCATCAGCGCAGCGGCCGCCAGGAAGATGATCCCCAGTTGCTTGAGAAACTTGGTTGTTTGCCGGTCCATTTATGTCACCTTCATTCGGGATATCTATAATCTCGGCTATTTGGGCTAGGCTTTTTGTGATTTCTTTCGCCCGGCATCGGGAGGTTCCTTGTGCCGGCGACAGGCCATAAAGGCGTCATTATGCCGCCTGTTCATATTGCGTTTTCGGTAATCCGGACCTTTCTTTTAAATCGCCGGCAATTTGAGCCAGCGAAGTCATCCAAAAAATAAAATATCCACTCATCCATAATACATCAACATATCCGCCGGAAGAAAAGCTGTTCTTGATACCCCAGGTCTAAGGCTTTCTCGATGCCTCCGATTTTGCCGGCCAAAATCGGAATGAATAGAAAAACAAAATAATCAATAATATTGTTCCCCATCCGGGAAGGACGGCGCGCGGAAATCGAAACCAACACTCTCGTTGCATTTTCCCGCCCTCTCCCTTAGCATTTCCTTACATGCTAAGGAGCTAGGGAGCTAAGGATGACTTTCTCCTCACTTAATAGTCAAGGCACCGGACTGGTCGTCGTTGACGCGCAGACCAAGCTGCTGAACGTCATGCGGCGGGGGCCTATGATCGCTGAAAATATTGACAAGCTGCTGCAGCTTGCCGCCCTTTTCGACCTGCCTGTTATCGCTACCGAGCAGTACCCGCGGATGATGGGGCCGATTATGCCGGAGCTAAGCGAGCGTTTAGCGGAGCAAGAGCCGATAGTGAAGATGGATTTTGACTGCTGCGCGGTTAGTGAATTTAATAGTCGCCTGGAAGCGGCAGGTGTTCAGAGCGTAATTCTGGCGGGCGTGGAAACTCATATTTGCGTCCTTCAGACTTGCCTTAGCCTGTGTGAGGCGGGGTATCGCGTTCATGTTGCGCAGGACGCGGTGGATTCGCGGACCGAGGAAAACTGGCGGGTCGGCATCGATCTCATGAGAGAAGCGGGCGCGGTGATCTCATCTACGGAAACGGCGATCTTTCAAATATTGAAAAAAGCCGGAACGCCTGAGTTTAAAGAGATGCATAGGATCGTCAAATAAAGGAGCAACGCGATGAATTATGAGCCCATTGAAAAGCCAAAGATCGACTCTATGACCGTAAAGCCCAATCTGGCCGATTATCAGGCGATGCGCGGCGGCTTTGATTGGCGCGAGATAGACGCGCAGCTCGATTGGCTTGACGGCGGGGGTTTGAATATCGCTCATGAGGTGATAGACCGGCACCTCAAGACGGCTCGCCGGGACGCGGTTGCGCTCTTCTTTGAAGGCAAAGACGGGGCGAGCGAAGAATACACGTTTGGCGATATGTCGAAACTGACGAACCGCTTTGCCAATGCTCTAACCGGCCTGGGCGTAAAGAAGGGCGATCGAGTCTTCACTTATCTGGACAGAACGCCGGAATTATATATCGCGCTGCTGGGAGCGCTCAAGTGTGGGGCGATAATCGGGCCCCTGTTTTCGGCTTTCGGTCCGGATGCGGTCACGGACCGCCTGCAGGATAGCGGGGCGCGGGTGCTCCTTACCAACCCGAGACTGCTGAAAACAGTCCATGAGATCCAGCCCGGGCTGCCGGACCTTGAGCGGATAATCATTGTCGACCGGGAGAATTGCGGCTACGAGTTCGGGGAGACTGAGGTTGGGTATGCGCAGATGATGGAGAGTGCTTCGGACGAATTTGACATTGTCGGCACCGACAAAGAAGATTTCGCCATCATGCATTACACCTCGGGCACGACCGGCAAGCCCAAGGGCGCCGCCCATGTGCACCAGGCTATCGTCGGCCATTATGCGACCGCGAAGTACGTGCTCGACCTGCACCCGGAGGATATCTACTGGTGCACGGCTGACCCCGGCTGGGTGACGGGGACTTCATATGGGATCTTTGGGCCCTGGTCTAACGGCATTTCGCAGGTTGTTTATGAAGGCCCTTTTACGGCGGCCAACTGGTATAAGATTATCGAGAAGTATAAGGTCACGGCCTGGTATACGGCGCCGACGGCTATCAGGATGTTGATGAAAGCCGGGGAGAAGGTCGCCGGCCAGCATGATCTTTCAAGTCTGCGCTACCTGTGCAGCGTGGGGGAGCCGCTCAACCCGGAGGCGGTGCTTTGGGGGGTTAAGGCCTTCGGGCTGCCCTTCCATGACAACTGGTGGCAGACGGAAACCGGCTGCATTCAGATCGCCAACTATGCTATCCAGGACATCAAGCCGGGCAGCATGGGGAGGCCCTTTCCGGGCGTCACGGCAGCCATCCTCGATGAGAGCTGCGAAGAAGAATTGCCCCCCGGCGAGGAGGGGAATCTGGCCTTGAAGGCGGGCTGGCCATCGATGTTTAGGACTTACTGGAACAAGGATGAGCTCTATCGCTCAAAGTTTAAGGGGCAATGGTATATCACCGGCGACAGGGCCAAAATGGATGAGAGCGGTTACTTCTGGTTTGTGGGCAGAGCGGACGACGTCATAAATACCACAGGCCACTTAGTCGGGCCGTTTGAGGTTGAAAGCGCCCTTATCGAACACCCGGCGGTGGCTGAAGCCGGGGTGATAGGTGTCCCTGATAAGCTGGCCGGAGAAGTCATTAAAGCCTTTATCTCCCTGAAGGACGGCTTTATCGATACCCCCCGGCTCCGACAGGAGATCAAGCAGTTTGCGCGGAAAAAACTCGCCGCGCTTTCCTGCCCGAGGGAGATCGAGGTCTTGCCCGGTCTGCCAAAGACCAGGAGCGGAAAGATAATGCGCAGACTACTCAAGGCGCGGGAGCTGGGCCTGCCGGAAGGCGATATCTCGACGCTGGAAGACTGAAACGCGGGGCCGATGCCTCCTATCCCCGCTTTAAACGCAAAAAATCCCAAGTATTCGTCTCAAAGACGAATACTTGGGGTTTGTGGAGGATATCGGGTTCGAACCGACGACCTCTGCCGTGCAAGGGCAGCGCTCTCCCAGTTGAGCTAATCCCCCAAGTAAGGACAACGCAAGTATATTAGAAGCGCGCTCAGTGGCGCAATCGCGCCCGGGCGATTGCGCCGGGGAAGATCCCCAATATTCCTATCGATAGCTGATTCAACCAGCTAAAAGCGGGTATAAACAAGTTCTGCGCACGACAGCGCCGGTGAGCACAGATCGAGCGGCACCTGGCGCAATTCCCCACAGCAAGGTGATATTCCGTGCTGAGAATCGAAAAATTATTTAAAGCCAGAACATTTAGAGTCGGGTACTTCGTGTTTCTAGTTATCTGGGTCTTCTTTTTTATCATGTCCAGCGGGCCGCCTATTTTCGGCCAAGAAAAAGATCAAGGGACGCCCAAAGCGAAGAGCGGAGCGCACAATATGAACGATTCATTGTATGTACCGGGCCAGGTTCTGGTGGAGTTTAAAGAGGGTGTCGGCGAGGCGCAACAAGAACGAGTGGAAAAAGCGGCCGGCACGGAAGGAACGATAAAAGAGCTCGGTCCGAAGGATAATGAAACCATCGATTTTATCCAGGTAAAAAATGACCAATCGGTGGAGACGGCGATAAATAAATTGGAAGCCGATCCCGCTGTCGTCAATGCCGAACCCAATTACATTTACGATACAAACTATACGCCGAACGACCCAAGCTTTAGCAATCAATGGTACTTGAGCAACACGGGCCAGACCATTAAAGGTCAAGCCGGGACGCCCGGGGCGGACATAAAAGCGTCCACCGCCTGGGATATCACAACCGGAGGAGACACGACGGTAGCTATCATAGATACCGGCATCGATTTTTCCCATCCCGATCTGGCATCTAAAATCTGGCAAAACGTGGACGAGATAGCGGGGAACGGCGTCGACGATGACGGCAACGGCTATATCGATGATCGGGCCGGCTATAACACCGCGGGAATTTCGCAGCTAAGCGCCAATACTTGGTGGTATTTCGGGCGTGAAAGCAATGGCCGGGTAGCTCAATCCATTAAGGGAACCGGGGAACCGCTGACGCATGTCGGCATACTGGCGGCCAAGGCGGGTTCGCCTTCCGTCAATATCGATGTTTCAGTGCGGGCCGCCTTAACGGGTCCAAATTTAAGCACAGCCACAATCGCGCCCGGAGAAATCGGCTCATCTTTTGGAGCGGTTTATAAGCAGCTAAACACACCGGTCAGGCTAACCAGCGGCCAGACTTATTATGTCGTGATCGAAACTAACGGGGCCGACGTAAATAACTACTACGGGTTGGCCGACAATTATTCACTGGGGTCGGGATATAGGGCGGACCCTTACGTGGACGGGGTTGAGCATTGGTATGAAAACGGCGCCTGGCGGGATTATCCCGGCGACGATTTCTTTTTCACAACAAACCCGAATGCGGTTGCAAAAGACGATAACGGCCACGGAACACATGTCGGCGGCACGATCGGCGCCCAGAGCAATAACGGCGTCGGGGTATCGGGAATATCGCAGGGGGCCAAGATAATGCCGCTTAAGGCGGGAACATCTGACGGCAGCTTAACAAACGCCTCTATTATCGAAGCCATTTATTATGCGACCAACAACGGCGCCAAGGTAATCAATATGAGCTTCGGCGGTTCCGGTCAATCTTCGCTGACGATCGCCGCCGTTAATTATGCTCACGCCAACGGCGTAACCTTAGTGGCCGCGGCCGGCAACTCGGGGGGCACAAGTATGTCGTATCCCGCGGGATATAATAATGTCATCGGTGTCGGGGCGACGACCAACAGAGATGCTAAAGCCTCTTTTTCTACCTACAACTCCAGTGTCGATATTTCAGCGCCGGGACAATACGTTTACGCGACAATGCCTACCTACGCTGTCGGCCTGAACAACTACGGTTACGCGCAAAATTACGATTTCTTGTCAGGCACATCGATGGCGGCGTCGATCGCCGCCGGGGTGGCGGCGCTTTTGCGCTCGCACGATCCGGCCCTCTCGCCCGATCAAGTCGAGGCGGCGCTGAAAGCCAACGCCGATGATTTGGGGGCCGCGGGCAGAGATGACAGTTTTGGCAGCGGCAGAGTAAACGCTTTAAGGACTCTTGGCGGCAACAGTTCTCCCGGCGCTACTCCCAGCGCAACCATTTCCGCCACTATCGCAATAAATTCAGGCAGCGCGTATGCGAACTCAATAAATGTGGGCTTTAGCAATTCAGCCACGAGCAGCGATGCTCCGATTACCGAAATGCGTTTTAAAAACGATGGAGAAGCTTGGTCCGCGTGGGAGCCGTATGCCGCAACCAAGAACTGGACGCTTCCTTCGGGTGACGGCGCCAAGACCATCCAGGCGCAGTTTAAAGACGCAAACGGAAACCTGTCTCAAGAAGTCTCGGATACAATAATCGTCGATGCGACGGCCCCGGCGGCATCGCTGCAAACGCCCCGGATAACGACAAACGTTACCAAACTGGCCCGTTTTAAGGTAACCTGGGCAGCAGCAGATCCGGCGCCGTCATCCGGCATTTCCTCGTACGATGTCCAGTATAAGATCGTGGGCGGGGACTGGCAGGATTGGACAGCGGGCACGACAGCCGCGAGCGCGTATTTTTCCGGTCGGCCGGGCACGAATTATGCTTTTCGCGTCAGGGCGAGGGATGTAGCGGGCAATACCGGTGAATACTCGGGAGTTCGGCGCACAATCGTTCCCTTTGACAACAACAGCCAAATAAGCAGCCGGCGCGGCTTTGGGCGCCTGCAAACCCTGGGTGGATCTAGTTATTACCTAAATACGATTCGCTATTCCACAGAGCCCGATGATTCTATTGTCTACCGGTTCAACGGGACCGGCGTCTACTTGATATCGACCAAAGCTCCCGATCGGTCAAAAGCAAAAATATATCTCGACGGCAGATACATTAAAACCATCGATACTCACTCAAGCGGCACGCTATATCGTCGAGTTGTCTTTTCGAGATTATCTCTGGGGGATGGCGACCACACCGTCAAGATCGTCAATGCCGGCAATAGGGCGCGCTTGGATATCGATGCTTTGGCCCGCGTGAGTCAGTCGGCAGCCGCGGGCGGCTTGACGGTCGTCAGGCCTGGCGGGCGGGCCGCCGTGGGTGACTTGGCTATCTCCGAGCCTACCGGCGACAGCGTGATTCCCGAAACCGCGGATTTCGCTACCGAGCGCTTTGCGGATCCCTGGGATATGTCCAGGTATTCCGATCTGGCCCAAGGCCAGCACATGAGCGGTCTCACCGATCAGCGGTGGGGAAGCGGGCTGTTTTCCGCCAGGTCCACAGGTTACGCGACTGTCCATCCTCTATTCGCGGGGGTTGACGGCGTTGTCTTCACCGGCCGGGATGGGTATCTGAATAGGATCAACACGACGCGCTATAACCGCGTTAGCGTCAGGATGTATTCCGATCGAAGAGTCGTCGGCAAAGTCTATTGGTTCTACAATCAAACGTGGAACGATTTCGGCCGTAAGTCATTTATTGTCGAGCCGGGGTGGCATACGTATATCATCGATCCGACATCGACAGGTCAGTGGCGGGGCAAACCGATGGGTTTGCGTTTTGATCCGGCAAACACCGGCGGCGTCGATTTGAAGATCGACTGGATACGCCTCTATCAACAATCCGACCGCCGGGTCGGGCTAACCTGGACGGACGAACAGCCGGGCGGCACAGCGGAGATATATCTCGATAGAGACCAGGACCCGACGAACGGCAATATGGATCTGCTCGCGACCAGGACCGCGGGCCGATCCAACTCGTATCAATGGGATCCGTCGGCCTTCGCGCCGGACTCTTATTACCTGTTAGTAAAAAAGACCGGCCAGGCAGGCGTCTACTCCAGACGTATTACGATCAACAGGGCTCCGCTGACAGAGATACTCGATCCCGACGAACAGGGCGGGAAAGATTACGCGGCCACGGAGACCGGCAATGCCTGGGATATGAGCCAGAGCTCAGATGTCTGGTACTGGAGAGAGATGAACAATGTCACTTTCGCCAACGGCGTGATGTCGGGTTCTCCTACCAACGGTGACAGCCATTTCCATCTGCGGGTGCCCAAGGGGATAAATACCGACGTCTATCACCGGCTGTCGTTCCGGTTCTCATACGACGGCCCCTATGACTACGGCGGCGGGACGATGGCCCGGGCTCTCTGGTCGTCCGACCACAACAAGCTTGAGCTCTTTCAGACGATGAACGATCTTCCGACCTATCCGACCTGGGAGACATATACGGTTGATTTAAATAAGGTCGGTATTGACGGGGGCACGATCGGCTGGAACGGCATCGTGAACGATTTTCGTTTTGACCCGTCGGAGGGGAGTATTCGGTCCCGTTTCCACCTTGATTATATCCGCATTAAGGCTGACGACTCGGCCAACCGCGCCTTCACGATTAAATGGCGCGACCGGAAAACGTCCCCTCTGACCACGCACGTTGACTTATTTTACGATACAAACAAGACGGGCTTTAACGGCCGGCCGATCGTTCGAAACCGTCTCCAGGTTGGCGGGGTCAACAAGTATGTCTGGAGAACCGCCAATGTCCCGGCCGGAAAATACTTCGTCTACGCGGTTGCGAGCGACGACGTCAACGTTACAAAAACCTATAGCAGCGGTCCGCTCAGTATCAGCCACTAACGCTCTTCCGGCTAGAGCTTCAACCGCCGCAGCGACACGGCGTTGAGGGCGACGATTATGGACGA
>Ga0334722_10004808_pt1 | contig 13902 bp, 10 predicted proteins | sample C3_bottom_MG_FD_207210 | JGI IMG/M metagenome (GOLD analysis project Ga0334722, IMG submission 207210) | Sediment microbial communities from Yellowstone Lake, YNP, Wyoming, USA - C3_bottom | ecosystem: Environmental > Aquatic > Freshwater > Lake > Sediment | place: USA: Wyoming | collected...
AGCAATCCACGGACGATTTCCCGGTCGTCGAACGGCAGACTCCGGTCCCCGATGATCTGTACATTCTCGTGTCCTTTCCCGGCGATCGCCACCGTGTCTCCCGGCCGCGCAAGGGACAGCGCCCGAGCGATCGCCGCTTTCCTGTCGGGAATCGCAAGAAAATACCCGTCGTCCCACGCCACCTCCCCCCGCCCATCGAGAAACCCCTCCGTCCGCAGGCCCGGCAGGATGTCCGACAGGATGGCGCCGGGGTCCTCGTTACGGGGATTGTCGGAGGTGACGACGACGACGTCCGAGCGGAGCGCCGCGATCCGGCCCATTTCCGGCCGCTTTCCCCGGTCCCGGTTCCCTCCGCATCCGAATACCGTGATCAGGCGCCCGCCTCCCAGCCCCTCGAGCGTGGAAAGGACCACGTCCAATCCCCCGGGAGTGTGGGCGTAGTCGACGTAGATGTGCAGCCCCCGCCGGTTGGGGATTTCCTCCATCCTCCCGGGGATGGCGGGAAGACGCTCGATCCCCGCTCGAATCGTCTCGCTGGAAATCCCCAGGAGGCGGGAGACGCAGACGGCCGCCATAACGTTAGATGCGTTATAGGACCCGATGAGCCGGGTGCGGAGATCGAGCTCTCCCCAGGGCGTCCGAAGCGACAGCCGAGTCCCTTCCCACGACATCTGTGCGCGCACGGGAGCCACGGCACGGTCCGGCAGGAATCCGTACGTCAGCGCCCCCGGAAATTCGCCGGAAAGCCTTGCGCCGTACGGATCGTCCGCGCTGATCACCATTCCCGCCCGTTTTCCCCCGGCGGGGAGGTACTCCCGGAAGAACCTGGCCTTCGCGGCGAAATAGGACTCCATGTCGCCGTGGAAATCCAGGTGGTCGCGGGAGAGGTTGGTGAAAACGCCGACGTCGAACCGCACCCCCGCGATTCTTCCCTGCGCCGCGCTGTGCGAGGACACCTCCATCACCACGTGGGTGACGCCGCGGGACGCCGCCTCCGCCAGCACTTCCTGCAGATCGTGGGGAAAGGGGGTCGTGAGGCCCGTGCGGAGAACCTCTTCCCCCACCCGGTAATTGATGGTGCCGATCACCGCCGTTTTACGCCCCGCTGCGGAGAGGATCGATTCCAGCAGGTACGTTACCGTCGTTTTTCCGTTGGTCCCCGTCACTCCCACCACCGCGAGACGCGCGGACGGGTCCCCGTGAAAATTCGCCGCAACCTTCGGAAGAGCGGCGTCGGTGGAAGCAACCCGCACGGTCGGAAGCGGCGGGGAGGAAATCTCCCGTTCGACCAGCGCCGCGGCGGCGCCCGCCCGCGCGGCCTGCGCAAGGAACACGTGGCCGTCCGCGCGCTCCCCGCGGAGGGCGACGAACAGATCGGCTTTCCGGGCCTTGCGGGAATCGATCGAAATGCCGCCGATGTCGATCGCATCGTGCGGCGGCTTCGCCGTGGTTACGTTTGCCAGGGCCTCCGATAGCCGCATCCCTTCTCTCACTGCCCTCCAAAGGTCACTGTGCACTCCGTGCCGGGAACCAGCAACTGGCCGGGGGTGGGGGTCTGTTGCCTCGCCACTCCGGTCCCGACCAGGTTGAGCTTCACCGAATACCGCCCCATCACGTCGACCGCCCTGCCCATGCTCAAGCCCCGCAGGTCCGGCATGACCATGGCGCTCTCCGCGGGCGATGTGGAAACGCGGGTCAGCGCAACTCCCCCCGGCTTCTGCGCTTCCTTCCCGTTGCGCGCCACGGCCCGGGCGACCGGCTCCGTGGGCGGGATCCCCAGGTAGTAGGCGGTTTTCACCGCGATCTGGTTGAACGCCGGGGCCGCGACCACGCCGCCGTACACCTGGCCCTTCGGCTCATCGATGACCACGAGGATCATGAGCTCGGGATCCTGGAGCGGCAGAAATCCGACGAAGGAGGAAACCCGCTTGTTCGGGGAGTACTTTCCCGTCCCCACCTCGACCTTCTGCGCGGTGCCGGTCTTGCCGCCGACGAGAAACCCCTTGATGCGCGCCTGCGTCCCCGTGCCGTCCTCCTGCACGACCAGTCCCAACATCTCGCGCATCTGCTCCGAGGTCTTCGGAGAGAGGACCCTCCGGAGCTCCGTCGGCTCCCCGCGGTATACGACCTTCCCCTCGGGATCCCGGATCTCCCGCACGATATACGGCTTCATCACCTTTCCGCCGTTGACCATCGCCGACATCGCCGCGGCCATCTGGATCGGCGTCACGGAGATCCCCTGTCCGAAGGAAACCGTGGCCCGCCGGATCCCCTTGAACCCGCTTCGCGGCGGGAGAATCCCCCCGACCTCGCCGGTCAGCTCGATGCCGGTCTTCGTCCCGAACCCGAAGGCGCGGATCGTGTCGTAGAATCGCTCGGGGTCCATCCGCTCGCTGATTTTGGAGGCCCCGATATTGCTCGAGTACTTGAGCACCTCCGGCACGGTCAGCCATCCGTGCGGGTGCGCGTCATGGAGAACCCGCCCCGCGTACCGGTAGGAGCCGTTCTCGCAGAAAAACTTCTCCGAGGTCTTCACGCTCCCGGTCTCCAGGGCGGCGGCCATCGTGAACACCTTGAACGTGGAGCCCGGCTCGAAGGTGTCGGTCAAGGCGTGGTTCTTCCGCGCTTCGGGAACGGCGGTGGCCGGTGTGTTGGGATTGTACGTGGGCAGCGACGCCATCGCGAGGATCTCGCCGGTCTTCGGCTGCATCACCAGCGCGATCCCCCCCCGGGCGTTGTACCTGGCGACCGCCTCCTTGAGCTCGCTCTCGGCGACGTGCTGGACGTTCCGGTCGACGGTCAGAGACACCGAACTCCCGTTGGAGTTCACCTCCACCATGGTCGTCGAAGGGACGATGACGCGCCCGCGCGCGTCCCGCTCGCACATGAGGAACGCCCGCTCGCCGCGCAGGTACTTGTCCAGGGAGAGCTCCACTCCCTCGATCCCCGCGCTGTCGAGGTCGGTGAAGCCGAGAAGCGAGGAGGCCAGCTCCCGGTTGGGGTAGAACCGCTTCGGCTCCTCCACGGTTCCGATGCCGTCCTCCGCTCCGCGCCCCTTTCCTCCTCCCTGCGTCTCGTGGATCTCCTTCACGATTTCGTCGGCCGCCGAAGAGGGCATCTGGCGTTTCACCCAGAGGAAGTTTTTCTCCGAGGAGAACATCTTGCGCAGATCCGAGACGGGTCGGGAAATCCGCCGGGACAGGAGATTCGCTGTCGCGTCGGCCGACTTCAGCTTCGCCGGCTGCACGAAAATGGATTTCGTGGCGACGCTGACCGCCAGCTCGTTTCCGGTCCGGTCCAGGATCGCCCCCCGTTTGGGAACGAGGGGGATTTTCACGCAGTACTGCCTGGCGCCCCGCTCGCGGATTCCCTGGACTCCCAGGATCTGGATGTGGAACGCCCGGAATACGACGAGCACATAGACAGCCGCCAGCCCGCCGAGGATGATCCGGGCGCGGGGGCTCATCTCACCCGGATCATCCTCTCGGTCTTCGGGCTCACCATCCGGAGCTCGTTCTTGGCGATGGCTTCGATCCGGGCCGGACTGCGCAGCGTCAGGATCTCGGTTCTCAGCAGGTCCTGCCCCTTCTTCAGGTTCCGCTGCTCCTCCAGCGAGGTGGACACCGCGTACCCCATCCGGTAGTACTGGCCGGAGAGCCACACGTTGAACAGCGCCACGGCGAGGAGGAGGCCGAACAGCGCCATGAGCCGGCGCCGCCGCGGCACCGCCGGGAACACGGGCGTCTCCTTCCGGATCTCCGTGATCATGCACACGCCGTTTCCGACCACTATCCTTTGCATTCGCTCTCCTCCTGTTCGTCGAGGCGGGCCGCGCGCAGCTTTGCGCTCCTGGCCCGCGGGTTTTCCCGAATCTCGTCCGCGCCCGGCACCACCGGTTTGCGGGTCATCACCGTGAGCACCGCTTTCTCCCCCGTCGACCGGGCACGGAAGGCCGCCTTCACCAGCCGGTCCTCCAGCGAGTGGAAGCTGATCACCGCCACTCTCCCCCCCTTTGCGAGGTGCTGCGCGAACCCGTCCAGAAAGGCCGAGAGGGATTCCAGCTCCCGGTTGACCGCGATCCGGAGCGCCTGGAACACGCGGGTGGCGGGATGGATGTCGCGCGGCCACGCCTTCCGCGGGATTGCCCGCTTCACGAGCTCGGCCAGCTGCGACGTCCGCTCGATCGGGTCCCTCCGCCTGCACTCCACGATCGCTCCCGCGATGCGGCGGGAAAATCGTTCTTCGCCGAACCGGTGGAAGATGTCGGCCAGCTCCTTTTCGGTCGCCCTTCGAAGGAGATCCCGCGCGGCCGGGACGGTGTCCCCGGGGTCACGCCGCATGTCCAGCGGGCCGTCCTCCCGGAACGAGAACCCCCGGGAGGGGTCGGAAAGCTGGAGGGAGGAGATCCCCAGATCGAGGAGCATCCCGTCGAACGGCCTCCCGCCGGCCGCGTCCCGGATCCTCGGGAAATCGGCGTAATCCGCGTGGACCAGGCGGACGCCCGGAAACGCGTGGAGGCGTTCGGAGGCCACGGCCAGCATGCCGGGGTCCGCGTCGGCGCAGACCAGGATTCCACCCGGCCCGATCCTCCGCGCGATTTCCTCCGCGTGTCCGCCCGCGCCTGCCGTGCCGTCCAGGAAGACCTCGCCCGGGGCGGGGGAAAGCAGTCTCAACGTCTCTTGTAAAAGAACGGGGATATGTCCCTCGGACAACGATCAGATCCTGAGCGACTTGATCTCCCGCTCCAGCTCGGGATCCTCGAACCCTTCCTTCTCGAACCGGCCGATCTCCTCCACCCACTTTTCGCGCGCCCAGATCTCGAAGCGATTCGGCATCCCGGTGATGACGACGTCCTTGTCGAGGCCTGCGTACGTACGAAGCGAGGGGGGGATGAGGATCCGGCCCTGCTTGTCCGGAACGACCTCCACGGCCCCGCCGACGAAGAAACGGAGAAAGGTGTTGAGCTTCCTGTCGACGCTGGAGACTTCGGAAAGCTTCTCCTCGATCCGCTCCCAGTCCTCGGCGGTATAAGCGTAGATGCAGTCCGAGTAATTGGTGATGACGAACGATTCCTGGCCGGTTTCCTGGAGCCGCTCCCGGAAGGGGGCGGGGATGTTCACCCTGCCCTTCGGATCGATGGTATATTCAAAACGTCCTCGAAAGATCATTGCGGCCGCTTAACCCACCTTTCCCCACAATTACCCACTAGCGGCCATTTTAATGGTTAAAGGGATAGTGTCAAGGATTTTCTGCGGAAAACCGGAGGGAACGTCCGACTAAAAAAGCGTTTTGTTGCCGGCCGGGAGGCCCCCTTGGGTCAATTGCGATATTTTGTAGAAGAGCGGGGGGCCATTACGGCCCCCCGGCCTCACCCAAGCTGCTTGAAGAAATCGTTCCCCTTGTCGTCCACCAGGATGAACGCCGGGAAGTCGACCACCTCGATCTTCCAGATGGCCTCCATGCCCAGCTCCGGATACTCAAGAACTTCGACCTTCTTGATGTTCTCCTGTGCGAGCAGGGCGGCGGGTCCGCCGATGGAGCCCAGATAGAAGCCGCCGTACTTCCTGCAGGCATCCGTCACCTGCTGGCTGCGGTTCCCCTTCGCGATCATGACGAGGGATCCGCCGTGCGACTGGAACAGGTCCACGTAGGAATCCATGCGGCCCGCGGTGGTCGGCCCGAAGGAGCCCGAGGGCATCCCCTTGGGGGTCTTCGCCGGGCCCGCGTAATAGATGGGATGGTCCTTCAGGTACTGCGGCAGCCCTTCCCCGCGGTCGATCCGCTCCTTGAGCTTCGCGTGGGCGATGTCGCGTCCGACGATGATGGTGCCGGTGAGGGACAGCTGCGTGGTGACCGGATATTTGGACAGCTCGGCCAGGATCTCCTTCATCGGCCGGTTGAGGTCGACCTTGACGATGCCGTGGTCGTGCTTCTTCCGGTACTTCTCGGGGATCAGCCGCCCCGGGTTCTTCTCCATCTCCTCCAGCCAGATGCCGCCCTTGTTGATCTTTGCCTTGATGTTGCGGTCGGCGGAGCAGGAAACGCCCATCGCCAGCGGGCAGGAGGCGCCGTGACGCGGCAGGCGGATGACCCGGACGTCGAGCGCGAAATACTTGCCGCCGAACTGGGCGCCGTAGCCGCACTTGTAGGCCGCCTTGAGGATCTTCTCCTCCATTTCCGGGTCGCGGAATGCCTGGCCGCCCTTGTTGCCGCCGGCGGGAAGATGATCCAGGTATCCCGCGGAGGCGAGCTTCACCGTCTTCAGGCAGCTCTCCGCGGAGGTGCCGCCGACGACGAACGCCAGATGGTACGGCGGGCAGGCGGCGGTTCCCAAGGTCTTCATCTTCTCCACGAGGAACTTCTCGAGGCTTGCGGGGTTGAGAAGCGCCTTGGTCTCCTGGTACAGGTAGGTCTTGTTGGCGGAGCCGCCCCCCTTGGCCACGAACAGGAACTTGTACTCCATCCCGTTGGCGGCATACAGGTCGATCTGGGCCGGGAGGTTGCAGCCGGAGTTGACCTCCTCGTACATGGTCAGGGGGACCGTCTGGGAGTAGCGCAGGTTTTCCTCGGTGTAGGTCTTGAAGACCCCCTTGGAGAGGAACTCCTCGTCGTTTCCTCCGGTCCAGACCTGCTGCCCCTTCTTGCCGACGATCGTGGCGGTCCCCGTGTCCTGGCAGAAGGGGAGGACGAAGTTGGCGGCCACCTCGGCGTTCCGAAGCAACGCGATGGCCACGCCGCGGTCGTTGGGGGAGCTTTCCGGATCGGAGAGGATCGCGGCGACCTTCTCCAGGTGGGCCGGGCGCAGGAGGAAGGAGACGTCGCGCATCGCCTGGTGGGCCAGGAAGGCGAGCGCTTCCGGGTTCACCACGAGAACTTCGCTCCCGTTGAATTTGGCGGCGGAGACGTATTCCTTGGTTAACAACCGGTACTTCGTCTCGTCCTTCCCCAGAGGAAACGGGTCCTGGTACTGGAACTCTGCCATCTCTCCACTCCTTACCTTTGGATTAGGGGGACGGAAGCGTCCCCGCCGGATGTCGAAAAAAGGCCTGAGGAGGCCGTAAGCCGGGTTCTGTGCGCGGCGGGCGAACCCGCCGCGGGGCGGCCATTTCTCTACGGTGCGCGTCGTCGCGCGCCTTGAGCGACCTGTACCCGAGGGCCCCGGGCGGGCCACCCTTCCCCCGCGGTTTCCCGCGGAGTCGCCCTCCTATTCGGTCTTGCTCCGGGTGGGGTTTGCCGTGCCGGGCCGGTTGCCCGGCCCGCGGTGAGCTCTTACCTCACCTTTTCACCCTTACCCCCCGCAGCCGAAGCCTCGGGGGGCGGTATGTTTTCTGTGGCACTGTCCTCGGGGTCGCCCCCACCGGGGATTACCCGGCACCCTGCCCTGCGGAGCCCGGACTTTCCTCCCGCCCCGTTACGGAGCCGGCGGCCGCCTGGCCTCCTCAGACGTTTTTGAAATGAGCGTCGATCGCGCGGTTGGCGAGGAGGTCGGCCTTCGCGTTCTCCTCCCGCCCCACATGCAGTATACGCGCCGAAGGGAATCGCCGCAACCGCCGGACCGCGTCGAGAAAAAGGGGCTTCAGGTGCGCCGATTTCACCTTGTACTCGCCGTTGAGCTGCCGGACGAGGAGCTCGGAGTCGGACCGCACCGTGATGGAGCCGGGGGACAGCTTTTCCGCCTCCTCGAGGGCCAGGAGGAGGGCGCGGTATTCGGCGACGTTGTTGGTCGTCTCCCCGATGTAGGCGCACAGCTCGATCTGCTCGCCGGTGCCGTCGGCCTCGATCACCGCTCCGACGCCGGCCGGCCCCGGGTTCCCCCGGCAGGCGCCGTCGGTCCAGAGCGTCAGTGGCTTCCCGTTCATTTGCCGGAAGTCTCCCCTTCCGGCGCATCGTAATAGAGGATCCGGTTGCAGTTGGGGCAGGTGTGGATCCGGTCGTCCCGCTGCAGCAGATTGAAGAGCTGGGGGGAGAGGTTCATGTGGCATCCCGTGCACGACTGGTTTCTCGCCGCGACGATCGCGAGGCCGTCGCGCCGGTCGAAGATCATCTCGAACCGCCTCGCGAGGCCGGCATCGAGGCGCCTGGCCACCTCGGCTTTCTTCGCCTCCAGAACGGCGATGTCCTTGTCGAAGCCCGCCATCTTCGCCTCGACGTCGACCATCCGCTCGCGGTACTTGCCGCTCACCTCGTCGACTTCCGCCGTGAACCCGGCCAGCCGCTTCTCCGCCTCCTCGTAGCGCGCAAGGATCGCCAGCAGCTCGTCCTCCCGGGCGGTGTTCGCCCGCTTCGTCCCCTCGATCTCCTTCAGCATCGCGTAGTATTCCTTGTTCGTCTTGATCGACATGAGCTTGGCCTTGGCCCGCTCGACCTTCTCGCGCTCCTCCTCGATCTCGCGCTCCTTCTCGCGGCGGTCCTTCTTGAGCTGCTCGAACTCCTGCTGGGCGGACAGGAACTTCGCCTCCCTCTCCTCGAAGAGGGCCTTCAGGTCCGCCACCTCGAGCGGAACCTTCCGCTTCTCCGTCTCCGCCAACCGCGCCCGGATCATGATCTCCTGCAGGCCGACCAGGATTTTTATCTGCTCCATCAAGACGGCTCCCCTCCCCTTGTTGGCCCCCGGCGAAACGCCCTCTGGGGCTCCTGTTCCATGAACACGCGGATCGCGAGGCTCCTCCCGAACGTTCCCGCGAGCACCCGCCGGAACTCCGGCAGGATCCATTTCTCCGCCGAACCGTGCCCGACATCGGCGACGGGCATCTCTCCCGCAGCCGCCTCGAGCGCCTGGTGATACTTCACGTCCCCGGTCACGAAAAGATCGGCCCCCGCCTCCCTTGCCGCGCCCGCGAATTCCGATCCGCTCCCCGCCACGACCGCGATCCGGCGGACGGTCTTCCTCGACGGCCCCGCCACCTTGATCCAGGCCGGGCGGATCTTCCGGTGGATCTCCTCCAGCACGGCGTCGAGCTTCGCTGCGGACTCCCGGTTCCCCACCGCGCCGATGCCCCCTCCGAGCGCCCATCCGGCGAGCGGATAGACGTCGATCGCCGGCTCCTCGTACGGATGGGCGGCCCGCACGGCCCGCAGGACCTGCGGGAGGAGGCTGCGCGCCACGACCGCCTCCAGGCGGATCTCCTCGATCCTCTCCTCTCGTCCGGCCCTCCCCGCGTAGGGGCTGGCGGATTCCGCGGGGAGAAAGGTCCCCCATCCGGCCGCGCGGAAGGAACAGCGGGAGTAGGCGCCGATCCGGCCGCCCCCCGCCTCCGACAGGGCGGACATCACGTCGTCGGCGCGATCCGGCGGGACGAAGACGGCCACCTTGCAGGCGTCCGAAGGCTGTCCCGGGAGCAGGGGGAGGATCCCCCGGAGGCCGATCCTGCGCGCCACGGCCCAGGACACGCCGCGGGGGGCGACGTCGGCGTTGGTGTGCGCGGAAATCACGGCCACGCCCATCCGCAGAAGGGAATACGCTGCGGAGGAATCCCCCTGGTCGGGGCGGACGGACTTCAGGGGGGAAAAGATCACGGGGTGGTGGGTGAGGAGCAGGTCGGCGCGCATCCGCCCGCACAGGGCGACCGCCGCCGGGGTGGCGTCCAGCGCAACGAGGACGGACCGGACGGGCGCCGCCGGGTCCCCGGCGAGGATCCCCACGTTGTCCCAGTCGGCGCGGTGGGCGAAGGGAAAATGGTCATCGAGCGCGCGCCACACGTCCCTGACCGCGACTTTGGCGCGGGAGCTCACTCCCCCCACTCTCGACAAACGAAAAACGCACCGGCCTGCGGCGCATCTTGCGGGTTCATCCCTCTCACGTCAACACGTTCCTGCAGCATGATGGTGGGCCCACCTGGCCTCGAACCAGGGACCGACCGGTTATGAGCCGGTGGCTCTGACCAACTGAGCTATGGGCCCCCAAACGTCTCTCTCCCCTGTATTTTTCCATTCTTTCCGTCAAACGTCATCCTATTCCAGGAACGTCCGCAGCCGCTTGGAGCGGCTGGGATGGCGCAGCTTCCGGAGGGCCTTGGCCTCGATCTGCCGGATCCTCTCGCGCGTCACCTCGAAGTCCTGGCCCACTTCCTCGAGCGTGTGGTCCGACTTCTCCCCGATCCCGAACCGCATCCGCAGGACCCGCTCCTCCCTCGGGGTCAGCGACCCGAGGACCTTGTTCACCTGCTCGGCGAGATCGATGTTGATGACGGACTCCACCGGGGAAGCCGTGTTCTTGTCCTCGATGAAATCGCCCAGGTGGCTGTCCTCCTCCTCGCCGATGGGCGTCTCCAGCGAGATCGGCTCCTTGGCGATCTTCAGCACCTTGCGGACCTTCTCCAGCGGGATGTCCATCCGCTCCGCGATCTCCTCCGGAGTCGGCTCGCGCCCGAGCTCCTGGACAAGGTAGCGGGAGGTTCGGATCAGCTTGTTGATCGTCTCGATCATGTGCACCGGGATCCGGATCGTCCGCGCCTGGTCGGCGATCGCCCGCGTGATCGCCTGGCGGATCCACCAGGTGGCGTAGGTCGAGAACTTGTACCCCCGCTGGTACTCGAACTTGTCGACCGCCTTCATCAGGCCGATGTTCCCCTCCTGGATGAGGTCGAGGAACTGCAATCCGCGGTTGGTGTACTTCTTGGCGATGGAAACCACCAGGCGAAGGTTCGCCTCGACGAGCTCCCGCTTGGCCCCCCGGACCTTGCGCTCGCCCTCCTCGATGGCCCGCAGGGTATCCTTCAGCACCGCGGCGCCCAGCCCCGCCTCCTTCTCCACCTTCCGGATCTCCGCCCTGGCCCCGCGGATGATCCCTTCCATTTCGAGGAGCCGGTCCTTTCCGACGTGCAGCTGCATCGCGGTCTTCGCGAGCTTCGCCTTCCTCCCCCTGACGCTCCGGATGAGCTTCAGGAGATCCTTCTCCGCCATCTTCGTCCGGTTGCAGCACGCCCGGATCCGTCCTTCCGCGTCCTCGATGCCGTCCGCGAAGGCCCGGATCTTCCCGCTGATGACCTCGATCTGGCGCTCCTTGAGGTGGATCTCCTGGATGAGGTCCGCCACGCGCGCTCCGAGCTCGGCCTCCCGTTTCTTGAGGGCCTTCCGTTCCTTCTCGGACAGCCGCGCCTTCTTCAGGCGCTCCGCGCATTCCTTGACGGCCTGGCGGGTCTTCTTGATCCGGGCGATGATGCTCAGCACCTTTTCCTTCGCCTGCTGCTCGTCCTCCTCGGTGGAATCCTCGTCCAGGTCCTTGATGACGTCCTGGGTCTGGAGCTCGCCGGACTTGAGTTTCACCCCCATGTCGCCCAGCTCGTCGAGCGCGATGCGGCAGTTCTTCACGGCCGAGACGATGTCGCGCTCCCCGTCCTCGATGCGCTTCGCGAGACGGACCTCGCCCTCCCGGTTCAGAAGGGGAATCGAGCCCATCTCCTTCAGGTAGAGGCGCACGGGGTCGTTCCCCTTGATCCCGCCGGCGTAGTCGATTTCCTCCTCTTCCTCGACCGCCGCCTCCTCCTCGACCGCCGTTTCCTCCTCCTCGGCAGCCTCCTCTTCCCCGATCAGGAGGTTCCTCCCGGCAACGGGTACCTTCTGGAAGGCGTCGACGACCTCGATCGCGTTCTCCCCGAAAATCTCCATCACGTCGTCGATCTGGTCCCCCGTGAGGACGTCGGGAGGCAACACGCTGTTCAGCTCGTCGTAGGTGACGAACCCCTGGGCGCGCCCCTTTTCCACCAGTCCGTCGATGCCGTCGAAATGTTTCCTCCTGGCCATTCCGCCTCACCTCACGCTCGCGTTTCGTTCCTGCTTCAGCCGTTCCTTCTCGTTCTTTGCGGCCTTCAGCTCCGCAAATATCTCCTGCGACCGCCGCCGGTCGCCGGCGCCGGTCGCCGCTTTGCTCTCTTCCCCCAGACGGACGATCTCCCGCTCCAGCTTCCGGATCCTCAGGCCCAGCACCACGTCCGGGTAGATCCGCCGCGCATCCCCGGCGGACATCTCCGCCCGGAAGATCTCCTCGGAGATCCGCCTCCGGGCCGCATCGGAGATCTCCCCGTCCAGGATCTCGTTGAGATCCGCAGCCCCGCCCGATTCGGCCCGCCGGGAAAGCAGGCCGACCGCCTCCCGGACCTCCTCTCCCTCGACCCACTCCAGGACGCCGTCCCGGCGCATGTCCTCGATCAGCGAGGGGTCGCGGGAGAGCAGGCACAGCAGGAGTCCCTCCTCGGGCCGTCCGCCCGCGGGCCTTCCGGGGATGCCGGGCGCCGCGGCGGCCGAAGCAGAGCCTTTCCCGCGCACCTGCTCGAGCACCGTCTCCTCCGGGAGACCGGCCGACTGCGCCACCCGCTGGACATAGAGCCGCTGCTCGGCGGGTTCGGTGACCCACGGGAGGTACTTCCCCATCAGCCGGAGATAGGACAGTTTCCCGGTGATCTGCGAGAGATCGTACTTCCGGGCCGCGGCCCGCTCGATCGTTTCCATCAACGGAACCGCCCGGTCGATCCGGGCCGAAAGCTCGGGGCCCGTCGTCTCCTTCGCCCAGTCGTCGGGGTCCATCCCCTTGGGCGGGAAGAGCACCAGGGGGCTTACCCCCGCCGTGTACAGCGGCCCGCCCGCGCGGACGGCCGACCTCTTCCCGGCGACATCGCCGTCAAAGAATAGGATGACCGTATCCGACAGTCGCTTCAGCGTCCTGGCGTGGCTCTCGGTGAGCGACGTCCCGCACATCGCCACGACGTTGCGGACCCCTCTCTGCCACAGGCCGATGAGGTCCATGTATCCTTCGACCACCAGCACCTTCTTTTCGTTCCGGATGGCCGGCAGAGCCTGGAAGAGCCCGTACAACAAGGAGCTTTTCCGGTAGAGCTCGGACTCCGGGGAATTCAGGTATTTCGGGGTGGCGTCGTGGATCGCCCTCGCGCCGAAGCCGCACACCCGCCCCCGGGCGTCCGTGACGGGAAAGATCACCCGCCCCCGGAACCGTTCCCGGTATCCTCCTCCCTCCTGGGGGAAGAGCAGTCCCGCCTGCGCCGCGCGGCCGGGCTCGATCCCCTCCCGCGCAAGGACGGAAAGGAGATCCTTCCCCTGTCCGCCGTACCCCAGAAAAAATTCCTGTTCGGCCTCCTTTGCCACCCCCCGCCTGCCCAGGAACTCCCGGGCGGGCTTCCCGGAGGGGGAGGACCGGAGAAGCTCCCGGTACGTCTCGGACGCCAGCCTCAAGATCCGGTAAAGATCCTCGCCGGGCCTTTTGGAAGGGGGCCCTTTCTCGTACTGGATCGGAACGCCGTACCGCTCCCCGAGATCCTCGACCGCCTCCGTGAACGAAAGGTTGCGCGCCTTCATCAGGAAGTGAAAGACCGACCCCCCCTCCCCGCATCCGAAGCACTTGAACGCCTGCCGGGACGGGTGGACGAAGAAGGATGGTGTTTTCTCCCGGTGGAACGGGCACAGCCCCTTGAAGCTCGAGCCGCTGCGCGCGAGGGGAACGGTCTCGGACACCACCGCCACGATATCCGACTTTTCCCTTATTTCCCGGATGGTGCTTTCGGAGATGCGGCCTCCCACTTCCCGTCCTCGTCTCAGCCGGACAGCAGGCGCCGGACAACCTCGCTCACCAGTTTGCCGTCGGCGCGGCCGGCCACCTTCGGCATCAGCTCCTTCATCACGCGGCCCATGTCGGACGGGGCCTTGGCGCCGGCGGCGGCGATCGCCTCCCGCGCGAGAGACTCCACTTCGGCCTCGGAAAGCCCCTTCGGGAGATAGGCGGAAAGGACGACGATCTCGGCTTGTTCCTTCTCCGCGAGCTCGGGACGGTTCCCTTTCAGGAACAATTCGATGGACTCCCGGCGCCTCTTGACCATCGACGCGAGCGCCTTGAAGATTGCTTCGTCGGCCAGCTCTCCCCTCGCTTCGATTTCCCGGTTCTTGATCTCCGCA
>Ga0334722_10004810_pt1 | contig 13898 bp, 16 predicted proteins | sample C3_bottom_MG_FD_207210 | JGI IMG/M metagenome (GOLD analysis project Ga0334722, IMG submission 207210) | Sediment microbial communities from Yellowstone Lake, YNP, Wyoming, USA - C3_bottom | ecosystem: Environmental > Aquatic > Freshwater > Lake > Sediment | place: USA: Wyoming | collected...
ATTTGATTTGAACAAAGATAACCCGGAGCCAGATGAATTGTCCAACAAGATACTTGACCTTCATTCCCTCATGAGGGTTATTATGGGAGATATTACTCCGGCTCAGGATGCACTGCTTGACCGGGCGTTGGTTATGACCTATCGTCAGGTAGGAATTACTCAGGATCCAAGTACATTTAAAAATGAGTCGCCGCTCTTGGAGGATTTGTATAAAACATTTAACGGAATGGAAACATCGGAGGCAAAAGAATTGGCGGGACGCCTTGAAAAGTTTGTTATGGGATCGGCTGCAGGTATTTTTAATCAAAGATCAAATTTTGATATTAAAAATCATTTTACCGTATTCGGTATTCGAGACTTGGAGGAAAATCTCCGGCCTGTTGCTATGTATATAGTTCTTGATTATATTTGGAATACCGTCCGTCGTGGTGAAGTTAAAAAGAGAGTTCTTATAGTGGATGAGGCTTGGTATCTTATCAAACATAAAGACTCAGGTGCATATCTACATAATTTTGCAAAACGCGCGCGTAAATATCATCTTGGTCTTACCACCATTACTCAGGATGTGGAGGATTTTTTGGCAACCGATGAGGGAAAAGCCATTGTCACTAACTCAAGTTTACAGATTATCCTTAAACAATCAACTGCGGCAGTTGATAAAATCACTGAGACATTTTATCTCACCGGAGGAGAAAAACATTTTCTTCTTTCGGCAGGAGTCGGGGAGGGACTTTTCTTTGCGGGGCAATCCCATGTAGGATTTCGCGTTATCGCCTCAGATGAAGAACGAGGACTTATTGAATAATATATAATATCTTCATGATAAGAACTCGCATAGCTCCATCACCGACTGGAAAAGACGTACACGTAGGATCTGTTGCCACAGCTCTTATGAATTTTGCATGGGCAAAAAAACATACAGGTCAATTTATTATCCGCATAGAAGATACTGATCAAAGCAGACTGGTACCAGGTGGAGAAGCGAAAATGCTTGAAACGTTTGAAGCAATTGGACTTCATGCCGATGAATCACCGCTTGTTGGTGGTCCCTTTGCTCCTTATCGACAATCCGAAAGGTTACCGACTTATAAAAAATATGCTGAAGAACTGGTGACGATTAAAAAAGCATATTATTGTATTTGTACCCCAGAGAGACTCGATGAAATGAGGAAAAAGCAACAGGCCGCAAAGCAGATGCCCAAATATGATCGGTATTGTTATCAACATCAGCCGGAAGTTTTAGAAAAAGTAAAAAAAGGAGACAAGCATGTGATTCGCTTATTAATGCCAGAAAAAATTATTACATTTCATGATTTGATCCGCGGAGACATAACCATTGATACAAGAAATCTTGATGATCAGGTTTTATTAAAATCAGACGGATTTCCCACGTATCATTTAGGAGTTGTAGTTGATGATCATTTAATGGAAATAACCCACATTATTCGTGGGGAAGAGTGGTTACCTTCCACACCAAAGCACATTGTTTTATTTGAGGCATTTGGTTGGAAACTTCCTGAATTTGCTCATGTTTCTGTACTTCGCAATCCCGATAAATCAAAATTATCAAAACGGAAAAATCCGGTTTGGACAAGTGAATATTTGGAAAAAGGGATTTTAAAAGAAGCGCTTTTAAATTATCTCTCCCTCATGGGATGGAGTCATCCGCAGGAAAAGGAAATCTTTACTCTTGAAGAGTATATTAAGGTATTTGATATTAAAGACGTACAGACAACCGCACCTGTTTTTGATCCTGTAAAACTCGAATGGATGAATGGATTATATATACGTCAGATGAATGATGAAGAGCTGGCAGAAAAAATCTATGTATTTTATGAAAAAAAATATTCCAAAGAACTTATTGATAAAACTATTCCATTGGTTAAGGAGAGAATAAAAAAACTTTCAGATTACGGACCAATGTGTGAGTTTCTTTTTTCAACCCCTAACACATATGAAGTTGATTTAGGAAAATATAAAGAATTATTATCATCAGTTCGAGCTGCATTATCAAAAATTTCAGACTGGAAAGCCTTAGCTGTCGGGGAGGCAATGGGTGAGTTGGCAAAATCACTTGGAATAAAAAACAGTGAATTTTTTATGGTTCTTCGGGTAGCAACCACGGGAAAAAAAATTTCTCCACCACTTAATGAATCCATGGAGCTATTGGGGAAAGAAGAATGTATAAAAAGAATTCAAACTCTTTTATAAATGATAAAAGCAGTTATTTTTGATTTTGATGGAGTTATTCTTGACAGCGAAGCAATTCATGAACAAACATGGGAGACGCTTCTTGGACGCTATGGTATTCCTTTTACAAATCAGATGAAAATAGACGTAAAAGGAAGAAGCGCTCGGGATAATCTTCGGAAAATCTTGGGGTCTCGATTTAAAGACGAACATCTAACGCCAATTGTGCAAGAAAGAATTAAATTGTTCCAGGGACTTTTAAGAAAAGATATGAAACTGATTAAAGGAGTTGAGGTGTTTTTAAAAGCACTCCGTGATCATAATTATAAAATTGGGTTGGCTACAGCTTCCATTAAACAAAATCTTGCCATGGTTTTTGAAACCTATTCTATCAAGAAATTGTTTGATGTCATTGTAAGTTCTGAAGACGTAACTCACGGTAAACCCCATCCGGAAATTTTTCTCAAAGCCGCCTCACTTTTAGGAATTAAGTCAGTTGAGTGTTTGGTATTTGAGGATGCCTTAACAGGTATGGAAGCAGCCCAACGGGCTGGTATGAAAGTAGGTTTTATCATTTCATCGTTTGAACTTCCAGAGAGCTATAAGCCAGATCTGGCAATCAAAGATTTTTCTCAGATAACAGTTGAGCAGTTAAAGAAATTGTAATTTTTGGCTGGATTCGGTTTAGACTGATTTTAATAATACGTTTCCTGCCAGTGGGGATCAGTTACCACAGTAAGATCTAAATATATTTTTTTTCCTGTGGCCAGGGCAATTTCTTTGCGTGCATAACTACCCAATTCTTTTATTTTTCTTCCACCTGCTCCGATAAGCATTCTTTTATAGCGGTTATCCGTGGTAAGGATGCGTGCTTTAATATACATTATTCCATTTTTACGGTCGGTAATTTCATCGACTATAGCAGTGGTCGTATAAGGAATTTCTTCTCCCATCATGAGAAACACTTTTTCCCGAATAAGCTCAGCGACAAACACATAGCTATCCATGTTTAAAAGAGGATAAGATCCTTTTTGTTGCGTTTCAGATAGAATATCCGATCCTTCTTTTCTTTCCGGTAGAAGTTCAAAAATTCGTCTCAGAAGAGGTTTAACGTGAGTTTGATTAAGGGCCGAGATAAGAAAAACATCCTTAAATTCACTCTCCATAAATTTATATTGAGGTAGATAGGATTCTTCAGTATTGTCGACCTTATTAATAACCAAAATTTTCGGCTTCTCTATTTTGCGGACGATTCCCAAAACCTTTCCTTCTTCAAAATCACGTTTTCGCGTGTGGTCGACCATATAAAGAACAAGGTCTACATTTTCATGTAAAGCTTGAAATGTCTGTTGATTTATTTTCTTTGACAGGGAGTCCTCAGCCTTTGCAAAAATTCCCGGTGTATCTATAAAAATAATCTGACCGTCTTCATTTTCAAAAAGTGCCTTAATGGGAAAACGGGTGGTTTGGGGCTTAGGAGAGGTAATGGCAACCTTGGTTCCCAGCAAGTTATTCAAAAAAGTGGACTTACCCACATTGGGCCGTCCTATAAGTAAAATCTTACCTTGTTTCATATGATGTATTGTATCAGATTTTGAGCTATGGTTGCCGGTTATTGCGTTAACGTATAATTAGACTCATGGAAATGCAGGATAAATCCGATAGGGAGACGCTTCTTCGAATTAAGCAGGGTTATATTGACGATTATACGATTTTAGTCCATAAATATACGTCTCCAATATTTAGGTATGTTTCTTCACGGCTTTTTGACAAAATGGAAGCGGAAGATCTTGTTCAGAATGTTTTTATCAGCTTTTATAAAGCGATTGAGAGGTTTGATGAGAAGAAAAAAATACTACCTTATTTATTTGAGATAGCGAAAAATGAGTTAAAAATGTATTATAGATCACATAAAGAAACAGTCACACTCGATGATCAAATAGGATACGGACAAACTGAGGAAACACTCTATCAAACCGACAAAGCAGCGTTACTTAAAGAGTTAAACAAGGAACAAAAAAACATTATGCAAATGCTTATCGATGGATATTCATACAAGGACATAGCAACAAAACTTCATAAACCACTTAATACTACGCGTACTTTAATCCGCCGGATCCGGTTATCACTTATTTCAAAACAGCATGAAAAAACTTGAAGATAAAATACTGAAAAAAGTTTACATACTTGAAACAAAAAAAACAGTTACGTCATCAGTGGTTAAGACGCTTGTATTTGTGTTAAGCGGTTTAGGCGCTTTCCTATTTATTCAAATATTAGCAGAGGAGTTTTTTGATATGAAGACATTCAGCCTGTTTGAAATAATGCAAGAAGACGGGGAAGTAATAATAAAACACATTGGAGGGGTGTTATCCTCTGTATTTCAGGAAATACCGATATCAATGGTTTTGATTACTCTTTTCTTTATCGTTATACTTATGGTTGTTTCATTGACTTTTGTGAGAAACTTTGGGAAGATAAGACATAGAACGGTTTCCTTGTTCAAATTTTGGGTAAAAAGAGAAAAAAAACAGTTATGAAAAAAACAATTATTCTTTTCATTCTTTTTATACTTTCCCTCTCAGTTGCCGTATTTCTCGTTGTTCAGGAAGAACAAAAAAAATCCGCACAGACAACCATTCTTCAAAACCAAAAAATTCAAGAACAGGCAACGTCAAAAATCAACACAGAATTTTTTGAAGGAAAAAAAGTTACTCCAACCCCCCATATTACCTTGAAGCCAAATTCAGCTGAATCAACTTTAAACACGGCTCTAACAAATAATGCACTTTTTCTCACCATTTCCAGTCCTCAAAATAAACAGACAACAAAAGAGGCAAGTATTTTTATAAAAGGGAAAACACTTCCCCGAACGCCAGTTATGGTTAATGAATTTGAGATTGTTTCAGATTCAAGCGGCAATTTTTCCCAATCAGTAAGTCTGGATGAAGGAGAAAATTATATAAGCGTTGTTGCATACAGTCCAGAAGGAGATGCGGTTGAAAAAGAGCTCGTTATTATGGGCGAGATATCTCAGGAGTGGTGAAACTTTTCTCCGGGGAATGCATATATAATATAATGAAAAAAATTACCTTTATTTTCCTCCTTTTTTTAATATTGGGTTTTTTTTATCCGGTGAGGGCAGAAAAAATAACTTCTCAAAAAAAAGCAGATATTTTTAACACAGTAAAAAACGCCATTAAATCGTTTATGCCCATGAGAATTCACGGAACGTTGAAAAGCTTAACCGGCCAAACATTGATTGTGGATACAGATACGGGAGATATTACGGTGTATATAGTCGGGAAAACTCTCCTTAAGCGTCGGTACGGAGGCGCATCAAATCTAAGTGAATTTATGGTGGGGGATGAGCTTGCTGTTTTAGGCAAAAAGCATAAAACAACAGGTAATGTTTTATCTGAGTCAGAGATGGACGCCAAATATATTCGCAATCTGTCCATTCAACGGAGGAACGCTGTAATATTAGGCATTATTAAAACGAAGTCAGATACATCCTTTACCGTACAAACAGAAAAAAAAGGCCTGCAAACAGTATTTGTTTCCGCAGGTACCTCATTGACAGAAAAGGACAAGCCTATAACGTATGCTGAATTGTCCGATGGCAACAGAATATTGGTTAAAGGAGAATTATGGGATAGAGCTCATGCGAAGATTGATGCAAAAAGAATCGTGAAATTGAATCAAAACAAATAAAAAGATAATCTTCTGCAAATCTTTCAGTTATTTTTAAGGTTAAAGTCTATAATAAGCGCATGAGGATATTGGTTGTAGAAGATGAACACAGAATCGCAAACAGCATCAAAAAAGGGCTTGAAATAGAGCAGTATGCAGTGGATGTTACCTATACTGGGGATACGGGATTTGATCTTGCATCAACCGAAGACTACGATCTTATCATTCTTGATCTTATGTTGCCGGGAATGGATGGGATTACTATCTGTAAGGAACTACGAAAAAACAAAATACATACCCCCATTCTTATTCTTACCGCAAAAACACAGATTCATGATAAAGTAGCGGGTTTGGATACGGGGGCTGATGATTATCTTACAAAACCATTTTCTTTTGAAGAGTTATTAGCCCGCGTGAGGGCGCTTATCCGAAGACCAAAACAAATGATTGAAGATATATTAACAGTTGAGGATTTAAGTCTCGATTTAAGACAATTTCAGGCAAAAAGAAATAATACTACCATTAAACTTTCCCACAAAGAATTTGTTTTATTGGAATATCTTCTTCGTAATAAGGGTAAGATTTTAAGTAAAGACCAGATTATTGCTCATGTGTGGAATTATGATGCAGATATTCTTCCCAACACTATTGAAGTATATATGAAGAATCTCCGGAGTAAAATCGATGATCCTTTCCTAAAAAAACAACCGCTCATACATACCGTTCGGGGTTTTGGATATAAAGTTGGATAATTTATGTTTAAACAAGCGCGTTTGAAGCTAACTGCATGGTATCTTCTTATCATTATGCTGGTAAGTTTATCCTTTAGTTTTTTTATTTACGAAATGCTTAAGCGTGAAGTTGAAAGGTTTGCCCGCATACAGCATGTACGTATAGAGAGAAGGTTGCGCCCCAATTCCTTCAGTATTGAAATACCTTTATTAAATCTTCCTCAGGAAGAGTTAGATTTGGTGAGCGAAAGCAGACAGAGGATTATTATGATGCTCGGTGTTGTGAATTTAGTTATTTTTGTTTTTGCGGGAGGATTGGGATATCTGCTTGCGGGTAAAACATTGCATCCCATTAAAGACATGGTTGATGAGCAAAATCGTTTTATCACCGATGCTTCCCACGAGCTCCGTACTCCCTTGACCTCACTGAAGAGTACTATGGAGGTTGCTTTGCGAGACAAGAACATGAGTTTAACCGAGGCAAGAAATCTTATTATGGAAAGCATTGAAGAAACAAATACCCTGCAACAATTAACTGAAGACTTGCTTCAGTTTTCCCAAACCAATCAGACCTCAGATTTTAAATTTGAAATGGCAAAGTTGACGGATCTTATTAAAACCTCAATTCATCAAGTTCAACCATTGGCAAAAATTAAGTCTATTACGATAGAAAATAAAGTTGAAGATTATGAAATAAAAGCGAACAAAAAGGGCATAATTGATGTTTTTGTCATTTTACTGGATAATGCAATTAAGTACAGTCCTGAGAAAAGTTTTATCACTTTAAGTTCAAGAAAAACTGAAAAAAACGTTACTCTTTTAATTCAGGATCAGGGCCTGGGTATAGAGGAAAAAGACATTCCTCATATTTTTAATAGGTTTTATCGGTCCGACGTGGCCCGGATAAAGAGTACATCAAAAGGCTTTGGATTAGGCTTGTCCATAGCCAAACGCATCATTGAATTACATGGAGGTAAAATCAGCGTTAAAAGCAGTTTAGGAAAAGGCTCTTTATTTGTTGTGTCATTACCAAATAAATAAGCTTATGTACAGCCTGATTTCAGTTTTGTTATTTATTATTTTACTTTATGCTTGACACATTAATTGAAAAGACAAAAGGAAATATGATGGGCGCTTCATTAAAAGTTAAACTTATTGTATTAGTTTTACTGTTGGTTATTGGTTTTGGTATTTATACTTTTCTTACCGGTAATAAAAAAAATGATACTCAATACCAGACAGAAAAAGCAGCAAAAGGAACGTTAATTGTCAGTGTGACCGGTTCAGGTCAAGTTTCAACTTCCAATAATGGAATTGTTTCAACTCTCGCAACAGGAGTTGTTTCAAAAGTGTATGTTAAGGATGGGGATGAGGTAAAGGCGGGAGATAAAATTGCAGACGTGGATTTAGATTTACAGGGAAAACAAAATGCCAATCAAGCATTATCAAACTATCAGAGCGCCAAAAATAATGTTGATACGGCTCAGGCAAATATGTATTCGACACAGTCAACCATGTTTACTAACTGGGATGCGTTTATGAAGATCGCTCAAAACGGGACATATCAAAACGAAGACGGAAGTCCGAACAATATAAACAGATCATTACCTGAATTTCATATTGCCGATGATAACTGGCTTGCTTCTGAGGCAAAATATAAAATACAGCAAAATGTAGTTTATCAATCACAGACTGCCCTTAGTGCAGCATGGAGTCAATATCAACAGACATCTCCTACTATTTATGCGCCAATTTCCGGAGTTATTTCCGGACTTTCATTACAGGAAGGATCAGTGATTGTTGCCTCGACAAACAGTAACAGTGCGCAAAGTTCTACTAAAATTGCATCAGTAAAAACCAAAGCACTCCCCACAGTCTCCGTTAATTTGACAGAAATTGATGTACCAAAAATTCATTTGGGAGATAAAGCAACAGTAACTTTTGATGCATTTTCAGACAAAACATTTACCGGGAAAATTATCAGCATAGATACTTCGGGTGTTGTATCGTCGGGCGTTACTACATATCCGGCAGTAATCAAACTTGACGTTGAATCTGATGCTATTTTACCCAACATGGCCTCAAGTGCCAATATCATTACCGCAACAAAAGACAACGTACTGCTTGTTACCTCTACCGCAGTTAAAACCCAAACGGACGGCACCAGTTATGTTCAGGTTATGAAAGACAGTAAACCCGTTAATGTAACGGTTGAAACGGGTTTGTCTTCGGATACGCAGACTGAAATAACTTCAGGATTGTCAGAAGGAGATATAGTTATTACCAGTACTATTACAACAACCAGAACCGCCGGACAAAGTTCAAGTGCTTCTCAATCTCCTTTTAGCAGCTTCGGCGGCGGTGCACGTGGTATCGGCGGAGGGGGATTCGGGAGGTAATTAATATCGTTATGAATATTAAACCCATCATTCAAACGAGCCATCTGTATAAGGTTTATAAAACTGACATAATTGAAACAGTCGCCTTGTCTGATGTCTCTTTCCAAATAAACAAAGGCGAATTTGTTGCCATTATGGGTCCTTCGGGCTCCGGCAAATCAACCCTCATGCATATTTTAGGAGCTCTTGATTTGCCCACATCCGGAGAATATCTTCTTGATGGTGAAAAGGTAAGTAAGTTGACGGATGAAGAATTAGCGGATATCAGAAACAGAAAAATAGGATTTATTTTTCAGGCGTTTAATCTCCTTCCCCGAACAACTGCCATGAAAAATGTTATGTTGCCCATGAGGTATGCGGGTGTACCAAAAACAGAACAATTGGAAAAAGCAAAAAAATTTCTTGAACTAGTCGGATTGGGAAACAGACTAGAGCATACATCCAATCAATTATCAGGAGGTCAGCAGCAGCGGGTTGCAATAGCGCGGGCATTGGTTATGAATCCGGCTATTTTACTCGCAGATGAACCGACGGGTAACATAGCCTCGGCTCAAGCGGAGGAAGTTATGGCATTATTTCAACAATTAAATGACGATGGTCATACAGTTGTGATGATTACTCATGAACCGGATATTGCCGCCCATGCCAAAAGGATTATCCATGTAAAAGACGGGGTGATTGTTGAAGATTCATCCAATCATAGACAAAAGAAAATTACATTATCAAAAAAATAACTATGGATTTACTTGAATTATTTTTTGAAAGTTTAGGAACACTTACTTTGAATAAAACCCGTACGGGGTTAGCTATTTTAGGGATTGTTATCGGCATTGGAAGCGTTATTGCCCTTGTGTCACTGGGTCAGGCAAGTCAGCAATCAATCCAGTCACGCATTGAATCATTGGGATCTAATTTGTTAACTATTCAGCCGGGTTCAACCAATCAGGGAGGGGTACGGGGAGCACAGGGAGGAAGAACGACTCTAACATTGGATGACGCAAAGGCAATCGCGTCAACTCCCCAAATCACAACTATAAATAAAGTGTCATCTGAGTTTTCACGAAGAACTCAAATAACAACAGGCGCAAGCAATACAAATACTCAAGTAATTGGTTCGACCCCTATGTACCCGGAGGTTCATAAAGTTAATATAGCGATGGGTAGTTTTATTTCGCAGCGTGACATTGATGTTATGAATAAGGTAGCTGTTATCGGCCCACAAGTAGTTATAGATTTATTTGGTGATGGAGCCAATCCTATCGGACAACACATAAGAGCATCGGGTAAGACATTAAAAATTATTGGAGTTACCGTATCAAAAGGGGGGACAGGATTTCAAAACCAGGATGATGTCGTCTATGTTCCTCTCACTACTGCGCAAAAACAATTATTCGGCGTTAATTATTTAAGTTCAATTGCTCTTGAAGCAAAAAGTGCAGACGCTATGACAGCCGCCCAAAATGAAGTGGGATATTTTCTCTTAGGACGTCATAAAATTTCTGACCCCACACAAGCTGATTTTTCCATTTTTTCTCAACAGGATATTCTAAATACAGCGGCATCTACTACGGGTACGTTTACTACACTGCTTGCCGGTATTGCGGCAATATCGCTGCTTGTCGGAGGAATTGGAATTATGAACATAATGTTGGTAACAGTAACGGAGCGGACTCGAGAAATAGGACTTCGTAAGGCGCTTGGAGCAAAAAAGAAAGTTATAGTTACTCAGTTTTTACTTGAATCAATTATTCTAACCTTCACCGGTGGATTAATTGGGATAGGATTGGGAATAATCGCTTCATATGTTATTGCCAATTTAACCAGTTCTCCGTTTGTTATTTCGCCTCATTCGGTATTTCTGGCGTTTATAGTATCTGCTGGTATCGGTATTATATTTGGCTGGTATCCTGCCCAGAAAGCTGCAGGATTACAACCCATTGAGGCATTAAGGTATGAATAAAATTATAAATTTATTAATTTATTATGAAAAATAATCATATTTTTCTAATTCTCGTTTTATTAATAGTTGTTGGAGCAGGTGCATTTTATGGAGGAATGAAATATCAGGAGGGTAAGCTTACTTCTTTGGGTCAAGGTCAGGGAGGAGGGAATTTTAACGGCGTAAGAGGAACGGGTAGAGGTATGGGTCAAAATGGAAACAGAAATGGACTGCGGCCGGTGAGTGGTGAAATTATAAGTGCAGACAGCGGATCTATAACGGTTAAAATGCAGGATGGAAGTAGCCGGATAGTACTTATTACTGATAAAACAACCATAAATAAAGCGGAGGTTGCATCAGTTGGGGATTTAAAAACGGGAGAAAAAGTAGCCGTGTTTGGCAGTACAAATGCTGACGGAAGTGTAAGTGCTCAAAACATCCAACTTAATCCCATTGCCCGAATGATGGGAGGGACACCTCAGGCAACTCCAAGCGGAACAAAATAATTAAGGAAAATTAGTTATTAAGAAAATCGAGCTGGTAATCAATCCAGCTCTTTTCTTTTTCCCGAAGGAGCCACACTTTTGCAGTATTGGTGTTGAAATCAATAACCATTTTTGCAATGGTTCGGTCACTCATGACAGGTTTCGAACTGTTTAACACAATGATCTGTTCTGTTGTCATAGTTTTTTTCAAATTCCTTTGGGCATATTTATATCGTTCAAACGTATGAGTATTGTTTTGTGTATTTTCCAAAAATAAAAGCTGTTTATTAAGGTAATGATTTGTGTGTAAAAAGGGAGACGTGGGTTGAGTAAGGATCTGTTTTTGACTCGTGCATTCAATATTGACAATGCCTTTGTTTTTATGGAGAAATACATGATTAAATCCTAATGCTCGGTTTATTGTCGGCATCTTTTTGAAATCATTTAAAGGATTTTTTGTGTCGGAAAGCCAGCGCCCGATAATGAGAGATGGTACGCCGACTTGGTAATCACGGTGAACCATTGAGTTTACCCCCATAACCCAACCGTTTGAATTTATACTGACCGATGTTCCCCCGAGGGAAGTTTGATAATGAAGTTCAAACACTGTGAAATTGTTTATTGATTTTTTAATAACCCAGATTTTGTTTTTTGTCGCCGGTTCCCAGTCTTCGTTGAATGAGAACAGTGAATTATTATTAGTAACTAAAGCGGTGCATTTATCAGTTGTTATATTATTTAAGTCATCTGCAATCATCATGGTCCAAAGCTCTTCAATTTTTACTTTTGAACTCTGGGCAAACCCTTTCACCTCCTCGATATATTTAGGAAAAAGTGTTTGGGTGGCTTTGAAGAATAGTAATGATTGGTTTAACCGATATTTCCAGGAGGGTAATTTTTTGTTTTTTTCAGCGGAGACTTGTATATATTTTCCAAATAATTTACCGTATTCAATTCCCAGATCAAAGTTATTTTTCGCCCGTATACAGAAAAAATTTGTATGCATGATTTTATAATCCGATTTCTGAGGATATTTTTTGCATTGAGGTAAGGCAGATTTCAATGAATTTTTCCAAAGGAAGATTAAGCGCTTCGGGTTTACTGCACATAGCAACCTCCTCGCGTCGTGTACCTGCCGCAAATCTCGGTTGTTTCAAAAAACGTTTAACCACGGATGGCAATTGAACATCACAGAGCTTTTTGGAAGGAAGAACAAGTGCAACCGCTGCAATAAGACCCGTAAGACTATCAGCGCAAAAAATGGACCACTGCGCCTTGGTGGTTTTATTAATTCCCTGTCTTCCATCATGAGACTGAATGAGTTTATATACAATCTCATTTATCGTTAATCCGTATTTTGCGAGGGCTTCTTTTGTTTTTCCGGGATGGAATTCTTTAAATTCTCCGCCGAAGTCAATATCATGTATCAACCCGGACAATGTCCAATCATCACGGGATGGTTCATCGGGCCCTATTTGACCCAGTGAAAAAAAGTAATCATAAAGTCCTCCCATACAAGCTTCAAGGGCAAAGGAATGTTTGACGATATTCGGCTCAAGTTGTTTTTGGAGAGCTTCAATATAAGCCCCTCTGTTTATTATGGTCATAACTTTATTTTATCATAGCTGTTTTATGTGAACGATAGAGTAATTATTTTAAGTTATTTTTCAGATAGAATACATACAATTTTGACTTGTATCTCATACTATGATAGTATGAGTTTATATATTATTATTTATATTTTAACTAATGACAGATGAAGCTCCGCAACAAAAAACAAACAGTGTCCCCATCGGACTTATCGTGGTTGCTTTATTAGTAGTTTTGGGCATAGGGATTGCAGCTTTTAAAGGATATGCGTCAAAGCCGACAGAGAATAATACTCCGTTGAATTCGCAATCATCCGTTTCCTCGGTCACAAGCAATATCTCTTATAAAGATGGTGTATATTCAGCCGAAGGAGACTATGTTTCTCCAGGCGGACCGGAACAAATCCAAGTGAAGTTAACACTTAAGGGGAATATAGTGGTTGATGCTAATGTGGTTTCTGAGGCAACCCGGGAAAAATCAAAACATTTCCAAGGATTATTTACCGACAATTTCAAACCACTAGTAATCGGAAAAAACATTAATGATATTGTTTTAGATAAAGTCTCAGGTTCATCTCTTACCCCAAAAGGATTTAATGACGCAGTACAAAAAATAAAAACAGAAGCACAATCGTAAAATAACCATGCAAGATGTCCAGCAAATTGTTTTTGAAGCAATAGGTACGAAATGGGTTATTGATATTGATAGTGTATTGTCTTCCCAAGAACGTAAAAAGATTGGAAGCAATATTAAAAAAAGAATAGGGGAGTTTGAACAAACGTTTTCACGTTTTATACCGGAATCCTTTATTGTCAAGACAGGAAACACTCCTGGAACATACACATTGCCACCTCAGGCAAAGAAACTGTTT
>Ga0334722_10004811_pt1 | contig 13897 bp, 13 predicted proteins | sample C3_bottom_MG_FD_207210 | JGI IMG/M metagenome (GOLD analysis project Ga0334722, IMG submission 207210) | Sediment microbial communities from Yellowstone Lake, YNP, Wyoming, USA - C3_bottom | ecosystem: Environmental > Aquatic > Freshwater > Lake > Sediment | place: USA: Wyoming | collected...
TAAAGGAGCATCAGTAACCAAACTTTTCTAACAGAGGTGAATTTGACAAAAACAAAACAGATTAGATTGTATCTGGATTAACCAAACCAATTCTAATCTGTTATTTTCATTCTGTCCTGTTTGGCAGGGGCTCATGGACGATTACAGAACTTATTGTGGTATAGTATGTTTTTCTAAGGAGAGTGATAATGTTTAACTCTTCCCTATTCAACCAAGATACTTTTTACAAGGCATTTGTGAAAGACTTAAATGATGCACGTAACACTGTAATTATTGAAAGCCCATTCATTACTAAAAAACGAATGGTTCAATTGATACCAGTTTTAAGAAAGCTACGATTGCGAGATGTGCGTATAGTTGTGAACACCAAACCACTTGTTGAGCATAACCGTCTGCTGTACGAACAGGCCTTATGGGCTATTGGCGAGATGCAGAGCATTGGCATAGAAGTATTTATGACAGTCGGTCATCATCGAAAGATAGCCATCGTAGACGACATATTATGGGAAGGCAGCCTTAATATCTTGTCTCAAAATGATAGTTGCGAGATTATGCGAAGAATTGAATCGAGAGAGATTGTGGCAGATATGCTCGACTTTATACGCCTAAAAATACGGGGTGTGATTACTTAGACTTAGTTTGCTATAACCGTATGCCCCATCACCCAAGTCCCTACTTCTTTCCAAAGATTGCCGTTGTTGTAATTGACCGAGGCTGAATCCTTGTATTTGGAAATGCCAGTTGGAGTTTGGTTATTGAGTAAGTAATTGCCACTAGTTAAATCTAGATAGTAATTAGTCATAGGGTTTGGTGTAATGCCTAATCCCAGCCCTGATGGGTTAGCTGCACCGTCATAATACATACGCAAGCCAGTGGCGTTGTTGTGTCCAGCGCACTTTGTTCCATCAGCATTAGTGCCAATTCGAGTTAGAACTTTTAGTGACAATGTGTCACCTGAATTGAAGTTAGTCTGAGATAGCTCACCAAATGGTATAGTAACTAGCTTAGCTAGGCTCTGGTTTCTAGTTATTCCCGTTACACAAAGATTTTGACCACTAGAGATTAGATTACCGTTCAAGTACAGCTCGGTACGAAGGTCAAAGCTAGCTCCTTGATCGTCACTGTTTTTGAGCCCGAGGTATAGATTGGATGGACCGATCGACAAAATATCAACACTAACTGCATGAATTGTAACTACAGACGGCTGACTTGATAGTCCATTCGTGTCTGTTACGGTCAGCGAAATAATATAGTTGCCACTTATATCAGTAGTGATGGTAGGATTTACACTGTCAGGACTACTAATCGTTGCAATGCTTCCTTGGGGTGACGAAGTGAGCAACCAACTGTAGGCTAGGTTGTTGCCATCTTCTGGATCAGTACTATAGCTGCCGTCTAGCATCACAGTTGAACCAGTTGGGACTGTTTGGTCAACGCCGACATTTGCGGTTGGTGGCGTATTGGTTACTGTGCTCGTAAGATCGCTGGCCGGTATATAATAGACCGTAGACAAAAACGGCGCTCCTGATTGTTCCGAGCCGCCAATTACGTACACGTATCCGTTAGATGTTACTGTTGTAGCGTTATTTATGGCTACCGGTAGAGATTTACTTGAGGATGTCCACGGACCCATGGAACCGTCAGGACCTATCTGTGCATACAGGGTTGTTGAAAATAGTGACAGTCCATCGTCGCCGTTCATAATATACACAAACTCATTGACTACTGCTGAAGTAGTATTGCTCGTGCTGACGGAAGTGAATTAGTTGAAGCAACCCAGGAATCCAGCGTACCATCACTGGTTATGTGCGCATAATAGACAGTGGACTCCGCAACGAATCCGGCTGGTGTAAGGGAATAGCCTCCCATTTCGTAGATATATCCATTTGCTATTACTGACGTCGCATTTAACCTACCTTCAGGGAGCAAACTGCTTGAAAGAGACCATGGATCTAGGGATCCATCGGAGTTCAGATGTGTAAAATATACAGTATCGTACAGCCAATTAGAATAGCCATTATTACCTCCGATAACATATATATAGTCGTTATGCTCCACCATTGTCGCACCGCTTTCTGCTATAGGGAGGAGCGAACTTGAAGTTAGCCAAGCGCCAGTGGTTCCGTCTTCATTTAGCTGAGCATAATAGACATTGGTCGTGGTCGTGGATATATAATCCTTGCCAACAACGTAAATATAGCCATTCGCTGCGATCGCAGACCCGCCCTGCATAACATTTGGAAGCTGGTTGTTCGAAATTGTCCAAGGTCCTACTGAACCATCTGGGTTTGTTTTTGTGAAATAAACGTCAGACGTGGGGCCGACTCCATTATCTCCACCAATCTCATAAATATATCCGTTTACTTCAACTGAGACAGCGCCCATTTTACCAGAGGGTAGAGAATTATTGGCAACACTCCATTGCCCTGCTTCACCATGTACTATATTCGCATTAAATATCGGAAAAAGTATCAGAGCTAAACACGTAACGTTAATCAGCATGGTCCTAGTGGAAAACATTATCGTAATTCGACGCATCTTCACCTCCTTTAACGCTTATGTCAGTATTATAGCACTTGAAAGCACACCGTCAAACATTAAATCATAGTAAGGTGTCACGTGTGTACTCTTTAAATGTATGCGATGGAGCCCGATACTATCGAGAGTTAATTGAGGTACTATTTATTTTTATCGTTTGGCTTATGTTGGGGATATTAACCGAAAAAGGCTGGTTATTATTTATACCATCCTTAATACCCATAGGTACAAGGCCATATTTTTCCGCCTTAACTAAGGCTTGCTTGGCAGCATTATTATCTCCGTACTGTTCATACATAAGTGCCAAACAAATCCATAATACATAATCATGGGGGAATTTTTTTGTCGAGTTTTCAGCAAACTTTATGTTATATGTGATGTCCCCATGAACTAGCATTAATTGGCAAATACCTTCATATGTATGTGTAGGCTGGACATTATTGTCATATGTTAAACTCTTATTGTAAGCATCGATTGCTTTGTCGTACTCTTTCAAATTTGTAAGAATTAGACCGAGGTCGCTGTAATTTGAAGCAAATGGATAAATACTGATAGCCTTTAGTTGATAATCCTTAGCTTTATTAAAGTCACCTTTCATACCATAGGTATAAGCTAAATCTTGATAGGCTACGTAATTCTCTTTTGAGGCTTGAAGGTCGTGAGTAGCACGATTATATATACTACTCCACTCTGTTCCTCGAATAGCAGTACGTATTCCAAAAGCACTAACAATTACTATGAGTATAGTGATTAGTATTTTCGGGTTAACTTTATTTAGTAACGACGCAACAGCAAGCCCAATCATCCCTAGAAATCCTGCAGTTGAGAAATAGAACCAATTCTCTGCGAAAGTCATGTCCAGAGGAATAATTTGTAGGTAAGGAAGAACGCCAATAATTGTCCACAACCCAAAGAACAGATAAATATGACAATACTGGTTAGAAAGTCGTTTTCGCACAAGGAATGATAAATATATAAAAATGCCAATGAAGACTAGGTCTATTAATATTGGTATCAGTACACCAGCAATGCTAAACGACGTGTTAACCCAATAATATCCGGAGGATAACCAAATCGGCAGTATAAGCTTTCCTATATATGAAGAAATAATAGACGGAGCTGTGATTATGCGCTCGATAAGGCTTGCTCTGTCAATTGGTGCGATATTGGATACCGGCGTAAATCCAACAGCGTTGATCTTAAGTGTTAAATATAAGGCAATTGGAAGTATCATGATACCAATAAATAGTAAGACACGTTTTCTATTGAACAATAATAGATATAAACCATCAATGATAATAAAATATATGCCCGATTCTTTTGAGAGCAGTGCTAGAAAAAGTAATAACGCAACACCCATGAGGCCCTTGCTTGTGCTGCTTTTAATTAGTAGCAGAAGAGATAGCAACCCAAATAAGAAATATAGTGAGTCCTGCAAGGTTGGAATTGCAAATGCAATCTGAGAATTTAGGGGGTGCACCATAAATATTATAGCCAGTGCCAGGGGTAGCATTGGTGTAAATGATTTAAAGAAATGACGGAAAACAACAAATAGTAAAAATGCGTTAATAATACACAAAGCTATTTGAACCACGTGATATGGGAATGTATTTACGCCAAACAATGTATATATCATAGAAAAAGTCGTTGTCATCAAAGGGCGATAATAACTCCCTGCCAACTTACCAGCGCCAGTGTCATCATAGAAGGTGCTTCCTTCAAAGAAGAGTTTGATATTTTGAATAGAATGTACTGTCGGATTATTGACAATTTGTCCCATATCATCGCCCATAAACGGGTTATTGAATCCAGTAAAAAAAACTGCAATTCCCAATACAGCGATTATAATTGCCGCTTTGAGGTTGGTTACTTTAAAGAATGACGAACTATTTAGTAAAATTTGAGATTCAGAAATATTATTATCGACCATCTCAACGTGCATATTATCAGGAACGGCTCGCTTCTTATGAGTATGCTGATATATATTCTTGCGCCTTTTCTTATTCCCCATTTGATATTTATTATAGCATTCGTTTAATGGGTTGGTTTAGTGCTTACTGATATTTAATTTTGCGACAGGTGCAAAAAAGTTATCATTTTACTCCTGCTTGCCTTCAGGAATTTTTAGTATCACTATCAATACATAAGGAGTTGACTGTAATATGATTCAAAAACTTAAATCAATTTGGAAAATAATATTAACGATTGATAATTACGCAGTAAGAGAGTTAAATGAAATTTTGACCCAAATGCGATCACTATCAAAGGAGGATAGAGGGTTGATTAGTAAATCAATCAAAAAATAAAGGGGCACGTGGAACCGAACTTTTTTAACAGAGGCGGATTTGACAAAAATAAAACAGATTAGATTGTATTCGGAAAAGCCGAACCAGTTCTAATCTCTTATTTTCATTTTGTCCTGTTTGGCAGGGGTACGAGGAATCGAACCTCGGTCTTAGGTTTTGGAAACCCACATACTAACCGCTGTACTATACCCCTATGTGCAGTTACATAAATTATAATATCAAATAATTGACAATATGTTTGTGGATAACTACGTAAAATATAATAACAGATTATTTAATGAATTTATAGTGTTGCAAAAGCATTAGCGTCGTCCTATAATTATGGCAAGAACGCCTGTCAAAACTAAATAGGAGTGGTAGTTAGTCAAACTTGGCTGCTTGTAAAGGCACATGAATATATTAATGCTAGGGTGGGAACTTCCTCCGCATAACAGCGGTGGTTTAGGGGTCGCTTGTTACCACATGTCCAAAGCCCTTGCATTAAAAGGTGCAACTATTGATTTTGTCGTTCCCTACAACGCCGTTCATCCTGGCATAGATTTTATGACTATTCATGCTGCAACTGGCCTTTCGCCACTAGAAAGATATGGATTAGGCGCATACGACAGCAAAAAAGTAATTGAAAAACAATTATCCAAAGCCGATATTAATGACCTCAAAGATATGCGTGGCGTTCAAAAACGTTACGTTCAATTTGTTGAACGACTTTGCGTTACCAATAAACCAGATGTAATCCATGCCCACGACTGGTTGACCATGGAAGCCGGCATGCGCGCCAAAGAAATAACTGGCGCACCTCTTATCGTCCACGTTCACGCTACCGAATTTGACAGGTCTGGTAGCAACGCTGGTAATCCCCTGGTTCACGAAATTGAATACCAGGGGTTAATGATGGCCGATCGAATCTTGGCAGTTAGCGGTATTACCAAAGGAATTATCATGCAAAAATATGGTATTCCCGAGGACAAGATTGAAGTTGTTCATAATGCCATCGACGTATCGAGCTTTGATGACGGATATGATTACGATTTCAGCACCTACCGCTACCTAGAAGCGCTAAAAAGCGAAGGCAATACGATAATCGTAACAGTCACTCGCTTTACCATTCAAAAAGGTCTGGTGAATTTTGTTCGTGCAGCTGCCAAAGCTTGCCAAAAATACGATAAATTAGCCTTTCTGTTGGCTGGTGACGGTGAACAACGGGATGAATTGATTAAATTAGGATCTGAACTAGGTATATCTGACAAATTATTCTTTACTGGGTTTGTTCGTGGTAAACAATGGCGTGATGCATATAGTGTTGGAGATGTATTCGTTATGAGTTCGGTGTCAGAACCATTTGGCCTAACTGCACTTGAGGCAGCACATCATGGTAATGCGCTGATTATTTCTAAACAATCTGGCGTTGGTGAAGTTTTGAATAACATATTCCGTTATGATTTTTGGGACGAAGATATGCTGGCCGACCACTTAATCGCAATTGCAACGTCTGAAAGCTTAAAAAAATCACTCCAAGACAACGTCAAAATGGAATACGACAAGATATCATGGCACGATGTAGCAGATAAATGTTTATCAATATACGAAAAATTAAAGGGAGATGCATAATATGACTAGTAAGCGCGGTATAGTCCTTTATTTGCACGTACACCAACCCTTCCGCGTTCGTCAGTACAGCGTATTTGATACGGCTAACAAACATGATTATTTTAATGAACCTGATTACAATACTGAACGTAATAACGAACAGGTCTTTAAAAAAGTTGCTGAAAAATCATACCGCCCAATGAATACAGTGTTGGAAAAACTGCTTGCCACGCATCCTGAATTTAAGATTTCGATGAGTATTACTGGTACATTCATGGAACAGGCTGAAATGTGGGCACCAGATGTAATTGCCAGCTTTAAGCGTCTGGTGGCAACTGGTCGCGTTGAAATTGTGGCTGAAACTTATTATCACTCGCTCGCCTTTTTCTATAGCCGAACTGAATTTGTACATCAAGTCGAGGCTCACAAAGCCAAAGTTCGACAATTATTTGGCGTTGAAACATCTGTCTTCCGTAATACCGAATTAGCATACAACGATTCATTGGCTAAATGGGCTGATGATTATGGGTTCAAGGGTATTTTGGCTGAAGGTTGGGATCCAGTTTTGGAATGGCGCAGCCCAAACTATGTTTATCGTCCAGCTGGTACAAAAAACATTTCATTATTACTTAAAAACTACCGCTTAAGTGACGATATCGCCTTTCGTTTTAGTAATCAAAACTGGGCTGCATGGCCTTTGTCGGCTGATACGTATAATGATTGGGCTAACGCATCAATCGATAATCAGCCACTTATTAACTTGTTTATGGACTATGAAACCTTTGGCGAACACCAATGGAAAGACACTGGAATTTTTGACTTCTTTGAGGCCTTTATAGGCAAATGGTTGCAAAATCCAATTAATACCTTCTATACGGTGTCCGAAGCAATTGCTGAATTTGAACCTGTCGGCGAAATTAGTATGCCGAATACTGTCACATGGGCCGATACTGAACGCGATTTGACGGCTTGGTTGGGCAATAGTATGCAACAAGAGGCATTGAAGTACATCTATTCAATGGAAAATGACGTTATGATGACTGGTGATGTAGATTTGATTAGCGATTGGCGCAAACTGCAAACTTCAGACCACGTTTATTATATGTGCACGAAATGGTTTAGCGATGGCGATGTACACGCATACTTTAGTCCGTACAAGTCACCTTATGATGCCTTTTTGTACTATATTAACGCTGTTCGTGACCTACGATGGCGCTTACATAATGATCATCACACAGGAGGCATGAATGGCTAAACGACCGATTGTTCTTAGTAATGGCCAGCTGCATGTTGGATTGAATAACTTTGGGACAGTACATGATTTTTACTTCCCTTATGTAGGATTCGAGAACCACTGCGCGGGCGCTAGTCTAAGACATCGAGTTGGTGTTTGGGTTGATAACGAACTCAGCTGGACAGATAATCCAAATGATAGCAATGGGTATAGCGAATGGTCATTTGCGTTTCATTACCCTCACAGTGCATTAATCGGCCATACGATTGCCAAAAATGAACGACTTGGCGTTATTTTAGAGTTTGATGATTTTGTTGGCGCTGATATAAATATATTTATTCGTAACATACATATCGTAAATTTGCGCGATCATTTCCGTGAAATACGATTATTTATGCATCAACCATTTGCAATTGGTGATTCGCGCAGCAATACAGACACTGCACAGTTTATTCCTGATAGCCATGCAATTTTACATTATCGTGGACGTCGCGCGTTTGTCGTATCTGGTGAAAGTAATGCAAAATCTTTTGATCAATATACTGTTGGTTTATTTGGCATCGAAGGTAAAGAAGGCACGTTCCGTGATGCCGAAGACGGCGAATTAGGCATGAATAACGTTGAACACGGCCGAGTTGACTCTATAATCAGGTTCCAAGTTAATATCGGCGCACACAGCTCTGAACGCGTTCATTATTGGATAGCTGTCGGTAAAACTATAGAGGCAGCACTAAATATCCATAAACAAATACAAAAAGATGGTGCTTTGTCATATTTGAAACTAACTTCTAGCTGGTGGAATAAATGGTTAGAACCGGCATATTCAGTAATAGATAAATTACCTAAAAAACATCGCATTTCGTTTATCCAAAGTATGATGATAATTAAATCGCAAATTGATGACAGCGGTGCGATTATTGCCAGCACCGATACATCTATGTTGAATTATTCGCGCGATGCTTATGCGTATTCTTGGCCACGCGATGGTGCATATGCAATCTGGCCGTTAATCCGAATGGGTTATAAAAAAGAAGCCTATCAATTCTTCCAGTTCACTTTGCGTGGATTACATCCTGATGGGTATATGATGCATAAATATCGTGCTGATGGCGCATTGGGCAGCAGCTGGCATTCATATGTTCACGATGATATTGTTGCTCCACCTATTCAGGAAGATGAAACTGCATTGCCTTTGTTTATGTTTGCTCAGTATTACAAAATGCATCCAGATCCAAGTTTGTTGACTGAATTCTACAAAGATATGATCATGCCAATGGCTGATTTTATGACAAATTATATCGACGAGTTAACTGGTTTGCCTAAACCTAGCTATGATTTGTGGGAACAGACATTTTTGACAAGTACTTATACGACCGCTGTAACCTACGCAGCACTTATGGCGGCTTCTGATCTGGCTACTGCCGCTAAAGATCACAATAATGCGGTCAAGTGGCGCTTAGCTGCAACAGATATTCAAACAGCGGCTCATAAATTATTATACAACGAAGATAAAAAGGTGTTTTACCGCGGAGTAAACATTAAAAAAGAACAGATTATATCTGACGAAGTCGTCGACTGTTCAAGTGTTTTTGGAGCGTATATATTTGGTTTATTCGATTCTAGTAGTGTCGAGATTAAAACATCAATCGAAACTATTAAACAGATGTTTGGGATTAATGACGGCGCGCTTGGACTACCTCGCTACGAAAATGATGATTATCGTCGAGTCAGCCCTGGAATCACTGGCAACCAATGGTTTATCGTATCGTTTTGGTTGGCTCAATACTATATTGATTCAGGCGAAAAAGATAAAGCGTTGCAGATACTAGATTGGGCTAAAAGTCACGCCCTTAGTACGGGCGTTATGGGTGAACAATTAGACCCAATAACAAACCAAGTGGTTTCCCCTGCCCCATTAACGTGGACTCATGCAGAATATGTTGCAACTTTGTTAGATATGATAATTAAGGATTAGTTGGCTATTAGCTATTGGAATGTGGCTATTGGCAAATAATAATACAAAATAAAAACTCCGGGTTATCCGGAGTTTTTGAGATTGCCATATTCCAATAGCCAAAAGCTAATAGCTAACTATCCCTTGCGTTCTTTAACTTCGTTGCGGCCTAGGTTGCCCTTGGTTTCAGTGTAAGTCGCATGTTTGCGAGCAATTGGGTCATATTTCTTTAGAACTAGTTTATCAGTAGTGTTTTGAGTATTTTTAGTAGTGTAATAGCTGCGGTGGCCGCTAAGACTGCTAATCATACCAATTAATTTACGCTTCGTATTCTTTTTTGCCATTTAAAACTTTCCTTATTCCGCTGTCCGGCGGATTTGTATAGACTATTGAGGTAGATTATACCAAAAACAGATTGTTATCGCAAGTCGCTTACCTGAAATTATTGAATCCGACAGGAAAATCAAAATCTGCGTTTCTAATCAATTGCATTGCTGTTTGCAGTTCGTCTTTGCTGTTGCTGATAACACGTACAGTTTCGCCTTGAATCTGGGCTTTAGCCTTTGGTAATTGTTCGCGTAACAGTTTAGTAATCTGTTTAGCTTTGTCTTGATCTAACCCAGCAATAAACGGAACTTGTTTGGTTGCCTTTAGGTTACTAATAACAACTTCTTTACTAAGATCGATTACTTTACTGCTTTGTTCGCGAGATGCTAGTTTTTTACGAACAATATCAATGATGCTGTCGATTTGCCATTCGTTTGCGCCAATAACTTTAAATCCACCTTTGTCTTCCATCCAGTCAATCTCGGCTGGTGTGCCTTTAAAATCGTAACGATTGCTGATTTCTTTTTCAGTCATAGCGAATACGTTATTCATTTCTGCTTTGTTATATTCGGATACAGTGTCAAAACTAAATGTTGCCATATGGCTATTATAACAAAAATAACTACCACTGGGGTAGTTAGATGCAAATGGAGCCACGATCGGGAGTTGAACCCGAGACCTCATCCTTACCATGGATGCGCTCTACCAACTGAGCTATCGCGGCACTTTGACTATTGTAGCAAATTTTAAGAGATGGGAAAAGTAATAATAAAAAGAGAGAAGGACATCGGCCTTTGGCCTCCTCCGCTCATTTACGAAAAAATGTAAACACTTTTTCGTTTCATTCGCTACGCCGAACTTCGGAGTATTTTATTGTTAAAACAATAAAACTCCGAAGGTTCGAGGCCTCTACTTTCAGTTACCAAATAAATAACCCACTACAAGAGTGAGTTATTTATTTGGTGCTGAGAGAAGGACTCGAACCTTCGGAGCCGAAAGGCGGGAGATTTACAGTCTCCTGTGATTGCCACTACACGATCTCAGCGAATTGGAGCCGACTTTCGGGCTTGAACCGAAGACCTGCTGTTTACAAAACAGCTGCTCTACCACTGAGCTAAGTCGGCAAATACTAAAAGTACAGATATAAGTGTACAAAATTATGGCACATTATGCAACATTTAAAACAGATATGTTTACATTACGCGACGAGGTTGTCGGATGCGTCGTTGCTGTACCTGAGGAATAATCATTTTTGCTGATTTTTCACGCAAACTTAGTGCTAAATCAGTTTGTCCTGTTCGATCATATGCATCAGCCAGAATGTTAAGCGTTTGTGGAATTGGATCTAATTCGACAGCACGTTCCAGTGATTCAATCATTTTTTTATCATTACCTAGTTTTTCTTGAACTTTGGCGTATGCAATATGTCGTGATGCCAATTCCCCATCAATAGCCAATGCTTGTTCGAATGCCAGGGCGGCTTTGTCGTAATTTTTGGTCTCGAAATAAATTAACCCGACGTTGTGAAGACTGCTGGCACTGGGTTCTAGTGATTGTGCAATCTCGAAACATTCAATGGCATCTTTTAATGACCGTTGTTTAGCATATAAAATGCCTAATCGGTTATAGGCACTAGCATTTCGTTCATCGACACGCAAAATAGTAAGTAAAGCCTTTTCAGCGCGGAGGTATTTATTATTTTGCAATGAATCCTGAGCAATAGACCATAACTGATTTAATTTATCAGATAGCTTTATCGGCAAATCTGCGGCAACTTCAGCTATTGTTTGGGGCTGGTAAATAACCCAGACGCCCAACAAAATAATCAATAATAGACTTAACATATCTAAATTATATTATAACACTAATCTAGCTAAACAGAGGCGGATATTGCCGTTAGCTTCAATCTGTTGATACGCGTTTAATATACCATCAATCTTGTTAATTGTATCGATTTGAGGATTGGCGGTAATACTTTTATTCAATATCTTGGCCGCGTCCAATAACAAATTTAACGTCGAAGCACGATTGTCTCTGTAATTATTGGCAATTAACAGTTTTTGATATACGCTTCCGCGTAATAGTTCCCTAGCATCGCGAACAATCGAACTGCGTTTATTGAAGTAATCCTCATTATTGATTAGACGGGTCAATTCAGCCGGCAATCCATCAGCCATAAATAATAACTGTGATTTTTTCGTTACATCCAAAACACCAAGTTGACTAATCAATTGTTCAGATTGTTCCATGCTGATCGGCCTAATATCTAGGTTTTCAGTCCTAGAAATGATTGTCGGCAATAATTTTGATACTGAATTTGATACAAGTATAAAGTGAACATCCTTGCCGGGCTCTTCCAATAGTTTCAAAAACGCATTTTGAGCCTGATGAGTCATACGCTCCGCGTAATCGATAATGATTATTCGCTTGCCGGCTGTTTTGGTGCGAGTTTCGTTGTATAGACGTCGCATTATATCAACGCTTATTACGCCTTTTTCTATATCAATCTTTTCGTCTTTTTCGGGCAAGATAATTATGGGGTTAACTTTCAATAATTCGGCGATGTATAGACTGATTGTAGTCAATCCTACCCCGCTTTGACCCGTTATTAATAATGATTGCGGCAATCGATTAGTAATAGCGATAAGCAATTTTTCGCTGGATGGATTGATAATTGGTTTTATCATATCTGTATATCTGGAAAGAAGTTTAGTAGTTCTGGTGGCAGAGGCGCTGTAAATGTTATGCGATTACCACTTGGAATAGTTATTTCAAGGCTATAAGCATGCAAATATAATCGGGCAGCAGGCTTGCCATATACTTTATCGCCCAAGATTGGCGTATTGATATAGGCCATATGTACACGTAATTGATGCGTACGGCCTGTTTGAGGCTGTAGTTTGACTAAAGCGTGTTTGTCATCACGGGCGATAACTTCGTAGCGTGTTAGAGCAGATTTGCCCTTACCGTCAACACGGAATGTACTGGGGGCGGTTGGGTTACGCGCAATTGGTAAATCGATATTGGCTTTGTCTAATTTTGGAACGCCATTTAATACCGCCAAATATGTCTTTTTAGTTTTACGATCGGCAAATTGTTTTTGCAACATCGTAGCTGTCTCTTCATTTCGAGCGCCGATCATAACACCGCTGGTGTCGCGGTCAAGTCGGTGGATAATGCCTGGACGATTAGTATCAGCGTTGTATGAACTATAGCGACGGAAAAACTCGGCCACTGTAAATTCTTCGCTCAGTACACCTTTGGCATGAGATAGAACGCCAATTGGCTTGTTGATAACGACTACATTGTCGTCAATATACAAAATTGGTAAATCTTGGTCGCTAAAATCTGGTGCATCAGGCGTGTTGATTGAAATCGCATCAATATCAGTAACTTCGTGTTTAGTGGATGTTATGACAACTCCATTAATACTGACGTGACCGGCCTTTATGTATTTTTGCCAAGTGCTGCGTGAAGTTTCAGGATAACGTCTAGCCAGTTCACCATCTAATCGTTTTTTATCTGAAATAACTTGATACAAATAACAACCTTTGCCCTTAAATGGAAGTGCATATGTAGTTTGGCTGTCAGTTGGGTTTTCAAGCAATTTGCCTGTTATAGTACTTTTTTTAGTTTTAATTTGTTTCATGATATATGCAATATCATCATCAGCAGTATCATCTATCAAAATAAAGTATTGGCTTCTATTAAAATTGAACGACACCAACGTATTTATTGGATTGGGGTTCGATGTTTTTACTGATTCAATATGTCGGGGCACGTTTTCATCACCTGCCAACTCAAAGCGTCGCAGGATGTCCAGAATATCGCGACTCGATAGTTTGGCCATTAATTAGCCCTTGGCCTTAGACCGACAGCTTGTTGAGCCTTTAATAACGTCGCATTGGCAACAGGGGTTAGGTCACGTTCAGATTGCTCCAACTTAGCCAA
>Ga0334722_10004812_pt1 | contig 13896 bp, 8 predicted proteins | sample C3_bottom_MG_FD_207210 | JGI IMG/M metagenome (GOLD analysis project Ga0334722, IMG submission 207210) | Sediment microbial communities from Yellowstone Lake, YNP, Wyoming, USA - C3_bottom | ecosystem: Environmental > Aquatic > Freshwater > Lake > Sediment | place: USA: Wyoming | collected...
CGGCGCGCGTGCGCCTGCTCTGGGACCGTGGCCATGCGCGCGAGGCCGACGAGCGCATGGCCGCCGCGGTGACGCTGGCGCGTGACGCCGACGTCGTGGTGGTGACGGCCGGCATCTTCGAGGGCGAAGGTCGCGACCGGTCGTCGCTGCATCTGCCAGGCCGTCAGGCGGACCTCATTGCCCTCCTGGCGGCAACTGGCAAGCCGGTGGTCGTGATTCTCATCGCCGGCGGTGCGGTCATCGCGACGCCCTGGCTCGAGCGCGCGGCTGCGGTGCTGCAGGCGTTCTATCCGGGCGAGGCCGGCGCGGAGGCGCTCGCGCGGGTGCTGTTTGGCGACGCCAATCCCTCGGGTCGCCTGCCGTACACGGTGCCGCACAGCGAGGGGCAACTGCCGCTCGTGTACGACCACCTGCCCACCGGCCGCGGCGACGACTACGTGGATCTCACGGGACAACCGCTCTTCCCGTTCGGCTTCGGGCTCTCGTACACGACGTTTGCCTACCGCGACCTTGCGCTCTCGGCGCCTCGGGCCGGCGCAGGCGACACGGTGCGCGTGCGCTGCTTCGTGCGCAACACGGGTAGGCGAGCGGGCGACGAAGTCGTCCAGCTCTACGTTCGGCACGAGACGGCGCCGACGGCGCAGCCGGTGCTGTCGCTGCGTGGATTCACCCGCGTCACGCTGCGGCCCGGCGAAGAACGGCTGGTGGAACTGGCCCTCCCGGTGAATGCGCTCGCCGTCCGCGATGAACGCGGCCGTCGTGAAGTGGTTGATGGCACGGTAGTCCTGTACGTCGGCTCGTCCGCGCGTGACCTCCGGCTGCGGGGATCGCTGCGCACGAGGGGGGCATCCCGGTGATCCCCGATCGCCTCGACGGGGCGCTGACGCGACGCGCATTTGGCCGGACGGTGGCCAGTGTCGCTGCCGCGGTCGCCGTGCGCGCTGCGCTCGGCAGCCCGAGGGAACTGAGCGCCGCCCCACGCCGTCCCCGCCCCACCCCCGCGCAGTTGCAGTGGCAACGCGACGAGTTCGCGCTCTTCCTGCACTTCGGCATCAATACCTTCACCGACCGCGAGTGGGGCGACGGCACGGAAGACCCGGCGATCTTCACCCCCGCCACGCTCGACGCGTCGCAATGGGCCGCGGTTGCGCGCGATGCCGGCGCGCGCGCCGTCATTCTCACCGCCAAGCACCACGACGGCTTCTGCCTGTGGCCGACGAAGACCACCAGGCACTCGGTGGCGAGCAGCCCGTGGCGCGGCGGCATCGGCGACGTGGTGCGCGAGTTCAGCACGGCCGCGCGCGCGGCGGGACTGCGCGTGGGGCTCTACTGTTCGCCGTGGGACCGCAACGCCGCCGTCTACGGCGATTCCCCGCGCTACAACGATTTCTACGTCGCGCAGCTCACCGAGCTGCTCACACAGTACGGTGAGATCGCCGAGGTCTGGTTTGACGGCGCCAACGGTGAGGGTCCGAACGGGCGCAAGCAAGTCTACGACTGGTCGCGCATCTGGGGCACGGTGCGCCGGCTGCAGCCGAATGCCGTGATGTTCTCCGACGCGGGCCCGGACGTGCGCTGGATCGGCAACGAGCGCGGCTCGGCGGGCGACCCGAACTGGTCCACCGTCGATCCCGCCATTGTCACCGCGCCCGGCGTGGACGGCCCCGAGATCATCCGCTCGTTGCAGCACGGCGATCGCGACGGCACCGTCTGGCGTCCGGGCGAGACCGACGTGTCCATCCGCCCCGGCTGGTTCCACCATGCCGCCGAGGACGCGAAAGTGAAGTCGGTGGACGATCTCGTCGGCATCTGGTTCTCGTCCGTCGGGCGCAACAGCAAGCTCCTGCTCAACGTGCCGCCGAATCGCGACGGGCTCGTGGCCGCGGCCGACGCGCGTCGCCTGCGGCAGTTCCGGGAGGCGCGCGACGCGGTGTTCGCCGGCGAGATGTCCGGAGTGGACTGGACGTGGCGTGCGGTGCCCGGCGGCACGATCGAGGGCGTTGCCGTCCTCCCGCGCGCGACCACGATTGGTGTGCTGCGACTCGGGGAACTCATCGAGCGCGGGCAGCAGGTGGTGCGCTACCGCGTGGAGGGCGACCCCGGCACCGGGGTGTGGCAGGAGCTCTCGCGCGGTGAGACCATCGGCTACTGCAAGCTCGACCGCGTCGTCCGCCCGGTGCGCGTCACGCGCCTTCGTGTCACGCTCGACGCGTACCTCGACGCCCCGTCCACCCTGCTCGTGAGGGCCTTCACGGTTCCGGCGTAGTCCGCACCCGTGTTCGACGCCCGGGCGGGCCAGCGTCCGAGCCCCCCGTGCCGTAGAAGGTTCAGTCCCGCCTGTCCCCGTGGCCCCCCACCACCCAGACCCGGGTTTCTCGCTCATGACCCTGCGTTCCCTCGCGTTCCTCGCAGCCGCTGTGTGCGCTGCCGCGCTTCCGGCCGGCGCCCAGCGCGGTGCCCCGCGCAACGAAGGCCCCTCCGGCCCGCCCAAAGTGCACGTCGTGCCGGGCGTGCGCACCGGCACCAGCGAGTTCCTGCTCGTCAACTACCCGGAGATGAAGCCGCTCGTCGCCGGCGTCATGGACTTCAAGCACTACCACACCAGCGCCGAGATCGAGGACTGGATGCGGAAGTGGGCCAGGGAGCATCCCGACTTCGTCGAGTTGACCTCCGTGGGCAAGAGCTTCGGCGGCCGCGACATCTGGCAGCTGACGCTCACCGACAAGAAGACGGGCAAGGACACCGACAAGCCGGCGGCGTTCTTCGAGGGCGGGCGGCACTCGGGCGAGATCACCGCGACCGAGAGCGCGCTCTACCTGGCGTGGTACCTGATCGAGAACTACGGCAAGGATCCCGAGGTCACCAAGCTGATCGCCACGCGCGCCGTGTACATCAAGCCGATGAACAATCCCGACGGCTCCGACATGTACCGGCTGACCGCGCAGTCCAACCGCAGCACGGTGCGCCCGTACGACGATGACGGCGACGGGCTGCTCGACGAAGACCCGCCCGAGGACATCGACGGCGACGGCTACATCATGCAGATGCGCAAGTACGTGGGCCCAGGCAAGGGCGACGCCATCAAGGACACGCTCGACAAGTCGGGGCGGCTCATGCGTCGCGTCGGGGCGGGCAAGGGCGACTGGCTGCTCATGGCCGAGGGCATTGACAACGACGGCGATGGCCGCGTGAACGAGGACGGCATCGGTGGCCTCGACCTGCACCGCAACTATCCCGAAAACTGGCGCCCGATGCGCGAGGCGACGGGACGCGGCTACGTGCAAGGCGGCGCCGGCGAGTACCCGCTGTCCGAACCTGAAACGCGCGCCGTGGTGCTCTTCCTGATGAGCCACGCGAACGTGAGCGTGGTCAACTCGATGGACACCGCCGTGCCGATGATGCTGCGCCCGCCGTCGACGTGCGAGGAGACGGAATGCATGTATCCGGCCGACCTGAAGTTCTACCAGCACTTTGATTCGGTGGGCATCGCCAAGACGGCCTATCCGTGGGCCGGCGACGTGTTTCGCACCTACAACACGCGCGGCGGCGTGAACCCGATCACGGGCGATTCGGCCCGTCCGGAACCGCTGTTCGGCCACGGCCCTGACTTCGGCTACTTCCAGTTCGGCGCCATCTGGTACGGCGACGAATTGTGGAATGGCGGCCGCGAGAAGGACTACAACAAGGACGGCCGTATCGACGAGTACGAAGTCCTGCGCTTCTGCGACGAGGAGTACGGCGGCAAGTGCTTCAAGCCGTGGACGAAGTTCAATGCGGGCGGCACGCTGGGCGAGGTGGAACTCGGCGGCATGAACCCGAAGTTCTGGTCGCAGAACCCGCCGGCCGAGTGGCTGGAGAAGTGGGCGCGCAACGAGGCGATGTTCAACCTGTACATGGCGCAGTCCCTGCCGTCGGTTGAGCTCGTCAGCATCACCTCCGCGCCGGTGAAGCCCGCCAAGCCCGTCAAGGGCGCCAAGGTGGTGGCCGATTCCGCGACGCACGAGGTCAAGATCACGATGCGCAACGGCGGGCGTCTGCCCACGGCGCTCGAGATGGCCAAGCGCGTCAAGATCGTGCGTCCCGACATGATCACGGTGCGCGCGGGCACGCCCAACACACGGCTCATCGGCCGCGCGCCGGAGTTCTTCCTCGGCGCTGGCGAGACCAAGGTCATCACCATGCGCGTCAAGGTGGGCACCGCCGCCGATGACCGCAAAGTCAACTTCCGCTACACGAGCACGCGCGGCGGGTTGATTGACAAGGAGTTCGTGATCGCGCCGTGACGCGGTCATGGCCGTGATCGACCGCGCCCCGCGACGGATCCCGTCGCGGGGCGCGGTGCATGCGGAGCGCTAGCCGCGCATTCCAGCCTCGATCCCCTGCGCCAGCGGCGCGATCCCATCCGCGAATCGCTCCAGATCCTCCCACCGCGTGCGGTGGTTCGTAATGCATGTGCGGATGACATAGCGCCCGCGGATCATCGACCCGCTCGGCACCGCGAGTCCCGACTCCTGGATGCGCAGCAGCAGCTCGCGGTTGAGCGCGTCGCACTGCTCGCCGGTGAAGCCCGCCGCCACCCAGCGCCAGCAGGCGATATTCAGCGACACGGGCGCGCTGATCTCGATGCCCGGCACCTGCGCCACGCGCTCGGCGAAGGCGCGTGCCTGCCGCACGTTCTGCTCGATGATGGCGCCAATGGCGTCGACGCCGTGCGCCTTGAATGACATCCACGCCTTCAACGCCTTGAAGCCGCGCGTCAGCTCGGGGCCGCGCTCGGCGAAGGTCAGGCCGCCGGCAATCACGCCGCGTCCCTCGTCGCGCAGATAACTCGGCGTGAGAGAGAACGCCGCGCGCTGCGCCTCGGCGTCGCGCACCAGCACGCAGGCGATCTCGAACGGCAGGAATCCCCACTTGTGCAGGTCGAGCGCCAACGAGTCGGCGCGCTCGATGCCGCGCACGATCGGGGCGAGCGCCGGGGACAACCGCGCCAGCGCGCCGAACGCGCCGTCCACGTGGAACCAGATCTGCTCGGACGCCGCGAGATCGGCGAGGGCGTTGAGGTCGTCGGTGGCGCCGCTGTTCACCGTCCCCGCGGTGCCGATCACGCAGATGGGGCGCATCCCCTCGGCGCGGTCGGCGGCGATCATTGTGCGCATCGCGGCCACGTCCACGCGGAACGCGTCGTCCACAGGCACCTTGCGCAGCGACACGCTGCCGATGCCGAGCAGCTCGAGGCACTTCTGCGCCCAGCTGTGCGTTTCGCTCGAACCGTACACGGTGAGGCGCGGTCCGCCGAGCACGCCGAGGGTGCGCACGTCGTAACCCGCCTTGGCATGGCGCGCGACGGCGAGGCCCACGTAGTTGGCCATCGTGCCGCCGCTCATCAGCAGGCCGCCGCTCGTCGCGGGCAGTCCCATCAGCTCGGCGAGCCAGGCGATGACGCGTTCCTCCACCAGGCGCGGCGCATCGTTGAAGCCGGCCATGTGCGGGTTCATCCCGGCCGCGAGCATGTCGGCCATCATGCCAAGCGGCGTGCCGTTGCCTTGCACCCAGCCGAAGAAGCGGCCGCTCCGCGAGCCGTTGGTCCAGGGGAGCACGCGCTCGAGGAACTGCTCGTACACCTGCGTCTCCCCCTGCGGCGAGTGCGGGACGTCCTCGGTGGTCAGCGCCGCGCGTACGTCCGCCGGCAGCGGGGTCCACGCGGGACGGTCGGCGAGGGTGCGCAGGTGATCGAGCGAGTCGTCCACCATGCGGTGGGCAAGGGCGCGAAAGGCGTCCCAGTCCTTCGGGTCGAGCGTCGCGTCGGTGCGGGCGGTGATCGGCGATTGGGGCATGCCCTGAGCATAGTGGGTCGAGATTCCGTAGACTATACGAATCCCAACCCAACCCCCATGACACGAATCCGCCGCTCGGTGCTCGCCGTCTGCCTCGTCACCGCTGGCGCCCTCCCCGCGCAGACCCGCATGCTGCGCGCTCCGTCAGTGAGCGCCAGGCACATCGCCTTCGCCTATGCACAGAACATCTGGGTGGTGGACCGCGCGGGCGGCGTCGCGCGGCGCCTCACCAGCTTTCAGGGCGAGACGCAGAATCCCAAACTGTCCCCCGATGGCGCGCTCGTGGCGTTCAGCGCCGAGTACGGCGGCAACACGGACGTGTACGTCGTGCCCGTCGAGGGCGGCACGCCGAAACGACTCACGTGGAACTCCGCGCCGGATCTCGTGCAGGGATGGACGCCCGACGGCAAGGCCGTGCTCTTCGCGTCGACGCGCGAGACCTTCGGGCCCGGTGCGGCGCCCAAGTTCTACACGGTGCCGGTGGACGGCGGCGCCGAGACGTACCTCAACATCAACCGTGGCTACCAGGGGCGCATCAGCCCCGACGGCAAGCGCATCGCGTATCGGATGAACCCGAGCTGGGACGAGGAGCGCCGCAACTATCGCGGCGGGCAGAACCGCCCCATCTGGATTGCCGACCTCAAGACGCTCGCGGTCGAGACGCCGCCGTGGAAGGACTCCAAGGACATGGACCCGGCGTGGCTGGGTGACGTCGTCTACTTCATCTCCGATCGCGATGGCGTGGCCAACGTCTGGTCGTACGACACCAAGTCGAAGAAGCTGTCGCAGGTCACCGACTTCGCCGACTTCGACGTCAAGACGCTCGATGCCGGCGCCGGTGTCGTCGTCTTCGAGCAGGCCGGTCTGATTCATGAACTCGACGTGAAGTCGGGCAAGGAGCATCGCGTCGCCATTTCCGCCGTCGGTGACTTTCCGTGGATGATGCCGGCGTGGAAGGACGTGAGCGCTCGCATCGCCTCGATGGCCCTGAGCCCCACCGGCAAGCGCGCGGCGGTCGAGGCGCGCGGTGAGATCTTCACCATCCCGGCCGAGAAGGGCGACGTGCGCGCCATCGCGCCGTCGAGCGCGTCGGCCGAACGCGATCCCGCGTGGAGTCCTGACGGCAAGTCGCTGTCGTACTTCAGCGACCGGAGCGGCGAATACAAGCTCTACATCGAGGCGGCTGACGGCCTGTCGCCCGCGCGGGAGATCGCGCTGCCCAACCACAAGCACTACTACACGCCGGCGTGGTCACCCGACGGCAAGCGCATCCTCTACACCGACACCGACCTCAAGCTGTGGGTGCTCGAGGTGGCCAGCGGCCAGGCGAAGGTGATGGGCGAGGATCCGTGGATGGTGCCGACGCGGACGATGAATCCCGTCTGGAGCCCCGACTCGAAGTGGATTGCGTACGTACGGCATCTCAACTCGCTCTACAAGCAGGTGGTTGCCGTGAACGTCGAGACGGGCGCGGCGAAGCCCGTCACCGATGGCCTCTCCGATGCGTCGTGGCCGGCGTGGGACGCCAGCGGCAAATACCTCTGGTTCCTGGCGAGCACCGACTTCGGCCTCAGGTCGCAGTGGCTTGACATGACCAATTATCCCTTCGAGGAGACGTTCGGCCTCTACTTCGCGATCCTCGCCAAGGGCGAGCCGACGCCGCTGATGCCGGAGAGTGATGACGAGACGGGAGCGCCCGCGCCGAGTGGCGGCGCGCGTGGTGCGCGCGGCGAGGCCGGGGCCTCCGAGGCCACGCCTGCGGCGCCTGGCGCGCCGGCTCCGGCCGCGAGCGTGCGTGCCGGCGTCACGGTGACGATCGATTTTGACGGACTGTCCGCGCGTACCATCAGCGTTCCCGGCGTGGCGGTGCGCAGCTACTCGCGCCTGCAGGCAGGGACGGTGGGTACGGTGTTCATGAGTGAGGCCGTCCCCGCGACGGGCACGGGCGCCGCCGGCGCGACGCAGACGCTGCATCGGTACCAGCTGCGCGACCGCAAGGCCACGGTCTTTCTCACCGGCGTCGCGGACTTCGACGTGAGCCACGACGGCCGCAAGCTGCTGTATCGCAGCGGTGGCGGTGGTGGCGGTGGCGCACCGGGCGCCGGCGCGCCGGCCGCACCGTCGCTCTTCATCGTCGATGCCGCCGGCGCGCCGCCGTCGGCTGGGGCAGGGCGGTTGAACGCGGCCCTGCGCGCGTGGATCGACCCGAAGCTGGAGTTCGCGCAAATCTTCAACGAAGGGTGGCGCAACCAGCGTGACTACCTGTACGTCCCCAACATGCACGGCGTCGACTGGCCGCGGATGCGCACGATGTACGGCGCGCTGCTGCCGTTCGTGAACCATCGCAGCGACCTCAACTACCTCATTGATCAGATGGGCGCGGAAATCGCCATCGGTCACTCGTACGTGCGTGGCGGCGACATGCCCGCGGTGCCGGCCAGCACCGGCGGCCAGCTGGGCGCGGACTTCACCGTCGATCAGGGGCGCTACCGCATCACCCGCATCTACGACAATGAGAGCTGGAACACCGACCTGCGTGCGCCGCTCGCCGTGCCCGGCGTGGATGTGCGCGTGGGCGACTACCTCATCGCCGTGAATGGCGGCGAACTGCGCACGAGTGACAACCTCTACCGCCTGCTCGACGGCACGGCGGGCCGGCAGACGGTGCTGACGGTGAATGACAAGCCGACGGCCGAGGGGGCGCGTCGTGTGACGGTGATTCCCGTGGCCAGCGACCAGGGGCTGCGATCGCGCGCGTGGGTGGAGCACAACCGCCACGTGGTCGATTCATTGTCGAAGGGGAAGCTGGCGTACGTGCACCTGCCCAACACCGGTCAGCCAGGGTACACGAGCTTCAACCGCTACTACTTTGCGCAGCAGGACCGGCAGGGCGCGATCATCGACGAGCGCTTCAACGGCGGCGGCTCGGCGGCCGACTACATCATCGACGTGCTGCAGCGCGACTTCGACGGCTACTTCAATAACGTCGCCGGCGATCGCGTGCCGTTCACGAGCCCGGCGGCCGGCATCTGGGGACCGAAGGTGATGATCATCAACGAGCAGTCCGGCTCGGGTGGCGACCTGATGCCGTGGATGTTCCATTCCCGCAAGCTCGGCACGCTCGTGGGCAAGCGCACGTGGGGCGGGCTGGTGCACACGGCCGACACGCCGGGATTCGTTGACGGCGGGTCGATGATTGCGCCGCGCGGTGGGTTCTTCCGTCGCGACAACCAGTGGGACGTCGAGAACGTCGGCCAGGCGCCGGACGTGGACGTCGAGAACTTCCCGAGCGATGCCGCCGCCGGTCACGATCCGCAGCTCGAGCGCAGCGTGCAGGAGGCACTGAAGCAGCTGGCCGCGAAGCCGGTACAGCGTGCCACGAAGGAGCCGCCGTCGCCCACGTGGGGCAAGCGGGTGAAGCCTCTGCCTTGATTGGCGGGAAGGGGAAGGGGCAGGGAACGGCAACGGCATACCACTGGATGGCACGGATGTGACGGATGGGCACGGATACGGCGTGAGGGGTGATTACTTCCAGCCTGTATCCGTGCCCATCCGTGTGTTCCGTGTCCTCCGTGGCACGTAGTGAGCGCCCGCGATTCCGCAGGCGTCGCTACGCCGCGAGTCGCACCCACAGCATCCACCCACCGCTGCCAAGCCCGATGGCGATGATTGCGCGGCGCACCCAGTGCTGCCCAACGCGCTGCGCCATGCGCGCGCCCAGCATGCCGCCCAGCGCCGCGCCCACCGCCATCGTGAGCGCCACCGGCCAGTTGACGATGCCGCTCGCCGCGAAGATCAGCACCGCCACGAGGTTGATGTTGAGCCCGCCCCAGTTCTTCAGGCCATTCATCGTGTGAATGTTGCTGAGTCCCATCATGCCGAGCGCGGCGAGCATCAGGATGCCCGCGCCCGCACCGAAGTAGCCGCCGTAGATCGCCACCATGAACTGGTACACGAGAAATCCGGTGCGTGGCGGAGGCAGCGGCGCCCCCGGGGCGGACGGAGCGGCATGACCCCTGACCCAGCGCATGACGGGCCCCTGCACGATGAACAGCGCCGTCGCTCCCCAGATCAGCCACGGGACGCTGTCAGCGAATTTCTGTGCCGGTGTGCTGAGAAGGAGGACAGCTCCGACGATCCCGCCGACGAGACTCGGGAGGGCCCACCGGACGGTCCAGGCCCGGGAACCGCGCAGGGCGTCGCGGTAGCTCCAGAAGCTCGTCAGGATCCCCGGCCAGAGGGCAACGGTGCTCGTCGCGTTGGCCGAAAGCGGTGGAATTCCCAGCGCAATGAGGGCGGGGAAGGTGAGCAGCGTGCCCCCGCCGGCGATGGCATTGACCATCCCCCCGCCCGCGGCGGCCAGGGCGACGAGCGCCAGGCGGACCGGATCGAGGGCGGGAACGTCAGTGGGATTGATGATGGCCATGTCGGGTAAGTTACGCCTCCGCTGGGAGGCACATTCGAGTAACGTTTTGACTGTGTGCGCCGTTCATCTTACGGCCTCGCGCGCGGTTGCAGTAGGTTGATGGGTCCCGCGTTCGTTGTCCGCGCTGTGTTTCGCCGGAGCAGGCTGTTGCCTGTTTCCTTCCACTGACCGAGACCGCGTCACTTCGCGCGACCGCGCTGGCGCCATCTCGCCCATTCGGGTTCTGGTAGACGACCATGTCTGGTTCGACCGATGCGGCCAAGGGGCCGCCCGCTGGAGAGCATCTCGAGATCAAGGACTCGCGCACCGGCAAGGTGTACTATGCCCCGATCACGGATGAGACCATTCGCACCGCCGACCTGAAGCAGATCAAGGTCAATGCCGACGACTTCGGCATCATGGGTTACGACCCGGCATTCATGAACACGGCGTCGTGCCGCTCGGCGATCACCTTCATCGATGGCGACAAGGGCATCCTGCGCTATCGCGGTTACCCCATCGAGCAGCTGGCCGAGAAGGCGAGCTTCCTCGAGGTGGCCTGGCTGCTCCGCAAGGGCGAGCTGCCCACGCAGCAGCAGTACGATCAGTGGGTGTCGGACATCACCACCCACACGTACGTGCATGAGAACATCAAGGGATTCCTCACCGGGTTCCGCTACGACGCGCACCCGATGTCGATGCTGGCCGCCGGCGTCTCGGCGCTGTCGTCGTTCTATCCCACGGCGAAGTCGATCCACGATCCCGTGGAGCGCGACATCGCCTTCGTGCGGCTGCTCGCCAAGATGCCGACCATCGCGGCGTTCGCGTACCGGCACGTGAAGGGCCTGCCCTTCGTGTATCCCGACAACACGCTGCCGTACACCGAGAACTTCCTCTCGATGATCGCGCGCATGACCGAGTCGAAGTACGAGGCGCACCCGGTCTTCGCCCGCGCCGTCGACGTGCTCTTCATCCTGCACGCCGACCACGAACAGAACTGCTCCACCAACGCCGTGCGCGCCGTCGGCTCGTCGCACGTCGATCCGTACTCGGCCGTCTCGGCCGGCATCAACGCGCTCTACGGCCCGCTGCACGGCGGCGCCAACGAGGCGGTGCTGCGCATGCTCGAGGAGATCGGCCACCCGAGCAACATCCCGGCCTTCATCGAGAACGTGAAGAACGGCAAGGGCGAGTCGCGCCTGATGGGCTTCGGCCATCGCGTCTACAAGAGCTACGACCCGCGCGCCAAGATCGTGAAGGGGCTGTGCGACCAGGTGCTCAAGATCACCGGCATGTCCAAGGACATGGAGATCGCCCTCGAGCTCGAGCGCATCGCGCTCAGCGACGAGTACTTCATCAAGCGGAAGCTCTACCCGAACGTGGACTTCTACACGGGCCTGATCTACCGCGCGCTGCACTTCCCCACCGACTACTTCACCGTGCTGTTCGCCATCGCGCGCACGGCGGGCTGGATGTCGCAGTGGGAGGAGATGCTGCTGGACAAGGAGCAGAAGATCGCCCGTCCGCGGCAGATCTACACCGGCTACGGCGACCGGCCGTACAAGTCGGCGCTGGATTACAAGCACAAGATCACGAAGTAGGATCGAGGATACGGAATCCGGATTGCGATCCCGGATATCGAATGCGGATTCCGAGGGACGATTGGGGGGCGCCGACGACTCGGCGCCCCCCGATCGCATATCGCCGTCCTGAATCGCGATCGCCTATCGCAATCCGGATTCCCTGTCCTCCGTCTTGCACACGCGCCGCACCGGGCACTTCCGGCAGTGCTTCACCCGCGCCGTGCACACGAGCGCCCCCAGCTCCATCAGCGCCTGGTTGTGCACCCAGACGGCGCGCCCCGTGCGCGGCAGGATGGCCTCGGCGATGGCCCAGAGCCGCGTGAGGTCGCGCGCGCGCTTCACGTTGAGCCGCGGCGCAAAGGCGCGTTGCAGCACCCGTGCGACGTTGGTGTCCACCAGCGCCGCCCGCTGTTCGTACGCGAAGCTCGCCACGGCGCCCGCCGTGTAGGCCCCCACTCCGGGCAGCGCGCGCAGCGCCTCGGGCGCGCTCGGCAGCGCCCCGCCGTACGCGGCCGGGGCCTCGCGCACCACGTGCCGCGCCAGCTTGTGCAGGTTGCGCGCCCGCGCGTAGTAGCCAAGCCCGCTCCACTGGGCGAGTACCTGCGACTCGCGCGCGCGGGAGAGCGACTCGAGGTCGGGGAAGCGCGCGAGGAAGCGGTCGTAGTAGTCCAGCACGCGCGACACCTGCGTCTGCTGGAGCATCAGTTCCGACACGAGGACGTGGTACGCGTCGCGCGTGCGCCGCCACGGCAGGTCGCGCGCGTTGCGGCGAAACCACGCGCGCAACCGCCGTGAGAATTCGCGCGCGTCGTCCGGCGAAGGGAGGGGGGCGCCCATGGGCGTGAAAGGTACGGCGGCGCCCTCGCGATGTCGCGGGGCAAGGGTTGGGTTAGGTTGCAGTGCCCCAGTGGTTTCCCTTCCCCTGCACCACACCCTGTCCCTTCCCCTGTACCACCATACCCTGTCCCTTCCCCTGTACCACCACACCCTGTCCCTTTCCCTGCCCCCGTCCGTGTCGCCGGTCCTCCTCTTCGAGATCGTCGCCGTCGTCCTCGCCGCGCTCTCGGCGATGATCACCGCGTCCAAGAAGAGCCTCGACTTCGTCGGCACCTATGCGCTCGCCATCGTGACGTCGTTCGGCGGCGGCACGATCCGTGACGTACTCCTCGACCGGCGACCGTTCTTCTGGGTGAGCCGCTGGGAGTACCTGCTGGTCATTTTCGTGCTGTGCATTCCGTTCGTGTACAGCCGCACCGTGCACCGCTGGGCGCGCCAGCTCGTGGCGCGCGGCGAGTTCGTGGATGCCCTCGGCCTCGGCTTCTTCACGGTGGTCGGCGTCACGCTCGCCATCGACGCCAAGCTGCCCGCGGTGGTGGCGATCCTGATGGGCGTGGTCACCGCCACGGGCGGCGGCGTCATTCGCGACCTGCTCATCAACGAGATCCCCGTCGTCTTCCGGCACGGCACCACGCTTTACACCACGTCGGCCTTTGCCGGGGCCACCGTCTTCATTGCGCTCCGCAGCCTGCACGTTCCGTTTGCCGTCTTCGCGTCGGTCACCGTGGCGGTGGGCCTGCGGCTATACAGCGTGTGGAAGGGGACCACGCTGCCGCGCCCGCACTGGATTCACACCGGCACCTTCCCCGTGCCGACCGACGAGCACGAAACGCCGCCGCCGCCCGCCCCGTAGCGCGCTGCTTACTTGGGCGACCACGTCGGCGTGGCCGACAGCAATCCGCCGTTCACGATGAGCTCGCGCGCGAGCAGCAGGCCGAAGGCCAGGCTGAGCGCGCCGGCGGCGAGGCGAATGCCGCCATGCAGCCGCGCCACGCGCTCACTGGCGTACATCGCCGGCGCGGCGAGGATGACGGTCACCAGCATCATCCCGGCGATCGTGCCGACGCCGAAGACGAGAAGGTAGGCGAGCGCCCACGCCGTTTGCGGGATGGCCGTCAGCACGAGGATGGCCACGGCGGCCGATCCCGCGAGCCCGTGCACCGTGCCGATGACCAGTGGCCGGCGGTGATCGAACTCGAGCGGATGGTCATGGCCATGCGCTGGTGCATCGCTTCGC
>Ga0334722_10004813_pt1 | contig 13895 bp, 12 predicted proteins | sample C3_bottom_MG_FD_207210 | JGI IMG/M metagenome (GOLD analysis project Ga0334722, IMG submission 207210) | Sediment microbial communities from Yellowstone Lake, YNP, Wyoming, USA - C3_bottom | ecosystem: Environmental > Aquatic > Freshwater > Lake > Sediment | place: USA: Wyoming | collected...
TCGAAGTCCTAAAGACAAATATTTCGTCAATCAAGATCCATCGAACAACTATATCGCTTGGGGTGATGTTAATAAAAAAATCGATAAAGCCGTTTTTGATGAGCTCCTCATCGTTGCGCGTGAGCAGCTCTCCAATAAAGATCTGTATGTAACGGATGTTTTTTGCGGTTCGAGTGCATCGAGCAAACGCTCTATCCGTTTTGTTTCTGAAATTGCATGGCAGTCTCATTTTGTCAAAAATATGTTTATCCGTCCTACTACCGAGGAACTAACCGATTTCAAACCTCAATTTACCGTTCTCAATGCCTGCAAAGCAGTGAATAGCCAATGGGAAAACCATGGTCTCAACTCTGAAGTATTCGTCCTTTTTGACATCGAAGCCAATCTTTGTATTATCGGTGGTACATGGTATGGCGGAGAGATGAAAAAAGGGATTTTTTCCATGATGAACTATTGGCTTCCGCTTGAGGGCAAACTGGCCATGCATTGTTCTGCTAATGTTGGTCCTGCAGGTGACACGTGTCTTTTCTTCGGTCTTAGCGGTACGGGCAAAACAACTCTTTCTACGGATCCAAAGCGCGCACTTATTGGTGATGATGAGCATGGTTGGGATGATGAGGGGGTCTTTAATTTCGAAGGGGGTTGCTATGCAAAAGTCATCAACCTCGATCCCACAAGTGAACCTGAAATTTATGCGGCTATTCGCAGAGGTGCGCTGTTGGAAAATGTCGTCTATGACGAAGATGGCTTGGTCAACTACGAAGATGGTTCTAAGACTGAAAATACCCGCGTATCGTATCCTATCGAACACATCGAAAATCATGAACCAACCCTTCAAGCCGCTCATCCACAAAATATCATTTTCCTCTCTGCTGATGCTTTTGGAGTACTTCCACCCGTGAGCAAACTCACCAAAGAACAGGCAATGTACTATTTCCTCAGTGGTTATACGGCAAAAGTTGCCGGAACAGAACGTGGGATTACGGAGCCTGTTGCAACATTTAGCTCCTGTTTTGGAGAAGCATTTTTGCCTCTTCACCCTACACTCTACGCCAAACTCTTAGGTGAAAAAATCGATACCTATAACGTCAATGTTTATCTCGTCAATACAGGTTGGACGGGTGGTGCTTATGGTGTCGGAAAACGAATGAGTATTAAAGATACCCGTGCTTGCATCAATGCTATTTTAGATGGTTCGATTAATGAGTCTGAATTTGATACAACCAATACATTTGGATTTCATATACCAAAAACACTGGGAAGTATTGACCCCACTATTCTTAATCCACGAAATGCATGGGCAGATAAAGATGCGTATCTCGTTCAACGCGATAGCTTAGCAGGATTGTTTATACAAAATTTCAAGAAATATACGAATGGGACAAGTGGATTTGATTATTCCGCTGCGGGACCGAAAGTTATCGACTAAAATCTTCTCGTCATACCCGCAAAAAGCGGGTATGACGAAATACGTCTTTATTGTTAAACGTGGATGCTATCAGAACCACTCCCAAGGTACTTCGTCATTTGCAACATAATTACGACCTGTTCCATCAAGAGCTTTTGAACATTCATCTTTTGCTGCATCACCCTTAAAGTTACCGCAGTTAATTTTATACACAACTTTATGCTCTTTCTTATCCAAGCTCATAGTTGCCTGAACTGCACCATCTTCTTTTAATTCATAACTTTGATTATTATCTGAGAGCTTCCACCCTTTTTCTTCCAAATTAGAAACTTTATTGAAGGCAAAATTTTCACGTCCCTCTATTTTTAACTTAGAGGCTTCTTTTGCAACTTTTTGAGCACCATTGAGTGTTTGTGCAATAACTGCATTCACTTGTGACAATTGATATTGCAAATAAGCGGTGTATCCCAGACCTATTGCTGCCGCCAAAGAAAGAGCCAAACTGGCACGTGTAAAACCGTTACGTTTCATAAATGTCCTTTTATTCAAAAAATAATATTCAATTATGACGGATAAAGTCTTAAAAAATGGTTTTGTGAGAAAAAAGTACGGCTCGCTGTGTGTGGGCTCACTGCCGAAGTGAATCCAGCATTAACGTAGCCAAAGGGATGTATTCCTTTGGCATTCCATTAGCATGAATACGTAGATTTGAATTCGAACGCGGTAGGACGAGCTTCGTCAGGCCATACTTGTGTTTCAAACTTGTAGTTTTGATACGTATCGATAAATAAGTCAGTCATAACCGGTTTAAGGAATTCGTTATCACGGATCAATGATTCCAATGCACCACGTAGAGTGTGTGGCATTTGTGGAATCCCTTTTTCGCGGATTTCATTCAAAGAAAGTTCGAACAAATCTTCATCCATTGGACCAACTGGAACCATTTTGTTTTTGATACCATCAAGTCCTGCAAGCATCATTGCAGTAAATGCAAGATATGGGCATGACGTAGAGTCAGGGAAACGCATTTCGATACGTGTTGCTTTTTCACCAGCACCGTAAGGAACACGGCAAGATGCTGAACGGTTTTGGCTTGAGTACGTCAAAATAGATGGAGCTTCAAATCCCGGGATAAGGCGTTTGTATGAGTTCGTTGACGGATTGGTAAAGGCTGCCACTGCGCGTGCGTGTGCAAAGACACCACCTACATAATACAGCGCTGCTTCAGAGAGATTGCCGTAGCCACCTTCTTTGTAGAATGTATTTTTGCCGTCTTTCCAGATGGATTGGTGAACGTGCATACCGTTACCATTGTCTCCATAAAGAGGTTTTGGCATAAAGGTTACTGTTTTGCCATTGAGATGCGCTACCATTTTGATAACGTATTTTAGTTTTTGAACATTGTCTGCTGCGTTTACAAGGGTATCAAATACGATACCGATTTCGCCTTGACCCTGTGCTACTTCGTGGTGACCCAAAATAACTTCAAGACCAACTTGCTCTAACACTAACATCATCTCTGCGCGCAAATCAACCATAGTATCAATTGGTGCTACTGGGAAGTAGCCACCTTTTGTACGTGGACGGTGACCTGTGTTATAACCATCTGCAAATGATTTAGCATCATTCCATTCACCCTCTTCGCTGTCTACTTCATAATAAGAGCAGTTGACTTCATCGCGGATTTTGACATCATCAAAGACAAAAAATTCGTTTTCAGGACCAAAATACGCAACATCACCAAATCCTGCTTGTGCAAGATGCTCTAACGCTTTTTTCGCAATTGAACGTGGGCATTTTTCATACGCTTGACCTTTGTAGATATCATAAACATCACAAAATACGATGATGGTTGGATCAGCGGTAAAAGGATCCATAAATGCTGACTGAGCATCTGGTTTTAGGAGCATGTCCGATTGATTAATCGGCTGCCATGCATCGATAGACGAACCATCAAACGGTAGACCGCCTTCAAAATGACCCGCATTAACTGCACTGTAACGGTAAGAAACGTGGTGCCAAGTCCCTTTCATATCAGTAAAACGGAAATCTACGAATTGAACATCGTTCTCTTTAGAAAAAGTAAAAAACTCTTCTACACTGTTTACAAATTTACCCATACATTTCACCTCAAAAATAAAATTATAAGTAGTATAGCAAATTAATGTTAATTGTAAAAAAATAAAATGCCTAAAATTTAATCATTTCTCTATCTCTGTTGCGATAAGTGGCACATTCGCTGTATCCAAAACGTCTGACTAAGGATTCTATGTCACAACTAAACATTCCTACTTGATCCGCTCGGTGGGCATCGGAACTAAACGTAATAGGAATTTCAAGCTCGACCATGGATTCGAGTAATAAAGGAGATGGGTATGCTTCGCCCACGGGCTTTCTCAACCCTGAAACATTCACTTCTATCACCATATTGGCTTTTTTAATTGCTACGAGTGCCTTTTTGGCCAATATTCGGATATCTGTTTTGGGGAAAAATTTAAAGACTTTCAGTAAGTCCAGATGACCTACTATGTCAAATTTTCCACTTTGCGCCATTGCTTCTATCAGTTCAAAATAACGACTATAAATGGCATCCATATCCATCTTGTCATACGTATGAATATATTCTGGGTTATCAAATCCCCACTCGTCAATAAAATGAACGCTCCCGATCAAATAATCACACGGACGCTTTAAAACACGATCATCCATGTATCCTGGTAAGAAATCCACTTCGTATCCCAATAAAACCGTGATTTTTTCGTTATAGCGTTCTTGCGCTTCTCGAACCCACTGTTCATAAAGTTCTATTTGATCAAATGACATCCGATAATCATAATCGTATTCCATCGGAGCATGATCTGCAAAACCAAAATACTCTGTCCCTTGCGCTATTGCGGCTTCTACGTACTCGTTCACACTGCCCGTAGCATGGTTACACAACACGGTATGATTGTGGAGATCAACTTTCATCACATTTCCTATTGAAAATAATCATTTTAATGATATTATAGTGCAATTTTTTATGAGGTAACCATTATGACACAAGAAGAACTTGATGCGCTTATGAATGAAGATATCGAGATGGATGAGATAGACGAAACGGAAGAAGTACTAGAAACTCCCGAAGAGATCGATGAAGCATCCATTAATATAGAACATCCCAATGATTATCGTGTTTCAGCCATGCAAAGTTGGCCGCCTCCGCCCCCTACCGATGATAATAAAATGGTACACCAACTCGATGATGTCACCAAAGAAAGTGAAGAAAAAGCATCGGAAATTTTTGATCTTATCGAAGTCATCAGCAACGATTTGGGTGATGGTGAAAAGCATATCAAAAATGTTAACACGATTATCGATTCCAATATTGCCCTTTTTACGACATTACATGCTAAGTTTCCTCACGTTGAAGCCTTTGAAACACAACTGGCCCAAAATACACAAGCCAAAGAAAAACTAGATGCCGTAACCCAAATCCTCCAAGACGGAGGGGATGCTATCATGAACGTTATGGACATCATGCAATACCAAGATATTCACCGCCAAAAAATCGAACGTGTTATCAATGTCATGCGTGCCCTATCCACCTATATGAACCATCTTTTTTCTGGAAAAATTGATGATTCAAAACGGGTTAGCTCTGCGGTTCATATCCATGGAGACACCGACACCGAGGATGTTGTTACCAGCGACGACATTGAAGCATTATTAGCTTCATTTGGGCAGAAATAACAAGGTTTTTTTCGCTAGAATTCTTTCAAATTATTAAAAACGAGAATCACTATTTTGAAAAAAGTTGAGCTCCTCTCCCCTGCGGGAAATTTAGAAAAACTCAAAATTGCCATCGATTACGGTGCAGATGCTGTGTATGGCGGGGTTAGTCACTTCTCTCTTCGTATCCGTTCGGGTAAAGAGTTTGACCTTGATAGCTTCAAAGAGGGGATCGATTACGCTCATGCGCGTGGACGAAAAGTCTATGTCACCATCAATGGATTTCCTTTTAACTCTCAGCTTAAACTTCTAAAAGAGCATATCGCTACAATGGCATCACTCGAACCTGACGCATTCATCGTCGCCACCCCTGGAGTTCTCAAGCTCGCCCACCAAATCGCACCTCAAATTCCATTACATCTCTCTACCCAAGCCAATGTTATGAATGTATTGGACGCGCAAGTCTATTATGATATGGGAGCTCGCCGTATCATCGCAGCGCGTGAAATTTCACTCAAAGACCTCATCCAAATCAAAGCAGAGCTGCCTGATTTGGAAATCGAAGTGTTTGTCCATGGCTCTATGTGTTTTGCGTACAGTGGGCGCTGTCTTATTTCAACGCTTCAAAGCGGTCGTGTTCCTAACCGTGGAAGCTGTGCTAATGACTGTCGATTTCCCTACGAAATGTATGCTGCCAATCCTGAGACGGGAACGCTCTTCAAACTCGAAGAACACGAGGGAATCGGAACGTACATTATGAATTCCAAAGACCTCAACTTAGCTTCCCATATGAGTGAAATTTTACAAAGCGGTGCTATCGATTCGGTCAAAGTAGAGGGTCGTACCAAAGCGCCTTATTATGCTGCCATTACTGCTAAAACCTATCGTCGTGCTATCGATGATTATTATGCGGGAAATTTTAATGATGAGGCGTATCAAAAAGAACTCAACACGATGCAAAATCGCGGCTTTACCGATGCTTATCTCATTAATCGCCCTTTTGAAAAACATGATACCCAAAACCTTGATTTTACGATGATGATGGGAACGCATCAAGTAGCGGGAATGGTAGATGAATCAGGAGAGTTTTTTGAATGTAAATACAAAACGTTTCCCAATGACGTGATGGAGATTGTTGCCCCTGCGGATGCGCGTATAGAAACCGTTGATAATGAAATCGGAACCGTTGAACAACGAGACGGGCAATGGATCATCATCTTTAAACAGCTTCTTGCTGAAAATGGGAAAGTGTGGGATCAAGTACACAGCGGTAATCTGAACCGCTTTAAACTCCCCTGCTCTTTACCTCACTTCACCTTTTTTCGTATCCCTGCAACAGAAGATATGGGGATAGGAACACGATGTTAAATTTAGTAAAAGGAAAAAAATGAAATTTGTATCTATTATTATGGGGAGCAAAAGCGATTTTGATGTTATGAAATCGTGCTCAGACACGTTTGAGGAATTTGGCGTTGCTTACGAGCTTATCATATCCTCTGCACACCGCTCTCCTGAACGAACGAAGGATTATATTATCGCGGCTGAAGCCAAAGGGGCTCAAGTGTTTATTGCAGCGGCTGGAATGGCTGCTCATTTGGCAGGTGTTTTAGCTTCTAAAACCATCAAGCCTATTATTGGTGTCCCGATGAGTGCATCAGCACTTAGTGGTATCGACGCGCTTCTCTCTACCGTACAAATGCCCGCTGGAATGCCTGTTGCAACCGTTGCTATTGGAAAAGCGGGAGCGATTAACTCTGCGTATCTTGCTATGCAGATTTTGGCATTGGAAAATGAAGAATTACGAATGAAACTCCAAGAAGACCGTATTAGCAAAGCAAAAAAAGTCGAAATGGACTCATTAGAAATAGAAACCATACTATAAAAGGCAATATGATGCACGAACATTGGATGAGTATTTACGAATATGCCGATTTGACACAAACCGAACCTGAAGCCGTCGAAGCGCTGATCGTACGCGGAAAATTAACTACCATTGTGGAAGAGGGAGTTATTCTCATCGATCCCTCTCAAGCCATGGGCGGAATCGTCCCTGCATCCATAACCGAATTAAGTGCATCTCAAGCGGATATTACGATCGGTGCGAGTTTTGTTGAAAAAACCATTGGTACCATCATAAATTTACATGAAAAAGTTCTTTCGGCCAAAGAAGAGACCATCGAGTCCATCAAAAATGAGAATATGTTTCTTAAAGAAGCCCTTGACTCCCTTCAAGAACTCTACGATGAAGACCGTCGAACGATCGCTGTCCTCACCGAACAGCTCAAGCTCTCTGCCCAAGAAGTCGAATTTATGCGCCGTAAGTACAAACTTATGTGGGGCAAAGTTATCGATGAACATGCTACTTCATGACCATAGAAAATGAATGTATTGGGTGTATTATTGCTCAAAGTGGACGGGTTTGTGAAGCCATTGGTGCAGATGATGCGTTAACGCAAAAAATCCTCACGTATGTTGAAGCATCCCTTGCTCATGCTGATTTTTCCCTCTCTCCTCCTGTTATTGCCGCCCCTTTGTATGAAGAGATGGCAAATTTTGCAAAAAAAATAGATTTGTATGATGAACAAAAAGATCATGCTACCGCTCAAGCACTGCACTATATGCCCTTTTTACGTAAGACAATAGAAGGCAGTAATAATCCCTTTATATCTTTACTCAAAACAGCGGTGGTTGGGAATGTGATCGATCTAGCCGCAGAGGTGACGTTTGATTTGCATGGTGCGATTACTTCTGTTTTTGATACTGTATTTTCGCACGATGATTCGGCATTTTTAGCCCAACAGCTCCAAACTGCTAAAACACTGCTGTATATTGGTGATAATACAGGTGAACATCTTTTTGATGCATTAGCCATCGAACATCTTCAAATACTCTATCCCCATTTAGAGATTACCTATATGGTACGCGGAAATTTTATCATCAATGACGTCACGATGAAAGAAGCGCTTGAAGCAAAAATGAATCAAATTTGTACCCTTATAGACAGTGGAGTCAACACTCCTGGATTTGTCTATGAGCGTGCCAACTTAAAATCCCAAAGTCTCTTTGATACCGCTGACATTATCATTGCCAAAGGAATGGGAAATTATGAGTGTATGACACCCTCTATGCGAAAAAATATCTGTTTTTTACTCAAAATTAAATGTTCTGTCGTTTCTCGCTCTCTAGGACATGAGATAGGTTCTATTATCTGTAAGTTGGACTAAGTTATAATCCCACCACTATTTAATGGAGATTTTCGATGATAACTTTTGGCGATATGCTGTTAAAACTTCAACAATTTTGGAATGACCAAGGGTGTGCGATTGTTCAGCCTTATGACATACCTGCGGGTGCTGGGACATTTCATCCGGCGACTTTTTTACGATCATTGGATTCACAACCGTGGTCGGTTGCTTATGTTGCCCCTAGCCGTCGGCCAACGGATGGTCGCTATGGTGAAAATCCAAACCGTTTGGGAAGCTACTATCAGTTTCAAGCCCTCATCAAACCTTCTCCTGAAAATATCCAAGAGCTCTATCTCAAAAGCTTGGAATATCTGGGGCTGAATCTCAAAGAGCATGACATCCGTTTTGTCGAAGACAACTGGGAATCTCCGACGCTTGGCGCATGGGGTCTGGGCTGGGAAGTGTGGCTCAACGGTATGGAGGTGACGCAGTTTACCTATTTTCAGCAAGTGGGAGGAATTGCGTGTGATCCTGTCGCAGTTGAAATCACCTACGGTACTGAGCGTTTAGCCATGTATCTCCAAGGGGTTGATACCGTATTTGATATCGTCTGGAGTGAAAATCAGTATGGCAAAACGCTGTACCGTGACATCCACAAAGAGGGCGAAATACAATTTAGCAAATACAATTTTGAAATTGCCGATACGGCCATGCTGTTCGCTGAGTTTGAAGCAAAGTCTTCCGAGTGCAAACGATGTCTCGAAGCAGAACTGCCATTGCCTGCTTATGATTTGTGTATGATGGCATCGCATACCTTTAATACCCTTGATGCACGCAAAGCAATCTCCGTCACCGAACGCGCCAACTATATTCTCAAAATTCGTGAACTTTCAAAGGGGTGTGCCGAACTTTACAAGTCCCAAGAAGATGAGCGAATCAAAAGAGTAAAAGCTTAGTGGTATGTCAAAAATATATCTATTTGCAATATAAATTTTATATTTTTTGTACGAACGTTACAATGCCTGTATGAAAACACTCATCGGTCAAATCGATAAAATCATCTATGAAAATGAGAGCTTTTTTATCGCTGCCCTCAAAAGCGGTGAAAAAATCAGTGCCCACTATTATGAGAGTGATGTCACCAATCTCCTAAACGCCGCCATCACCCTCAAAGGCGAATGGGAAGTTCACAAAAGCTATGGCAAAACCTTCAAAGCCGAATTTCTCACCGTCAATCAAAACGAACTTTTTTTCTTCCTTAACCGTGTCGTCAAAGGATTTACCAAAAAACTCACCGCCGAGCTAATCGAAAAATATGGGCAAGAGGGGCTTGTTGAGATTTTAGAAAATAATGTTGAACAACTTCTAGAAATCCAAGGGATGAATGAAAAGCGGCTGGAGCGGCTGGCCAATGGTTGGAAACAATTTCGCTCTATGCGTCTTTTAGGAGAGTTTTTGGCTCCGTTTGGTGTCACTCCTTCACTACTTCGTCTGATTGCTACGGCGATGAAAGAAGTTAAAAATCCTATAGAAGCCATCAAAAAAAATCCTTATACGCTGATGCGGATACACGGTATCGGGTTTAAAAAATCCGATGAAATTGCTTTGAATATGGGACTCCAGCATAATGACCCAAGACGCATTCAAGCAGCAATGGAATTTACTCTCAGCGAGTATTGCGACCAAGAAGGAAACAGCTGTATTGAAAAAAGTATCCTTTTTGCCAAACTCGATGGATTGCTTAATCTAGGAAACAATACTGTGTACGAAGAGGCGCTATTTGATCGGATCAACGAAGGAAGTATCATCCTCCTATCAAGCGGTAAACTCGCACTTGATCGTATTTATGAAGCAGAAAAGTTTTTGGTTGATAATTTTCAAAAACGTTCAAAAGCAGCTGATACCATATTCACCGACGATTTATCTACTTTTTTAAGTGAGCATGCACTTGATCTGGGAGAGCAGCAGCGAAGTGCCTTAGAACTCATCAATCAAGGGTGTAAGCTTTTGTTACTCGTTGGCTATGCGGGAACAGGGAAGAGTACTACAGCCAAAGCGCTACTGGATTTACTCAATACTCGATATCCCCGTGAAAGTATTATCACCTGTGCCCTCAGCGGTATCGCTTCACAACGAATCAAAGAACGAAGCGGTTATGAGAGTGCAACCATCCAAAGTCTCTTAGTCAAATTTGATTCCGCCGAAATGATGCCCTATAAAGTCGTTTTGATTGACGAAGCATCTATGATTAATTCGCTTCTATTTGCACGACTCATCTCCAAAATAGACCGTGATGCGACCATCATCATCGTAGGTGATGACGCGCAACTTCCCCCTATCGGGGCTGGCAGTCCTCTGAGCGATTTTATTTCCTTGAACATTGCACCCACCATCACCCTCACGCACATCTATCGTCAACGCTTTGATCAGGCCATTGCCCTCATCGCCAACGATGTTCGACTGGGCGTTATCCCTGCCTATCAAGATTCCTATGATGATTTTACCTTTATCCCTGTCGATATTACCAACCGATACGCCCTCAAACAAAACCTAAGCGGCAGCGAATTTGATGAAGCGGTACAGACCAACACCCAAAATATTTTAGCCTCTATCGCATCAACAACCCTCTCTTATCTCCCCATTTCACGCTCCCATCTGGAAACCAAAAAAATTAAAGAATATCTGAACCATTTTCAAGTGATCTCTCCGATGCGAGGGCACGCACTGGGTGTGGATAATCTCAATGTATTGTTGCAAGAATATTTCAATCCCAATCCGAAAAAAAAGATAAAAACGCACCGTGGAGAATTTCGCCTTTTTGACAAAGTGGTTCATATTCGCAATGAGAATATGCCCACCCATACGACCGATGAGTTCAAAGAGCAAAGTGACCCTGTGGAGCGACGGATATTTAACGGTATGTGCGGATTACTTTTTAAAATTGATGAAGACGATGAACAGCTGAGTGTTTATTATCCCAATGAAGAACTGATTGTTCACTATACCTATGAAAATGTTCGTGATTTACTAAGTCTTTCGTATGCACTAAGCGTTCATAAAGTACAAGGGATGGAATATGAAAACATCGTTATGGTGATGAGTTTTTCCCATCTCATCATGCTCAATACTAAACTTCTCTATACCGCCATAACTCGCGCGAAAGGGCATTGCACCATCATTGGTGAATCTGCAGCCTTTGAAGTAGCGTGTAAAAGACTGGAGACGACTAAACGCAACACAGTGATGCAAGAACTCGAAAGAGTATAAATATGCTACAATATACAATTATTTTAATTATGGAGAATCTCATGAAAATCTTATTACTTAGTGCTCTTGTTGCAACAGTAGTTATGGGTGCCACCCTTGCCGATGAGGCCAAAACAGCCGGTTTAAAACCAATTCCTTCGAACGCAAAAGCGCTTGAAAAGCTCACTTCTAATCCTAAAAATCCCACAACAGCTGCAAAAATAGAATTAGGAAAAATGCTCTATTTTGAACCGCGTCTCTCTAAAAGTGGACTTATTAGCTGTAACACCTGTCATAACTTGGCAATCGGCGGAACCGATGGTATGGCTGCGGCAATCGGACACAAATGGACAGCCAATCCTCATCACCTCAGCTCACCAACGGTCTACAATGCGGTATTCTACAGCCAGCAATTTTGGGATGGACGAAGCCCTCATCTCGAAGACCAAGCCCAAGGTCCAATACAAGCAGGACCAGAGATGGCTGCACCCAAAGATTTCGTAACTGGCGTTGTTAACTCCATGCCTGTATACGTTGAAAAATTCCAAAAATCGTACGGCAAAGATGTCAAAATCACCTTTGAAAAAATTGCTGATACTATCGCGGTATATGAGCGTACGCTGGTCACTCCATCACGTTATGATGCATTCCTAAATGGAAACAAAAAAGCACTCAAAGCACCTGAACAAAAAGGGCTTAAAACCTTTATCGACAAAGGATGTGTAACCTGTCATAATGACATCGCATTAGGCGGAACAATGCAGGCATTTGGTGCAGTAGCTCCATACAAACACATGGATGTCGGTGATTTCAAAGGGGATAAAAACGGCATGGTACGTGTACCAACGCTTCGTAATGTCACCCAAACGGCTCCCTATTTCCACAATGGTCAAATCGCGACACTGAGTGAAGCGATCAAAGAGATGGGACGTATCCAACTGGGTATTGACTTGAGTGATACCGAGACAAATGAGATCGAAACCTTCCTAAAATCACTCGAAGGACAAAAACCAACCGTTTTGTATCCAATGCTTCCTGCTTCTACGGCTACAACACCGAAAGTGGATGTAGTTAATAATTAATCTCTCTCGTCACTCCCGCGAAGGCGGGAGTCTAGCTGGATACCCGCCTTCACGGGTATGACATTACTTACACTCAATCCCCTCAAACTCTTTTTGATATTCTTTGCAGTCGCTTGCAGGTATTTGCAGCAGCCTCGGATTTTTATTCGGATCAAGCCATTGTAGCAGTTCCAAAAGTGGTTTTTCGTCCATCGCCGTACATCCTGACGTGGGGGAAGGAGTAGGACGATTTAGATGAAAGAAGATACACGATCCCCTCCCTTTTTCACCACTTCGGTTATACTCTATCACAGCACCATGACGATATAGATCATCACGTCGACGCATCGTCTCAAAACTTTTAGGGGGATGGGATGGATTTATCAAAGTCATCTTATTGTAAAACAAATCATTCACATCATCTACACAAATCAGTGTTTCATCAGCATGAAAATACGGCATACTGGTGTTGGTTTCAGGAGCATACCCAAACGTTGAACCAATATCAAACACCCCAGCAGGTGATCGGCCGTCTCCTTCATTTTTTTGCGGTTGACGCAAGCTTGAATATCCCAAACCACTTCGTCCAAGTGTCACCAAAACGACCTCTCCTACTTTATTCCAATAGTCCTCTTTTTCATACCGTTGCAGCACACCACTTGTTGAGTTAAGTTCACAGGAGAGTACAACAATAAGCTGCTGAGAAGCCCATATAGGGGATGTCATTGTAAAAATAAAAAAAAGTGAAATTTTTTTAAACATATTTCCAGCTTGAACTTAGTTTTTTTTAATGTTAGGTAGTATAGCATAATGAAAATCATGGGGGTACAGAGGATGAGCATAACCATTCGAAAAGCCGAAGAAGCAGACGCGTCATTTATAGCTGATGCATTATTGGAAAGCTCTCGTTCTGGAAAAAAAGTGGGGATATTCGATTATATTTTTAATACCAATGATGAAAAGAAGCTTTTAGAGTATCTTCAGAAATTTACCCTCACCGATACCAAAAGCTATTGCCATTTTACCAACTTTATGATTGCCCTCTCTGATGGTGTAAGAGCGGGTACGATCTGTGGATATGAGCCTCGTATTGCTACGCATGATATTTTTGCACGTGCACTTGAAGAAGTGGGCATTGATGAGACCTACCATGAACGAATAGCAGGCTATTTGTTATGCGAACCTGAAATCGATAATAAAACATGGGTATGTGATTTTATGACCGTAAAGCCTGAGTTTAAAAGTCTGGGAATCCTCAAAGAAATGGTGGGTAAAAGCATGCTT
>Ga0334722_10004814_pt1 | contig 13893 bp, 11 predicted proteins | sample C3_bottom_MG_FD_207210 | JGI IMG/M metagenome (GOLD analysis project Ga0334722, IMG submission 207210) | Sediment microbial communities from Yellowstone Lake, YNP, Wyoming, USA - C3_bottom | ecosystem: Environmental > Aquatic > Freshwater > Lake > Sediment | place: USA: Wyoming | collected...
GGTTGTCGTTACCGCCGTTGGACCCGATCAGGATCCATCGTCCTTCGTCCTCGAGGTATGCCAGCGGACAGGTGCGCTTCTGCCCGGACCGGCGGCCGGTTGTCGTCAGCAGCAGATTGCGCAGAGACCCCGCGCGGTGGCCGATGCGCCCGCCCGAAAGCCGGTAGATCTGCGTGTGGATCCTGCCGATGTTCTTGTAGACGCGGCTCTGGCCGAGCAACTTCCAGAATCGCTGCGCGGTCGTCATGCGGAGAACTTTGCCCGCATGACGCCGGGGATGCACGCGCGCCGGTGCGCATGACGCCGGCGGTGTCGTGCGCGCGCCGCACACCGGCTTAGCCTGCCGCTCAATCCTCGCGAAGCGCCGGCATCACCTCGCTGACGAAGCGTGCCCACACCGCCAGCGCGAGTGCTACGTACGGATCTCCAGCGAGGCACTGCGAATCGACGATGGCGAATCCGTCGAAGCCGGCGTTCTCCGCCGCGACGGCTTGCGCCACTCCAATCTTCGGCAGTCCAAGACCGAGAGTCCAGAATTCCGTTTTCATCGTGTTGTCCTCACACGCGGCGGTGCGCCACGGCTGCGCCTATCGCAGAAGAGTCGCAGTCGAGCAACTTTGACGATCGGAGCGCGCTGCCAGCAACGCGCGAGAGCCGCGTGACTCTGCTGGCGAGGCCGCGTGACTCTGCGGCGCGCGAGGGTTGCATGACGCTGCGCGAGAGGGTTGCGTGACTCTGCCCGCGCCGACGGTTATCAGGGCGCCATGGACCTCAACTACGGACCCGAATACCAGCAGTTCCGCCAGGAGGTGCGCGCATTCCTCGACGCGCACAAGGACACCGCGCCGAACGTTCTCGTCGGGTTCGGCGAGGGCGCGCTGTCGATGCGAAGCTGGCAGAAGACGCTCGTCGAGCACGGCTACGCGTGCCGCACCGTCCCCAGGGAGTACGGTGGCTTCGGCGCCAGGCCCGACCTGCTGAAGAACATCATCATCGACGAAGAGTTCCGCCGCGCCGGCATCTCGCGCGGGATGACCAACCAGGGCATCAGCATGTTCGTGCCGACGCTGCTGCAGTACGGCACCGAAGAGCAGAAGCGCCGTTACATTGGCCCGACCATTCGTGGCGAGCTGATCTGGTGTCAGGGTTACAGCGAGCCGGGTGCGGGCTCGGACCTTGCCAGCCTGCGCACGAGTGCGATCCTCGACGGCGACGAGTTCGTCCTCAACGGTCACAAGATCTGGACGAGCACCGCACGCGAAGCGCAGATGATGTTCGCGCTGGTGCGCACCGAGCCGGATGCGCCCAAGCACAAGGGCATCAGCTACATGGTGCTCGACGTGAAGTCGCCGGGACTGACGATCCGCCCCCTGGTGATGATGACCGGTCACGCCGGCTTCAACGAAGTCTTCTTCGACAACGTGCGCGTGCCCAGGGAAAACCTGATCGGCCAGCGCGGCCAGGGATGGGAAGTCGGCAAGGCGACGCTCATCCACGAGCGCAACATGCTCGGCGCGGCCGATCATACCGAGGATACGCTGGGGCGCCTGATCGAAGTGATGCGCGACTACGGAGTGATCGACGATCCGGTGCTGCGCGATCGCTTGATGAAGCTTGCGGCGCGCGTGCATGCGATGCGTTGTCACTCGCTGCGTATGCTCACCGACCGTCTGAAGAAGCGGCCCGATGCAGCGGCGCTCATCACCAAGCTCAACGGTTGCCAGCTCAACCACGATCTTTGCAAGCTCGCGATCGATGCGATGCAGCAGGACGGAATTTTGCGGCGCGGCTCGCAGTACGTGCGCGACGAAGGGTCGTGGCAGAACGAGTACATGTTCCAGCTCGGACTGATCATCGGCGGCGGCACCGCGCAGATCCAGAAGAACATCATCAGCGAAATCGGTCTTGGAATGCCGCGCGAGCCAAGGCCTGCGGCCGCGACGCCGACGGCGTCCAGAGGAGCCTGACGTGGACTTCGGGTTGTCGCAGGACCAGAGCATGTTCCAGCAGTCGCTGCGCGGCTACCTCGCCGAGCGCGTGCCGATGCAGCGCGTACGCAGCGTGATGGAGAGCGCGTCAGGGCACGACGGCGCGCTGCTCGGCCAGCTTGCCGAGCAGGGAGTGACCGGCATTCTTGTGCCGGCCGGGTTCGGCGGCAGCGGCCTCGGGCTGCTCGATGCGGCGATCGCCGCCGAAGAACTCGGACGCGCCGCCACGCCGTTCTCGTTTCACAGCGCGGCGGTGATGGCACCGCTGCTGCTGGCCGCCGCGCCAGACAGCGCGCTTCGTGGCGAGTGGCTCGAGCGCATTGCGGCGGGCAGGGCGCTGGTCAGTGTCGTGACGGGGCTGCCTGCGGTCGAAGGCGGAAAGCTGCGCGGTGTGCAGCGGTTCTCGCCCGATGGTGCCGTCGCCGATGCATATCTGGTCGCAGCCGGAAGCGGTGCTGCCACGCAGCTCTATCTTCTGCCGCGCTCGTGCAGCGGAATCGACGTGACGCCGCTGTCCACGGTCGATGCCACGCGGCGTGTGGCCGAAGTGAAGTTCGACGTCGCGCTCGACGCATCGATGAAGCTCGACGTTGCCGATGCAGCCTCCGTGCTCGACCGCGCGCTGGACGCGGGACGTGTCGCGCTGGCTGCCGATGCGCTCGGCGCCGCCGAACGTTCGCTTGAGATGGCCATCCAGTACGCACTGACGCGCGAGCAGTTCGGACGCCTGATCGGATCGTTCCAGGCGGTCAAGCACATGTGCGCCGAGGTGTTCGCGGAAGTCGAGCCGGTGCGTTCGCTGCTGTGGTACGCGGCATTTGCGTGGGACGAGAAGCGCGACGATGCGGCCGCGATGGCGGCGCTGGTGAAATCGCACGGCACCGAGGTCGCTACCGAGGCGACGACGACGTGCATCCAGGTCTACGGCGGCATGGGCTTCACTTACGAATGCGACATGCAGATCTGGTTCAAGCGCGCCGGCTACGACCGGCAGATGCTCGGCGGCCCGACTGCACTGCGCGAGCGCGCCGCGGAGCTGGTGCTGCGGACGTAAGGCTTCCGACCGCGAGCACGAGACGGACTTCGGTCCGACCTTCGCCCGCCAGAAGCCCATCGAGCTTCAGCGCGACGGCATCCACAGCGCTGCGGGAGAAAACGGAAGTGTCGGCCGCGCTGCGCAAGTAAGCGCGGCGCGAGCATCAATCCGATGCCGCCGATGCCGCCGATGCCGCCGGCCTTGCCGACGCCGCCGGCCTTGCGCCAAAAGCCTTGGGGTCTTTCGGAATCCCGACGAAGAAAACGCTTCCGCCCGACGGATTGGCCTCCACCCGGATTTCGCCGTGGTGCAGGTCGACGATCTGCTTGGTGATCGCAAGGCCCAGTCCACTGCCTTTGACGCCTTCCCGGCCGAGCCGTTCGAAACGATTGAAAATCTTTTGCCTGTGCTCCTCAGGCACTCCTGCGCCCTGATCCTTCACGGAAAGAATCCAGGATTCGCCGCGATCCTCCGTGCTGACGTCGATCACGGTTCCGCCGGGACTGTACTTGATCGCGTTCGAGATCAGGTTCGCGAACACGTCCTTCATCATGGGATTGAAGCTCGCGGAAAATCCGCTGCCACAATGATCCGTGATGGTGATGTTCTTCTCCTCGAGCGCGTGCTCGAAGTCCGGAAGCAGGGATCGCAGCACTTGAACCGGATCCGCCGCAACAAACTCCGGAACCCGGCCGGCGGTCACCAGGGCGAGCTTGGCGGAGTTCTCGGCCATCTCCACGAGATTCAACGCGCTGCGCTGAACCTTCTGCAGCAGGCTGGTCTTCTTCGCGTCCGATTCGAGTCTCAGGAGGAGATCGGTCGCCATCGTGATCGCGGAGATGGGAGTGAGGATGTCGTGGCGAAGGACGTCCGTGAAGATGTCCTTGAGGCGGTTGGCCTCGGTCAACTCGGCAGCAAGACGCTGCAGGTTTGCCTCGGCCCGCTTGCGCTCGGTGATCTCGCGGGAGGCGGCGAACAGCACGCGCCTGCCACCGAGATCCATGCCCACGGCGCTGACCTCGACTTCGATCATCCGGCCGTCGCGGCGGCGGTGCCTGGTCTCGAACACCTGACGGCTTTCCAGCATGCTCGGAATGACCTCGTTCTTCAACTCGCTAGCCGACCAGCGCGCGTCCCATTGCGCCACGTTCAGCTTCAGCACCTCTTCCCGTGTGTACCCCAGCATCTGGCAGAAGACGTCGTTCGCCCGGATGATGTTCCCCTCCGAGTCCAGGATGTGAATGCCGTCACTGGCCGAACGCAGGAGCATCTCGTTTTCGAGGGACTGCTGCTGCAGTTCCTCCTCCGCCCGCTTCTGCTCGGTGATGTCCCGGGAAATCCCGAAGATGCCCACGACCGTCCTGTTGTTCTTGCCGAGCACGGGCCACTTGCTGGTGCTGACCCACCCTCTGTTTCCGTTCTCATCCAGATACGGGTCGACCCGGTTCAGCAGCGGCTTGCCGTCGCGAAAGACAGGCAACTCCTCCTCGTAGTAGATCCGCGCGATCTCCTCGGGAAAGATCTCGAGGTCGTGCTTGCCGACCATCTCGCGCCAGTGCCGGTGGCCGGTGACATCCGCCAGGGTCCGGCTGCAGAAGCGGATCCGGCTGTCCTTGTCCTTGAAGTAGACGAAATCGGACGTGTGCTCGAGAAGCGCGAGGAAATCCTGGTTCAGCTCCTGGAGCTTTCTCTGCGACGCGGGCACCAGGATGCTGAACACGCCTCCCATGACGAGGAAGATGCCCAGCTTGAGGAGATCGCCCGGAACCGGCACGGCGAAGCTGTAAGCCGGAGGCAGGAACACGTACCACGCGCCAAGTCCGCTAAGGAGCGTGGAAAGCAGCCCTGGTCCGCGGCCTCCGAGCCAGACGGTGAAAAACACTGCCGGATACGCCAGCAGGAAGGTGCTTCTCGCACCGCCGATCCGGGAATACATGAACTCTTGAACCGCCATGGCCAGCACCGCGAGAAGAATCGCGGTGCCGTAGTTCCAGGCTGGTGATCTTCTGCCTCGCTGCATGTCGAAGGTCCCGGCGATCGGGCGTGTTCTACCCATATCGTGGTGCAGTCGCACCTCGCAGGGGTGCTGGCGGCGTGGCGCCGTCATGAGATCAACGCCTCCCGCGGCCTGGGCGAGCTATGTCGCGATCACGCAGGTTCCCTTCGTCAGAACCAGTCGAAACCGTCGAAGGAGTTGCGGATTTCTCCGTCATGTCCGACGGCGACGAACTTGCCGTTGCCGAACGTCACGCCACTGAGGTCGCGTCCGGTAGTCGAGTCTTCCAGCGCAAAGTCTTCGGGATCGGTGCTCGCCAGTATCGTTCCGTTGTCGCCGACGATCACGTAGACGCCGTCGCCGAAGCCGACGTCCTGCAGGATTTCCAAGGTGGGGGTCGAGGCATCGGTCCAGTCGACGCCGTTATCCGAGACCAGGATCACGCCGTTGTTTCCGACTGCAACGAAACGGCCGTCGCCGAAACCCACACCGAGCAGATCCTCGTGCGTGCCCGACTCGCGAGGCGTCCACGCCGAACCATCCGGCGACGTCACGATCGTGCCGGCCCAACCGACCGCGACGAACAGGCCGTCGCCGAAATCCACGTCTTCGAGATCTTCTTCCGTGAAGCTGGTCTCGAAATCCCACGCGCCGGTATTCGGTGACGACACGATCACACCGGCGGACCCGACGAGCACATACGTGCTCTTGCCGAAGGCGGCGCCGCGCAGCGATCGGTCGGTCGGCACAAACTGGATGTCCCAGAACGAGGTGTCGTCGGATGTCGCGATGAACCCGTCGTCGCCGCAGGCGACCCAGACGCCGTCGCCGAACGTCACCGACCTCATGGCTCCGTCACCGTCTTCCGCCTGCAGAAAAAACGTATCGCCGTCGGCGGAGTTCGAGATCGAAAAGTCCTGTCCGACCGCTACGAAGACGTCATCTGCGAAAAAGATCGAGTAGAGATTTGGCGGGAAGTCGTCGTCGCCGCATCCGGCCTGGGCAACGATCGTGGCGAAGAGAAGGCAGGAGAAGAGTCGGGCAAGCCGTGAGCGGATCATTGCACCCTCCACGGGGAGGCCCTTGTGCTTGCACCATCGCGCGCCCCTCCGGGCCCGGCCCCGTGGCGTTTCCTTAACACGACCGTCGCCGCTTGTCGCGACGGAGGCGACCCAGTGGTGGTTCTATTTGAGAGCAGGACCGCGTCGCGCGTTTACCGCGCCTTCCAGTCCGGCTTCCTCTTTTCCGCAAAGGCGCGCGGACCTTCGACGAAGTCTTCGGAGCGATACAACTCGCCTACCGCCGGAAAACGCATGCTCATTGCCTCTTCCAGTGGACGACCGAGGCCGCCCATCGCCACCTGCTTGGTAGCGCGCACCGACAGCGGTGCGCACGCGAGGATTTCGCCGGCCCATTCGCGCGCGCGCTGCATCAGCCGTTCGGGCGCGACGATCTCCTGCGCAATGCCGAGCCGGTACGCTTCGGAAGCGTTGACGTGGCGGCCGGTCAGCATCATCGCCATCGCGTTCTTGAGCCCGATCTGACGCGGGAGCCGTTGCATGCCGCCGGCCAGTGCGGCCATGCCGACCTTCGGTTCGGGAAGACCGAACATGGCCTTCTCGGAGGCGACGATGATGTCGCACGCCAGCGCGATCTCGAAGCCGCCGCCGAGCGCGAAGCCGTTGACTGCGGCGATGATCGGTTTGGTGAGATCGAAACGGTTGGTGATCCCGCCAAATCCCGCCGGCGGAATGTGAATCTTGCCGTCGTGCTGCGCGGTCCATCGAAGATCGTTGCCGGCCGAAAACGCGCGGTCGCCGGCACCGGTGAGGATCGCGACCCACAAGCCGGAGTCGGCCGCGAAGCGGTCGAACACGTCGCACATCTCTTCGTTGGCCGGCGGATGCAGCGCGTTCAGCGACTGCGGGCGGTTGATCGTGACGATCATCAGGCGCCCTTCGATGGCGACGGCGACGTGCTCGTAGCTGGGCATGCTCATGAAGCGACTCCTTGGCGGGATGATGTCAGAAGAAAAGTGGCGAGTGCGAGATGTACAGGTGAACGAGGCGCGGACCGGCCAGCATGTAGAGGATCGCGCCGAACGCCAGGAAAGGTCCGAATGGAATTTCCATGTCGAAGCGGCGGCCGCGAAGCAGCATCATCCCCAGGCCGACGACCGAGCCGGCAACGGCACCCGCCATCAGGCTGAAGAGCGATGCCTGCCAGCCCTGCAGTCCGCCGATCATCGCCAGCAGCTTGACGTCGCCAAGGCCCATCCCTTCCTGGCCGCGCAGCTTTTCGTAGCTCCACGCAAACGCCCACAGCAGCCCGCCGCCGACGAGAATCCCGAGCAGCGACGTGCGCACGGAAATGTGTCCTACGACAAAGGCTGCCGCCGGCGCGATCAGGATCGACGGCCACGTGATCTGGTCAGGGATGATGAAGTAATCGATGTCGATGAACGAGATGACGATCAAGGCGGCGCCGAGCACGAGGTTGAGAACGGTCTGTTGCGCCGGCGCTGCGTGGGCGACGATCAGCGCGAACAGGACGGCGGTGAGCACCTCGACCAGCGGGTACCGCGCCGAGATCGGTTCCTTGCAGGTGCGGCAGTGGCCGCGCAGCAGCACGAAGCTCACGACCGGGATGTTGTCGTACCACGCCAGCGGCGCCTCGCAGCTTCGGCAGTGCGAACGCGGCTTCACGATCGATTCTTCGTACGGAAGGCGGACGATGCAGACGTTCAGGAAGCTGCCGATGACCAGGCCGAGCAGGAACGCGAACACGATCGTCATCGCAGGCTCTCCACACACGCCCCAACGCATCGGCGCAGTGCGTCTCGAGCCACTTGCGAGCAGGCTGGTCGTCGATGCACCGGCGCATGCTTACCCGGCGGTGAGCCTTGCGCAAACCGTTCGGTCAACGACGCCGGTCGCGCCTGACTACGTGGCGCGAAACGTGATCGCGCCCTGCGCCAACCGCTCGGTCCGCGACCCCGGTTACACCTTCCCGGCGCGTCTCGACGGCGTGTACCCTCAGCGCGCCACCGAGCTGAGGGCCGGATTTGCACTGCTGTCCCAGCGAAAGTCGCGATGACCGGCCGGATGCGAAGCGGTGGCGACGAAGGTCGTGTCGTCGGCGTTTTCGATCGCAACTTCGACGCCTTCGGAAGCGGCAAAGCCCGACAGCAGCGCGGTATCGTCGGCGTACGTCGCACTGCTGGCCCTGTACAGTTCTTCGGCTGCGGCAAGATTGCGAAGATCCTGCTGTGAGCGTGAGTCGTAGGCGGCGGCGCGAAACTCGGCGAAGCGCGGCAGTGCCGCGGCGATCAGGATGCCGAGGATCGCGACCACGACCAGCAGCTCGAGAAGACTGAATCCCTGCTGCGTGCGCGTCCACGGACGCGCAGTGACCGGACGAAGCGAAACGGAAGAATGGACGGCAAGTGCATTCATTGGGAACCTCCAAGGAACATCGACGCGGAACCGAGCATGGGCTGGTAGAGCGCGAGCACACCGCCGCCGACGGCGCAGGCCATCGCGACCACGGAGGCAGGCTCGGCAAAGCGGCAGAGGCTTGCGAGCGCATCGTCGGCCGCGCGGCCTTCGAGCATGCAGAGCTTCGAGAATCCTTCGGCGTAGTTGCCGGTGGCTTCGGCGATCTCGAGCAGCGCCGCGCCGTCGCCGCTGCGATCGAGCGACGCCGACGTCCACGCCTGGCTGAGCGGAACGCCGCGTCGCAGCAGCCGCAGACATCGTGACAGGCGATCGGCAATGACAACGTTGCCCGAAGCACGCGCGGCAAGCGCGAGGGCTTCCTCGGCTTCGCACCCGGCTTCGATCAGCAGCGCCAGCAATCCGCAGCACGCGTGCATCGCGCGTGGCGCAAACAGCGCCCGCACGATCGGAGCATCGATGGCCACGCGAGCAGTCAGGCGTACCCAGCGCGTACTGCGCGCTCGCGCCACCTTCGCCAGTGCGATCGCCGTCGCGGCGCTCACAACAATCGCAAGGCCATGGCGCTGGACGACATCGCCAAACGCGAGCAGCCCTCGCGTCGTGGCCGGCAGACGCACACCTTGTCCCGCGTACAGACTCGTGAACGCGGGCAGCACGACGATGGAAAGAAACGACAGCGACGCCAGCGCGCCGACGACGAGGATGCACGGATACGCCAGTGCCGAAGCGACGCGGCGAAGGCCCGCGCTCTCCTGCTCGACGCGCTCGGCAAGCAGGCTCAACGTACGCGCGGTGGCGCCGCCGGCTTCGCCCGCCCGAACGACTGCGATTTCTGCTTCCAAAAATGGAAGGCCGGGCGCCGCCATCGCGGAGGATAGCGACTGGCCGCGCCGTACCGAGACTGCCAGGCGCGCCAGGCACGCGTCGCTTCCGCTGCGCGTCCTGCGGCGCACCGAAGCGGCCAGTGCGTCGCCAGTGGTCATGCCCGCCGCGGTAAGGGCCGCCATTCGTGCGATGGCGCGCACGCCGTCGCGGCGCGAAATGACGGTCGCCGAAGACCGCACGGGCAGGCGCAGCTTCATTGCTGGGTCTCCCGTTGCGTCGTGTCGCGCGTGAGCGGCTCGACGCCTGGCTGCGGGCAATGGGCGAGCACCTCTTCGATCGTCGTCTCGCCAAGCGTCACCTGCACAAGGCCGGACGCGCCCAGACTGCCGGGACCCAGCGGCACTGGTGCGTCGTGCCGGCCGGCGGCCATTTCGAACAAACCGATGCGTCCGCGGTACCCGCTGTTGCCGCAACGATCGCACCCGGCGGCAGCGGCCGTTGCCCGGGGAAATGCAAGGCCGGCGCCTTCGAACAGAAGCCGATGCGACGTGGTCTCCGCAGTTGCGGACACGCACCGGCAGTGACGGCACAGCCGCCGCACCAGGCGCTGCGCGACGACGAGCGAGAGCGTGGCGTCGATCAAATACGAAGGAACGCCCATTTCGGGAAGCCGCAGCAACGCTTCACGCGCGTCGCTCGCATGCACGCTGGTCAGTACCAGGTGCCCGGTCAGTGCGGCACGACACGCGATCTGCGCGCTGTCGCCATCACGGATCTCGCCCACCATCAGCACGTCCGGATCCTGGCGCAGCAACGCGCGCAGCACGTTCGCGAAACTGCGGCCGACCTCATCATCGATCGGCACCTGCGAGACGCCTTCGACGTCGAGCTCGACGGGATCTTCCACGGTGACGACCGAGCGGGCGGGGCTGCGCAGCGCTGCGACCGCAGCATAGAGCGTCGTGGATTTGCCGCTGCCGGTCGGCCCTGCCACGAGCACCATCCCGTTGGATCGCGCCAGTGCAGCCTCGAAACGGCAGCGCTGCTGCGACGGCATCCCGACGTCGGCCAGATCCGGTGCTGAGCCGCCGTGGCGCAACAGGCGCAGCGCGATCTTTTCTCCGCGCGCCACCGGCAGGAACGCCGCGCGAACGTCGACGCGCCGGCCGTCGGGCCCCTCGAACGTGAAGCGGCCGTCCTGCGGAAGGCGTCTCTCCGCCAGGTCGGCGCGCGCGAGCAGGCGAATACGGGTGAGCAGTGCGGGGACCAGCGATGACGGAGGCGCTGCAAGGTCGCGCAGGTGACCGTCAACGCGTATGCGGATGCGCAGGCCGCTGCGGTCGGGTTCGAAGTGCAGGTCGGATGCATCGGCCTGCACCGCCTCGGCAAGGCACGCGTCGAGCAGTCGTACCGCCGGCGCGATCGTATCGCTGCCCGGCCGCTCGTGGCGTCCGTCATTGCGCGTGCTGGAGCGCGAGTCGTTGCGCGCGTTTTGACGCGAGGTCTCGTGGTGCGTCGTCGTGCCGTGCATGACACGACGCTAAGGCCGCAGGCCCGTGCGCGGCAACGACGCAGATGTGATGAACAGGAGAAACCGGCAGGTTTCTACTTCTTGCGAAACTACGACGAGGGCGTTGCAACCGTGGCAACGCTGGAACAAGCTCGCGCCCGACGATCACCCCAGTTGCGCCATCGCACCGAGGAGCTGCAAGCATGTTCAAGGCAAGGCCGAAACCGCGAGGCGCGCAGCCCGACGCAGCGCTGCCAACCATCGCTGCCATGCTCGCGCCGATCCTTGCGCGAGTGCCGGTGGCTGATCAGCCGTTGCTGCTTGCCCTGTCCAAACGCGTTGCGGCCGAGCGTTGCCGGAGCTGGGCCAACGCCGAAGGCGACGCGGCCGATCGTGCGTTGCTGCTAGGATGCGCGCAGCGGGACGACGAAATTGCACGACAGATCGAGTCGCTGCGGCCGGATGCCGAAGCGGCGAAGAAACGGCTTTTCGGCGAGAACCCGGATCTGCTGGAGAAGGATCGCGAGTTGTTCGGCGGCCGACCACTGCGCGAGCAGTACGCGATCCAGGCCAACGGCAATCGCATGGGCGCTTCGACCTGGCAGGCGGTGGCTGCGGCCAGCCGGCATCAGGCGGTGCGTGCCCTGTTTCTCGCATGTGCTGAGCATGACCAAGAAAGCGCGATGGTGCTGGAGACGCTGGTCAGCAGAAACCGGATGCTTTAGAACGCCCGCCCCGTCGTAACACACGAAATACTTCACGGAGTTTCGCGTTCTCCTCGGTCGCGCAGCACGAAAAACTTATTGGACAAGGAGAAGAAACAATTGGATACACACCGCGGCGGGTGTCGCCGGTGAGGTAACGCGCAGCCCGACGGTGTCGGCGGGCAATTGATCGGCTTTGGGGGAAAGCTTATGGCGAGCGATCGAGAACCGGGGACTCTGTCCGTTCCGGCCAGAACCACTGCGAATCGTTTTCGCATCGCAGGATTGGCGCTTGTCGCGTTGCTCGGTTGCTTCGTCACAAGCGCCGACGCGCAGGTCGTGCGCAACTTCACCTCGCGCTTCTCGCAGACCGACCGCGGCAACTTCCTGTCCATCGGCAACACGCTCATGACGTGTCCGGACTCCGATACGGCGTGCGCCAGTGCGCGCGCCGGTACCGGCACCAAGACCAACAACCAGGATTTCACGATGGTGCCCGTCGACGTCGACACCGTCGATCCCGGAGCCAACTCATCCAGCGCGACACTGACGATTCCAGGCGGTTCGACCGTCCGTTTCGCCGCTCTGTACTGGGGTGCGATCTCCTCGAGCGCGGCGCGCAACCAGGCGCGGCTGCGTATTCCCGGCTCCTCCACCTACAATTCGCTGACCGCCAGCCAGCTCGACGTTTCGGGAACCTACTACCACGCGTTCGTCGACGTCACTGCGCTCGTGGCGGCCGTCGGGAGCGGCACGTACACGGTCGCCGACGTGAAGGCCACGACCGGCACCAACACCTACGCCGGGTGGAACCTCGTCGTCGTGTACACCAACGCTGCCGAGACGCCGCACAACGTCAACGTCTTCGACGGTTTCGCCTTCGTCGCATCGGGTACCTCGGCCGTCACGCTCAACCTGAGCGGATTCATTACGCCGCCGGCCGGCGTCGTGAACACGCAGCTGAGCGTCATGGCCTACGAAGGCGACCTGGGAAATCCCGGCAACAGCCTCAAGCTCAACTCCACGACGATCACGAACGCCGTCAATCCTGCGAACAACTTCTTCAACTCGACGATCAGCCTTCTGGGTGCGAACGTCACCACGAAGTCGCCCAACTACGTCAATCAGCTCGGCTACGATCTCGATACGGTCGATGCCAGCGGGATTCTTCCGAACGGCGCGACGTCTGCGACCGCGACGTGCTCTCCCGGCTCCGACAATTATCTGCCGGGCGTCATGGTGTTCTCGACGGAAGTCTACCGGCCGCTGATCGCGCCCAGCTATTCGAAGACCGTCAGTGACGTCAACGGCGGCGTCGTCACGCCGGGCGACATCCTCGAGTACACCGTCACCGCGGGCAACACCGGCAACGATACCGCAGATGCCGTGGTGCTCACCGACGCGATTCCAGCGAACACCACGTATGTGGCGGGCTCGCTCAGTGTCGTTTCGGGAGCCAACGCGGGAGCCAAGACCGATGCTTCCGGAGACGACCAGGCCGAACTGGATACGCTGAACAACCGTGTAGTGTTCCGGCTTGGAACCGGTGCGACGTCCGCGGCCGGAGGTTCGCTCGCCGTCGGGGTTTCGACGAGCATCCGTTTCCGCGTGCAGATCGCACCGACCACCGCCAACGGCACGACGATCTCGAACGTTTCGTCGCTGACATACACCGAGCGTCAACTCGGCGGATCGATCGCCCTCGACTCCAATACCGCCAGTATCCAGGTCAACGTTCCGGACCTTACGATCGCCAAGAGCCACTCGGGCTCTTTCGTGCGCGGCAGCTCGGGAACGTACTCGGTCGCGGTGAGCAACACCGGAGTCGGGCCGACTCTTGGGGCGGTCACGGTCACCGACACGCTTCCGGCCGGCCTCGCGCCGACCAGTGCGACGGGAACCGGCTGGAGCTGTACGATCGTCAGCCAGACCGTCACGTGCAGCCGCGCCGATGCACTGTCGGCCTCGGCGAGTTACCCGGCGCTATCCATCGTCGTGAGCATCGCGCAGGGCGCCGCCGCTTCACTGACGAACACGGCGACCGTCAGTGGCGGCAGCGAGCAGAACACCGCCAACGACAGCAGCAGCGATGCGACGACCATCATTTCGCAGGCCGACCTGTCGATCAGCAAGACCGGCCCCGCTTCGGTCATTCCAGGAGCGAGCCTCGTCTACACGGTGACCGTCACCAACAACGGCAGTTCGGACGCCGCCTCAGTGAGCGTCGCCGATCCGACGCCGTCGGGATTGACCTTCGTCTCCAACACCGGAAGCTGCACGACTGCGTATCCGTGCTCGCTCGGAACGGTCGCAGCCGGCGCGACGAGCACAATCACCTCGACCTATTCGGTGCCGCCCGGGTACACGACGCCAAGT
>Ga0334722_10004815_pt1 | contig 13893 bp, 11 predicted proteins | sample C3_bottom_MG_FD_207210 | JGI IMG/M metagenome (GOLD analysis project Ga0334722, IMG submission 207210) | Sediment microbial communities from Yellowstone Lake, YNP, Wyoming, USA - C3_bottom | ecosystem: Environmental > Aquatic > Freshwater > Lake > Sediment | place: USA: Wyoming | collected...
CTGTTTTCAAAAGCCCGCAGAGTCGTGATCAAGATCGGCAGCGCGGTCCTCACCTCCTCGGAGCAGGGACTCGACCAAGCGCGCATCGAGCGACTTTCGTCCGACATCACCGCTATTATGGCGGAGGGTCGCGAGGTGATCGTGGTTTCGTCCGGAGCCATCGCCGCCGGGCTGGCAAAGCTGGGTCTGGTCAAAAAGAAGGGGATGCCCCTTTCACTCAAGCAGGCCGCCGCGGCAGTGGGCCAGTCAAGCCTCATGTGGATGTATGAAAAGACCTTCGGCGCTCACGGGAAAAAGGTCGCACAGGTGCTCCTTACGCGCGAAGACCTGTCGAACAGGACGCGCTTTCTGAATGCGCGGAACACGCTCCAGACCCTGCTGGATTACGGCGTTGTCCCAATTATCAACGAAAACGACACCGTGTCCGTTGATGAAATTAAGTTCGGCGATAATGACAACCTTTCCGGCATGGTGGCGCACCTTGCCGACGCCGACCTTCTCGTAATCCTGTCGGATATAGACGGCCTCTACACAGCGGACCCGGCGCTTGATCCGGCGGCCCAGTTCATCCCCCTTGTTGAAAAGATCACCCCTGAAATGGAAAGGGGCGCCGGCGACGCGCTGTCGCTGGTCGGCACCGGCGGTATGCGTTCCAAGATCATGACCGCGAAAAAAGTCGGCGCCTGCGGCGTCTCCATGGTTATCGTGAGCGGAACAACATCCAATATGCTTCAGGACCTGTTTGACGGGAAAGAAGTGGGTACGCTGTTCCTTCCGAAGGCGGATAAACAGGACAGCAGAAAACACTGGATCGCGTATACCGTCTGTTCGACCGGCAGACTAACGGTGGACGACGGCGCGCGCGAAGCTCTTGTCCGGAAAGGCAGGAGCCTGCTGCCCGGAGGGGTTGTTTCGGTGGAAGGGAACTTCAAGGTCGGAGACTGTGTCAGTTGCGTGGACCTGCTGGGAAACATATTCGCCCGAGGTCTGATCAAGTACTCTTCCGGCGATATGGACAGGATCAAAGGACTCAAGACCTCTGAGATAGAAAACGTCCTGGGGCATAAGGATTATGACGAGGTGATACACCGGGATGACCTTGTCATTCTTTGACGATAATAACCATCTCGTAATAGGAATGACGTAACACTTTGCGTCATCCCCGAATGATTCTATCGGGGATATGGTTTTAACACCGGATTCCCGATTAGACCTTCGGGAATGACCGTTTGATTGTGTAGTTTCTGTTTTGAGACGCTTAATAATCATAACGCGAGTACTGGAAAGAGCAGGTCGCACATTGAGGTTATTATGGACATAAAACAATACGTATCCGAGAAAGCAAACAAAGCCAAAGCCGCTTCGAGGGCGCTGGCGAATATTTCAACCGAAATCAAAAATACCGCGCTCATAAAGATGGCCGCGGAACTTGAGAAGGCCTCGGCAACCTTGATTATCGAGAACAAGAAGGACCTTGTTGCCGCGGAACAGAAGGGCCTGTCCAGGGCCATGATCGAACGCCTGACGCTGAATCCCGAGCGTATCAAGGCCATGGCTGACGGTTTGCGCGAAGTCGCGGCTTTGCCTGATCCCGTTGGCGAGGTGCTCGGGATACGGCGGAGACCGAACGGCATGGAAGTGGGGAAAATGCGGGTTCCCATCGGGCTCATCGGCATCATTTATGAATCACGGCCGAATGTGACTGCCGACACTGCGGGGCTCTGTCTCAAGTCCGGGAACGGGGTGATTCTGCGAGGCGGTTCCGAGGCCGTTCATTCCAATACCGCGATCGTCGAAATTCTTTCAAAGGCCGGTGCTGAGGCAGGCATTCCTGACGGCGCAATATCGTTCATCGAGAATCCCGATCGTGCGTGCGTCATGGCTCTGCTGAAGCTGAACGGCATCGTCGATCTCATTATCCCGCGCGGCGGCGAAGGGCTGATCCGCATGGTTTCAGAGAACTCCACCATACCGGTGATCAAGCACGACAAGGGCGTATGCCACGTCTATGTTGACAGCAAGGCGGACCTGGCCATGGCCGAAGAGATCTGCTTTAATGCCAAGGTACAGCGGCCGGGCACCTGCAATGCCATGGAGGCCATGCTCGTGCATCAGAATATCGCGAAGACGTACTTGCCCGCTGTTCTCAAGAGAATGAAAACCGCCGGCGTCGAAATCAGGGGATGCATGAAGACAAAGGCCGTCTTTCCCGATATCAAGGAAGCCACGGAAAAGGACTGGGACACGGAGTACAATGAGCTGATCCTGAACGTGAAGACCGTCGGCAGTATGGAAGAGGCCATGGAACACATTGCGGCCCACGGCTCCCAGCATTCGGAGGCCATCGTCACGAACAATTATCAAAACGCCCATCGGTTCCAGCGGGAAGTGGATGCTTCGGCTGTGTTCGTGAACGCATCCACACGGCTCAATGACGGATTCGAGTTCGGTTTGGGCGCCGAGATCGGTATTTCCACCACGCGCATTCACGCCCGAGGCCCCATGGGTTTGGAGGAGCTCACGTCCACCAAGTTTATCGTATACGGGAATGGACAGGTGAGAAAATAATACTAATTTCCTCCCCTTCAAGGGGAGGATTAAGGTGGGGATGAGTCTCACGGAGCCTGATTCAAACCCATCCTCGCCCCAGCCCTCTCCTTGAAGGAGAGGGTAGTCTACCGGCAGTGTCTGCAATCCGCAATTGAACCCGGAGGTCGTTTGTCGCAAAAAATCGGCATTCTCGGCGGCACCTTCAATCCCATTCACTACGGCCACCTGGCGGCGGCGGAGGAAGTGCGGGAAAGGCTGAAGCTTGACCGGATCCAGTTCATCCCTTCCTTCATTCCGCCTCATAAGCAGGAAGAAGACCTTCCCTCGGCCGATCAGCGAATGGCAATGGTAAGGCTCGCGATCGCGGGGACCGACAGCTTTGAAGCATCGGACATTGAAATCACTCGTGGCGGCAAGTCCTACACGATAGATACCATAGAAACAGTGCGCCGATCTTACCGTGATGCTGAGCTCTATTTTATAACGGGGCTCGATTCCTTTCTGGATATCCAGACCTGGAAAGAATGGGAGCGGCTCCTGACGATTTGTTGCTTTGTCGTTCTCTCCCGACCGGGGTATTCTTTTTCGCGTCTGAAAAAGCTCGATTTCATGCGTGCCGCAGCGAACGAGTTAGAGACCCTGGATACGGGGACCGAGACAGAGCGCGTGATCGAAACCGCCGTTAGCTCCGTCTTTTTAGAGAGTATACCGCTCTACGACATTTCATCAACAGATATCCGAAAGAGAATACGGGAAAACCGCACTGTTAAATATCTCTTGCCTGAACCGGTCGAAACTTATATAATACAACACAAATTATATGTTTAGCTCAAAAGAAACAGCTCTTCTGTCCGCGGATGCCGCGGATGATAAAAAAGCGTACGATATCCAGGTCCTTGAAATCCGGAAGCTTACCACCATCGCCGATTACTTTGTTATCTGCTCCTGCGACAACTCCACGCAGGTGGGCGCGGTGGGTGACTGGATCTTTCAGACCCTTGCCCGGGTGGGGGTGCGCCCTCTGCATATCGAGGGACAGACCGGGGCAAGCTGGGTCCTGATGGATTACGGCGATGTGGTGGTCCATATCTTCGATGAGGTGACCAGACGTTATTACTGCCTGGAAAAACTCTGGGCTGATGCTCCGCGAGTTCCTGTTGCCTCGCCGCAAGGGACCCTGCGGAGCCTTTCTTCATGAAACTCGGCATTGTCTGCATGGGTAAGACCCGTGAACGGTATATTCAGGAGGGGATCGCCAAGTACGTGCGATACATTAAGCCCTACGCCGATATAACGCTGAAAGAGCTGAAGGAGGAAAAAATACAGAACCTCCGGGAAGCTCCTGTTATCAGAAAAAAGGAAGCCGAACGGATTTTCAATGCGCTTCCCGAGGGAGCGCTCCTTATTGCCCTGGATGAAAGGGGACAGGAGTTTTCCTCTCATGAGTTTGCCTCGTTTCTGAACACCATGGCGGAATCAGGGACGAGGGAGGCGGTCTTTACGCTCGGCGGGGCCATGGGGCTGGACGAGAGCGTTACGAAAAAAGCGAACAAAGTGCTTGCAATGTCCCGATGGACATTCACCCATGAGATGGCAAGGCTCGTTCTCCTGGAACAGCTGTACCGCGCCTTTACCATCATCCAGGGGAAGACCTATCACTATTAATACAGACGAAAGGACCGTGGATGAGACTCTTCGTTTCCATTCTGATAATCCTTGCAGCAATTGTGATCGTTCTGTTCGTGGAATTCAACCAGGGGACGATTACGATCAACCTGCTCCCTACGAAGTCCTATGAGCTGTCCAAGTCGGCCCTTTTTCTGATCTCCCTTTCCATCGGCGCTTCGGCGGTATTTATCCTCTACATGCTTCGTGACATCAAACGGTTTCTGCGCGGCCTCCGCGTACAGCGCGAGAACAAAAAACGCTCCAAGATCCAGGAGCTTTATACCCGGGGTCTCAATGCGATGCTCGCGAAACGGAACACCGAAGCGACCTCGTATTTTCAGCGTGTGATTGCAATTGATCCGAACCATGTCGACACTCTTCTCCGCATGGGCATCAGTCAGCTCCGTGAGAAAAACCTGCAGGAGGCCCTGCTACTGCATCAGAAAGCCCACAATCTGGACAACAACAACCAGGAGGTCATGTTTTCTCTGGCCGCCGACTATGAGGAGGCCAAGCGCTATGATGACGCCCTCAAAGTATACAAGGAGATCCTTTCCAAGGATTCATCAAACTTCACCGCGCTGATAAGGATGCGCGATCTGTACCAGCGAATGAATCTCTGGGAGGAGCTTTACGAGGCGCAGAGCCGGCTTCTTGCCGGTCCGCTCTCGCCTTCCGAACAGGAGGTGGAGCATCGCAAGCTCGTTGGATTCAAGTATGAGTTCGGCCGTTCTCTGCTCGAAGCGGGCGATCTGGAACGGGCCCGCAAGATATTTCGCGGCGTCATCAAGCTGGACAAGGACTTTATTCCCGCCTATCTCGGTCTCGGAGAGGTCTATCTTGAGGAGAACAAGATCAAGGAGGCCGCCGAGCTCTGGGAAAAAGCATACAAGGTGACTTCCTCTACGCTTCTTCTTCATCGTCTCGAAGACCTGTATCTCAAACAGGGGGAACCCGGCAAGGCCATCGAGATATATTCCCTGTCCGTCACCTGGAAACCGCAGGATATTGCGCTCAAGTTCTTTCTCGGCAAGCTCTACTACCGTCTCGAGATGATTGACGAGGCCTTCGATATACTCTCGTCCGTCGACTGGGGGGACAAGGAATTGCCGGATGTGCACAAGCTCCTTGGAAACATCTACCTTCGCAGGGGGTCCCTTGGACTCGCCGCCTCGGAATTCAAAAAAGCCCTCGGCTTCAAAAAACAGATCATTATTCCCTATGTCTGCTCAAACTGCGAACTCCGGACCACGGACTGGTCAGGCCGCTGCCCGAACTGTGGAAAGTGGAACACCTTCGGCGTAAATCTGGAAAAAAACTGTTAAATATTTCACGGAGTATGAATGTCCGATAAACCGGTTGTCCTGATTGTTCTGGATGGATGGGGTGTCAGCAAAGACACGGCAGGGAATGCGCTCGCAGCGGCCCGGCTGCCGGTATATTCCAGCCTTCTGCGGGAGTTTCCTAATACCGAGCTGCTGGCGTCCGGAGAAGCGGTGGGGCTTGCGGACGGACAGATGGGAAATTCCGAGGTCGGTCACCTGAATCTTGGTGCAGGCAGGGTAGTATACCAGGATTCCACGAGAATCAGCAAGGCGATCAGGGAAGGCGATTTTTTTAAGAATCCCGTTCTGCTGTCAGCCATGGATTCAGTAAAAGCGAACGGCGCCGCCCTCCATCTCATGGGACTGCTCTCTGACGGCGGAGTGCACAGCCGCATCGAGCATATTCTCGCGATGTTCGATATGGTGAAAGCCCGGGGGGTTTCCAAGGTTTTTTTTCACGCATTTCTCGACGGAAGAGACACTCCACCCTCAAGCGCCATTGCCTATATCACCCGGCTTGAAGAACACTTGGCGAAAACAGGCCTCGGACGGATTGCCTCTCTCTCCGGCAGGTATTATGCCATGGACCGCGACAAGCGCTGGGACCGCGTTCAAAAGGCCTACGAGGCCATGGTCCAGGGCATGGGAATACGTAAATACTCCGCGCGTGACGCCGTGAAAGAAAGCTATGAACACAACAAAACCGATGAGTTCATGCTCCCCACTGTGCTCCTGGCCCCTGATTTCAACAAGCCGGTTGCGATAATCCGCGACGGGGATGCGGTGATTTGCTGCAATTTCCGCTCGGACCGGGCCCGCGAAATCACCCGGGCGATTACAGACCCCGAATTTCAGGGTTTCAAGCGTGCCGTCGCTCCCAAACTGTCGACGTTTGTATGCCTTACAACATATGATGAGACCCTTGACCTGCCGGTTGCCTTCGCTCCGGTGCGTCTCACGCATATTCTGGGCGAGGTGCTGAGCGCGAACAAGGTCAGGCAACTCAGGATAGCGGAAACCGAGAAATACGCCCATGTGACGTTTTTCTTTAACGGGGGAGAGGAACCGCCTTTTCCTCTCGAAGACCGGATATTGGTCCCGTCTCCCCGTGATGTGGCGACCTATGACAAGAAGCCGGAAATGAGCGCGCGCGAGGTCACCGAACACCTGGTCAAGCATGTGCTGTCACGCCAATACGGTTTCATCCTAGTAAATTACGCAAACCCCGACATGGTAGGTCATACCGGCCTGATTGAGGCCGCTGTAAAAGCGGCGGAAGTCCTTGATGAGTGCCTGGGCCGAGTGCTGCGCGCCGCACAGGAGACAGGGGCGCGGGTGCTTGTTACCGCTGACCACGGAAATCTGGAAATGATGTCCGATCCCGCGACCGGACAGCCGCATACCGCGCATACCACAAACCCTGTACCGTTCATTGTGGTCGGGGAGGAGAAAATCGGTCTAAGAACAGGAGGACTCCTGGCAGATGTGGCCCCCACAGTGCTTGGCCTGATGGGAATTGCAAAACCCCTGGAAATGACAGGGGAGAGTCTCATCCGCGCTGTTGCTCAATAATTCCGGTATCGGCTTCCCAGCTTGTTGGCTTGCCAGCTTACCGGCGCCTAATTCTTTGCAATATCAGCATCCCATGCATATTTTCAAACGCTTCCTTGATTTCATCCTTCCCGCGTCCTGCTCCTACTGTTCATCAACCGTGGGAAATTCAGCCATCCCTTTTTTCTGCGCCTCCTGCTGGGTTAATTTCTCTCCCATCCTCGGCCCGGCCTGTCCGCATTGCGGCAGGCCGTTTGAGTCTTCCGAAGCGCTCAACCACAGTCCAAACCATGAGTGTGGAGCATGTAGACTGCGGCCCCCTATGTTCGATCAGGCTCTCTCCGTGGGCTACTTTGAGGGGCCTCTTCGCGAAGCGATTCACCAGTTTAAATATCGGCCCTGCAGGTCTCTCGGCAAACCTCTGGCCCTCTGGATGCTCGAACATGTCGGACTGGATCGCGATATTGATATTGTCATGCCGGTGCCGCTTCATACCAGGCGGCTCCGCCAGAGGGGATTCAATCAGGCGCTCCTGCTTGCCCATGGCGTGAGCAGCGCATACAATATTCCGCTTTCCTCGGATAATCTCGCCAGAATTCGTTATACCCGGCCACAGGTGGAGCTTTCTGGAAGCGACCGGATAGCGAATGTGGAAGGCGCTTTTGCGCTCAGACAGCCGGAATATGTGGAAGGCAGGAAAGTGCTGCTGGTTGATGATGTTTTTACCACGGGATCCACCCTGAATGAATGCTCAACAGTGCTGAAAGAAGCTGGCGCTCTTAACGTGTCGGCGCTTACCCTGGCAAGGGCGGTGTAAGCTTTCCTGGCCGCATACAAAGACATATGGTATTATATCTGCGGTATTCCTCCTCCGCAATAAAATAATCCATATAAAGTAAAGGGTTATCCAGAGTTTACTCTTGACGAACAGCGACTTTTTCTGTATAGTATCTTTTTCAGTTAGCAGGTTGTGTTCCGGGAGAATGATGTTAATTATTAAGTTCTTTACGGCCTTTATCTGTATGCTTTTTATTCTCGTTTCTTCAGCTTTTTCATCCACCTGATAGCAGAGGTTGTATCATTCCAGGTCAGTTTGATTACACATTTTAACGTGCAGCTAACGTCATTCCCCATTTAAGGAGGAGCTTCTTTGAAACGAGCTCTCATCACCGGCATTACCGGACAGGACGGATCATATCTCTCCGAGCTTTTATTGTCAAAAGGCTATGAGGTGCATGGCCTCATACGACGTTCGTCATCCTTCAATACCGGAAGGATCAACCATATTTACCAGGACCCCCATGAGTCGGGCGTCCATCTGTTTCTCCATTACGCGGACCTGAACGACGCCAGTTCCCTGAACAAGGTGCTGCGCGATGTGCGGCCTGACGAGCTCTACAACCTTGCGGCCCAGAGTCATGTCAGGGTCTCGTTCGACATTCCGGAATATACCGGCGAGGTGGTTGCTCTCGGGACAGTGAGGCTTCTCGAGGGCATTCGGGAGACAGGGGTCAATACAAAGTTTTATCAGGCCTCGTCCTCGGAATTGTTCGGAAAAGTGGTGGAAACCCCGCAGAAGGAGACTACTCCTTTTTATCCGCGTTCTCCCTATGCCTGCGCTAAAGCCTACTCCTACTATATCACCGTAAATTACCGGGAGAGCTACAACCTCTTCGCCTGCAACGGCATTCTGTTCAACCATGAATCCCCCCGCCGCGGCGAAACTTTTGTTACCCGGAAAATAACCCGCGCCGCGGCCCGTATCAAGCTGGGTATGCAGCCCTGCCTGTTTCTGGGAAACATCGATGCCAAGCGTGACTGGGGTTTTGCCGGCGATTACGTGGAGCTCATGTGGACCATGCTCCAGCAGCCGGAACCCGACGATTATGTCATTGCCACGGGTGAGACCCATTCAGTGCGTGAATTCGCGGAAAAGGTCTTTGCCAGACTCGATATGCCTCTGGAATGGCAGGGCAAGGGCATTCACGAAAAGGGCATAGACACGAAAACAGGCAGGATCGTGATCGAAATCGACCCGAAGTACTTCAGGCCCACCGAAGTAGACCTGCTGCTCGGCGACGCAACCAAGGCCCGGACAAAGCTCGGTTGGAACCCAAAGACGAATTTTGACTCTCTGATAACAATGATGGTGGACGCGGACCTGAAATCAGCCGAGCGGGATAAACGGGCAAATGGATAAAACCGACAAGATCTACGTCGCCGGACATCGCGGTCTCGTTGGCTCGGCGCTGCTGAGGAAGCTTCAGGAGCTGGGACACACGAATGTCGTCACGAGAACGAGCAGGGAACTCGACCTTAGAAGGCAGTCCGAGGTCGAAACTTTTTTCCAGCGTGAAAAGCCTGACTATGTATTTCTGGCCGCGGCGAAGGTGGGCGGAATCCACGCGAACAACACTTACAAAGCTGAGTTCATCTATGACAATATCGCTATTGCGACAAATATAATAAACGCGGCCTATCTTGTTCGGGTGAAAAAGCTGCTAAATCTGGGCTCATCCTGCATATACCCTAAACTTGCGCCGCAGCCCATGAAGGAAGAGTATCTTCTATCAGGCTTCCTGGAGCCGACGAATGAGCCCTATGCGATCGCGAAGATCGCGGCCATAAAGTTGTGCCGTTACTATAATGAACAATATAAAACGAATTATATTTCCGCCATGCCAACGAATTTATACGGACCTCATGACAATTTTGACCTTGAGAACTCGCACGTTCTGCCCGCGCTCATAAGAAAATTTCATGAGGCCAAGATCGCCGGGAACCCGACGGTGACGCTGTGGGGCAGCGGTGAACCGTTCAGGGAATTTCTCTACATAGACGATCTGGCCGATGCCTGTATATTTTTGATGCAGAAGCATGACTACAGCGCTATTGGAGAGTTCATAAATGTGGGCACGGGTAGTGACATAAAAATTAAAGCCCTCGCCGGGTTGATAAAAAATATCATCGGGTATAATGGCGAAATAGTACAGGATCCCGCAAAGCCGGATGGGACACCAAAAAAACTCCTTGATGTTTCGCGCATGGAGGCCCTCGGATGGAAGGCAAAAACAAGTCTTGAAGAGGGGATCAGGAAAACGTTTGATTTTTATCACAGGGCGATGTCTGTAACAAAGTGATTGACACTGGGCTAACGGCGTATTGTTACAATAAGGACGAGGCGGCATCGTATAAGGTGAATAATACCTTGAATAATAAATTTTCCGTGTTATTATTACTTTTCAAAATAACACAAGTTTCTTATATGTTGTTGTAATGAAAACGAAAGAGAACTCTGGCTTTTGCTGGTATGCTATTCATGTCCGCTCCCGGCATGAGTTTCAGATATATGAGAAACTGATCAGCGCCGGGATTGAATCATTTCTGCCCGCGATGGAACGGCTCAGCAAGTGGAAGGACAGAAACAAGCTCATCCGGTTTCCCCTTTTCCCCGGGTATCTCTTCGTCAACATTGACCATAGCTCTTCTGCGCGTATGGCAGTGCTCAAAACCAAGGGCGTTGTGCGGTTTCTCGGCAATGTTCCCGGCGAGCCGGAGCCGGTGCCCGAGGAGCAGGTGCTGTCTCTGAAAAAAGTCATTGAGGCCGGTGGGACGCTTGACCCTTATCCATACCTGCATGAAGGGAAGCGGGTCAGGATCATTCGAGGACCGCTTGCCGGCGTGGAGGGGATACTGGTTGAAAAATCCGGATTGCACAGGATTGTGCTGTCAGTGGACATCATTTCCCAGAGCACGGCGGTGACGATAGAAGCAGGGGATGTGGAGCCGGTGTGATTTAGAGATGGTTCTGAGCTCAGGGTTCAGGGTTCAGAGTTTAATGTTAGCGGAGGGGTCAGTAAAAATTACGCGGTTTGACGACATCGAAACCTGGAAAGAGGCAAGAAAGAGATTTAGCACCCCGTCTGAGATAATCTGTGAAAAAGGGTTTTATTGTCAAGTTTGAACAGAGAACTTTGAACCCTGAACTTTGAACATAGAACTGTTCTCATATTTGAGGGCAGAACGTTAAACATTAGTAAACATTGAACCTCGAACCGTCACATGCGCTTAAAGCGCATGTGACTGACGGGGCGGAGCTATGCCGACACATCTAACTCTGAACTCTGAACCTTGAACTCTGTACTTTGTTCTTTGTACTTTGTACCCTGTACTATCCAATAATCTATGAGCTATAAATTATTCATCACCCTATTAACAGTTTTACTCATTTCAACAACAGTCTCAGCAGCGACCTATATCTCCGTGGAGGACGATGCGGTCTACGGAGCGCTCTCGCGGCTTGAGGCGGAAGGTGTGATCAAATCCGGGCTGCTCGATACCAGACCGATCAGCCGCAAAGAGGCCTACCGTCTACTGCACGAAGCTGAAGCCAATTCCGTATCAGGCAGCGATTTTATCAAGGCCCTTGTCCAATCACTAAAAGATCGTCTGGGGCCCGAACCCGCAGGCAAAACACAGGTCAAGCCTCTCGATTCAGCCTACGCGGCCTATGTGCACACCAATGCCGATGTCCACGCCACAACCTACGCAAACGCCCGGGAGAATGAGCAGGCGCTCAACTACAACAACAACGGCGAGCTCTACAGAAGGGGATCGAATGAACGCCTGGGCTTCTTCTCGCGGATCGAGGACTGGGGGCCGCTGTCGATCGAAATAAACCCTGAATACCGGTATCCCTCGGCGTCCTATATTGGCTACTCCGACGCCCTGTATTCTAAAGAAGAGCTGGTTGCAAAAAAAGCCTATGCAGTGCTCGACCTCGGATGGGACGTCGTGCTCGGCAAGGATTCTCAATGGTGGGGACCGGGATACCACGGTGCATTGCTCATGACGAATAATGCCGAGCCGTTGACTATGCTTAAACTGGCAAACCCTGAGCCTGTTCATTTGCCATGGATTTTTGATAGTTTGGGACCCATCCGTTTTACTTTCTTTGTCACCAATCTGGAAAATACGAGGTCGGTTCCTGATCCATATTTGTACGGAATGCGGTTCGATTTCAAGCCGTCTCCGTATATAGACATCGCGTTCGAGAAGACAGCTCTTGTCGGAGGCAAAGGTCGTCCCCATGATCTCAAAATATTGTTGGAGAGTTTAATTTCCCGGACTCACGGGGGACAGGATTATAAATCGTCAAACTATGTAAATATCGATGATGAGCGCGCCGGGCTTGACATTAAAGTAACGATTCCCTGGCGTATTCAGCCGATGCAGATATATCTCGAAGCGGACGGTGAAGACCAATCGTCTCGCTTACCGGTGCCGCAGAGCTGGGCATTTGTAGAAGGTATTTATCTGCCGAGGATACTCGGTGAAGAACGCCTTGATCTCCGGCTGGAATATGCGACCACTCAGGGCAGAGTGCTGGATCCCTCAATATGGTATACACATGTCGATTATACATCTTATACCTACAAGGGCAATATCATCGGGCACCATATCGGCACCAACGCGGAGGATATTTATGCCGTGATCTCTTATCTGATTCCGGGAAAGAATGGCAGGGTGTTCCTCTCTTACGACAGGGAAAAGCACAATCTTCAAGTTTCCGGCAGCCACGAGACGCTCGATGACATTACGGCAGGAGTGAAGCTCTCCCTGACAAGTCGCATCGAGTTTCTGGCAAGTTACAGCCACGGCTGGCTTAAGAATATTGGCAACATATCGGGGCCGACGGTGAAGCTATCGGAGTATGAAACAGGGATCGAGTATCGGTTCTAAGCGTTGCTTACAGGTCCGAATTCGTATCTGGCAAGTGTCATGAACCGTTTTAAATAAAACATTGAACTCAAAACTAAACAATAATAACCCAAAATTGATACTTGTAACCGGCGGAGCAGGATACATCGGGAGCCATGTCGTCAGGCAATTAAGCGAAGCTGGCCATGAGGTCATCGTTTACGACAACCTATCAACTGGTTTTACCGATGCGTTGATTCACGGAGAAAAGCTGATTGTCGGAGATCTGGCTGACAGCAAGAGCCTTGAAACCGTGTTTCAGAACAATAAGTTCGGTGCGGTTTTTCACTTCGCCGCGTCAATTGTCGCACCTGAATCGGTGACCGATCCGTTGAAATACTATACAAACAACACCGCCAATACCTTGCAATTGATCAAGACCTGCGTGCTTCATAATGTACATAAATTTGTATTTTCAAGCACTGCAGCGGTGTATGGAGAACCTGCTTCCGGGATTGCTTCGGAAGATACTCTCTCGGCACCGATGAACCCTTATGGATTATCGAAACTCATGAGCGAGTGGTTTTTGCGGGATACCTCTACGGCACATGGCTTGCGATACGTAGCGCTACGCTACTTCAATGTAGCGGGGGCCGACCCGCTTGGGCGTATTGGGCAGAGAACACCTGATGCTACCCATTTGATCAAGGTTTGCTGCCAGGCAGCCCTGGGCAAGCGTAAGAGCGTTTCTATTTATGGAACTGACTATCCGACCCCTGACGGCACGGGCGTACGAGATTATATCCACGTGGAAGACCTGGCATCAGCCCATCTTGCCGCCCTCGATTATCTAGCTAAAAGCAATCAGCAGCCTGTAACCCTAAATGTGGGGTATGGCCATGGCAATAGCGTTCGGGAAGTAATAAAAGCAGTGAAAGAGATATCGGGAATTGATTTTAAGGTGGTAGAGGCCTTACGACGTGTTGGTGATCCGGCAAAATTAGTTTCTAAGACTGACAAGATCAAAAAAATATTGAACTGGCAACCACGTCGCGATGATCTGAATACTATTGTTACCGACGCATGGCAATGGGAAATA
>Ga0334722_10004816_pt1 | contig 13892 bp, 9 predicted proteins | sample C3_bottom_MG_FD_207210 | JGI IMG/M metagenome (GOLD analysis project Ga0334722, IMG submission 207210) | Sediment microbial communities from Yellowstone Lake, YNP, Wyoming, USA - C3_bottom | ecosystem: Environmental > Aquatic > Freshwater > Lake > Sediment | place: USA: Wyoming | collected...
GCTGGGGCCACCAGATCCGCTCCTACGTTTTCATGCCCTATCAGCTCGTCAAGGACGCGCGCACCGATTTCGAGACCTCCCAGATAGACGCCGTGATGGACGGGAACCTGGACGGTTTCATGCACGCTTACCTCACGTGGCACGCCAATACCAGGAAGAAAGCCGTCTGATGCGCATAGCGCCTGTTAACGCGGTATAGGCCAGTAATGTATTTTACCGAAACCCATTCACATCTGAACGACAAGGCTTTCGACGCGGACCGCGCGGCGGTCATAGATCTGGCTTTTAAGGGCGGCGTGGGGAAAATAATAGAAATAGCCTGCGGCGCCGGGGAATGGCGGCCGGCCGAAGAACTTTGCGCGGCATATGCCGGTAAAATTACCGCCGCTTTCGGCATCCACCCGCATTACACCGAAGAGCTTACTCCTGAAAATCTTGAACTCTTGTCCGGGTTCCTTAAAAAGAACATTTGTTCCGGCATCGGCGAGATAGGCCTGGATTATTACTGGGATAATTCGAAAAAAGACACGCAGATGAAGCTGCTGGACGTCCAGTTGGGACTTTCCAACTCCTCCGGCAAGGTCTGCGTGTTCCACGCCCGGAACGGAAAGGAGCCTGTGGCGGACAACGCCTACCTGGACCTGGCCCTGGAACTTAAAAAAAAGTGGACGCTGAACAATAAAAAAAGGGCGCGCGGGGTTCTGCACTGCTTTTCCGGAAGCTGGGCGGACGCGAAAGCCGGCCTGGACCTGGGGCTGCTGCTCGGCGTTAACGGCACGTTCACCTATAAGAAGAACGACGACTTGAGAGAGACGGTAATAAAGGCGGGTTCCGGCAATATAGTGCTCGAAACCGACTGCCCTTATCTGCCGGTACAGAACATGCGCGGTAAAAGGAACGACCCGTCCTTTATTCCCCTGATCGGCGGCGCCGTGGCCGAGCGCTTCGGCCTGAGGGTCGAAGAGATAGCCGAAGTCACGACGGCCAACGCCTTGGAATTGTTCTTCTGAGGGACCGGGCCCGCCATTATTTTATATAATTACAGTTCGCCGGCTGGAAAAATGCGTACCGAAGAAAAATTACAAAAACTTTCAAAAGAAAAGATCCTCGTCTTCGACGGGGCCATGGGCACTTATTTGGGCAAGTTCGGCCTCAAGCCGGCCGATTTCGGCGGTCATGAGGGCCTGAACGAATATCTTTCCGTTTCCAGGCCGGATATAGTAAAACAGGTCCACCTGGATTACTTCGAGGCCGGGGCCGACGTTGTCGAGACCAATACGTTCGGCTGCAACCGCTTCGTGCTGGCCGAATACGGCCTTGAAAACAAGGTCAAAGAATTGAACCTCGCCGCGGTCAAACTGGCCAGGGAGGCGGCGGCGCAGGTTTCCTCGCCCGCCAGGCCCAGGTTCGTGGCCGGTTCCGTCGGTCCGACCAATAAAGCGCTTTTCGTGACCGGCGGCGTGACCTTTAATGAATTTGCGGACGCGTATTACGAACAGATGGAAGCCCTTATGGAGGGCGGCGCGGACCTGCTGCTGGTGGAAACCGCCCACGATATTTCCAATGTGAAAGCCGCGCTGGCCGCCGCTTCCGGATTGTTCTCAAAACAAGGCCGCAGGCTGCCGGTGATAGTTTCCGTTACCATGGACCGCAAGAACGCCATGCTGAGCGGACAGAACACCGAGGCGGTCTGCGTTACGCTTGAACATTTCCCGCTGATGGCCCTCGGTTTCAACTGTTCCACCGGGCCCAAGGACCTCGGGCTGCGGCTCGAAACGCTTTCAAAGGTCTCCCGCTTCCCTTTTTTCGCCATGCCCAACGCCGGCCTGCCCGACGAGAACGGTAAATATAACGAAACGCCCGAGGAATTCGCCGCCACGATGAAGAAATACGCCGCCTCCGGGCTGCTGAGCTTCGCCGGCGGCTGCTGCGGCACCGGCCCGGGCCATATAAAGGCGCTGGCCGCGGCCTTAGAGGGGCTTAAGCCCGGCCGTCCGTCCGCGGCCCCCTGGGCCGTTTCCGGCATAGAGGCGCTGTTTTACGACGAGATAGAGCCCCCTATGATGGCCGGCGAGCGCAATAATTCCATCGGCTCCAAAAAATTCCGGGATATAGCGGCCGCGGGCGAGTGGGACATGGCCGTGGAAATGGCCAAAGCGCAGGTCCGCGCCGGGGCCCACGTGCTGGATGTCTGTCTTTCCAACCCCGAGAGGAAAGAGCTGGAAGACGCGAAGATCTTTCTTCCCAAACTTTTTCACGCCGTGCGCGTGCCGGTCATGATAGACACCACCGATATAGCGGTGATGGAAGAGGCGCTGAAGCTGGCGCCCGGGCAGTGCGTGATCAATTCCGTGAATTTCGAGTTCGGCGAGGAAAAGCCCCGCGCCGTGGCCGCACTGGTGAAACTGTACGGCGGCAAGGTCGTGGTCGGCGTTATAGACGAGGATAAAGAAAAAGGCCTCCCGATGACGGCCGTCCGGAAGCTGGAGATAGCCCGGCGGGCCCGCGAATTTTTTGTCAAGGAATGCGGCCTGACGGAAGAACATCTTATTTTTGACGCCCTGGTCTTCCCGGTAGGGGTGGGCGGGGAGTATGTGACGAGCGCCAGGGAGACGCTGGCGGCCCTGGAACGGCTGAAGAAGGAATTCCCGCTTTCAAAAACGGTTCTCGGCGTGAGCAACGTCTCTTTCGGCCTGCCGCCCGCCGGCCGCGAAGTGCTCAACGCCGTGTTCCTGCACCATGCGATCAAGGCGGGCCTCGGCCTGGCCATCGTCAATATAGAGAAACTTAAACGCTATTCGCAGATCCCGGCCGAAGAGATCAAGCTGGCCGACGATCTGCTCCTGGCGCGTGTGCCGGACGCGGCCGCCGCTTTCGCCGCCTACTTCAGGGAAAAAAAGAAGACCGCCGGGCCTGAACGGGCGCAGGCGGCCTCTTCGCCGGAGGACAGGCTGTACCGGATGATCATGGACGGCATTAAAGCCGGCGCCCAGGAAGCGGTAAAAGAGCTTTTGACCGGCGGCATGGAGCCGCTCGCCGTGATCAACGGCCCCGTCCTTAAAGCCATGGGCGAGGTCGGGAAACTTTTCGCGAAGGGGGACCTGATAGTCACCGAGGTCCTCCAGAGCGCCGAAGTGGTAAAAGAGTCGGTGTCCGCCCTGGGGCCGGCGCTGAAGGCCGGCAATATTCCGAAGCGCGGCAAATTCCTGCTGGCCACCGTAAAAGGAGACGTCCACGATATCGGCAAGAACCTGGTCCACATCATTTTCGAGTCGAACGGCTTCGAAGTCGTGGATATGGGCGTGAAAGTGGACCCGGAGACCATCGTGGCCGCCGCGCTTAAAGAGAGACCCGATTTTATCGGTTTGTCAGGCCTGCTGGTCCGCTCTACGGAACAGATGACCATCACCGCGCGCGAGCTGGCGAAAGCCGGCGTGTCGGCGCCCTTGCTGGCCGGCGGCGCGGCCTTGACCGCCAAATTCGTGGAGGCTAACATGGTCCCCGCTTACAAGGGGCCGGTTTTTTACGCGCCCGACGCCATGGACGGGCTTAACAGCGCTTTGAATTATATCGTGGAAAAAGGCGGCGGGCAGTGCGCCTGCGGGCGCGAGCACGCGGGGCATAAAGCCCGGGCGGCCGCACAAGGGCAGGCGGCGGTCCACCTCGCGCGGCCGGGAGTGAAGGCCGGCGAGAATTTCCGGCCCGGGGATATCCCCGCGCCGAAAGATCTCGAGCGGCATTTCATCGGGGATTACGACCTGAAGGAACTGCTGGGCAATATCGACGAGGAGCTGTTCAATCTGCGCTTCCTGAAACTGAAAAAGACCGACACCGCCAAGACCGGCGACACAAAGAAGATCGTGGACGGCATAAAAACCGACGTGGTGCGCGAAGGCCTGATCAAGCCGCGCGGCGTTTACCGTTTTTTCAGCGCCGACGCGGACGGCGACAGCCTGCTCCTGTACGGCCCGGACGGCAAGGCCCTGGAAACGATAGAGTTCCCGCGCCAGCATGACGCTGAGCGGCTCTGCATAACCGATTTTTTCGCGCGGCATGGAGACAAGAAGGATTACGCAGCCCTGCTGGCCGTCACCTGCGGCGAGGGCGTGGCGGAATTCGCGCGCCGCGAGCGTGAAAAGGGAAATTATCTTCGTTCCTACATCGTGGAAGCGCTGGCTTTAAGCATGGCCGAGGCTTTCGCCGAAGCCCTGCACTACCGGATCAGGCAGGACTGGGGCTTCGCCGAACCGCTTTCCGGTAAACCCCTGCACAAGGTCCATTACCGCGGCCGCCGCTATTCCTTCGGTTATCCGCCCTGCCCGGACCTGGCCAACCAGAAAAAACTTTTCAGTCTGCTGAAACCCGAGGGCGACGTTAAAGTAAAGCTCACCGACGGTTTCATGATGGACCCGGAAGCTTCGGTCTCGGCTTTCGTGCTGCACAACCCGAAAGCCAAATACTTTTACATCTGATATGGTCAATTTTTTCGAACTGAAGCATAAAGTGAGCCCGGAAGAGATAGACGGGCTCGGACACGTCAACAACCTCGTCTATCTGGAGTGGTTCATGGACGCGGCCACGGGGCATACGAAGGCCGCCGGTATGTCGGCTTCCCTGATGTTTTCGGCCGGCGAAGGCTGGGTGGTGCGGCGCCACGAAATAGATTATCTCGCGCAGGTCAGGCCCGAGGACTCCGTGGTCATAAGGACCTGGATAGAGTCGGCGGAAAAAGCCTCCTCGGTGCGACGGTACGAAATAGTGAACGGGGCCGACGGCAGGCTTGTCTGCCGCGGGCTCACCGTGTGGGTCTGGATCAATTACAAGACCGGCAGGCCAGTGCGCATCCCCGAAGAAGTCTACACGGCTTACGGCGTGGTACCCGGCGAAACTGCGGACCGTCCGGCTGAAGGCGGAACACTACAACATGGAAAAGGAAAACTATGAAAAATGAAAGCTCGGCTGATGTTACCGGTAACGAAGAAAATTTCGCTGAAATGTTCGACAAGTCCTATAAAGAACCCGCCAGACTGGAGCCGGGCCAGAAAATAGAGGCGCGCATCGTAAAAATAACGCCGGAATGGGCGTTCCTCGAGATGGGCGGCAAGGGCGAGGGCTACCTGGACAGGAAGGAACTGGAGGACGCGGCCGGCAGCCTGACGGCCAAAGAAGGGGATAAGGTCCGCGCCTATTTCCTGTACTCCGAGAACGGCGATATGCATTTTACCACCAAGATCGGCTCCGGCCCCGCGGCCCGCGCCCAGCTGGCCGACGCCATGCGCAGCGGTATTCCGGTAGAGGGGACGGTGACCAGGGAACAGAAGGGCGGTTTCGAGGTCACCATCAGCGGCGGCCTGCGCGCTTTCTGCCCTTTTTCGCAGATGAGCGTGCGCCGCGAGGAGAACAAGGAAAATTACCTGGGCTTGTCCCTTCCCTTCGAGGTTATCGAGTGCGGCGAGCGCGGAGTCGTCCTTTCCCGCAAGGGGATCTTCGAGAAAGAGCGGCAGACCACGGTAAAGTCCCTGAAGGCCTCGCTTAAAGAAGGCGACAGGATAAAAGGCACCGTGACCTCCATCCAGAAGTTTGGCGCTTTCGTGGATATCGGAGGGGTGGAAGGCCTGCTGCCGGTCTCCGAGATAGCCTGGAACCGGACGGAGAACGTTTCCGACGTGCTTTCTTCGGGCCAGAAAGTGGAAGTTATAGTGAAGAGGCTGGACTGGGCCAACGAGCGTATCTCTTTCAGCCTTAAGGACGCCCTGCCGAACCCCTGGGATACCGCCGAAGAAACCTGGCGCCCCGGCTCCTATCACACCGGCACCGTTTCCAGGCTCGCCCCGTTCGGCGCTTTCGTCACGCTTGGCGAAGGCGTGGACGGGCTCATTCATATTTCCCGGCTCGGCGGAGACAAACGGCTCCAGAACCCGGGCGAAGCGGTCAAAGTGGGAGAGAAAATAGAGGTGAAGGTGGAGGCTGTGGACAGGGCGAACAGGAAGATCTCCCTCGTTCCGGCCGACGTGAGCCGTGAAGAGGAAGAGGACGCCGCGGCGATGAAGAGCTACCAGCGGGACGAGGCTCCGGAATCGATGGGCATGGGAACGCTGGGCGAGATGCTTAAAAAGCAGCTGGAGAAAAAACAGGGGAAATAGGCGCCTCTTGACAACGCAGAACCGTCTGCTATACTATAAATGTCGGTCCGCCTCCGGGCGGTTCCGGCGCTAGGGCCCGCGGCTCCATTAAACGGAGATTATCGCGGGCTCTCTTTTTTTGTGAAGATGAGCGTTCACGGTCCTACTTGCGGTAGTATTCCGTTCCCGCCCGGTCTATATAAAAGGTCCTTTTTTGCAGCACGACTTTGGCAAGTCCGTCCTTGAAGCCGGATACTTCGTCGTATTTGAAAGGTATGGTCTCTTTGCCTGTCTTGTCTATAAATCCCCACTTTCCGGAAAGCGACTTCAGCACCGGGGCCAGGCCCTCGCTGAAAGAAGCGCACATGAAGTAAGAAAAAGATATCTGTTCCGCTCCGTCCGGGCTTATATAGCCGCACCGATCGGAAGCGTCGGTCCTGTTCTGGGCGTGCGCCAGGCCTTCGCTCACGGGACCTATCTTGAAGAAGTCCTTTTCCTTGAAAGCTTTTGTCGCCAGACCGATGAAACCGTATTTTACGCGCAGGCGCGCGGAGGCGAAGCCTTCCTGGAAAGGGAAGGCTTCATCGTAGACGGGAGGAATTACTTCGGCCCCGGTTTTATCTATAAAACCGTAGAAACTGCCGGCCCTGACCCTCGCCAGACCTTCGCTGAAGGGGAAGATCTCGTCGTAACGGGCAGGGGTGAACTGTTTTGACGCGGTATCTATCAGACCCCACCGCCCGTTCTTCCTGGCCGCGGCCCGTCCCTCGCTGGCCTGCGTGGCTTCTTCGTATTCAAAAGGTATAACGGCGGCGCCGTCCTTGCCGATGTAGCCCCATCGGCCTTTGGACCTTACCGGCGCCAGCCCGTCCCGGAACTCGCCGGCGGCTTGATAGGACGGCTTTACGACCTGTCTGCCGGAAGCGTCTATATAGCCGAACCTGCCAAGGGCCATGACCATGGCCCGTTCCTCGCGGAACGGCCAGGCGAAGTCATAGCGCGGCTGGATGAGGATCTTTTTTGCCTTGTCGGAGTAACCCCATTTTGCGCCGGCGCGGAAAGGGATAGGCTGCGCGGGGGCGGTTTGCGCGCGCAGCCCCGCCGGCCAGGCCAGGAAGAGAGCGAGGATAAAAATGCCGGTTCTCATGATGTTATCTTATCACTTACCCGCCCCGAGTTCAAACCGCTAGTGCAACAACCCTTGTCGGGTCATTTTGTATAATAGTTTTTTATCGGCAGGAGACCATATGACCAAGAGAATAGCCGTTTATCCCGGAAGCTTCGACCCGGTGACCTTCGGGCACCTGGATATCATAGAGCGCGCTTCAAAGATCTTCGACCGCCTGATAGTCAGCGTTTTCGTCAACAGCGCCAAGACCCCGATGTTCACGGTGGAGGAGCGGGTGGATATGCTCAAGGCCGCGCTTAAAGGCAGGAAGAACGTGACGGTGGATTGTTTTGAGGGCCTGCTGGTGGACTATGTGCAGCGCAAGGGTACCAAGGTGGTGGTCAGGGGGCTGAGGGCTATTTCCGATCTGGAGCACGAGTTCCAGGTGGCCGGGATCAACCGCACCCTGTACCGCGAGATAGAGACCGTGTTCTTTATGCCGCGCCAGCGCTATTCCTACCTGTCTTCCAGTGTCGTGCGCGATATCGCCCATTTCAGGGGCGACGTCTCCAAGCTGGTGCCGCCGTACGTGGTGAAAGCAATAGCCAGGAAAAAAGGCGGTTAGCCGCCATAAATTTAACGGAGGAGCCATGGAAAATAAAGCGCCTGTTTTTGATTATACGCCGGAAAGCATCGGGGCCCTGGGCGATAAGGCCGTGAGCGATTTCGAGGCCGGCGTGAAAGGCCTGCTGGGTGTTCCGGCGGGGGACCGGACCTTCGCTAATACCGTGCTGGCTTTCGAACGCGCGGTAAGCGAGTTCGGGGAAGCCGTCAATATTCCGATCTGTCTAGCTTATGTCTCGGACAACGCCGAGGTGCGCAAGGCCGCCCAGGAACTGGAGCTGAAGATAAGCCAGTACTCGGTGGATATTTCCACCAGGGAAGATATTTTCAACGCTTTGAACGAGTACGCGGGCAAGGGCGAGAACCCCGGAGAAGTTGAAGGCCGCCTGCTGGCCAAGACCCTGCTGGATTTCAAGAAAAGCGGCCTGGGCCTGGAGCCCCGCAAAAAGAACAAGGTGAAAAAACTCCTCAAGGAGCTCATAGAGCTGGAGCTCCAGTTCTCCAAGAACCTGCGCGAGGTCAACGATAGCCTGGCGGTCGCCCCCGAAGAGCTTAAGGGCCTGCCGGAAGATTTCGTGAGCCGCCTGAAAAGAACGCCGGAAGGCAAGTATGTGGTGACCATGAACTACCCGGATTATATCCCGTTCATGGACAACGCCGAGTCGGATCCCGCCCGCGAAAAACTGGAAGCCCTGTTCAACAACCGCTGCGCCGCCGCGAACGTGGGGCTGATGGAGGACGCCATAGCCCTGCGGCGCAAGATAGCCAAACTTATCGGTTACCCGAATTTCGCCGATTACACGCTGGACGACCGCATGGCCAAGAACAGCGCCACCGTCGTGGATTTTCTGGAGCGCACCTGGGCCAAACTGAAGAAAAAAGGCCGTAAGGAGCTGCGGTACCGGGCCAAGCTGAAGAATAAGCGGACCGGCGGCGCCGACAAGACGCTGAACGCCTGGGAATGGCGCTATTACAACAACCAGCTCAAAAAGGAGAAGTACGCGCTGGACCATGAGAAGATAAAGGAGTACTTCCCGCTGGAAACCGTCATAACGGGGATGTTCGACATCTTCTCCCGCGTGCTCGGCATAAATTTCGTGCCGGCCGAACTGCCGGTCTGGCATAAGGACGTGCGTTCCTACGAGGTGCGCAACGCCGACGGTTCCGTGGCGGCTTATTTTTACTTCGACCTGTTCCCCCGCGAAGGCAAGTACAAGCACGCGGCCTGTTTCGGCCTGCGGCGCGGGCGCGAGCTCGCGGACGGTTCCTACGCCGTGCCCGCAGCCGCCATCGTGGCTAATTTTCCTAGCCCGTCCGCGGACGCCCCGTCCCTGATGAAGTTCGACGACGTGGTGACGCTCTTCCACGAATTCGGCCACGTGACGCACCAGATCCTGACCCGGGCCAAGTACTGCAAATTCTCCGGCACCAGCGTTTCCCGCGACTTCGTGGAAGTACCTTCAAAAATGCTGGAGAACTGGGCGTATTGCGGCGAAGTTCTCAAGCGGGTCTCCGGCCATTATAAAAAACCGGAAGAAAAACTCCCCGACAGCCTCATAAAAAAACTGATAGACACCAAGAATATGGATTCGGGGCTGGTCTATCTCAGGCAGATATTCTTCAGTATCCTCGACCTGAAATACCATATGGCCAAGGGTAAGGTGGATACCACGAAGATATATGAGAAGCTGATGAAAAAGATCTCGCTCATCCCTATGAGCGCGGGCACGCATCCGCAGGCCAGCTTCGGCCACCTGATGGGCGGCTACGAGGCCGGTTATTACAGCTACCTCTGGTCCGAGCTGATCGCCGCCGACCTGTTCTCCGTTTTCGAGGAAAAAGGCGTCATGAACGCCGAGACCGGCGCCCGTTACCGCGAGCTGATACTGGCGCCGGGCAGGAGCTACGATGAAGCCGCCCAGGTGGAAAAATTCCTGGGCCGTCCGGCCGCCGAAGAGGCGTTCTTGAAGAGCATCGGCGCTGTGTAGGGTTCAGGCCAGGCTTGGGGTTGCCCATTACGCCACGTAGGAAACGGGGAAGTGTCGGCGGTCTCCACGAATGTAGTGTCGGCCAGTAAGCGGCCTCCACTCTCCCGTGGTTTCCCCCCAATCGTAGCCGATTGGGGCCCCCATCCGCTATGTGGCTCCAGAGCAACCCCAAGCCTGGCCCTCCAGTTGGCGTTTTAAGGTGTCGGACAATTTGATTATGAAAACTAAGATTTCTATTTTCGGGGGGCTGGTGGTCAGCGCGGCGCTGCTGTATTTCGCCTTCAGGAACGTGGAATTCGAAAAGCTGGGGGAGATCTATTCGCGCGTAAACCCGCTTATCATCGTGCCCGTTTTCCTGGTGGGCATGCTGGAAGTGGGCTTCAGGGCGCTCAGGTGGAAGCTGCTGCTGGACCCCGCTAAGCCGGTGCGCATGTGGGACGCCTTCCGGCTGGAGATGGCGGGCCTGGCCCTGAACAATGTCCTGCCGCTGCGCCTCGGCGAGATAGTCCGCGGCACTTTCGGGGCCGGGCTCTTCGGCATACCGGTCATGACGGTGTTCGCCACCATCCTTGTGGAACGCGCGTTGGACACGATAGTGCTTTTTATCCTGTTCCTGCTGGCCGCCAGGTTCGGAGGGGTAAGCGGCGGATTCCTGAACTACGGCGGTTACTTCTACCCGCTGCTCGGGGGCATACTGGCGGGGCTCCTGTTCCTGGTGTTTATCGACGAGATCATAAGCCATCACATGCTGTCCGGGTTCTTTAAAAGATTCCCGCGCCTGACAAGCGGGCTGGGCCATCTCGCCCTCGGCGTAAGGGCGTTCCATTCTTTCAAGACCGCTTGCGCGGTAGTGGGCTTGGCGGTTCTTCAATGGATAATGGACGCGGTCAACTTTTACCTGCTCGCCTGTGCCTTCGGCATGGGAGCCGTCGTGGACGGCTTTAAGGCGATGATCCTGCTCTTCAGCGTGGCGGTCGCCGCCTCCATCCCCGGCGTTCCTGGGGGCTTCGGGGCTTTTGAATACTCCGTAAAAACCGTCGCCATGGCCTGGGGCGTGAATAGCGAGGTGGCCGTGGCCTACGCCACCGGCCTTCACCTGCTCACTTATATCATCATAACCACGGTCGGGCTGGTTTTCGTTTACCAGATGGGGCAATCGATAGGCAAGGTCTGGGCGCAGTTCTCCGGGAAGGAAAAGGAAGCAGGCAGCGGGCGGCAGGCGGGATCTGACGAATAGTTCCATGAATAACAAAATAAATTCCGTTCTGATGCATATCCAGACCTTCTACCCGGCCATAGGCGGCGCCGAGAAACAGGCGCTGGAGCTGTCCCGCTCGCTGGTCGCGAGCGGGCTGAAGGTAACGGTGCTTACCCGGCGGGTAGGCGGAACCGCGGCGGAAGAGGACATGGGCGGAGTCCGCGTGGTAAGGCTGGGCACGTGTCCCGGTCCGCTGGACGCTTTTTGTTTCATGGTGCGGAGCTTCTTTTACCTTTTAAAGCACTCCGCGGAGTACGACCTGGTGCACGTTCACCTGGCGTCGTCCCACGCCATCGCCGCGCTGCTGGCCGGACGGTTCACCGGCAAAAAAACGCTGGTCAAACTCGCCGACGGCAAGGAGCAGAACGAGATCACCCTTTCCAGAAAAAACCTGCCGGGCCGCCTGAAGCTTAAATTCTTCGAATTCGCCAAGCCCCGGCTGCTGGTGCTGAACGGGGAGGTCTTCGATTGGCTGAAGAACGACCTGCAGTTCGGGGACCTGCCGGTCATCCAGTTCCGCAACGGCGTGGACACGCGCAAGTACACGCCGCTCCTGTACCAGGAAAAAATAAACGCCAAGACCGCGCTCGGTTTCGAGAACGTCCCCATTTTTCTTTTTGTAGGCAGGCTCGATCCCAAAAAGAGGATAAAGGAATTCGTGGAGTTGTGGGCCGAGATATTCTCCGAGGAAATGACAAAACCCAGAATACGCCTTGTCATAGTCGGGACCGGCCCGGAAGAGAAACCGATAAGGGAGGCCGTGGCCAGCCTGGGGCTTAAGGAAAGCGTCACTCTGGCGGGGCTTCAGCAGGACCTGCTGCCGTATTACCGCGCGGCCGACGTTTTCATTCTGCCCTCGATCGCCGAGGGTCTTTCCAATTCCATGCTCGAGGCCATGTCGACCGGCATGGCTATCATGGCCAGCCGGGTCGGCGGGGCCAGGGAAGCGGTCAAAGAAGGGGAGAACGGCTGTCTTTTCGATCCCTTCAACCGGGTAGAGATAAAGGCGTGCCTGCGCAGCCACCTCGCCGACAAGAGCCTGGCCGTGAAGATGGGCGAAAGATCGCGCGAGATCGCGGTGAAGACCTACTCCATGGCCAAGGTCACCGAAGAATTGCTGGAGATCTATAACAGCTGACGCGTGAAATTTAAACGGGCGGGACCAAAAATATGTGCGGGATCTGCGGAAAATATAATTACGCCACCTCCGAGCCGGTAACTAAGGAAGAGCTCAGGAAAATGAACGACCTCCTGGTCCACCGGGGGCCGGACGACGAAGGCTATCATAACGACGGCAATGCCGGCCTGGCCATGCGCCGCCTCTCCATAATCGACCTTTCGACCGGCCACCAGCCCATCTCGAACGAGGACGGGTCCGTCTGGATAGTCTTTAACGGCGAGATCTATAATTTCCAGGCCCTGCATGAAATGCTGGCCGCGAAAGGACACATTTTTAAGACCAAGTCCGACACCGAGACGATAGTGCACCTCTATGAGGAAAAGGGCCCCGATTTCGTGAAAGAACTGCGCGGCATGTTCGCCATCGCCATCCTGGACAAAAAAAGAAAAAGGCTGGTGCTCGCCAGGGACCGGGTGGGGAAGAAGCCCCTGTATTACTCGCTGAACGGGACTTTTATCGCCTTCGCCTCGGAATTGCGCTCGCTCCTCGCGGCCGGCGTTTCCCGCGAGGTGGACCTCCGGGCCGTGGACGCCTACCTGACGCTGCAGTACGTGCCGAGCCCGCTGAGCATTTTTAAAAGCGTTAAAAAACTGGAGCCCGCTTCTATCCTGGTGCTCGAGAACGGGAAGGCCGTAGTAGAGAAGTACTGGGACCTGCCGCTGACCGCCGAAAAACTCGATCTGCCGCTCCCGGAAATAAAAAAGCAGCTTTATGACGGGCTCCTGGAGGCCACTAAGCTCAGGATGATCTCCGACGTGCCGCTGGGCGCTTTCCTGTCCGGCGGTATAGATTCCTCCGTGATCGTGGCCCTGATGGCCAAAAGCTCGGCCCAGCCGGTCAAGACTTTTTCCATAGGTTTTAAAGAAGCGGAGTTTTCGGAGCTGGCCTACGCTAAACAGGTGGCCGAGATGTACGGCACGCAGCACACCGAATTCATCGTGGAAGCCGGGATGGCCGGCATCCTTGAAAAACTGGTACGCCACTACGGCGAGCCTTACGCCGATTCCAGCGCCCTGCCCTCTTATTTCGTCTCGCGCGAGACCAGGAAGTCCGTCACGGTGGCGCTGAACGGAGACGGAGGCGACGAGAATTTCGGCGGCTATCTGCGCTATATGGCCATGAAAATAGATTCCTACTGGGGAGTGGCGCCCGCGCCGGTAAAGAAAGCGCTGCTGAACCTGGCCTACCTGTTCCCGAAAAAAGCTCCATATGGTATTTTCTGGCGCGCGTCCAAATTTATGAAAGCCTCGCTGCTTCAAAGCCAGGCTCTGCGCTACGTTTCCACTATCGCCATGTTCGGTCCGAACGAAAAGTCCGGTCTGCGCAGCCCTGAATTCGAAAACCGGCTCGGCAAAGATATCGACTACGGCGAGAAATATATCTCCGGCCTGTTCGAGATCCCGGCCGGCCAGGACCTGATCAATAAACTTTTATACGTGGATTTCAGGTCTTACCTGCCCGAATGCCTGATGGCCAAGATGGATATAGCCGCCATGGCTAATTCGCTGGAGGCCAGGTCCCCGTTCCTGGACCACAAGGTGATAGAGTTCGCTTACCGCCTGCCCGGCGATATCAAGCTCAAGGGAATAAACGGCACCAAGTGGATCTTGAA